>Ga0209943_1000064_pt1 | contig 69724 bp, 56 predicted proteins | sample SalPonR1_B_D2_MG_FD_185698 | JGI IMG/M metagenome (GOLD analysis project Ga0209943, IMG submission 185698) | Salt pond soil microbial communities from South San Francisco under conditions of wetland restoration - Salt Pond MetaG R1_B_D2_MG... ... | reverse complement strand
ATGCCGGGTGGAATGCCGGGCGGAATGCCGGGAATGATGTAGGTTAGCAAAAGAAGTTGGCAGTAACAGCGGGCAGCTGGCAGCTGGCAGTGGACAGGAAGAACTTAAATACAAAAGATTAAGAACAAAAACTAAAGGCAAAGAGAAAAAGAAAGTTTGTCAGTTGGTCAGTTGGAAAGGAAAAGCAAAGACAGCGGGCAGCTGGCAGCTGGCAGTGGGCAGGAAAAGATTTAAGAACAACTGTTTTGCAGCTTTCCGAATAAAAAAAATTGAAAACCCGGCAGTTGCGGAATGCTTAGAACATGCGCCGCAATTGCCGGGTTTTTTCATATTTTGTATTTAATATGTCTTTCAATCAGATGAAAATTCCATATTCTTTGATTTCGTTGGAATTATTCGCTTCAGCATTTTTGACAATTATTTCTCTCTTGCTTTCTTCAACATCGCTTATGAATAGAGTGTATTCTCCATTGTAGAGGCTTTCGTCGCGGTGGCGGAACATGTTGCCTATCATGAGGCCTATCAGAGAGCCTACTGTTGCGCCATAGAAAACGATTACCATTGAAACAATTACTGGAACGGTTGTAATGGATGCGGAACTAAGCCCCATATAGACAGCCATGAGGGATGAAACGCCCCCAACAATTGCTCCCAGTATCATACCTCTTTTTGCATATGATATGTGAAGCTTAGATATTTCATTGTATTTTCCCAACATGACGCCGGAAACATAATTCTCTTCTTTGTTGTCATATTCTTTCTTGTCGGAAATAATTTGCATGTGTCCCTTTACACCTTGTTTTTTTCGCATAACTTTAGCAAACTTCCTTAAATCTGCTATATTATTGAATCGGACAATGTAGTTAGTCATTTTCATCACCTCTTTTTTTAGTCTGACATCACAACCTATTTATATATTGATAATTACCCCGATAAATAAAAGTCAAACAAAAACACAGAAAATTCAGAAAATGAAGGAGGAAGCAATTTATATCAATAGAGATTGAAAATATTTCTATAGCTGTTTTCGTAAATCTTGAAGTCGTTATTGCCAAAGAGTATGAAGCGTATTTCATCCATTGGGCTTTCTTCAATAAAATCGCGAGTGGTTTCCATAGCTATCTTGGCGGCCATATCTTTCGGGAATCTGTATATGCCCGTGCTGATTGCGGGAAAGGCAATTGATTTTATGTGATTTTCCGCCGCAAGGCGTAAAATGCTGACATAGGCCTTTTGCAGAATTTCCGATTCCTGTCGAGTGCCGTCTTTCCATATAGGACCTACTGCGTGGATTACATAATCGGCCTTTAGGCGGCCGGCCTTTGTTATGACAGCCTGGCCAGGGGGGCATTTCCCACTTTTTTTTCTTATGTCCCTGCATTCCTCAAGTATTTGGGGACCGCCAGCTTTGTGTATGGCACCATCTACACCGCCTCCTCCTAGAAGTGATGAATTAGCTGCATTTACAATGGCCTGGGTGTCTTCAAGAGTGATGTCACCTTTTTTGATTATTATTTCTGCAGATTTGTAATTGAAGCTTAAATCCGAATTGGTCATTTTAACACCTCCTTTTCGGTTGGCACTGTCATTCTTATTATATCCGCACATTTGAATTTCATTCAATTGTTTAAAATTTTATGTTTAATTATGACTTCGTTTTATTTTAATATACATGTATAATTAAAGAGAACAGTTTGCGGTTGACAAACAAAATCATATCTGATATTTTTATTATCAACATAATAGATGAGATAAGATATACGCACTTGTATAGTATTGGAGATATGGTCCAAAAGTTTCTACCGGGCAACCGTAAATTGACCGACTACAGGTGAAGTTATTTGATGTATGAATCCAGAATAATTTCACTGGGAATTTGTTCTGGATTTTTTCGTATTTAAAAGAAAAGAAAGGATGGTTGATATGGAAGGAAAAATTTTAAAAGAAGGTCTCACGTTTGATGATGTTCTACTGGTGCCGCAGAAGTCTGAAATTTTACCGGGGCAGGTTGATTTGAAAACGCAGCTGACCAAGAGCATCAAGCTTAACATACCCCTAATGAGCGCCGGAATGGATACGGTCACAGAAGCCAAGATGGCAATTTCAATGGCCAGAGAGGGCGGCATAGGAATAATTCATAAGAATATGTCCATCGAAGAACAGGCAATGGAGGTGGACAAAGTAAAAAGAAGCGAGCACGGAGTAATAACAGATCCTTTCTTTCTTTCACCTGAACACAAACTCGAGGACGCTTTTGAGCTTATGAGCAGATATCACATCTCAGGAGTACCCATCACTGACGAAAACAATATTCTGGTAGGAATTCTCACCAATAGAGACGTTCGTTTCGAAAATGATCCCCAACTCCCAATCAAGGACGTAATGACAAAAGAAAGACTTATAACAGCCAAGGAAGGCACTTCCATGAAAGAGGCTGAAAACATACTCAAGAAGTGGAAAGTTGAAAAACTTCCTATTGTAGACAAGCAGGGTCACCTCAAGGGACTCATAACCATAAAGGATATTGAAAAAGCCATCAAATACCCCAACAGGGCAACAGACCAAGGAGGAAGACTCCTTTGCGGAGCGGCTGTAGGGGTTACCGGAAATATCATGGACAGAGTGGAAGCCCTTGTAAATGCGGGAGTCGACCTTGTGGTGGTTGATACTGCCCATGGACATTCCATAGGGGTTTTCGAGGCGACAAAAAAAATAAAGAAATCCTTTCCTGAAGTTCAGCTTCTTGTTGGAAATGTAGCAACGGCTGAAGCAACTGAAGAATTGATAGAGGCGGGAGCTGACGCTGTAAAGGTAGGAATAGGACCCGGGTCCATATGCACCACCAGAGTAATAGCGGGCATAGGAGTACCTCAAATTACAGCAATCCGCGATTGTGCAGAGGTTGGGGCCAGACATGGAATTCCTATAATTGCAGATGGTGGAATCAAGTTTTCCGGCGACATAGTCAAGGCCATTGCCGCTGGAGCAAAGGTATGCATGCTCGGATCGCTTTTTGCCGGAACAGAGGAAAGCCCAGGGGAAACTGTTTTATACAGAGGAAGACGATTCAAGGCTTACAGGGGAATGGGGTCCATGGCGGCTATGAAGGCTGGAAGCAAGGATAGATATTTTCAGGAAAACGCAAAGAAATTCGTCCCTGAAGGGATAGAAGGCAGAGTTCAATTTAAAGGATCGCTGGGAGAAATAGTATTCCAACTCATGGGAGGGCTAAAGGCCGGAATGGGATATTGCGGAACCCCTACAATAGAGGACTTGATTAATGACGGGAAATTCATTAAAATTACAGGTGCGGGGTTGAAGGAAAGCCATCCCCACGACATATATATAGTCAAGGAAGCGCCGAACTACAGTGTATCGGTGGATGAATAAACAAGTGGAGGGAACATGCTAATGGAAAGAGAACTGATCTTGGTCATCGACTTCGGAGGCCAATACAACCAGCTTATAGCACGAAGGGTAAGAGAGGCCAATGTCTATTGTGAAGTCATGTCCTACAAAACTTCCATAGAAGCTATAAAGGATAGAAATCCCAAAGGGATTATTTTCACAGGAGGACCGGCAAGCGTTTATGCAGACAATGCCCCTACTATTTCCAGGGAAATATTTGAATTGGGTGTTCCGGTTCTTGGCATATGCTACGGTGGACAGCTTATGGCCGAGATTTTTGGAGGCAAGGTATCAAAGGCCAACCAAAGGGAGTACGGAAAAGTAAAGATAGAAATATTAGACCAAGACGATTTATGGGGGGATATAGAATCAGGTTCGACCGGTTGGATGAGCCACACTGATTTTATAGAAACTCCGCCAGAGGGATTCCATGTTTCCGCAAAGACCGACAATTGTCCGGTTGCGGTAATGAAGAACGAGGAAAAGAAGCTTTACGGCGTACAATTCCATCCTGAGGTTGAGCATACTTCATTTGGAAGAAAACTCATCAAGAACTTTCTTTATGAAGTCTGCGAATGTGTTGGAGATTGGAATATGGCCGATTTTATAGAGAAAAGCATAAAAGAGATAAAAGAAAAAGTGGGGGACAAGAGAGTCCTTTGTGCGCTTTCAGGAGGAGTGGATTCTTCGGTTGCCGCAGTGCTTGTTCATAGGGCTATAGGAGACCAACTTACTTGCGTATTTGTAGACCACGGACTCCTCAGGAAGGACGAGGGAGACCAGGTTGAGGAGATTTTCAGGGACAGGTTCCACTTGAAGCTCATAAGAGTTAACGCTCAGGAACGGTTCCTCGGGAAACTTAGAGGTGTACCCGATCCCGAAAAGAAACGAAAGATAATAGGCGAAGAGTTCATACGCGTATTTGAAGAAGAAGCTCAAAAGCTCGGTAAAATGGATTATCTCCTTCAAGGTACCGTTTATCCCGATGTTATAGAAAGCGGAACCGATACGGCAGAAGTCATAAAGAGTCACCACAATGTTGGCGGGCTTCCCGACGATGTCGATTTTGAAATCATCGAGCCGCTCAGGCAACTCTTCAAGGATGAAGTGAGGAAGGTTGGAGAAGGCCTTATGATTCCCGATGATGTTGTTTGGAGGCAGCCTTTCCCGGGACCGGGACTGGCAATAAGAATACTTGGGGATATCACGGACGAGAAGATCGAAATCGTCAGCGAATCTGACGCTATCCTAAGGGAAGAAGTAAGGAAAGCAGGACTTGAGAGGCACATATGGCAGTACTTCACAGTGCTTCCAAACATCAAGTCAGTAGGAGTCATGGGCGACGGCAGGACATACGTTCACACAGTAGGAATAAGGGCCGTCACATCCACAGACGGAATGACCTCCGACTGGGCGCGCATTCCATACGATGTGCTTGAAAAAATCTCAAACCGAATAGTAAATGAAGTAGACGGAGTAAACCGCATAGTTTACGACATAACATCCAAACCACCCAGCACAATCGAGTGGGAATAGTAAAGTAAAACCCCGCAACCCTTGCAGTATAAAGGGTTGCGGGGTTTTTTAATTACGAATAGTACATATTCGGTACAATTTGTATTATTCGTGTAGTTCATTTTATCAATAATTTCAAGCTGTTAAGTTAGGTAGCGACTTCATTTTGCTTGTTGGGATACAGATGTGAATATGTTTGGAGGGTAGTTTCTATATTCTTCTAACTAAGTCGTTTGGCTATGAGAAGTGGAGAAACACCCATATTTATAAGCAAAGAAGCATGTGAGTGGCGGAGATTATGAACCCTGATTTTTTTTATGCCGCTTTTTTGAACCGCGTTTCATTATAATGGACTGAGAAAATTTGACACAAAATATTCGACAGATAATGAATCGGATATACTCAAATGAAGGAAAACAAAATGTTGAATGAGCTTTAAAGGGGTTTCGATGGTTTTTTCTCACCATTGTTGACACTAGGGGATGTGGACAATTTATTAGGTTTCATGGGTAGGGAAAAACAAATCAGGGCATGAATTGACTTTCAGAAATATTTTTTTTGATGGCCATATATGGTAAAATAAAGAATAAATGGAGTGATATAATATTTTATCCATAATAAATGGGGGGCTGATGATGATGAAGAAGTTTTTGAGTGTATTTTTGGTGATGGTAATACTGATTTCGGGTATTTCATATGCTGGGGTATCGTCGGAGTATGTTGAGGCTTTGACGAACTCCATAAACATTGTTCTTAACGGCGAAATTGTTGAAGGAAATAATTTGCTGTATGAAGGTACAACCTATGTTCCGCTGAGAATCATGTCGGAGATGATTGGGGGAGTGGTTTCTTGGGAAGGAGAGACAAGGACTGCCTCCATTGCACTGAATCGGTCTGATTTGTCTGAGGAGAATTCCAATGAGGGTATAAGTCTGAGGGTCGAGTCGCTTTGCAATCCAATAATCGGATATGGGGAATTAGGCGTCGATAAATCGGAAATATTTGGGGTGACTTTAGACGCGAAGGAAGGGGCAGTAGACTACAGTCTTGAAGCGGATGGAATGCATTGGAATACCACTCTGAATCTGGAAACTGAATACGAGATGATTCTTGTAAAGAATGACGGTTCAACCATAAAATATTCGCTAAATACGGGGGGATTGCCGACAATCAAGCAGAGTGCTGATATGCAGATTGTTTATGTGCCGGCGATGCCGGACAAGGGATTCAACTTTCCCTATATGATTCGGGTACCAGGGACTGTAAAAGGTTATAGAGAGTATAATGGCATCAATTATGATACGGCCAAGCAATATCTCATTTTTGATTCAACGAATGTTTCCGGGCAGGACCCCTTAGATTATGTTACCGAGACGTTGACGGAGGATTCTCAAGAGGCGGCTTCAGTTGCGGCTGACTTCGGTTATCCGATTGTTATGCCAATAATTCCAAGAACGAGTATTTCTGTTAAGCAGGATGGTTTTGGTTACTCGTTTCTTTATGAACACTCGCTAGACAGGGACTCTTTGTATGTGAAAGAGCTTGTGACAACAGATTCTCATCGACAAAGCAATCTTTACAATTATGCGGAAGCGGGGTATGATCCGGAGAAATTCTATGATTTTGATGAACAAATCGTGGCAATGATTGATCATGCGGTTAGTTATCTCAACGAGCAGGGGATGGGAGTAGAAGAGAAAGTCATCGGTATCGGTTATTCAGCAACGGGGGCCTTTGTTGACCATATGTCTTATCTGCATCCTGAGAAGTTCGAGATGGCCTTCTGCGGTGGTTCGAACGACAATGTGGTACTGCCAACAGATACTTATAAGGGTGAGACAATCTCATTCCCGCTTGGAAATGCGGATTATTCAGCGATCACTGGAAAAACCTTTTCGCTTTCAGCCTATAATGAAACCAAGCGTGTCTACTTCATGGGCAAGCAGGACACCAATAACACGGTAGATTATCTTGATTGCTATTTTGAATACACCAATGAGCAGGTTAAGCGAATATTTGGCACACCGGTGCTACCAAGAGCTTATGAGGTCGCCAAAACCTATGGAGAAGAAGGTGGCAAAGGCATTTTCATTTTGATGGACGGGGAAGAGCATACCATCAGCAATGCCATGAGATACTATATAAGAAAATTTATTTCTATAAATGCGGATTCTGATACAACTGTCTATCTAGAACCAACTGAACCGTGTCTAGAGACAACCATATTTGAATAAATTATTGAAATACTCTTCCAAGACCAACAATGTATAATTAGTATCAGATGAGGTTGGATACCGAAGAATTCACACAGAGTTTAAAAGAAAGATATTATGATATCGAAAGACTAAAAGATATGAAAGCAAAGCTATCAACAAAAATTGTGAGTGAAATACTTGAACAGCATTGCAAAATTGAATTATCCAAGATACATGTCGCTACTTTTCCTTTTGCGTATTTTTAGAAAAACAACGACATTATTGAAGGCACTAGGTATTCCGGAAAACTAATAATGAAGGAACAGAGTTTATATAAAACATGTTTGAGATGAAAAACGAAAAGGATACAACTTCAATAGTTGATAATAATCAAGGGGGATTGGGTTTGAAGAAAAAAATTAAGCAAATGTTTGTATTTATAATGATGATGAGTACAATAACGGGCATATCGTTTATTCCTGCAACAGCATTTGCAACAAACCAGGGGATGCTTGATAATACCCAGTATCAAGTTATCGAGCAAACTTTTTCGGATGTTGCGAACTATTGGGCTACATCGGCAATAAAATGGGGTGTTGACACAGGTATGGTCTATGGCTATACAGACGGAACATTTAAGCCGGACCAACAACTGACGGAAGCAGAATTTGCTGCGCTTTGACAAGATTTGTATCGAACATCAATGACAAGAGTTTGTCGGATGTTCAGGGGAAACATTGGGGGCAGAAATACTATGACGTTCTTGGGACTTATGCAATGCCTTTCAATGGCTACAACAACGACACAATAAAGCAAACTGCAATCACAAGGGGCAGAGTGGCTCAGATAGTTGCAGCAAAGAACGGATTCAACTTGACCGAAGAGCAGGCAATCTATTACATGTATGAAAACGATCTTTCAACCGGAATGGTTCCGGGAGAACTCTCATTTAATTCTTATGGGGCAAATGATCCTCTTAGAAGAGACCAGGCAGTTACCTTCCTTCAAAGATTGAACAATGCTGGACTCACCAAATTTAAAGGGGAACCTTCACCGGTTGCCGGAACTGAACTCGCCGGAATTGATGGCGTAGCACTTTCCGGTGAAAATGTAGACTTTGGGGACTTCGTTGTGGAGACTCCACTCAATATCTCGAAAATTACTCTTGATGGAAAGACCTATGATTTCGTTGAGTTCTCAGATATTGACGGGGGCATCTATGATGGCAGAGAAGTTGATAGTGTTGGGGACCTTTATGGCTGGGGGGATTGCGTTCCTCTTGGTACTGTCGTTGAAACCGGCGACTATTTGACCATACTGATGCCGGGGGCCGATGCCACACTTGACCGAGGTCTTCGTGCAAGTTGGTACATCTGTAGCCTACCTATGCTTGAAGAGGAGCTTGAGTTTAGGCATAAATCTTCCTATCTTGAAGAATCAATTGCTGCAAGTGGGGACTGCTTCGATTACGATTTGGGGCTTTCCGTACTAAAGACTTACAGCCAGTTCAAGTACCACGGCGAGATGATGGACTTCTACACTAGCAACATGTCCAAGACTAACGCCGAGTGGAAACACTACAATTATGGTTGGTATGAGACAGGGTCGCACGCTTTTGTGGAGATGTGGGCTGACCCGATTAAACACGCGGTTGGAATCAAGATTTGGGATGTTGACGAGATTCCGGCTTTCGCGCTTGACTATGATTATCTGAGGAGTGAGTGATATGAAAAGATGGATTAGTCTGAGCCTGGTGCTCATGCTTATTATTTCCGGGAGTAGTTTTTCATTTGCTAACACTCGGGGAGACTATGTCAAAGACTCGGCAGTCACATTTGCCGAAAGTGACACAGATGGTTTAAATCTTAGGATGGTTAATGCAATGAAATTTGCTACCCAGATGGACCTAAGCGAGATGGAAGACACCACAGAAGAAGGGGAAGAAGAATTCACGGAGGAATCCGAGCGCTTTGCACTTGTCACCGTTTTCTGTTCCTTAGGAACAGAAAACAGCGTTCGTTTTTAAGGCGCGACTAATGTGTCACGCAAAAGAGAAGATGCTTAGAATAAAAGATGACTTGATAATCATGGAAAACTCGATGCGCATTTTCATATGCGGGTTGGGGGTGCATACAAATAGTTGGACATTTGTGATGCTTTAAAATGAGTAGACCAAGTGTATTCATTTTGTCGCTTGGTTGAAGATAACTAATCAATACAATGATTCAGAGAAATCAATCTTCATTTTTATAATATGTCATGAAAAATAGAAGTATGCACAACCATAAGAGTACAAAAACAGTACACGAAAACCCTGAAAAAGATGATTATTTGGTGGAAATAGTGAAAATGAAAGTATAGAGTGCAGTAATTGCAATGTGTGCGAATGGTGGCAAAAGTATGCTTGTAGAGTGGGAATAGTATAGTAAAACCCCGCAACCCTTGCAATATAAGGGGTTGCGGGGTTTTTTATGATTAAGAGCATTGAATTATTCTGCTCAATATTTAAGTCATTCATTTTTTGACGATAAAGTACGAATAATAATGTAAAGTATAATTGATTTTTTTGTTTATGCATAAGCAAAATTCTATTTCCCGAATATCAAATTAAGTTGATTTTGGGAAATAGAATGATAGAATCATTGGGGACGGTTCTTTTTGATTGGAATTGTCTGATATTGAAGTAGGAAAAAAGCATAGGCAAACCCCTCAACCCTTGAAATACAAAGGTTGAGGGGTTTTTTGATTTCCTAAAAGCACACAATTTGTACACAACGGACGGTGAGTGCAAATACATTGTAGATGTGCAATGGTTCTTGAAACGGAAGTAGCGAAGGTTCCTTAGTAGAAGAGATTCTTGTTATTATGATTTGTGTCAAATAAGTAAAGGTGATAATTTAAATAATGTAGTCTGACTATCATAATTATAGCCGTACTATTGCGTAAGAACATTTGTTCTAGCATCTCAAAACATGATATAATATTAATAAACATAAAGATGAAAAGAGGTGGCAATTTGAAAGAAAAACGACAGATTAGAAATAGCACGGCAGAGTTTTTAATATTTACAGGACAAAACAAAGAGAATTCTATAGAAGTGCTGATTGCAGAAGAAAATGTATGGATGACACAAGAGTTGATATCAGAGTTGTTTGGTAAAGGAAGAAGCACAATAACTGAACATATTAGAAATATTTTATTTGATGAGTTGGAAGAAAAATCAGTATGTCGGAAATTCCGACGAACTGCTACCGATGGCAAAAGTTACAATACTAAGTATTATAATCTCGAGATGATTATTGCTATTGGATTTAGAACAAATTCAGAAAGAGCAATCCAGTTTAGGAATTGGGCAGGCTCAATACTAAAAAATTATTCGATTAAAGGGTATGTACTTGGATTATGCTGAATTACAAGCAGAGCGAAGGATTCCTATGACAATGGAAGATTGGTCGAAGAGGCTGAATGCTTTTTTACAATTTAATGAGATGGAGATTCTTGAAGGGGCCGGAAAAGTAACAGCAGCAATTGCAAAATCATTTGATGAAAGCGAATATGAAAAATATCGAATTAAGCAAGATCGATTGTATCAAAACGATTTTGATAAGTTAATAGAAGAAATGGAGAAAAGAGATAGGGAAAAATCCTAAAGTTATATTAATAATTTTGGTCATTTCAATTATAGGTATTTGGGTACTATGAAAAGTATCATTTGAAAGCAATATTGACCAAACAATAATTGCTACTTCAGATGAAATATACCGTGATTATACAGAAAAAATTTTTCAATCAAAATGACACAGTATAAAATTGCGGAGATGGTCTTTTTTGTTTAAATTGGCTAAGATTTGCCAGTATGAGTGTTTATTAAAGCCATATAGCCAATTTGCGGCACAAGAAGATTTCAGTTAGCCTATATTAGTTTGTTTTAAAATGATAGTTTGAATAATAATAAGAGTATATAAACGGTACAAATATTCTTGGAAAAGGTCAATGCTTCAATGAGAACCATGAAAATGAAAGTGTGGAATGCAGTATTTGCAACGTGTGCGATTGGTGATTAAAGTATGGTTGTAGAGTGGGAATAGTATAGAAAACTCCGTAACCCTTGTAATGACATGCTCCCTTCAAGACAACAGTTTTATTATTTCAACTGTCTACCTAGAGGAGAGCATATCGAAGCCTTGGCAATAAAAGGCTATCGGGGGTTTTCATATGGTGTTGGAAAGAGGGTGCTGGTATGTTGAAGGAAAATCACGGTTCATTTTGATTGAAAATTCTTTTATGCCCCGCCCCATAGATTATATGTCTATTTGGCGACCACAGAAGAAATCTTCTGTGGATTTTTTATAAAATTTTTAGCCTCATGATCTAAGAGATGTCGAGTTTGGCATCTCTTTTTTTTCTGCAATCTATAATTGATGCTTAAGCATTTTATAATCGAAAGCTTCACGCATATGCTTGTCGCCGTAGATATCCTTAACTGTGTCTATAACCTTTTGAAATTGAGGAGTGATGCTTTGGTTTTTATGATGAACACATGCAAACACCCTGTAAGTTAAGGCATTGCTGTTTATACGGTAATAATTAATGTTATCACTGCCATTTTCAGCAAACCAGTAGGGGACAATGGCTAGCCCCAAGCCATCTTCTACAAGAGCGTGACTGCTATTCCAATTTTTGCACTTAAAAATAATTGTTGGTGTGAACCCGGCATCGTCAAAAAGCGGTTGAACAAATTGAACGTAAGGGTTGGCTGTCAGTGTAATAAAGGGCATATCTTTCAATACTGACAAGTCAACAGAAATTTCACTTGAATGTTTTTTGATTATTGAATTGGCAATGTGGTTTTTAGGCGCAGCCAGGAAGAATTCCTCGTGTCGTATTGTGCTGTAAACCAAGTCGGGATGGTAATACAATGATGGGATTAATAGAAAATCCAATTTTCTTTTCAATAATTTCCCAATAAGGTTTTCAACCGTATCTTCTGTAACGGTTAAATTCAAAGTCCTTGATTCTGAATCGCTAGGCAAGATTTTATTAAGGTATTGTACGGTGTAACCTGTTGGCCAGCCCATAACAATTTCCGACTCTTTCTCATTTGAAACTAATTCTAATTTATTAATCATATCATCAAATTGTGCCAGCAGCGCCTTGCCTTCGGCCAATAATATTTTTGCCGGCTCAGTGGGAATACACCGGCCATTATCGCGATAATACAGAGGGTAAGAGAGTGTGGCTTCAATTCGTTTAATATACTGTGATAGTGCCGGCTGGGAAATATAAAGCGCATTTGCAGCCTTGCCCAAACTGCCTTCTTTTTCAATAGCAAGCATTATTCTTATCGTTTTCAAATCAATTTCTGCTGACATATAAGTCCTCCATTCAACTCATAACATTTTATTATGTACAAGTATTGTATATTGGTATTATTCAAAAATCAAGCACTATGTTATATTATTATCAATCAGTTGAGCCAACTGGTTATCATTAAATATAAAGATGCGCATTTATATAATTAAATCAATTGGAAAGGGGGAAGAAATTGAGAGCTAAAGGAACAATTTTTAATATTCAACATTTTACAATTCACGATGGCCCCGGCATTCGTACCGAATTATTTTTAAAAGGTTGCCCGCTTCGATGCAATTGGTGCAGTAATCCTGAAAGTTTAAAAGCGCTTATACAAGTAGGTGTTTATAGTTCAAAATGCATATCGCTAGAAAAATGTGGCGCTTGTACTGATGTTTGTCCTGACAAAAGTATGCTTAAATTTGTGGATGGAAAGCTGGCGAGCATTGATTACAGCAAGTGTACAAGTTGTTTAGCCTGTGCAGATGCATGTCCATCAGACGCCATAAAACAGTGGGGGGCTGTTATGAAGGTGGAAGAGTGCATGAAGGAAATTCGCAAAGACAAAGGATACTATGAGCGGTCAGGTGGTGGTGTTACAGTTTCCGGTGGCGAACCTTTGCTTCAAAGTGATTTTGTAATGGATTTGTTTAAGACATGTAAAGAAGAGGGAATTCATACCTGTTGTGAATCTTCGTTTTATGCCGGATGGAAGGAAATCGAAAAGATTTTGCCATACACTGATTTGATTATTTCAGACATTAAGCATATGGATACAGGGATGCATAAAAAATATACCGGTGTTAACAATGATCAAATTTTAGAAAATTTAAAGCGTTTGGCTCATGAGGAAAGAGAACTTATTTTGCGAATTCCGGTCATTCCAAACGTTAATGATGATATGGCAAATATTAAGGCAACGGCAGACTTTATTCTCAATGAACTAGGCGGCAGAGTAAGAACCTTGCAACTATTAAGCTTTATGCGTTTAGGGGAGGAAAAATATGCTTCGTTGGACATGCCCTATAAAATGGCTGACGTTAAAGTTGATAGAGAAGTATTCCAGGAGCATGTAAATGAAATTGCGGAGTATTTTAACAGCCGGGGCATACATTGCCTGGTAGGAACAAAAGAAAAAGAACAATGAGGGAATATATATAAATGAACATATAGGAGGGATTATGATGAGCATGATGAGAACGACAGCGATTGGAACAGAGGCATTTGATAAATCATATGGCATTGGCTATGAGGTGAATCATGAGGATTGGTCACCATTTCCAAGAGTAAACCGTCTCAGACAAACTTTTCTAGATAGACCATATGAAATTGATGTTCAAAGATTGAGACTGGTAACAGAGGCATATAAAAAAAATGAATATGCACCAAGAATTTTACAATGCGCTTATGCCTTTGAAAATGTGCTGTTAAATGTTGAATTAAATGTCTATGAAGACGAATTAATCTTAGGCGAGTTGGCAGCTCCAGCAAAAGCAACACCGATTTACCCGGAGTTTTCTGTGGATTGGATAATAGATGAAATTTTACATTTTCCATTTGAGGAACGTCCATATGACCAGTTCTATATTAGAAATGATGAGGAAAGACAAGAAATACTTGATCTTTGTGAGTATTGGAGGGGCAAGACGGTTGCAGATAGAGCCGGTGCAAGACTAGATGAAGATCAGAAAAAGGGTTCGCAGTTTGGAGAAAAGATTTTCCAGACAAACTATTACCACTATGCAGGTGTTGGCCACCTTGTAATGGATTATGAAAAATTGATGCGTATTGGATACGATGGTCTTATTGAAAATGTTAAAGCTGCGGCTGACAAATTGAATAAAAGAGATTTTGACTATGCAGACAAGCGTGATTTCTATCAAGCGTCAATAATTATGCTAAAAGCGGCAAAGACTCATATACAAAGATATGTGCCACTTTTAAGAGCGCATGCAGAAAAAGAAAGCGACCCTGCAAGAAAAGAAGAGTTATTGCAAATGGCGGTCAATTGTGAACAAATTGCTGGCGGGGCGCCACAGACATTTTGGCAAGCAATGCAACTGTTTAGTTTTGCTACAGCTTTGATTCAAGTTGAAAGCAACGGTCACTCAATTTCGTATGGTCGTATGGATCAGTGGCTGAACCCTTTTTATGAAGACGATATGAAAAAAGGAAAAATCACAAAAGACTTTGCACTTGAACTAATAGAATTGCAATATGTAAAATTGAACAATCCAGTAAAGTTAAAGGAAAAAGGAACTGTTCTTGTACGTAATGGACGTTGTGCTGGTGGCGAAAGCTTAACAATCGGAGGTATGGATAAAGAAGGTAAAGACGCGACAAATGATATTACCATGATGATGCTTGAAGCTTCTGTTCATACTCGTATGATGAACCCGTGGTTATGTGTGCGCATGCATGAAAATACGCCATATGAATTAAAGGTTAAGACGGTGGAATGCATTAGAGCAGGATACGGACATCCAAAGATTTTTAATGACGGGCCAACGATTAAGGCTTTAATTAGAAAAGGCAGCTCAATAGAAGAGGCGAGAGATTATGCAGTTGTAGGATGCGTAGAACCCAATATTCCCGGCAAGGAATACGGATGGCACGATGCTGCCTATGTCAATACCGTGAAAATGATAGAAATGGCTGTAAATGGCGGACGTGTGCTGTCCGGACCAGATAAAGACAAGCAAATCGGACCGGATCTTGGCAGCCTGGAAACTTTTGAAAGTTTTGATCAAGTTCTTGAAAGCGTTGATGGTCAATTCTCTTATTGGCTGGATCAAATGTGCAGCAGTTTGAATATTATTGACGAGGCTCATAAAGTTTGTAAGCCGGTTCCGTATATTTCAGCATTCTTTGATGACTGTGTTGAATCTGGAAAAGACTTGTCGGCAGGTGGAGCTAAATACAACGGCATTGGACCGCAGGCAAGCGGCATAGCAACTTGCGCCGATTCGCTGACTGCAATCAAGCAACTTGTATTTGACGAAAAGCGCTATAGCGGGGCCGAGTTGCTACAAGCTATCAGGGACAATTGGGAAGACCATGAGAAATTGTTTGCCCTGGTAAACAGCACAAAAGTGCACCACTACGGCAACAGTGATGATTATGCTGATGACCAGTTCAAATTTATGTTTGAGTGCTATTGCAAGAATTTTGCTGGAAGAGAAATTGCCAGAGGCGGACAGTTTAACCCAGGAGTATATACTGTAAATGCCAATGTTGGAATGGGAATGAATACAAGTGCAACATTGGATGGTCGTAAAGCGGGTGAACCAATCTCAGACAATATGGGGCCGGTACATACAAGTGGTGGCGCACATGATTTCAAAGGACCAACTGCTATTGCAGAATCAGTAAGCAAGGTAGACCACAGTCTTGCTACAAATGGGACATTGTTGAACCTTAAATTTCCTCAAGAAGCGGTAGCGGGTATTGAAGGAAGAGATAATTTGGTCAGTTACATTGATGAATATATTTCAAAACAGGCCATGCATGTACAGTTTAATGTCATGAGTTCTGCGACCTTGAGAGCGGCACAAGAAAACCCTGATATCTACAAGGATATGCTTGTACGTGTAGCTGGATACAGTGCCTATTTTGTAGAACTGGGTAAACCTTTGCAAGAGGATATTATACAAAGGACAGAACTTAGCTTTTAAATAAAACTATTTATATTATAAGGAGGATATTATGTATTTTGAAATAGGTTTCTTGTTGGTTGCTTTAATGCAAATTTTTGCTTTCTTTGTCCAGGGGACGACAGGTTTTGGGGCCACTGTTATTTCATCACCTGTAACAAATGGTATTTTGGGGACGGCTGTTGGTGTTCCCTATGGTACGATTATTTGCATTCCGTTTTTATATATTTTAGCGATAAAAGAATGGAGAGAAATTTCGTGGAAAGATTTAGCGAAAATTGTTGTTCTTTGTGCTCCGGGACTTTTGGTTGGACAGTACTTGTTTTATCAAATCAGCGCGCAAACGGCTAAGATTTCGATTGGTTTTGTTATTTGCCTAATTGCGACTATGAATATATATAAATATATCATTAAACCTTTGGTTTTAAAGATTGGAGACGATGAAGAGGCGCCGGATACTTTAGGCAAAAAGATTTTTCGTTACGGGTGCTTAATTTCAGGCGGAATCGTTCATGGCGCATTTAATATCGGTGGTCCACTTATTACGGTCTACACCTTGCAAGCGGTAAAGGATAAGAAGAAATTCCGTAATACAATGACAAGTCTTTGGTGTATTTTGAATGTTTGGAATGCCTTTAACCAATATAGAAATGGTGCTTTCACATGGGAATTAGGCAGTGCGCTGGCTATTGGCTTACCCTTTGCCGCTCTTGGATTCTTTTTAGGCATGGTATTTTTGGAAAAAATCAACCGCATGCAGTTTCTACGCATCGTGTATATTGTTCTAATGTTTATCGGTGTCAATATGTTTGTGCGTAATGTTCCCTGGACGCCTCAATCAATAAAATTGGCAGTGATCAGTGTTGCATTGTTGGCTATTGGGGGCACACTTAATATTATAAAAAAGAAACGAAGTCAAGCAAAAGCTTAATCATAGACTACTATTCAGATAAAAGGCAGTAATTAATTCAGGAGGGAAAAATATGAAAGATTATAATTTTAAAGTACCGCAAAATATAGAGTTCGGGTTGGGCAGTTTGAAAAAACTGCCTGAGATCCTAAATGAAAACAAATCGGAACACGTATTCCTGATTTCAGACAAAGGGCTGGAAAGTATTGGTTTTGTTAAAAAAGTGGAAGATATAATTGCAGAGAGCGGTATAGGATTTACAACGTACTTGGGTGTTGTACCGAATCCTACCATTGATATAGTAAATGAAGCGGCAGATGCCTATAAAGCGTGTGGTGCTACAAGTATCATAGCATTTGGCGGGGGTAGCGCCATGGATGTTGCAAAAGCTGCTGGAGTTCTAGTAGAACATGGCGGACAGATTACAGATTATGAGGGCAATCACAAAGTGCCGGGACCGATTGGAACTATGATTGCTATTCCAACAACTGCAGGAACAGGTAGTGAAGTGACGGCATCTGCTGTAATAACAGATGAAGCAAGAAACTATAAGTTGACAGTATTCAGCTATGAAATGCTGCCAAAGTATGTTGTCTTGGACCCGCAATTAATTATGACGACACCATTTTCCATTGCAGCGTCATGCGGGGTTGATGCCTTGATTCATGCCATAGAGGCTTACCTTTCCAATAATGCATCTCCATTTTCAGATGCAATGGCGGAAAAGGCAATGGAATTGATCGGCCAAAACATACGTCGTTTTGTTGCCAACAGACAAGACGAAGAAGCGGCCTGTGCCATGATGGTTGGGTCTAATTTTGCCGGCATTGCCTTTGCTTGGGCAAGGTTGGGCAATGTGCATGCTTTAAGCCATCCGGTAAGTGCTTATTTCCATGTGGCACATGGTGTGGCCAACTCAATTCTTTTGCCGACAGTAATGGAATATAATGCATTAGCAGACCAAGGTCGTTATGAAACAATTTATAACTATATCTGTGAAGGCGAGGGCCATGTGGAAAACTTTAAGACAGATATGCTTGTGGAAGAAGTGAAAAAATTGAATTCGGATTTAAATATCCCGAAATCACTTTCGGAAGTGGGTGTAAGGGAAGACTTGCTTGAAATTATGGCAGAAGATGCTATGAAGAGTGGCAATATCCAAGCTAATCCAAGAAAGTCAACCGTAAAAGATCTCATTGAATTATATAGAAAAGCATTATAGAATAGGGGAATATGAATATAACGTCCTGGGTGTTCGGGGTGGTTTGGACACTTAGGACGTAATTTTAAAGAGTTAATTGTCAAAAATATGACAAAGTGTAATAGGGGGAGAATAAATCAAATGAGTACTTACGTAGAAAAAGCGATAAATGTTGCTGTGAGCGTTAAAGATAATAGAAAAATAAAATCAGGGATGGACCGCAAGAAGATTATAGGATGGATGATTGCGACTTTGGTACCGTTGATTGTTTCATTTGTACCACTATCGGCAAACTTCACAGGTAACTTGAAAGTATTCTTCATGACTACATTGTTCGTTATTTTAATTATAGCGTTTGAACTTTTACCTGTATTGATTTCGGCTATATTGTTGCCGTCCTTATATTTGCTAAGTGGACTTGCTCCGGCGGAGCTTGCTTTTGGATCTTGGACCAACACAACAGTTTGGATGGTTCTTGGTGGACTGACACTGAGCTATGTGCTGGATCAATGTGGTTTGCTAAGACGTATTGCCTACTATGTTATAAGAAAATGCGGCGGAACCTATAAAGGGGCTGTATTTGGTTGTTTTTCCATTGGTATCATTTTGAATTTGATTACCTTTTGCCATGGCTGGATTGTTAATAGCGTACTGGTATATGGTATTTGTAAAGCAATGGATTTAAAACCTTCGAGAGAGTCATCTCTTATTTGCTTTGCCGGTATCGCCACTGGTACAGGAGGAACGGTTTTTCTGTATGATCCTGGTTATGCAGCAATGATTGAAACGGCTCTCCGTAATTTTATACCCGGTTATACAATGTCTTTGTTTGCACCCTTTATGTATAACGGATTATTTGCACTGTGGTGCTTAATTGCTATTTTTATTTTAATGAAGGTTTATAGGATAGATGAGATTGATTTTAACATAAGTAAAGAAATTTTTGATGATAAATATGAGCAACTTGGAGCCATGACAATAAAAGAAAAAAAGGCTGTTGCGATAGTGGCGATTCTATTGACATACCTCTGCGCAACTGAGTTTACAGGCTGGTCAGTTGCTTTTGGATTTATGACCATTCCCTACTTGTTGTTTTTCCCAGGGATTGATGTGGGGGATAGCAATGCCATTGGCAAAATGAATTTTTCGATGATTTTCTTTGTGGCAACATGTCTTGGCATTGGGTTAGTTGGAGCCCAAATCGGTCTGGGAGATTTTATTTCAAATATGGTGGTGCCCTTGCTTGAAGGTAAAAGCAAACTATTCATTTGTGTTGCTTTTATGACGGTGGGAGCAATAGCCAATATGTTTATGACGCCATATGCCATGTTAGGGGGTCTTGCTACAACCTTTGCTCAAATTGCAGTGTCACTGGGAATTAGTCCGATTGTGGCCTGCATGATTCTAATGTACTCGTGTGATATGGTATTTTTGCCTTATCAGTCAACAGGCAACCTCATTATGTATTCTTACGGCCTGATGCCCATGAAGGAATTTATTAAGCAGGAGGGATTGAAATCGCTGATTATGTATATAGGATTCATTTTTGTCATGTATCCCTTATGGAATATATTTGGCTTGATGTAATTAATAAAAGATTTACAATCATTAAAATGACGGGCGGGGACAATTCTTTTGCTTTTATTTTGCTGGACAGATGGACTGAATGGGGAATTATTGCCTATAAAAAAGCGGCGACAATGATTGACATTATCGCCGCTTTTTATATTGTGATAGATACTGCAAATTCTTATTTTTTGGGTTCGGGAATAAAGGGAATGATGTTCTTGGCCAAATTATCCATGGGCATGGTTTGTAGCCATACTTTCCCGGGTCCTTTAAGAATGGCCAGGAAAAGGCCTTCTCCGCCGAAGAGGACATTCTTAAATCCTTTGAGCATCTGTATGTCGTAAGACACGCTCGGCTCGAACATGGCAACGTGGCCGGTGTCGACTTTAAGAATCTCGCCTGGCGCAAGGTCGTATGACATGACGCTTCCGTCGAATTCCATGAAGGCGGTTCCGGGACCCGTTATCTTTTGCAGTATGAAACCTTCTCCTCCGAACAAGCCGGTGCCAAGTTTTTTTCGAAAATGCATTTCGAGCTTCACTGATTTTTCTGCGCAGAGGAAGGAAGTTTTCTGGCAAATCAGGCTTTGTCCGGAGGCAAGATCGAATGGGAGTATTTCCCCTGGGAAAGAGGAGGGAAATGAAATCATTGTCGAATCTTTTTCGGATTTGTATGTGGTCATAAAGAGCGATTCGCCTGAAAGTTTGCGGGCCAGTCCGCCGAAGATACCGCCCTCCATGTTGGTGCTCATGTCGATGCCATCAGTCATCCAGCCCATTCCGCCGGATTCAGTGAAGACCGATTCTCCTCGATTAAGGTTCATTACCAATACGGGCAGTTCCCCACCCTTGAGTTCATAATTCATCTAATCGACTCCTTTTTATTTATATTTGTTTTGAGGCTGAACTGAAAGTCTTTACAAAAGTATTGTACCATAATTTATAGCTGTTTTAGTGGAATTGATTCTTTGCCTTATTTATGGAATACTGAAAGAAAGTAAATTAAGAGGGAGGATTATAATGAAATACAATTTTGACGAAATAATTGAACGCAGGGGAACAAATGCAATGAACACCGATGGTTTCAGGGACTACATATTCAATGCTCCGGAGACCATGGAATTTCCCTATGCCGATGACGAATTTATACGGATGTGGGTTGCCGACATGGAATTTGCTACTCCTCAGGTGATTATCGATGCGGTAAAGGCCAGACTGGACAAGCGTATTTTCGGCTACACCCAGGTTTTCGACAAGGACTACTACAGGGTCTTTTCGGAATGGACTAAAAAAATGTACGGATGGACTTTTCCCAAAGAACATCTGGTCACTTCGCCGGGAGTTATTCCCGCTCTCTACGAACTTGTCGGGCATCTTTGCAAGCCGGACGAAAAGGTGCTTATTTTCACTCCGTCTTATGCTTTTTTCAAGCATGCCGCGGACTACAACAATGTGGAACTTGTCACATCGGACCTGAAAAACGACAAGGGAATGTACAAGATGGATTTTGACGACTTCGAGGCAAAGGCCCAGGACCCGAAAACCACGCTTTGCATATTCTGTAACCCCCACAATCCCACCGGAAGGGTATGGACAGAGGACGAGCTTAGGCGAGTGGGTGACATATGCCTGAAAAACGGCTTGTGGGTGATATCGGACGAAATTCATTGTGATCTTCTTCGTACAGGCAACAAGCACTTGCCGCTCGCAAAGGTTTTTCCCGATTCCGACCGCATAATAACAGCAATGGCTCCGAGCAAGACTTTCAATTTGGCGGGGCTTATGCTCTCAAATATCATAATTCCAAACGAAGGGCTCAGAAAGACTTGGTTGGAGAGGCACTATCCATTTGAGAATCCGCTCAGCATTGCGGCGACACAGGCGGCATACGGGCATGGCTTTGACTGGCTTGTCGAGCTGAAAAAGTATCTTGACGGAAATTTCGAATTCACCAAGCGTTATCTTGACCAGAATCTTCCCGAAACGAAGTTCGTCATATCCGAAGCCACATATCTTGCATGGGTGAACATAGACCCCTATCTTCCGGGCGAGGAGAACCTGTCGCTCTTCTTTGCAAACAATGCGGGAGTCCTTCTGGAGGGAGGAAATATGTTCGTTGGTAATTCCGACGGATATATAAGGCTCAATCTGGCGTGTCCCCGCTCTATTCTGGAAGAGGGTCTGAAGCGGATAAAAGAGGCTGTACTGAAATAGATTAGACATAAGTCACCCAGGATGGTTCTTTTGATTAATTATTGCAGAAAAATGGCGCCATGGAGTTTTCCATGGCGCCTCGTTTTGTCATTCTAAATTATATTTGGTTTTGAATCTAGTATGTTTTGAATAATTGATAAAACTGATTGAGCGGACATGCACTGGAGTGTTACGGTGCCTTGTGAATGCTCAAGATACGCCAAATCCAATGGGCCGGCCTGAAGGATTGTTATGCCCGACCTATAGAGAATATTGTCCTGGATTTGCCCAATCACAATGTCGAGCGTGTTCTCTACCACCAGAAAGTTTCCTGAGAAAAGCAGGGCTTCCCCAACAGGGGAATAGGCGCCATTTTCATTTTTGACCAAGCCTTTTTTCTCAAATGCAGACAATATGGCTTCGACTTCCTCAGATTCATAGAGTCCTGTTCCGCCTGTAACAGCATATACATGATAAGCCAGGCTCTGAGAGTTTTTGCGAGTGGAGTTTGCGGCATCCAGCAATTCTTTTTTCGTGAAACCTTTGTAGAAAAAGGCCTCTTCCTCAGCATATGATTTGAATACATCGCGCCTGTAGAGGTCGGCGAGCACTGCGAACAGGTACATGTCTCGCGTTGGAAGTTCGAGTTCCAAATCGCTACCGGTCAGTGAACTGCCGCCGGTGTATTCCCGCATGAAATTCGTAATGCCTTCCGCTGTAGAGGGAGAGTTGATTACAATGCCTTCTTTTGCGTATGCAAGACTGATTTTTTGATCATCCTTGCTGTAAACCATTTTCCTGGCTTCTATGGGACCTCTTTTAAATACGGTTTCAACATATCCTTGCGGCGCAGCCATCATCTGCAGTTCTGAAAAGTATTCCGCAAGAACTTTGTTTTCCGAATCGACTACACCCATATTTATTAAATCATCCTTGTCCTTTTCATCGAAACCGTCTACCCGTATCAGTTTGTATGGTGATATTATGGAATGTTTTTCGAAAGCATTTCCAAGCCAGGACAGTTGCCTGTAGTTCAATTTCAATTCTTTTGCCATATTGATCCCTCCCCTTAGTAGGCTTTCCAATCACTGAAGATGAATCCGTCGCCCTTGGGCAAGTTCTTCAAATGATTGAAGCTGTTGTTTTTAAGTGAATCTTTTATGCCGTCCTTGACGATGTTTTGAATTATGGGATCCTTGGCTATAAGGCTTTTGACAATTTCTTTTCCTGTGCGTTCGCCGAAATCCAAGTTTGGCAGTGACTTGTCGGGCAAGAATTTGTTGACAGCACGGTCGACGACAATGTCGATCCCTGATTTAAAAGCGCCTTTGCCCATGCCTGTAGAATAGGATTCGCCCTTTTGATAAGACTCAATGCCGCCTTGTGTAACTTCGGAAACTATTGTAATTCCGTCTTTGAGAATTTGAGAGTCTGTAAATTCTTTTCCGACATCACCGGCTGCCTTTACGGTCGCTTTTGCCATATGGGAAGCCGCGTTATCCGGATCCATATATGCTTCCATGCCGCCTGCTCCAAGCGCCTTGCCTGCAACATAGCATTTTTTTATTGTCTTTCCGGCAGGTCCTGTTACCTTTTCCAAAGCGTCTACGCCAATATCGGCGGCAGTCTGTACAACTTCGGCTTTTTTAAGCAAATCGTCCGAGACGTCCGCATATTTCATATAGGCTTTGCTTTCTTCCCTGATGGCCTCGATGTTGCGTTCTATAATCTCTTTTTTCTTTCGGTCCATCTTTTCTTTTTTCAACTGTTGCAGAATTTTGTCATACTTGTCGTCAACCTTTTTGATGAGCTCGCCTACAGACTTGCTTGGGCCGATATCTTCGCGTTCCCTGGCTTTGTAGTCATGCTTGACGCCTTCTTTTTTAAGGGCCTTGTCCAAGTCCTTCTCGCGGTCCTTGTACATTTTGAGCTGACGCTTGGCTTCTTCTATATCATAGCCGGCCGAGCCATAGCCTCTGATGCTGGCTTCAATCATTGAGATTTGTTCGCGGGCGTTTTCAAGGTCTTTTTTCCGTTCTTCGACCCATGTCTCTTTGTTTTCCTGTTCTGCCTGCTTGGCTAGTTTTGCCAGCTCTTTTTCAAACTCTATGTTTTCAGCGTCTTGTTTTTTGCTTTTGAGATATTCGATGTATTTTTTATATTGGTCTTCGGTTTCCGTGTAATCGTCGCCTTCAAGTGATTCTTTAGCTGCTTCCCATTCCTTTTCGTATTCGGCGATTTCATGGTCCAGTTTTTTGAGCTTGTCATCATAAGAAGCGTCGCTTTCGACAAATTCTTCCGGATCAAAATGACGGTCTGGTCCTTCTTGAAGAGTGGATTCGATATTCTCAGGCATTTCTGCCCCAAGCGCATCGGCACTCGAGGAAGCGCTTATTCCGATGGCTGTCATGAGTGCGGAAGCCAAGCCCGTAGCAGTGGCGGCGCCAAAACTTGTGCTGCTTGAATTTGTTACGTAATCTTGTCTTATTTTCACATTTTCACCCCCTGGAATTCTTTGCAGAGTACAATTTCTTTCTTTAAGGGACATCCCCCGAGACAGTAAGCTTTTTTTTCACATCCAGGACAACGCATTCTCAAAACGTTTCGGAATCTGTCGAATACATCGCTGTCCCAGGCTTCTTGAATTGTATGTTGATACAAATCCACTTCATACCTCAGCTCTTGGTCAAAACTGCATGGTGTCATTTTCATGTCTGGCGTTATATATGCACTGTATCTGGCGGCCTCGCAGGTGTCTATGGAATCCAGATGAATGCTGGGCGCAAATGAAATGACACCTGGAACGCAGCAACTGTCAAAACCTGCTATATTGCAGTTCTCTTCTTGGTTGAAGAGTTTGAAAAAAGCTTCAACCTTAGGGTCATTCGGCTTAAGGACATTGTCGCTTCTGCCTAGGCCTACAGGTTTGTGAAGAAGGAATATGACTCGATTAATTCCCTTTGGAATCAATTTTTCTGAAACCATTTCATAGGCTTCGTCTATAGAGTTGTTACCCAGAACATAATGAATGTTTGTCTTTATTCCCATGCCTGTCAGCATTTCGATGGCGTCGATCGTATATGGGCTTCGATACCAGCTGACAGCGATTGCGCCGCAGTATTTTTTCATCAAATCGGCTTTTTCTTCTGTAAGCCCGTAGCCGGAAGTCGTCATATTGGGGATGATGTCATTGGCTTTGCAATAAGAGACAATCTGCTCAAAATCCTCGTGCATATCAGGATCCCCGCGTCCGCCGAGAGCTATCTGGAACATCTTGCCTTTGCATTGGTCGACTATGCTCTTGAAATCATCCAGCTTCATATTGCTTTGCGACTTGTGAAGGCCATCCTGGTAGCATTGTATTCCGGCCTGCACGCACAGACCCGTTTTCCCGTGGACGCAGTGGCCCATTATTCCCACATCAAGCAAATGCGGATAGGATCCCATGAAAGGGTCCTTGCCGGTGTCGGCCCCGTCATGGTCAATGACTCCCGTTCTATAGTAGAAGCCGCTGTCCAAATCAAAACTGTATGCAAATCTGTGTTTTTCATCCTTGAGGGATTTGATATTAATGTTTTTTCACCCCTTTGATGTTAATGTGCAGCAGTGCCCAGGCGGGAACAAGGATTAGAGCGCCCATTATATATCCGCCATAGTCCAACCTGATGACAGCAAAAATCAGATTGCCCAACAAGCCGGCTGAAAATCCGAGAGCAGTTGCATAGACATGGGAATCCGAAAAGGCCGCTTTCTTTTTAGCAAGAGAAGCCAAGTCTTTGTGCAGCAACTTTGTAATGGTGAACAGCATTGTCTTATTGCCGCGCAAGAGCGTGTCCAAAACAGTTATTGCCATGACTACTACTACAGTTGCCTTGTCGAAACGGTTGTTTCGGGTAAGATAATTGGCTGCAATAAAACCCGCCCCTGTTGCCGTTAAGAATACGTAAAAGAAATTCTGTCCAAGCAAATTTTTTGTCCGGGCGATTAACGAAGGAAAAGTCTTGAAGCTTTCAATTGTAGGCGAAAGGCCTTCTCGTCTTACTCTGAAAAAGATTTTCTTTCCCAAAGTGAATATGATCACCCAATAGATTGTTCTTGGAATCAAACTGTTGTAGGTCGCCGTGATGGAGATGAAAAACAAGGCGATGGGACGCATTATGCCGGAAAAAGAATAGGTTGGGATTGATTCCAGGACTATGTTTACGACCATTGCTATGGAAAGAGGTATTATGAATATCTTGAAAAGTCGTTTGATATTCTTGACTCCCAGAATCAGATAATAGTAGATCAGTTCCCAGGTGTATTCAAATTGCTTTTGCTCTACTCTTTCTTTGCGGCTTGCTTTGGGCGGTTTTGCAACCGCGCTGCTGCCCGAAGCTTCGGGAACCCACGGAAGTCCGATTTTGTTTTTTTGTTCATTCATGCATTTCTCCCCTCCTTTTTGTTATTTCGAAAATATTTATTGAAATCAATTATATCATGCATGGACGCATTTATTGTCAGAAAAATGAATTATCGGCACAAAATTTATCCGCTTTTGTCTACCGCAGACGGTTTGGACAGGCAAGGGTTTTCTAAAGCCTGATTGAGTGTTATGATTGAAAAAAAAGACTACATTGGAGGGGAAGACTACCTTGAAATACGAACTTTTAATTTTTGATGCCGACGGTACGCTTTTCGATTTTGAAAGGGCGGAGGAGTATGCCTTTTTTAAGACTGCCGGGGATGCAGGGCGTGATTTCACAAATGAGGAATACGGCATTTACGTGGCGGTAAACAAGGCCATATGGCAGGAGATGGAGCTGGGAAAGATAGACCAGGCTGCGCTTAAGGCCGAGCGCTTCAGGCGCTTCTTCGACAAACTGGAAATCAAAGAGGATCCCGAGCGTTTCTCCAGGGAATATCTCTACAATCTCTCTAAGGCGGGCTTTCTGTTTGAAGGTGCGGGGGACTTGCTTGAAAGGCTCAAGGGAAGCTGCAGGATGGTTCTTTTGACAAACGGGCTGACCTCGGTGCAGGAGAGCCGTTTGGGCACATCTCCCATAAGACCCTACTTCGAGGAGCTTGTCATATCAGAAAGCGTAGGAATTTCAAAACCCGATCCGGGGATTTTCCGGCATACTTTTGAGAAAATAGGATACGGGGACAAGGAAAAGGCCCTCATGATCGGCGACAGCCTCACATCCGACATTTTGGGCGGGCTCAATTACGGTCTTGACACATGTTGGTACAATGCCGGTAAAAAAACAAACGAAAAAAATATTTTTCCAAAGTACGAAGTTCATGACTATTGCGAACTTTTGGGTATATTGGGAATAGGCTTAGATTAAGGGAGGTGTATTTTTTGGCTGCAAAGAAAATGCTCTACAAGGACAGGGAAAACAAAATGCTTGCAGGAGTGTGCGCGGGCCTGGCTGATTATTTTGCAATCGACCCAACAATTGTAAGACTGGTTTGGGCCATATTCGCAATGCTCTACGGGATTGGGGTCTTGATTTACATTGCGGCATGGATTGTTTTTCCGGACAAAAATGATGTCGTGTGATATGGCTATGCCTTGCTCAAGCAAGGGCGAGCCTGGAAAAGTGATTCTGCAGGAAATTTACACGAACTATAATCCGAAATTAAGGCAAAAAATTCGTAATAACTATTGAATCAAAGGCAGTCCTTTGTTATTATAATGATGGGTTTCACTTTTATATTCTGATGATATGGTTCAGAAGTTTCTACCGGGCTGCCGTAAATTGCCCGACTAGAAGTGAAGAATGCAGTCATGACTCAGACTGGTTTTTCACTATGCTTGTGAAACCGGTTATGGGTTTTGTTTTTTTTAAGGTGCTACTCATTATTGGATAGCCCGAATCAACAAAACGGGCTATCCTTCTTTTATTTTGATTGGAGTCAAAAGAGCTTCTGCATTTTCAGCGGCGAAAAATAAGTAAAACACAACGGATAAAGGTGGTTATATGAAAAATACGGTCAGAAGAATTTTTGTGGAGAAGAAAAAAGGTTTTGACGTGGACGCCGTCCATCTTGCTTCGGATTTGAAAAGAAGCCTGAATCTGAAAAACCTGCAGGGTGTAAGGATAATAAACAGATACGACGTTTCGGGAATGGACAGGGAGGCCTTTGACCAATCCGCATCTACGATTTTTTCGGAGCCCAATGTCGACCATGTTTATCTCGAGACTCTTCAAGTCGGCGGGGATGAAACATATTTTGCAGTAGAGTATTTGCCTGGGCAATACGACCAAAGGGCTGATTCGGCGGCGCAATGCGTACAGATTTTGACCAGGAAGGAAAAACCCGCAGTATCAGCTGCCAAGGTATACATATTGAAAGGCGCATTGAGTGATGAGGATGTAAAGGCAGTCAAAAGGTATCTTATCAATCCGGTAGATTCCAGGGAAGCTTCGCTTTTGAAGCCCCTGAGCCTTGAAATGGAAACAATCGAGCCGGAAGATGTTGCTGAGGTGACAGGTTTCACAGAATTCGACCAAGATGAGATGAAGGATTTCATGAACGGTGTAGGTTTTGCCATGAGTTACGAGGATCTTCTTTTCTGCCAAAAGTATTTCAGAGACCAGGAAAAAAGGAATCCCACAATAAGCGAGCTCAAAGTTATCGATACCTACTGGTCTGACCATTGCAGGCATACCACTTTTGCAACGGAAATAGTATCTGTTGATATAGAAGACGACAAACTGAACAAGCCTCTTGCGGATGCATTTGAGGCCTATGAGAAGGCAAGAGAAGAAGTCTATGGAAATAAAAAGAAAGACCGGTGTCTCATGGACATAGCCACAATGGGAATGAGGCTTTTGAAAAAGAAGGGGCTGCTGGAAGATCTCGAGGAGTCGGAAGAAATAAATGCCTGCTCGATAAGAACCACTATAGAGGTTGACGGAAGGCCAGAGGAATGGCTTGTCATGTTCAAGAACGAGACCCACAACCATCCCACTGAAATAGAGCCTTTCGGTGGCGCCGCAACTTGCCTGGGGGGAGCCATAAGGGATCCGCTTTCGGGCAGAAGCTATGTATACCAGGCCATGAGGGTCACAGGCAGCGGAGATCCCAGGACTCCTCTTTCTGAAACGCTTGCGGGCAAGCTGCCCCAGAGAAAGATAACTACCGAGGCGGCTGCAGGATACTCTTCCTACGGAAATCAGATAGGCCTTGCAACCGGACAGGTTTCGGAGGTCTATAATCCCGGATACCTAGCCAAGCGCATGGAAGTTGGAGCGGTAATAGCGGCGGCGCCAAGCAGGAATGTGGTAAGAGAATCTCCTCTTCCCGGAGACCTGATAATACTTGTGGGCGGAAAGACCGGCCGTGACGGATGCGGAGGGGCGACTGGCTCATCCAAGGAGCATACCGAGGAATCTCTTCTCACTTGCGGAGCCGAGGTCCAGAAGGGAAACGCCCCGACAGAGAGAAAAATACAAAGGCTTTTCAGAAATGGAGAGCTTGCCCAAATGATAAAGAAATGCAATGACTTTGGAGCCGGAGGCGTTTCGGTTGCCATAGGGGAGCTTGCTCCCAGCCTGGACATAGACCTTGACGCGGTCCCCAAGAAGTATGAAGGGCTTGACGGAACTGAACTTTCAATTTCGGAATCTCAGGAGCGTATGGCAGTTGTAATAGATTCTGAAAACCTTGAAAAATTCAAGGCCTTTGCCGACAGGGAAAATCTTGAGGCTACATTGGTTGCTCGCGTAACAGATACAGGACGCCTTGTCATGAAATGGCGTGGCAAGAACATACTGGACATATCAAGGGATTTTCTTGACACAAACGGAGTCAAGCAGACTACGGATGTAAAAGTAAAGGCTCCGAAGGACAAGGAATATTTTGGTAAAATGCCTGACCATTTGTCGGGGCTTGAAGGAAAGAAGCTTTGGTTTGAAGCGCTTTCAGACCTTAACCAGGCATCCAAGAAAGGCCTTTCAGAGAGATTCGACGCTTCGGTTGGAGCGGCAACGGTGCTTATGCCGTATGGTGGAATTTACGCTATGACGCCTGCACAGGGAATGGCCGCAAAGCTTCCGGTGCTTGAAGGCCAGACTGACGACTGCACATTCATGACATACGGATTCGATCCGGCGCTGGCCTCGTGGAGCCCTTTCCACGGAGCATACTATGCTGTGGTGAACTCGCTTGCGAAAATAACCGCAATGGGAGGAGACTCAAGCAAAGCCAGGCTGTCTCTTCAGGAGTACTTTGAGAAGCTCGGAAGGAATCCCGAAAAGTGGGGAAAACCCTTTTCCGCCCTTCTTGGGGCATTCAAGGTTCAAGCAGATATGGGCGTTGCCGCAATAGGCGGGAAGGATTCCATGAGCGGAACATTCAAGGACATTAATGTTCCGCCGTCACTCATATCCTTTGCCGTTTCAGTCGGAAAGGCCCAAAACGCTATTTCTCCCGAATTTAAAAGCGCTGACAACCCTGTTGTAAGGGTGTTTGCGGAAAGGGATTCAGCAGGACTTGTTAATCTTGAAAGGCAAAAGTTTATAAATGCAAGGGTGTTCGGGCTCATTCGAGATAAAAAGGTGCTTTCCGCATATGCGCTCGACGGAGGAGGACTTGCACCCGCAATAGCTAAAATGGCTTTCGGAAACAGAATAGGATTCCAATTCCAAAGCCCCGAAAACAAGGAAGAATGGTTCATGCCGGATTTCGGTTCTATTGTTATTGAAATCGATTCCGAAAAATTTGACATAAAAGACTTTGAAGGCATGTCATGGGAAATGCTTGGAAGGACAGTCGGCGAAAAGCATATAGCAATAGGCGAAATGAAGCTTTCGCTTGAAGACCTGCAAAAGAATTGGCTGCAGCCGCTCGATGGAATTTTCCCGGTCAAGGAAGACCTGTCGGGAGAGCCAATGCAGATAGAGTACAAGAAGGTCTTTCCGAGGAAAAAGCTTGTTAGCCTTCCAAAGCCAAGAATACTGATACCGGTTTTCCCGGGCACAAACAGCGAGTACGACACTGCAAGGGCTTTCCAAAGAGCCGGAGGCAAGGCGGAGACCCTTGTTTTACGCAATCTCAGCTCCAGCGCGGTCGAGGAATCCATCGAGGCAATGGTCAAATCCATAAAAGCTTCACAGATAATCGCCGTGCCGGGCGGATTCAGCGCAGGGGACGAGCCGGACGGCTCGGGCAAATTCATTGCGACCGTATTCAGAAATCCAGCAATAAAAGAAGCTGTAATGGACCTTATCAACAAGCGGGACGGATTGATGCTGGGAATATGCAACGGATTCCAGGCCTTCATAAAACTCGGGCTTGTGCCATACGGGGAAATACGGGACATGGATGAAAAAGCCCCGACACTTACATTCAACAAAATAAACCGCCATGTGGCAATGATGGCGAGAACCAAAATAACGTCAAACCTTTCGCCTTGGTTTTCCAATGTCAATGTCGGAGATAGCCACCTTATTCCGCTTTCCCATGGAGAAGGCCGTTTCGTGGCAAGCGAAGAAGAATTCGACGCACTGGCAAAGGCGGGACAGGTTGCCGCTCAATATGTGGATCCTTGCGGCAAGGCATCCTACGACGGTTTCTTCAATCCCAACGGGTCCCTTCATGCCGTCGAGGCCATCACAAGCCCGGACGGACGAATCCTTGGCAAAATGGGGCATTCGGAAAGAATTGGCACAAACGTCGCCAAGAACATTCCGGGAGACAAGGACCAGAAGATATTCGAGGCCGGAGTGGGGTATTTTAAGTAGTAAGTAGCAAGTAGAAAGTAGAAAGTGGAAAGAATAAAAAGCGTAAAGTACAGATATCAGATTTTAGATATCAGATATCAGTAAGAGCAAAAGAGGAAAGAAAAAAGCAGCCTGCAGCTAGCAACAGGCAGTGAGCAGTGGGCAGAAAAAGATTAAGAACAAAAGCAAGGGCAAAAAAACAGCAAAAGCAGAAAAGAAAAGAGCTTTCAAATGTATTTGGGTTTTATACTCTTTTGCATTTGCTGACAACTGATAACTGCCCACTGACAACTGTTTTTCAGCAGGCAGCTGGCAGCAAAGAACAGTAGAAAGTAGTAAGTGGAAAGAAAGGCAAAAGTAGATAAAGGCCTAAAAGCTAAACAAACAGGCGGTTTCCTTAAATGGGAGCCGTTTTGTTTTTGCATATTCAGAAAAATGTGTATAATGAAAGTCATAGATTAAAAAAAGGAGTCCGACATGAAGAATGCATTCAAATATATAGGGGTGGTTGCCGTAATTGCAATTATGGCGTTTGTACCTGCATTGGCTGAAAAAATAGATGAAGATTTGGATATAGAGACTTCGATAAAAATAGGAGTAGACAGCCACATGCCTCCATATTCATACATCAATGACAATGGAATACTCAAGGGCTTTTATATTGACTTGATACATGCAATTGCCATAGAAAGGGGAATTGATATAGAAATCAGGCCGATGTCTATGTATGATGCCAAAAAGGAACTTGCAAGTTCCAATCTCGACCTTATCATAGGGTCCGACCATGGCGTAATATATGACAATTATGTTTTTTCCGATGCAATAATAGACAGCGCTGAGGTTATATTCGTCAGATTGGACAACAAGTATATAATAGAACCAGAGGATTTAAGCCACGCTGATGTTTCCATTCAAAAGGGAAGCATAAATAATCGATTTCTTAGATTTATAGATCTTGAGCGTTTGACTTATGTTGACAACCAGCAACAGGGCATATTGCAGATAATGAACGGAAATGCGGGTGCCTTTATAGGAGATAAGCTGACCGGCCTGTACACTATACAAAAGTGGAAGCAGGACGACTTTATAAAGGTAATAGGCGGAGACACTCAAAAAAAAGGATACTATTTTGTTTCAAGAAATGAAAACAACAAACACATAAAAATTATGAATGCAGGCATGAGGGAGATAACCCTGGATGGTTCATATGACAAAATATACAAGAAATGGTTTGGAGAGACCGTCAGCAATGATTTTCAATTCAACGAAAGGCTTATGACTGTTTTAAAAACAGGCCTTCTTGTTTTATCTTTTGCATTCCTGCTTATAATTTATTGGAACTACCAGCTCAAGAAGCAGGTTGCAAAGAGGACAAAGGAAATAAGCAAAAAAAGTATGGAACTTGAAAACAGTAATAAATTCAGAAAGGACGTGCTGGACAATGTGCTGGCGGGAATCATAGCTCTTGATACAGAAGGGCAAATAACTCTTCTTAACAGGAGAATGAAATATGTGCTTGAGGGAATAGGGGAGGCTAAAATCGGTCAAAAGATACAAGATACAGTCATTTCCGAAATTTTCAGTTGCAATGATTTTGAAAAGGTGTTTTCGGAGGGGATGAGTTTCAGAAACAAGGAACTCGAGATTGATGTCAAGGACAGGAAAGTAACTTTTCTCTATCATATATATCCGCTTGTTGAAAGCGACGGAGAGGTAAAGGGATCGATAATAAGCATAAGGGACATTTCGGTAGACAAAGAGTTGGCAAGCGAGCTCAAAAGGCAGGACAGGCTTAATTCCTTCGGGCTTATGGCGGCTGGCTTTGCCCATGAAATAAGAAACCCTCTTACTACCATAAAAACTTTTACTGATATAATGCCCAGAAAGATAGAAGATGAAAGGTTCAAAGGAAAATTTTTAGATATTGTGCCCAAGGAAATCAACAGGCTGAACAATATGATCCAGGAGATTCTCGACTTTTCAAAGATAAGGGTGCCGAAAGTGAGCGGCCTGAAATTGAGCAAACTTGTAGATGATAGCCTTCAATTGCTTGGGGATGCAATGTCGGACAAGGAAATAGAAATAGAAAATGAACTTGCAGGTGATTTGGAAGCATACGGGGACGAGGAAAGGATAAAGCAGGTTTTGTTAAACCTGATTATAAACGCCATCGACGCAATCGATAAAAAAGGAAGGATAAGAATAAGCGGTGAGACTGATTCTGAAATGGTTGTGGTCAGAATTTCAGACGATGGAGCAGGGATGAGCGAAGAAGTCATGGAGCATATTTTTGACCCCTTCTATTCTGTGAAATCCAAAGGGACAGGGTTGGGCCTGTTTGTGAGCTACCAGATAGTTAAAGAATGCGGCGGCGACATACGTTATGAAAGTGTATACGGCAAGGGAACCGTTGCTCTACTTTCTTTGCCCAGGCAAAAAGTGAAAGGAGGGCGCTATGAATAGGATAGTCATACTCGACGATGAATTGAATCTTTGCACTTCTCTTGAATTTCTTCTTGAGGAAAAATATGAAGTTGTTTCTTTTCAAAAACCAAAAGAGGCTACGGATTACATCAAGAGGGAGAGTGCGGATATAATGCTCCTGGACCTCAGAATAGGGGACGTAAACGGTATAGATGTCCTTGTAGATGTAAAGGATATCAATCCGGATATTACCGTAATTATGATGACGGCCTACGGAAGCATAGAATCATCTGTCAATGCCATGAAGGCCGGTGCCTTCTATTACATTACAAAGCCGGTGGATTCTGCAGAGCTTGAGATACTGATTGATAAAGCCATTAATTACAATTCACTGAGCAAGGAAGTTGACAGGCTAAGCAAGCAGCTTGATGAACAGTATGGAATAAAGGGCATAGTCGGCAAATCGACTGCGATGATGAAGGTTTTTGAGATCATAGACAAGGTTAAAGATATTGATTCAAATGTGTTGATTTTGGGAGAAAGCGGAACTGGAAAAGAAATGGTTGCTAAAGCTGTTCATTTCCAGGGGGCCAGAAAAAAGAAGAGGTTTGAAGCCATCAATTGTTCTGCCATACCGGATACGCTTTTGGAGAGTGAATTGTTCGGTTTTGAAAAAGGAGCTTTTTCAGGAGCTTCACGAAGCAAGAAGGGAAAGTTTTCACTTGCCGATGGAGGAACGATTTTCCTCGATGAAATAGGGGATATGGATATTAAAATGCAGGCAAAGCTGCTCAGAGTGCTTCAGGAAAAGGAAATTATGCCACTAGGTGCAGACAACAGCGAGAGGGTGGATGTGAGGGTTATTGCTGCGACGAATTGCGATCTTGAGAAAAAGGTGGCTGAAGGAACTTTCAGGAGGGACCTGTATTACAGGTTGGATGTCATAAAAATAGAAATTCCTCCTCTTAGGGAAAGAAAAACCGACATTCCTCTTCTGGTGGATTTTTTCATAGACAGACTAAACGTAAAATTCAACAAAAATATTTCGGGTATAGAAGCGGAGGCCCTGGATCTTTTGGAGAATTATGATTTTAAAGGCAACATCAGGGAACTTGAAAATATGATAGAAAGGGCTATGGTTTTGACAAACAAGGAAAGGCTTTCGACAAACGATTTCAGCAGAAATATTGCAGACCTAGCAAAGAGGCCTGAAAAACAGTCATATTTTTCGGGTGAGGATTTAAAGACTGTTGAAAGAAAAATTATTGCAGAAGCTATTGAATACTTCGACGGCAGCAGAAGAAAAACGGCAGAGGCTTTGGGTATAAGTGAAAGAACTCTTAGAAACAAACTGAAGGCTTATAGTTTGAATAGATGAGGAAACTTTTTCCGGAAATCTTGGCCCTTGGCGGAAAAAGTTTCCGGCGAAGCCATTAGAACAAAACGAGGCAAGGATTCTATCTGAAAAATAAGAATCCTTGCTTTTGTTTGCAATTGCAAGACCATAGAAAAACATTAAATCAATTATACTTTGATTTTGAATTTTGGCATGGGAATTGCGTGCTTATATAGGCGAAAATAAAAAAAAGAGGAGTGAATGAATTGAAAATGAAAATGAAAAAGATGGGACTTATCGTATTGACAATTGTAATGGCTGCATCGGTCTTTACCGGATGTGGGGCGAAAGAGAACGAAGAAGAAGCTGCTGAACCAACTAAGGAAGTTGTGAGGATTTCTCTTGCAACAGGCGGAACTGGTGGAACTTATTATCCTGTGGGATCAGGAATTGCATCCCTTCTTACAAAAAATGTCGAGGGACTTGAAGTGACAGCAGAATCGACAGGCGCTTCTGTAGCCAATCTCAAGATGATTGCTGACGGACAAATCGAAATGATTCTGGCCGCGTCAAACACATCACTTGGCGGTTATTCAGGTTCAGAGCCTTTTGAAGCTCCCATTGACAATATAAGAGGTTTAACTGCCCTTTATCCCGAGACCTTCCAATTTGTAGCCTTAGATGCATCGGGCCTTACAACAATTGATGAACTTAAAGGCAAGAGAGTAGCAGTTGGGGCACCGGGAAGTGGAACAGAAAGAACTGCAAAAATGGTTCTTGAAGCACACGGAATTACTTATGACGACATAGACGCTCAATTTTTGGGATTTGGCGAAGCCATCACCGCGCTTAAAGACAGACTTATCGATTGTGCTATTGTAGGTTCGGGAATCCCGACATCTTCTGTTGTTGATGCATCTGCAACACTTGACATCAACCTTCTTGCTGTGAACAAGGAAAAAACAGATGAACTCATGAGTGACGCAATTTATTTCAGATATGAAACTATTCCTGAAGGAACATACAATGGAGTCGACCATGATACTTTGACAGTGGCTTCTCCAGCGCTCATGATAGCAAGTGAAGAAATGGATGAAGAACTCGCTTATCAAATAACAAAGACACTTTATGAAAACATCGAAGATCTTGAAGCAGTTCATGCCCAGGGCAAGAACATAAAGCTTGAGAATGCCAACAGCGCTATGTCAATTCCGCTGCATGCCGGTGCTGAAAAGTACTACAAGGAAATGGGAGTAATAGAGTAGTATTAAAAAGAATAACTAAAAACCATGCAGGGCTCAAGCAGGCCCTGCATGGTAAATTAATTTGGAACGAAATATTTTTGAATCGAGGTGAAGGCGTGAAAAGAATTATTGTTGTTTCAATTTGTGTTTGCATGGTTCTGATAGGGAGTCTTATGCCTGTAAACATGCTTGAAGTGAGTAATTTTCATGATGATAAAGTTATGCTCAGAAAACGGGTTGAACCAGGCTTTACATTCACTACCCTGATAACCCATTCCGTTCACCTTACACCGGTTTACGAATATTACATAATAGATTCCAAGGGGGATATTACTCTCACAGGGACAAAATTTGTTGACCTGGGATGGGGCGTGCCTTCAACATACGATTATGAAACAATATTCGCAGACAACATGTTGGAACTTAAGGATATGAATATTCCCATAGACTGGCTGCCATTTAGGGTAACGGAACTTAATGATTCCAAGCTGATCTTAAATCAAGAACGTACAATCGAGCTCAATGAGTATTTTGACAACAATGAAAGAATGGACATAAGAGTTGAAAGAATGTCCAGATTCAAATATTGGATTAGAGGTGAAACGGATGATTTTCAATAAAAAAAAGACGGATGAAGAGAAAAATAAAAACAACCACAAAAAAAAGGTTGCAGAGCAAGCTGACAAGAAACGCGAACTTTCTGGATATGCCCTAAAGGTTTCTGCATTCATAGCTATTGCAATGTCATTTTATCATCTGTATTCTTCGGGAATAAAAATGCTCCCACAGATGCAGCACAAGGCAATCCACCTGGCGCTTGCGCTTGCTTTGACCTTCATGCTTTACCCGGCAACAAAGAAACATAAGGACAAGATGCCCTTTTACGATTGGGTTTGTGCGGGCCTGAGCCTTTATATAGGCTATTATCTGGTTTCAAATTATATGGATTTGGTTTACAGGTTGGGATCACCTGACAGAATGGATATTGTTCTGGGCGCGATTCTGATTGTTCTGATATTCGAGGCGACAAGAAGGACTATGGGATGGCCGCTTGTAATAGTCGGGCTAACGGCTCTTGCTTATGCATTTTACGGACATTTCATACCGGGTACGATAGGACATAGACAGTTTACATTCACCAGAGTAGTTGAGCATATGTTCATGACAGGCGAAGGTATTTATGGAGTTGCAATATACGTAACGGCTTCATTTGTGTTCATATTCATACTCATGGGATCCTTCCTTGGGGAAACCGGAGGAGCCCAGGCATTTATCGACCTGGCTTTTTCAGCAACAGGGAAATATCGTGGCGGACCTGCAAAGGCTGCGGTAATTGGCAGCGGTCTTATGGGGACCATTTCAGGAAGTTCTTTTGCCAACGTGGCAGGAACAGGGACATTCACAATACCACTTATGAAAAGCGTTGGTTATGAACCTGAATTTGCAGGCGGCGTTGAAGCTGCAGCATCTTCTGGAGGGCAGATAATGCCTCCAATTATGGGAGCCGCAGCATTTATAATGGCTGAGATGACAGGAGTTCCCTACTCGAAACTGATACTCTACGCTATGATTCCGGCCACCCTTTATTATGTAGCAGTTTTCATGATGGTCGACTTCAGGGCGGCAAAACTTGGCTTAAAGGGCATGGAAAAGAAAGATTTGCCCAAGGCTATTGAAGTCCTCAAGAGAGGTGGATTTCTCTTGCTGGCGCCCTTAAGTATATTCTACATGCTTCTTGCGGGATATTCACCAATAAAGGCATCATTTACAGCTGTAATGATTGTTATTATTACAAGCTTCTTTAAAAAAGAGACACGGCTCTCACCAAAAGGATTTTTGATTGCGCTTGAAAAAGGGGCCAAGGCATCTCTTAGCGTAATTGCGGCATGCGCAGTTGCGGGAATCATAGTGGGGACAGTAACGCTTACGGGACTCGGGCTGAAATTCTCTGATTTGATAGTGACACTTTCGCACGGCAACCTTTACGCGGCCCTATTCCTTACCATGATGGCGTCAATAATTATGGGCATGGGGATGCCAACAACAGCCTTGTATATAATTTTGGGTTCGATGGTTGCACCGTCTTTGGTAAGACTCAATGTACCCATAGTCGCGGCGCATTTGTTCATATTCTATTACGGATGCATGGCATCGGTTACACCTCCTGTAGCACTCAGTTCATACCTTGCTGCAGCGATAGCTAAGGGGGATGCTGTCAAGACGGCTTTGAACGGGTTGAAACTGGCTTCGGCGGCATTCATACTTCCCTTCATATTTGCCCTTTCACCTGAACTATTGATGATCAATTCAACCGTTATGAAGACTGTTGTGGTCGTATTGACATCCTTGGCAGGCATATATGCACTAGCCGCATCACTGGAAAATTATGCGCTCGGCAGCTTGAAGATGTATGAGAGAATTCCCTTGTTTATTGCGGCTCTCTTGCTTCTTGTACCAAGCACCGTGACCGATCTTGCAGGACTTTCGGTATTGGCCTTTATAGTCGTCAAACAATATGTTTATATAAAAAAGAACAAAAAACTTGAGTTGGAAACCGAAAAAATATCATAGGGGATGCTTTATGGAGATAAAATCAATAGAAGTAACAGCTATGGCGATTCCACTTAAGAAACCATACCACTTGTCGGATTTCAACGGTATTCAAAGAATGACTACTCCAATAATAGTTAAAATAACAACGGATGATGGTATCGAAGGGTATGGGGAGTGTGATCCCCAGCCCCTCTTTACAGGAGAGAGCGTAGGAAGCGTACTCAGTATGATTGAGACATACTACGCTCCAAAGCTAATAGGCAAGGACCCTGCTGATCTTCCGCAAATCAATAGAATCATGGATGGACTCGTTAATGGAATGCCCCTCTCGAAGGCTCCCATAGACATAGCATGCTATGACATCTGGGGCAAGGCTTTGGGAATTCCGTCCTACAGGCTTCTGGGTGGCTCAATGAGAAAAGAGATTGAAATAATGGGAGCAGTCGGAAGAGATACAGTCGAAAATAATTTGCGCGACATAGATGAAATGATAAGAAAAGGTTATCAGTCAGTAATGGTAAAAGTGGGATCTAAAAGAGTGAATGAAGACATAGAGCGTGTTTGCGCTATTAATAAAGAATTGAAAAGTGAATTTAGACTTATTCCTGATGCCAACCAAGGTTGGACAGTCAGAGAGGCCCTTTCTTTTGCAAGGGGGGTCGAGCATTGCAACATAGCATATTTTGAGCAGCCGGTGGCATTTTGGGATATAGAAGGAATGAAGAGAGTCAAGACCGAAAGCAATCTGCAGGTTTCTGCCGATGAATCGCTGTTTTCGATTCCGGATGCAAAGAGACTCATAGAAACTGGTGCTGTAGACATGTTTTCTGTAAAGGTAAACAAGCATGGTGGAATAACAAAGGCAAAGAAGATAATGGAAATGGCTGAAGGTTTCGGTCTGCCATGTCTTATGAATTCAATGCTCGAAGAAGGAATAGCTCAGGCAGCAAGCTTTCAGCTTGGAATTTCCGGAGGACTGCTGGTGGAAAGCGGTCATGCCTACTTTTCACCGCTACGCCTTGCCGAGGATATAAGTTCCTTCAGTCAACAAATCGACGGAGGCCTGGTTAAGACATCGGAAAGACCCGGATTGGGAATCGAAGTGTATGACGATGTAATAAGCAAATACGAGACTGCAAGAATTTTGATATCATAGACAAAAAATTATTCGAGAATAGAATTTACTATTCGAAGGGGGTTTTGCTGCTCTTCGAATACATAAAAATACAAAATTAGCAAATAAAGACTGGAGTGAAAATAATGATTAGTGGAAATAAAATTGCGGTTTTGGGAGCAGGCAATGGTGGAATGGCAATGGCGGCATATCTTTCACTCAAGGGATATGAAGTGAATCTATACGATAAATTTGAAAAAACTATTGAAGATACAGCAAGGCTGGGGGGAATCGAGCTTGACGGGGTGTCGCTAAATGGATTTGCAAAATTGAATGTGGTTACAACTGATCTTGGCAAGGCTATTGAAGGCTGCGAGATGCTTATGGTGGTGACTCCTGCTTTTGCACACAGGGAACTGGCGAAAAACATGGCCCGGTTTCTCGAGGACGGGCAGATAATAGTGCTGCATCCGGGAAGAACATGTGGGGCTTTGGAAGTCAGACACATGATAACAAAGATTAATCCCGAGGTAGATGTAACTGTAGCCGAGGCTCAGACTCTAATATATGCGGCCCGAAGGCACGGTGAAAATTGCGCAACCATTCACGGCGTTAAGAACAAGGTGACGCTTGCTGCAATTCCGACAAGTCGGACCGGTCTTGTGGTTGAAAAGATAAATTGCTTTTACGAGGCATTTGTTCCGGCAAAAAATATCCTGGAGACAAGTCTTCTAAATATTGGAGCTATCTTCCATCCTGGACCAGCTATTTTCAATATAGCAAGGATAGAGTGCAAGTGCGACTATGAGCATTACCACGAGGGCATAACTCCCTGTGTCGGGAGGATACTTGAGAAGGTTGATGGCGAGAGAGTTGAAATAGCTCAAAAAATGAATGTCGACACTATATCCGCAAAGACATGGCTCGGTGAGGTCTATGGTGTCAAGCCGGAAAAAACACTTCAGGAAACGATAAGAAAGAATGAGGTTTACGCTGGGATAAGCGCACCGAAGGATCCCGGAACAAGATATATATCAGAGGACATACCTATGAGCATTACTCCACTCGCCGAAATGGGCAGGATGGTTGGTGTGAAAACTCCTTTTATGAATATGTTGATAGACATAGCTTCTCTTATGCACGGAAGGGATTATAGAGAAAACGGCAGAAGCTTGAAATCTTTGGGTATAGACAATATGAGTTTTGAACAACTGCTTGACGAAATCGAATAGGGGGGGTTGAAATGGACACAAGTATAAAATTTAAATATTTGTCCCAGACAGACCTGCTCAAGGCGGGATGTTTTGACATAAATATGGCTATGGATGCTGCAAGGAAAGGCATGTTGGCATTTGAAGAGGGCAGAGTTCTTTTCCCGGAAAAGATAGTGCAGATATTCAACCAGGATACTCAGGAGAGGATAAACTGCCTGCCTGCTACATTTTTAGAGAGGAAGATATGCGGAGCCAAGTGGGTTTCTGTCTTTCCTCCAAACCCTGCAAGATATGGGGTTCAGAATTTGTCTGCAACAATAATTCTTTCCGAGATAGAGAAAGGATTCCCGCTTGCGGTAATGGACGGCACCCTATGTTCGAACATGCGTGTCGCAACAATGGGGGCGCTTGCTGCAAGTTATCTGGCAAGAAAGAATTCAGAAACAATAGGTTTCATCGGTGCGGGAGAACAGTCTAAAATGCACTTTATAGGAATGAAGACAGTTTTTCCGGGTCTAAAGATCTGCAAAGTTTCAGCAAAGACGCATGAAGAGGAATTGAATTTCATTGAAGAGATGAAAAACATATTCCCTGAAATGGAATATGTAAGCGCTGAAACAAACGGTAAAAACGCTATAGAAGGAGCAGACATAATTGTGACAGGAACGAGCGCACAGGCTCCGCTTTTAAAAGCGGAATGGATAAAAAAAGGCGTTTTCTACAGCCACATAGGCGGCTGGGAGGACGAGTACGCGGTGGCTCTTGCATGCGACAAAATTGTTTGCGACGACTGGGAGACCGTAAAGCACAGAACCCAGACACTAAGCCGGATGTACAAAGAAAAAATACTTACAGACGATGACATCTATTGCAACCTTATAGAATTGCTGTCGGGAAATAAAAAAGGAAGGGAAAACGACAACGAGAACATATACTTCAATGCAGTTGGCTTGTCTTATGTGGATATTGCCATAGCAGTAGCCATGTTTGAAAGGGCAAGCGACAATGATATTGGCATGGATCTTCCCCTTCAGGACAGGATGATTTTTGAAAACAAGGATATATGTTCTTTCATAAAACGCTAACTCCTCTTAATTAACATATAATTGCTAACTCTGAAGCGGCTCCCGAAAGGGAGCCGCTTCAGATTGGAATACAAAGGCCGTAAAGGTTTATGGTTTGTCTGTATCTTAAAAGCATCTGTTATAGCTACATAAAGGAGAAAAACAATAGAAGAATTGTTCGTAATAGAACGAACAATGATGTAAATATTTATATCTAAATTTCGTTTTATGTATTGACTTGCTTAAGAGCCTTTGCTAATATGAAAATGTAATCGGATAGTATGAAACGCTTATATAATGTCGGGTATTGGGTCCGAGAGTTTCTACCAGGCAGCCTAAAAAATGTCTGACTATGAGCGAAGCAAAATATCGATTGAAACGGCTTCGCTTTGTGCGCCGTTTTTGTTTTTTTTGAAAGGATTGCAGGTATCAATGGTATATGGGAACAAATAAACCAGGGAGGAAGATTATATGAAGATTGCTGTGGTAATGGGAAGCGATTCTGATTATGAAGTTGTAAAAAAAGGGCTTGATATTTTAAAGGATTTTGATGTTCCTTACGAGGCTAGAGTGATTTCGGCCCACAGGACACCGGACCTTGCACTTAAATTTGCCAAGGGAGCCGAGGAGAACGGTTTTGACATTATTATCGGGGCGGCCGGAAAAGCGGCCCATCTGCCGGGAGTGCTGGCGGCAATGACTGTGCTGCCGGTTATAGGACTTCCGATTAAGTCTTCAACAATGGATGGGCTTGACTCGCTTCTTTCCATAGTTCAGATGCCAAAGGGCATTCCGGTTGCAACCGTGGCTATAAACGGGGCCGAGAATGCGGCACTTCTGGCGGTTCAAATTCTTTCCCTTAAAGATGAATCGATGAGGGAAAAATTGAAGGCTCACAGGATTGAAATGGCGGAGGAAGTCAAGCGCAAGGACAACAGAATAATGGGACTGGAAAAATAGGAGGAAAATATGGAAAAACTTGAAATGCTTTACGAGGGAAAAGCCAAGAGGGTATATAAGACAGACGAAGCCGACAGATACCTCGTTGAATACAAGGACGACGCAACGGCTTTCAACGGAGTGAAAAAGGGTACTATAAGCGGCAAGGGAGTAATAAACAACAAGATGAGCGCGGTCCTTTTCGACATGCTTGAAAAAGAGGGCATCCCCACTCATTTCGAGGGACTCCTAAGCGACAGAGAAATGCTTGTCAAGGCTGTTAAGATAGTCCCCCTCGAGGTAATACTAAGAAACATAGCGGCAGGATCCTTGGCGAAAAGGCTTGGTCTTGAGGAAGGAACGCCAATGAAGCGACCAGTGCTTGAATTCTGCTACAAGAACGACGAATTGGGAGATCCCATCATAAACGAGGACCACATTTTGGCCGTGGAATTGGCGACCGAGGACCAACTCGATGTAATAAAGGAATACGGCTACAAGATAAACGAAATCCTCACAGATTTCTTCAAGGAGAGAAAAATCAGGCTTGTGGACTTCAAGATAGAGCTTGGCCTCTACAAGGGTCAAATAATCCTGGCAGACGAAATTTCACCGGATACTTGCAGGCTTTGGGACTGGGAAACAAACAAGAAGCTAGACAAGGACCGTTTCAGAAGGGACCTTGGGGACGTCGAGGACGCCTATGATGAGATTCTTTCAAGGATAAGCAAATAACAGCGGGCAGGCGGCAGTAAAGTACAGTGGAACGTAGAAAGAGTAAAGTACAGTGGAACGTAGAAAGTGGAAAGAGTAAAGTACAGTGGAAAGTAGAAAGTGGAAAGAGTAAAGTACAGTGGAACGTAGAAAGTGGAAAGAGGAAAGGAAAAGATTAAGAACAAAAGCAAGGGCAAAGAAACAGCAAAAGCAGAAAAGAAAAGAGTTTTCAAATGTATTTGGGTTTTATACTCTTTTGCATTTACTGACAACTGATAACTGACAACTGATAACTGACAACTGACAACTGACAACTGTTTTTCAGCGAGCAGATATCAGGAAAAACAAAGGCAGAAACAGCAAAAGCAGAAAAGAAAAGAAAAAAGACTGAAAAAAGTGAGGGCGAAAATGGATAGCTGTATGGATTGGGACAAGCTAAAAGAAGAATGCGGGATAATAGGAATCTACAACCCGAAAGAATACAAGGACATATCCAGATTGACATACTTCGGGCTTATAGCCCTTCAACACAGGGGGCAGGAAAGCGCTGGAATTGCCGTATCAAACGGAAAGATGCACTATTATAAGGAAATGGGGCTGGTCCAGGAGGTGTTCTCGGACCAAATATTGGACAGGCTTGAGGGGAACGTGTCCATAGGCCATGTCAGATATTCGACAACAGGCGAAAGCTATGTTGCTAACGCCCAGCCTTTGGTGGTCCAATACAAGGGCGGTTCAATAGCTTTGGCCCACAACGGCAATTTAATAAACGCTTCCTCCTTGAGAGACGAACTTGAGGACAAGGGCTCTATTTTCCAGACATCAATTGACAGCGAGGTAATAGCCAATCTTATAGCAAGAAACTATAAATTGGGATTCAAAGAGGCTATCATTCATTCTGTGCAAAGGATCAAGGGTGCCTATGCTTTGACGATAATATGCGAGAACAAGCTAATAGGGGTCAGGGACCCGAATGGCCTAAGGCCTCTTTGTGTAGGCAGGCTGGGAGACGGCTATGTGCTTGCATCGGAGAGTTGCGCGCTTGATGTTACCGGAGCCGAATTCATAAGGGACATCGAACCCGGCGAGATGGTGGTAATAGACGAAAATGGAATTGATTCAATCAAGTTCGACAACAATACAAGAAAGGCCCTCTGCTCTTTCGAATTTGTTTATTTTGCCCGCCCGGACAGCAATCTTGACGGAAAAAGTGTTTACAACAGCCGCAGAAATGCGGGGCGAATACTTGCAAAGGAGCATCCGGCAGATGCAGACATGGTGATAGCGGTACCTGACTCGGGAACTGTAGCGGCTGAAGGTTACGCCGAGGGATCGGGAATTCCTTTCGGGGAAGGGCTTGTAAAAAACAGATATGTGGGTCGTACATTCATCAAGCCAGACCAGAAGACACGCGAGCTTGCGGTAAGACTCAAGCTTAATCCTTTGAAGCTCAACTTGAAGGACAAACGCATAGTCCTGATAGACGATTCGATCGTCAGGGGGACTACCAGCAAACGGATTGTATCTATGCTCAAGGATGCGGGAGCGACAGAGGTGCATGTAAGGGTAAGTTCTCCTCCTGTAAAACATTCGTGTTTCTTCGGCATAGACACCCCTGAACAAAAGAAGCTTGTGGGCGCCCAGTTTACAGTTGAAGAGATAAGGGAAATGATTGGAGCGGATTCTCTGGGATACATAAGCGTGGAGGGTCTATACGAATCCATAGGAATGTCCCCGGACAGCCTCTGCAAAGCGTGCTTTGACGGTAATTATCCAATGGAAGTGCCCAAGAAGGCCGACAAATTCCTTTTTGAGAAAGCGTAAAGGACAGTAGAAAGTTGAAAGTTGAAAGTTGAAAGGCAAAGAATAGAAAGATAAAAGAGTCGAAAGAGTAAGAACGGTAAAAAGCAGAAAGAAAAAGAACAAAAATAACAGAATAAAGGCAGGAAGCAATAAGAAAGAGCTGGCAGTGTTGAAATGTTAAATTGGAAATTCGATGCAAATCACTTGATCTCAAGCATTTAAAGTGTTTGGTTTTAGTTTTTCCTTGCCACTTTCCACTTTCTGCTTTCAACTATATGCCTTAGGCATATCAAAGGAGCATAACAATATGGAAAAGATGACTTACAAGGAAGCTGGGGTAGACACTCTTGAGGGTCAGCGAGCTGTCAAGCTTATGAAGGATTCTGTAAAGAGCACTTTCAACAAAAATGTTCTGACAGACCTGGGCGGTTTCGGAGGACTGTTTGCACTGAACCTTGAAAACATTGAAGAGCCTGTTTTGGTATCTGGAACTGACGGAGTCGGAACCAAACTGAAAATAGCATTTTTGACGGATGTGCACAATACGGTTGGAATAGACCTGGTTGCCATGTGCGTAAACGATATACTATGCCAGGGAGCGAAACCTCTATTTTTCCTCGATTATATGGCAACTGGCCGCCTCAAGGCAGAAAAGGCCGCAACCATTGTAGCGGGAATAGCCGAAGGCTGCAGGCAGGCGGGATGCGCACTCATCGGCGGCGAGACTGCAGAGATGCCGGGTTTCTATGGGGAAGGCGAATACGATCTTGCCGGCTTTGCAGTGGGAATTGCAGACAAGAAAAAAATTGTTGACGGGAGCCGCCTGGAAGACGGTAATGTTCTGATCGGCTTGGCTTCAAGCGGAATCCATTCCAATGGGTATTCACTTGTCAGAAAGGTCATTTTCGACAAGTGCGGTTTTAAGGTTGGCGATGTTCCAAAGGGCCATGAAAAAACCATAGGAGAGCTTTTGCTTGAACCCACTAAAATTTACGTAAAGCCCATTATGGAGCTTATGAAAGCTTGCGACATAAGGGGGATGGTTCATATCACAGGCGGCGGATTTTACGAAAACATACCGAGAATAATCCCTGAAGGATTTGGGGTCGACATAGATGCGGGCGCATGGCCCCTTCCTTCGGTTTTCAAACTCCTCAAGGAAAAAGGCGGGCTTGACGAAAGAGAAATGTTCAAGACCTTCAACATGGGCATAGGCCTTATGGCAGCTCTTCCTGAGGATGAAGCGGAGAAGGCTGTTGAAGTTTTAAAGGCCTTGGGAGAAGACGCATATATAGTTGGCAGAATAACAAACAAGCATGAAGGAGTTGCAATAAGATGAAAAAGAAGCGCATAGCCGTACTGGCGTCAGGCGGCGGCACTAATTTGCAGAGGGTAATAGACCATACCTGCTGCGGTCATATAAACGGAACTGTGGTACTTGTGATTTCGGACAGGAAAGAGGCTTTTGCTATGAAAAGGGCCCTTAACTACGGCGTCAAGAGCCTTTATATAGGAAAAGGCAATTTTCCAGACCCTGTACTAAGAAGGGAGGAAATTGTAAATGAATTGAAAACCCATGAAATAGATCTGGTTGTTCTTGCGGGATACCTGTCAATACTTGACGATGAGTTCATAAAGGCATACGAAAACAGAATAATCAACACCCACCCTTCTCTTATACCAAGCTTTTGCGGAATGGGTTTTTACGGCATGAAGGTCCACAAGGCGGTTTACGACTATGGAGTAAAGGTTACAGGTGCCACCGTCCATTTTGTAAATGAAATACCGGACGGAGGACCAGTTATACTTCAGGAATCGACTGAAGTTTCCTATAAGGATACTCCTGAGACCATACAGGAAAAGGTTCTTGAAATCGAGCACCGTTTGCTGCCTAAGGCGATAGAGCTCTTCTGCGAGGACAGACTCAAGATAGATGGACGACGGGTTGAAATCATTAAATAATATGGAGGGGGAAAAAATGAAAAGAGCACTTATAAGCGTTTCAGACAAGACCGGCATAGAGGCTTTCGCAAAACAATTGTCGGAAATGGGGATAGAAATTGTATCTACCGGGGGCACTGCAAAAAAGATAGAAGATGCAGGAATTCCCGTTGTGAGGGTTTCGGAACTGACAGGTTTTCCGGAGTGTCTGGACGGCCGTGTAAAGACTCTCCATCCAGTTATCCATGCAGGCCTTTTGGCGGTGCGCGGGAGTCAGGACCATATGAACCAACTTAAAGAACTAGGAATAGACACCATAGACTATGTGGTGATAAATCTGTATCCTTTTAAGGAGACCATATCTAAAAACGATGTCACCTTTGAGGATGCAATCGAAAATATAGATATAGGCGGCCCAACAATGCTAAGGTCTGCAGCCAAGAATTTCAAGTCGGTTACAGTGGTAACAGACCCCAGAGACTATGACAGGGTGGCAGAAGAAATAAAATCGTTTGGAGACACTACATACGGAACCAAGTATGACATGGCTCTCAAGGTGTTCGAGCATACATCGGCATACGACACTCTTATAGCCGGATACCTGAAAAAGGAAGCCGGCAAAGACGCCTACCCCGAGACACTGACCATGACTTATGAAAAAGTGCAGGACTTGCGCTACGGAGAGAATCCTCACCAGAAGGCCGCATTCTACAAGGCTTTCGGAATGGAGAATGGGAGTCTTGTCGAAGGCGAACAGCTGCACGGAAAGGAATTGTCATTCAACAACATAAACGACACTAACGGAGCCCTTGAGCTTCTCAAGGAATACGATGAGCCTACAGTAATAGGAGTCAAGCATACCAATGCATGCGGGGCGGGAAGCGGATACGACATATACGACGCATATCTCAAGGCCTATAAGAGCGATCCAAAGTCCATTTTCGGAGGCATAATAGCGGCTAACAGGAAAATAGACTATCGCGTAGCAGAGGAAATCAACAAGATATTCATAGAGATAGTGGTGGCGCCAGATTTTGACGACGAGGCCCTTGAAATACTAAGGCAAAAGAAAAACATAAGGCTTATAAAGCTTCCGTCAATAATGGAAAAGCAGCCCGGTGGCGCATATAATTTGAAAAAAGTTGCAGGAGGCCTTTTGATACAGGAACTTGACAGGCCCCTTATGGATGAATTCGAAACTGTAACCGAGAGAATACCGACCGACAAGGAAAAGGAGGACCTCCTTTTCGCATGGAAAGTCGTAAAACACATAAAGTCCAACGGAATAGTAATTGCAAAAGACAAGCAGACAATCGGCGTAGGCCCGGGACAGGTCAACAGGATCTGGGCGGTTGAAAACTGTGTAAAGCAGGCCCTTGTGGATACAAAGGGAAGCGTTATGGCTTCGGACGCCTTTTTTCCATTCCCGGACAGCGTGGAGGAGGCGGCAAAGGCGGGAGTTACAGCCATAATCCAACCGGGAGGTTCAAAGAACGATGCTGCTTCCATAGAAAAAGCCAACCAGTACGGAATAGCAATGATATTTACAGGCATGAGACACTTTAAACATTAAGATAGTAGGCAGCATGCAGTAAGCAGTTCGCAGTAAAAGAAAAAGTTAGCGGGCGACATGCAGTAAGCAGATTCAAGAGAAAGCATAAAAACAGTGAGCATTACTTAACAGGCTGTAAGCATAAAAAACATCATTAAGATTGTTATCATGTTTGTTTTGTTTCTTGCATTTACTGCCCACTGTCCACTGCTTGCTGCAAACTATTCGCAGAATGGAGGCTATTTATGAAGATACTTATAGTAGGAAATGGCGGAAGAGAGCACACACTGGGCTGGAAACTCAGTCAGAGTGAAAGGGTTGATGAAATCTTTTTTGCCCCGGGAAATGCGGGGACTGCTTCAATCGGCAAGAACATAGCTGTGAAAGCGGACGATATAGACGGATTGCTGTCATTCGCCAAAAAAGAAGGAATAGAACTCACTGTTGCGGGGCCGGAGGTTCCCCTTTGCGCTGGAATAGCAGATCGATTTGAATCTGAAGGCCTCAAGGTTTTCGGACCAGTTGCCGCTTCTGCCAAGCTTGAAGGCAGCAAGGCTTTTGCAAAGGAATTCATGGTGAGGCACAACATTCCCACGGCCGGTTACATGGAATTCACAGATGCGGACAAGGCGCTCGAAAATGTTGGGGTTTTCGGATATCCTGCCGTAATAAAGGCGGACGGACTTGCCGCAGGAAAAGGCGTAATAATCGCCCAAAATGAAGATCAGGCAAAAGCGGCGGTTCAATCGATAATGAAAGACAAAGACTTCGGAGAATCCGGTGACAAGATAGTCCTTGAGGAGTTTCTCACAGGAATAGAGGCATCCATACTCTGTTTCGTAGACGGAAAGACTATTGTTCCCATGGTGTCTGCACAGGACTATAAGAAAATTTATAACGGGGACAAAGGACCCAATACAGGCGGGATGGGAACCTATTCACCCAGCGCAGTCTACAAGGGAGACATAAAGAAACAGACAGAGGAAAAAGTTTTGGAGCCCTTCATGCAAGGAATCAAGAAGGACGGAATTGATTTCCGCGGAGTGATTTTCATAGGCATAATGATATCCGGGGAGGGCGAGGTAAAGGTCCTCGAATTCAACGTTCGTTTCGGTGATCCCGAGACCCAGGTCATAATACCGAGAATAAAAACAGACCTTGTAGATGTTCTTGAGGCTTGCGCGGATGGAAGGCTTTCGGAAATTGAGATAGAGTGGACAGAAAAAGAGGCTGTTTGCGTAGTCCTGGCTTCCGGAGGCTATCCGGGTTCATACCAAAAGGGCAAAGAAATCAAGGGACTTGACAGCGACTTCGATTCCATAATAATACATGCCGGAACGAAGGCCCAGGACGGAAAAGTCCTCACAAACGGCGGACGCGTCATGGGTGTCGTGAGCCTGGGGGAAACGGTCAAAGAGGCCAGGGAAAAGTCATACGCGGCGATTGAAAAGATTTCATTCGAGGGGATGGGGTATCGCAGTGACATAGGCAAAATAGCTTCAGAATGACGAGGATTCATTATTTCGGCGTTGCAAAGCAGATTTCATTCAGTTACGTATTAGAAATACGCGCCTGTCATGAAATCTGCTTTGCGCCTTGAAATAGAAGAATCCTCGTCATTCTGTCGTTAGACGGGTTCATGTTTTCTTCGTTGTCAAAAAGGCAGTTGAAAGCTGAAAGTGGAAAGAGGAAAGCAGGAACAAAAGACAAAACAATATTTTGAAAGCAATATTTGAAGATAAGTAATTTGTTTAAGTATTTATCTTTTTCTTTTCTTTTCTGCTTTTGTTCTTTCTGCCTTTGTTTTTCCTGATATCTGCTCGCTGAAAAACAGCTATCAGTTGTCAGTAAATGCAAAAGAATATAAAACCCAAATACATTGAAAAACAGTTGTCAGTTATCAGTTATCAGTTATCAGTAAATGCAAAAGAGTATAAAACCCAAATACATTTGAAAGCTCTTTTCTTTTCTGTTTTTGCTGTTTCTTTGCCCTTGCTTTTGTTCTTAATCTTTTCCTTTCTACTTTCCACTTTCTACGTTCCACTGTATTTTACTCTTTCCACTTTCTACGTTCCACTGTACTTTACTCTTCCCACTTCCCACTTTTATGCCTTGAAAGCAAGAATCCTCGTCATTCTGTCGTTAGACGGATTCATGTTTTCTTCGTTGCCAAAAAGGCAGTTGAAAGCTGAAAGTGGAAAGAGGAAAGCAGGAACAAAAGACAAAACAATATTTTGAAAGCAATATTTGAAGATAAGTAATTTGTTTAAGTATTTATCTTTTTCTTTTCTTTTCTGCTTTTGTTCTTTCTGCCTTTGTTTTTCCTGATATCTGCTCGCTGAAAAACAGCTATCAGTTGTCAGTAAATGCAAAAGAATATAAAACCCAAATACATTGAAAAACAGTTGTCAGTTATCAGTTGTCAGTAAATGCAAAAGAATATAAAACCCAAATACATTTGAAAACTCTTTTCTTTTCTGTTTTTGCTGTTTCTTTGCCCTTGCTTTTGTTCTTAATCTTTTCCTTTCTACTTTCCACTTTCTACGTTCCACTGTACTTTACTCTTTCCACTTTCTACGTTCCACTGTACTTTACTCTTCCCACTTCCCACTTCCTATTGTCTATATATTGCATAAAATCAAAAAAGTCTTTATATTTGAAGGTTTGTGTTATAAAATATAAATCAATAAAAACAACAAAATTCGACACGTTATTCGACGAAATTCGCATATAGCTTTCCGACGAAATAGCAAACCCGGCGAAAGACGGGGACGCAAAGCCAAGGGCCTGAAATGGCAGCCGGTTTCCGAAAGGGAAGTTTTTAATTGTGATTTTACTATTAAAGAAGGAGGACAAGGATGAAATCAATCAGGAAGAGTATTTCGACATTAATTATTATAACGATGTTCTTTTCTATGGCGCCTCAGGATGCGCATGCCACCGGACTGGAGTACATAGACCTCAGCACATGGGAACAGAAGGGTAATACTGACAGCGGTGACTGGGAACTTGCGACAGGAAACAGGACGGTTACCCAGTTGATAAATTATAATCCTACTTTTTATGTAAGTCCTGACGATATTATCGATAAAGTGGTGCAAGGGACAATACAGGTCAAGACTACAAGCGATGATGACTTCATAGGTTTTGTATTCGGATTCAAGGAGCCTGCCGGAAGCGATTCATATCCTTATGATTTCTATCTTTTTGACTGGAAAAAGAGCAACCAAAGCCCTGCCCTTGAAGGCTACCGCTTGATGAGGGTAGATGCTCCTATAGGCACAGATTTATGGGGTTGCGAAGGAACTGAAGTGGAGATTCTTGCGGAAGCATATGGAGATATCGGTTGGACTGCCAATACTCTTTATACATTCAAGCTTATTTACGGATCCAGCCGTATAAAGATATTGATAGATGATGAAGTCATTTTTGATGTCACAACTGAAAGTTCTTTTCAGACCGGAAAATTCGGATTTTACAATTATTCACAGGCGATGGTAGAGTATGGAAATGTGCAGTCTGCTCCGGCTTCCTTCGAACCGGTAGCTCCGATAGCGACAGATGATTCTTACGGGATGGACAAAAACACAACGCTTCCGATAGACAGATACTCCGGCATATTTGCCAACGACTATGATCCGAATCTTGACACATACACAATGGAATTGATAAGTTCCACGTCAAACGGCTCTCTTTCTTTAAACCAATCCGATGGGTCCTTCACATATACTCCGAACGGAGGATACGAGGGAGTTGATGCTTTCACCTATCAGCTTACCGATTCAACCCAAAGGGATTCTCGGGTTGCCACAGTCAGCATAAGCGTTCAGGAGCCCAATGTGGCACCAACCGACATAACCATAACTAATGACGAGGTTTCACTCGATGCATCGGACGATGACACAATCGGCTATCTGTCCACCGTGGACGGCAATGCCAACGATTCCTTCGATTACCTTCTTCTTGACAGTATTGGAGGGTGTTTTGGAATAAGCGGGAACGAATTGTATGTGAATAATTCATCATTGCTCGAGTATGGCACGATGTCGCCGAAGGTTAGGACGGTGGATCTTAGAGATGCTTCATATGACAAGACTTTTTCAATAAGCGTCACTGACAATAATGCCCCAACAGCGCCTTCAATCTCAGTCGGTCCATCCGGCTGGACAGGCAGCGCCACAATAACCGTTGCACCTGGAACCGATTCAGGCAGCGGTGTTGAAAAGACAGAGTATAGAATAGATGAAGGGCAATGGACAACATATTCTTCTCAGTTTTCATATTCGGTTGATGGAGACCATATGATTGAAGCAAGGACTTTGGACAATGCCGGCAATTCCACTTCAAGCGGCACAAAGGCAATAAAAATTGACGGCACCGATCCTACGGCTCCGTCCATATCGGTCGACCCGGCAGTCTGGACAAGCGGAAGCGCTCTGATTACGGTTGTTCCCGGCACTGACTCGGGAAGCGGAGTCAAAAAGACAGAGTACCGGATAGACGGTGGCGCTTGGACCGTCTACACGGACAAAGTGACATTTGAAGAGGACGGAGAGCATACGGTTGAGGCAAGAACTCTTGACAATGCAGACAATTCCACTTCAAGCGGAGAATACACAGTCAGGATAGACAATGCCAATCCTACGATTCCATCCATTACGATTAATCCAGTGGGATGGACAACTGGCAGCGCTTTGGTTACTATAACGCCTGGAACCGATTCAGGCAGTGGTGTTTCAGGAACGAAGTACAGACTTGGTGACGGGGATTGGATATCATATACGGAACAATTTGCCGTAAGCACAGAAGGTGCGCTTGACGTTAAAGCCAAAACCACAGACAATGTTGGCAATGAAGCCTTGAGCGAAACAGTAACAATCGAAATCGACAGGACAGCACCAGTGATTTTGGTGGCTGATTTCGAAGAAGGCTGGACGAAGCATAACATAACAGTTACTGTGAGCAACTCGGAAAACGATGGCTTGTCGGATGTTTCATTCAATGCCGAAAGCCATGAGTTTACATCAAATGGAAGCTTCATATTCATCGCTACAGACGAGGCGGGAAACACCGACAGCGAAACGGTTTCGATTGACAATATAGACAAGACAAAGCCGACAATTAGCGTGACTGGAAATCCGGAGGATTGGACAAGTGGAAGCGCGGTACTTTCATGGGCAGCATCAGATAGCCAGTCATATAACTACACGAGCCTTCCAGACGGGACCACATCATCAGCGCTCACGGGAACATGTACAGCATTGGTAAACGGTGATTATGCGTTCACGGCTCATGATCAGGCCGGCAATACTGCAAGCCAGACGGTTAGCGTAGAGAAAATCGACAAGATTGACCCAATAGTTTTAATAGCGGACTACGAGACAGACTGGACAAACGAAAACATAACGGTTGAAGCAAGCGATTCGGCAGACGATGAGCTTTCGACTGTTTCCTTCAATGAAATAAGCCATGAGTTTACATCAAACGGAAGCTTCACATTCACAGCGACAGACGCGGTGGGCAACACAGATAGCGAGACAGTGACCATAAGCAACATTGATAAAGTGGATCCGGTGATTTCAATAACAGGGGACAATCCATACAAGATTGATTTGGATGAAGAATACACTGACCCGGGAGCGACCGCAACAGATGAAGCAAGCGGAATTGACGGCTCGGTGTCTTCTGAAAGCACGGTGAATACATCGAGAACAGGCACATACACCGTGACATACACCGTAAGCGACAAGGCTGGCAATGAAGTTGAAGCAGTACGGATAGTCGAAGTTGTCGACCCGATAGCTATTTCATGGATAAGTCTTGAGGGCGTAGGGTCAAGGGCTGCATCAGTAAAGGCAAGCATTGACAGCCTGGGTGCATCGGGAGACATAGTGAGCTATGGATTGGTCTGGAGCAACGAAAATTCCGAACCAACAATCGAGGATTCGCATAATGCTCTTACCGAACTTTCGGAACCGGGAGAATTCATAAGCACAGCCAGAAATCTTTCGAGCAGCACAAACTACTACGCAAGAGTCTATGCAGAAGATTCTACAGGTGTAAAATATAGCGGAGTCCATACATTCAAGACAGACAAAAAACCTGTGACAAGCATAGAAGTTCAAGTTGATCCAGAAACAACAGAACCCGAGACTGATAACGATGGCCGAGAAGTTTTCGACTTCACGAAAGCCACATCGGTGCCTGAAGTCACAGGAACAATTGATGGGGAATGGTTGATTGGGGAAATAGAAACGAATGAAGAAGGTCAGGAAAGTGGTCAAGAATCATCAGATACACTTCTTGAATTCGGGACAGAATCGCATTCAATAACCTTGCCGGTCACGGAGTTTGTTTCCGATGGCGGAGAAGATGCTGACCAGGAAGGGGAGGAATCCCCGAAAGAGCTGGAAAGCTGTGAAGTCGCGGTAAGGGAAGAGACGACGGTAAAAACCAACTGGCTTCTTTCGGACGTTCCTGATGAGCAGAAGGAAGATAGAGAAGTCGTATCTACTGCAGTAACATATGAAGTCACAGCGAACATGAGCGACGGCAGTGAAGAAAAAATCGATACATTCGATTCATATGTAGAAAGAAAACTCACGGTGGAAAGCGATGAATCCATAGATGTTTCAAGGCTTGTAGCCGTAAGGTTTGACGAGATGACAGGCGAGTTTGTATCGGTTCCTGCGAAATTTGAAGAAAAAGAAGACGGAACAGTGGTTGCCGTGGTATCAGACAGTCAAGCAGGAAGCTACGCAATCGTAGAAAACAACAGGGATTATGCTTCAGAACTTCCGGAAAGCCATTGGGCTGCAGATACAGCTGTAAAAATGAGCAAGAAGCTCATGCTTGAAGAGGTCTTCGACGATGGCATGGATTTAGAGGTTGGAATAACCCGTGCTGAGATGAGTGGCGTGCTTCTAAAGACTCTTGGAATAAACAAGAATGCAGTTGAATCGGACAAGAATTTCGACGACCTGCCAGAGGGCAGCAAGTGGCACGACACAGTTGTTGCCGCGACAGAGGCTGGAATACTGAAAGGCTACGGAGATGGAAGCGTAAAGCCAGAGCAGGTAATAAGCCGTGAAGAGATGGCGGCGGTAATCTTCAGGACAATGGATCGAATGATAGAGATGGCGGAAGAGCGGGACAAGGTCATATATGAGGACCACGAAGCAATAAAGGCATGGGCCTTGGGCCAGGTTAACGCCCTTACCGACATAGAGGTTTTTGAGGGATACGAAAGCGGGACATTTATGCCGGAATCAAATATAAAGATTGGCGAAGCCCTCACTGCCCTCTACCGCATGAGCAAGCACCTCAATTTTATGGATTAGCAGTTTAGATAGTAAATCCCCTGGAAACAATCTGTTTCCAGGGGATTTTGTCATTATTTTGAGTTCACGTATTCTTTTATTTCACTTACTATTGATTTTGTCATGGCAACAGCTTCAACAACTGTTTTTGCCCCGGTAACTACATCGCCTGCGGCGAATACGCCTTCTTTGGAGGTTTTACCGCTTTCATTTGTTATTACAAGCCCGAGACGGTCGAGTTTCATGTCCCTTGCTGTACGGACTATGTTTGCCTGAGGGCCCTGGCTTATGGATATGATGACCGAATCGGCTTTGAAAAGTTCTGCCGATTCTTCTATGACTGAGACTTTCTCTCTTCCATCCTCGTCTATTTCAATTTCAGCATCTGCAGCCATTAGTCCTTGGTCTGTTATAGCGGTCGGAACTTTGTTGAATTCGAACCGAACCCCGTCCAGCCTGGCATACTTTATTTCGTATATGCTTGAAGGCATGTCGCTTTCACGCCGCCTGTAGAAGACCACCACCTGTTTTGCCCCTCTTCTTATGGCTGTCCTTGCCGAGTCGAGGGCCACATTGCCCCCTCCTATTACAGCGACTGTTTCACCTGTACAATGGGTTTCGGGGCTTTTTAAATAATCTATTGCGTAAAAAACATGCCCCAGGCTCTCGCCTGCAATATTAAGCTTTCTTGGCTTCCAAGTTCCTGTAGCCACAAAAATCGCTTTGTATCCGTCCCGGAAAAGATCGTTTAAAGTGAGAACCGGTCCAATCACGGTGTTTGGACGCACTTTGACATTTAGTTTTTCAAGAAGCTTTGAGTAGCGGTCTAAAAGGCTTTTGGGCAAGCGAAATTCGGGTATTCCATAGCGGAGGACTCCGCCTATTTTTTCGTGGGATTCAAAGACAGTTACCGAAAAACCTTCTCTTGCCAAAAGTATTGCCGCTGTGAGTCCGGCTGGGCCGGAACCTATTATTGCCACCTTTTTATTTGGATCAATTGAAGCTTTTGCTTCAACCTTGTCTAAATAATAGTCGGACACATAGTTTTCTATCGTTCCTACATGAATGGGATTGCCTTTCCTGTCTAGTATGCAATGGCCCTCGCAAAATGATTCGTGGGGGCATATCATGCCACATATAACAGAGAGCGGATTGTTTTCAAACAACATCTCGCCCGCTTGGTTGATTTTGTTTTCCTGAACAAGACGAATCATTTCCCTTATGGGGGTTCCTACCGGGCATCCTTCCTGGCAGAAGGGTTTTTTGCACTGCAGGCATCTGGATGATTCCTCGCATATATGTTTTATCATAAAAACACTTCCTTTCATTTTATATACAGGTGGAAAGTATAACACATGTTTTAAAAAAAGCAAGAATCACAGAAATTTAACGATTATATTAGAGGAAGGTCAAACTTTGCATTGAATAAAATAATAATACCCAAAATGTTTACTGATGGAACAGTTTTCTGTGCTTAAGTTAAAAAAGCTGGGTATGCAAGAAAAGACGGATAAAAAAAGTATGGGAAGGAGAGATTAAATGATTGTTTTTATTATAGTTTTGGCGCTTGTTATATTGGGGGGAGTCTTGCTTTACAACAATCTGGTATCTTTGAAAAACAGGGTCGGGGAGGCATTCGCAACAATGGACGCATATTTGCTTAAGAGACATGACCTTATCCCCAATTTGGTGGAGACGGTCAAGGGATACGCGTCCCACGAAAAGGAGACCCTTGAGGGCGTAATCGAAGCCAGGAGCAGGGCTATGTCGGCTTCAACAGTCGAGGAAAAAAGCCAGGCCGAGAACATGATAAGCGGAGCGCTCAAGAATCTGTTTGCGCTTTCGGAAGCTTATCCAGACCTGAAAGCCAACCAAAACTTCCTTGCCCTTCAGGGCGATTTGACCAAGGTTGAGGAAGACATACTCAATGCAAGAAAATATTACAATGCTGTCGTAAGGACATACAACACTTCCATACAGAAGTTCCCGGCAGTTCTTGTGGCCTCGATGATGGGCTTTTATGATAAAGCCATGTTTGAAGCCGCAGAGGAGGAGCGCGAAAATGTCAAGGTGCAGTTTTAGCTTAGAAAAATGGATTTTCGCCTTATTCGTAATTTGTATTGCGCTTTTGCCCTTTGAGAGCCATGGGGCGGAGGCTTTTGAAATAAGGGACTACGATGTCAAGGTTTCGGTAGGCCAGGACAATGCCTATGAAGTTGTAGAAATGATAAATGTGGAATTTTCGGAGGCAAGGCACGGCATTTACAGGACAATTCCACTTTCCTACGACGGGCGAAGGGCCAAAATTTCCAAAATAGGTGTTGCCGGACGGGACATAAAGACATCCACAGATTCCCGCAAGCTTGTAATAAGAATCGGCAGCGAGGACCAATATGTCAGCGGGAAACAGACCTACGCAATCTCCTACCGGTACGCTCTTCCTCCCGACAGGAGCGAGGAATACGACGAATTCTATTTCAATCTCATTGGCAACGAATGGCCGGTGCCAATAGACAGGGTCAGTTTTTCGGTTGACATGCCAAAGCCGTTCGACCCTGACGGTGTTTCTGTTTATTCGGGTCCATACGGTAGCGAAAGCTCGGACGGGGTCGATTTCGATGCGGGGACTGGCGGTGTGAGCGGGAAGACATTGAAAAGGCTTTTGCCGGGTGAAAGCGTGACAATGCACATAGAACTTGAGCAAGGATACTTTAAGGAGAGCCTGGCGTATAAACTGACTGATTTTTTCTTTGAATATGCATATGTTTTATTGGGAGTCATCTTGCTTGCGGTCGGATTCCTGACATGGAAAAAATACGGACGGGACGAGAGGCTATTTGTTTCCCCCGAATTCTATCCGCCTGAAAACATGACTCCTGCGGAAGTGGGATACATCATAGATTCCACAATGGACAACAAGGACGTAACGGCGCTTTTGATCTATTGGGCTTCAAAGGGCTATATTGCAATAGAGGAAAGGGGCAAGAGGAATGTGCTTTTCCATAAACTGAAAGAAGCCGACGAAAGCTTCAAACCGTTTGAAAAAATAATGTTCACAAGCCTTTTCGATGAACACGGCACTGACGGAAAGGTTGAGACAGAGGATTTGAAATATAAGTTCGCCGACACCATAAGAGCGGTAAAGAGCGAGATTTCAGACGGATTGACCAAGTATGCGGAAAAACCATTGTATACGAAGAAAAGCAAGAATTTGGGCAGGGTTTTCAAGGCTCTGGCGCTTCTTCCACTTTACTTAATGGTTGCAAGATACCTGAATTCCGTTTTCGGAATGACTCCGACCATACTCATTTCGTCGCTTCTACCGGCACTGGCCATTTTCATACCGATTGCGCTTTTCATAGAGGGCTTCAAAAAACGCTATGTAATAAGCAAGGGGTCAATCGTTTTGCGGCTGCTGTTTTTTCTTGTGATTATCGCTTTGGGATTGATCGTCGGCTTTGCCCTATACACAATCGTAAAAGCCTACGGGCTAGATTCAACCATGATTCCATTTATTTTAGGGGTCGCGTCTTCGACAGGGATTTATATTTTGGGAGCCGCAATGAAGCAGAAAACGGAATATGGGAAAAAGGTAATGGAAAAGATACTGGGGCTTAAGCAATTTATTGAAACTGCAGAAAAACCCAAGCTTGAGATGTTGTTTGACGAGAACCCGGCTTACTTCTACGATATATTGTCATATGCGGTCGTTTTGGGGGTCACAAAGAAATGGGCAAAAAAATTCGACGACATGCTGACGGAGCCTCCCTCCTGGTATTACGGCTATTCGGGAGGAAGCTTCAGGACAATGGTTTTTATAGGTGCCATGAACAGAAACCTAAATACTGCTTCCTCAAGCATGATTTCCACGAAATCTTCTGGGAGCGGCTTTTCCGGAGGAGGGGGATTTTCAGGTGGAGGTGCCGGCGGTGGCGGTGGCGGAAGTTGGTAGAAAATGAATCTTTGGGGTATAAATAGTAAAGATAATGGAAAGGGGTGGATTTTATGAATAAGATACTTATTCCGGTTGACCAATCCGAGCATTCCATGAAGTCCTTCGAGTATGCGGACCAATTTTATGAAAAATACCAGTCAGAGATAACCGTTCTAAATGTGCAAAAAAAAATGTATGACGGAGATAAGCCAGCGGATGAAATTCTCAAGCGCGCAGAAACGTATTTCAAAAGAAGAGAAATACCTGTGGTTTTGAGAACTGAAAAAGCGAATGACATAGCTGAAAAAATACTCGAAATTTCGGAAAAAGGTGATTTCAATCTAGTCATAATGACTTCACATGGGATGAATGTGGGAAAACGGCTTAGGCTTGGAAGTGTAACCAATAAAGTCGTGTATCATGTCAAAATGCCAATACTTGTAGTTAAATAAGTGGAAAGTGGAAATACAGCTAGCAGCGGGCAGAGAAATACAGTAGTAAGTGGAAAGTAGTAAGTGGAAAGTGGAAAGAGTAAAGTACAGTGGAACGTAGAAAGTGGAAAGAGTAAAGTACAGTGGACCGTAGAAAGTGGAAAGTAGAAAGGAAAAGATTAAGAACAAAAGCAAGGGCAAAGAAACAGCAAAAGCAGAAAAGAAAAGAGTTTTCAAATGTATTTGGGTTTTATACTCTTTTGCATTTACTGACAACTGATAGCTGACAACTGTTACGCAGCCTGCAGCAAGGAACCGCTTTATTTATGAGCGGTTCTTTGTTTTTGCCTGCTGCTGATGAAGGGAGCCATTTATTTCTGTATACATTATGCAAAATATGCGTCAGTCATTGAAAGAGTCAAGAAATTAACATATAATAAGACTTGAAAAAACAAAACAAGGGGGAATTTACATATGAATTTTTTAGAGAAAATCAAGACTCAGGCAAAAAAAGACATCAAGAAGATTGTGCTTCCTGAAACGGAAGATATGAGGACGATTTCGGCTGCGGACATGATTCTGGCAGACGGAATGGCTGAAGTGGTCCTAGTTGGAAATAAAGAGGAGATATTGTCGAAAGCGGATGGCTGCGACATATCGAAAGCTGAATTCATCGATCCAGCGAATTTCGAAAAAATGGATGAATTTATAGACACTTTTGTTGAAATGAGAAAGAAGAAGGGAATGACTCCGGAAAAGGCGAAAGAAGTTCTTTCCAATCCCCTTTACTTCGGTTGCATGCTTGTTAAGCTTGGATATGCAGACGGAATGGTGGCAGGAGCAGTTAACGCAACAGCCGACGTAATGCGTGCGGCTCTTCAGGTAATAAAGACTGCGCCGGGAACAAAACTTGTTTCAGCGGCCTTCCTCATGGAAGTTCCCAATTGCGAGTTTGGAGCGGACGGAATTTTCATATTTGCAGATACGGCACTAAATCCCAATCCCGATTCAGAGCAGTTGGCGCATATTGCAATAAGCTCTGCGGCAACATTCGAGGCTCTTACAGGAGTTGAACCGGTAGTCAGCATGCTTTCATTTTCGACAAAGGGAAGCGCAAATCATCCCGATGTTGACAAGGTTATTGAGGGTGGAAGACTTGCCAAGGAAATGGCGCCTGGTCTTAAAATGGACTGCGAACTTCAATTTGACGCATCAGTTGTTCCGGCAATAGGAAAGAAGAAGGCTCCCGACAGCGATGTTGCAGGCAAGGCCAATGTAATAATATTCCCCGACCTCGATGCAGGAAACATAGGATACAAGCTTGTACAGAGATTGGCCAAGGCAAATGCCTTCGGTCCTGTTACCCAGGGCTTGGCTATGCCGGTAAACGACCTTTCAAGAGGATGTTCGGCCGAGGATATAGTGGGAACAGTAGCTCTCACAGTGCTCCAGGCTCAGATGATGAAATAGCTTTTGGTCGTAGAATCCAATAAAAGAAACAGCAAAAAAGTAAAATCATGGGGGTTTGCGGATATTAAATCGCAAACCCCTTAGTTTTTCTGTGATATAATTCAATAAAAAGGGTAATGGGTGAAGGAATGAAGAAGAAGCTTAAAATAGCGGTAGTGATAATGTTTGCCATGATGCTTTCCTCTTGCGCGGTCGATAAAGTGGACGAGTCTGAAATTGAGGACAAGGTCCTTTTGCCGGAAGCTGAAATATCTATTAGCGGGACTCAACCGGGTTGGGTTTTTTCGCTTGAAATGAAGAATCTTCAAAAGGACGACCAGGTTCGCATAGAAACCGATATGGTTCATATGCAGACCTTTTTCCGCATGACAGAGGATAAAAAAGCCTGGAACAGGCTCTTTGCCGTCGACACTCTGAATTCGGGTAAAAGAGGTGTTTTCATTGTAAACGTAAAGAGGGATGGACAATACATATTCAGAAAGAAGCTGGACACAAAGTTTTCTGACAGGACTTTTTCAAGCCAGGAACTTCTAATATCCCAAAGTCTTCTGCAAAGGCGAATTGAAGCTGTTTCAAAAGGGGATGAAAGACTTAGCATTACACTTGCCAAGTCGGTAAGGTCGGATGGAATATATTGGGACAAGCCGTTTGTGATGCCGGTTGATGGAAGGCTTTCTACGCCTTTTGGCGCAAGAAGGACTTTGAATGGAGGATACGGATACATACATTCGGGAATTGATTTGGCAAACAAGCTCGGAACGCCAATTGGAGCTGCGAATTCAGGGCAGGTGGTGTTTTCAGAAAGCCAAAGCCTTACTGGAAACACGATAATCATAGACCATGGCCGCGGCCTGCTTACGCTTTACGCACATCTTGAAACCATGTTGGTGGAAAAAGGTGATTTCGTAAAAAGGGGGCAAAAAATAGGAACCATGGGAAGCACGGGTTTTTCAACGGGATCCCACCTTCATTTTGAGACCCAGCTCATGGGTGTTTATATTGATCCATACATTTTGCAAGAAAAAAGTCTTGAATTGAGAGAATTTATGGAAAGAGGGGAATGGAAATGAAGAGCAAGGTTTATTTTATGGATTTCAGATCGAGAAGAAAAAAAGAGAACAAGAGGAACAAGATAATGCGCCTCTTCGACGCTGTTGAGACTTCCAGTGTCATATCGAAGGGGGACTTGACTGCGGTCAAGCTGCACTTCGGAGAGAGTGGAGGGGACGGATTCATAAGGCCAATTTTTGTTCGCCCCATAGTCGACAAGATAAAGGAAGCTGGAGGAAAACCCTTTCTTACCGACACAAACACTCTCTACAGCGGAAGCCGAAAAAATTCTGTGGACCATCTGAATACGGCATATCAACACGGTTTTACGCCCCATGTCGCAGGAGCGCCAATTATTATTGCAGACGGTTTGAAAAGCGACAGTTTTGAAATTACGGACTTGGGACTCAAGCATTTCAGCATTGCAAGAATAGCTTCGGATATAGTGAAGGCTGACGCCATGGTAGTGGTATCCCATTTCAAGGGGCACGAAATGGCCGGTTTCGGGGGAAGCATAAAAAATATTGCAATGGGGTGCGCTCCAGCAATGGGTAAAAGGGACCAACACTCTACCCGGCCCAAGGTTTCCGGCGAAAAATGCATAGGATGTAAAGCCTGTCTTAATGTATGTCCGGAAGGCGCCATAAAGATGAATGACGGAAAGGCCTTGATTCATGAGGGTAGCTGCATAGGCTGCGGAGAATGCCTTACGGTGTGTCCGGTTCAGGCTATAGAGCTTGACCAATGGGGTAGCGAGGCAAGGGATTTCATTGAAAAGATGACCGAGTATGCATATGCGGCAGTAAAAGAAAAGAAGGGAAAGACCTTTTATTTCAATTTTCTGATGGATATAAGTCCGGACTGTGATTGTGTCCCTTGGAGCGATTCGCCCATAGTGGCGGACATAGGCATATTGGCATCGAGGGACCCGGTGGCTATAGACAAGGCCAGCCTTGACCTTGTAAACGAGCAACCCGCGTTAAGGCACTCCATGCTCCATGACAGGACATGCCAGGAAGGCGAATGCGGCGTTGACCATTTCAAGGCAATGAGAAAAGGAACTTTCGGCGAACTTCAGATAAGCTATGGGGAGGAAATAGGCTTGGGAAGTTCGGATTACGAATTGATAAAACTTTAAAAGGGGATGGAAAAATTGAATTACAATTACGTATACGGACCTGTGCCCTCAAGAAGAATGGGGCTTTCGGTGGGAATGGAGCCCATCCCGGCGGACACATGCAATTATTCATGCGTTTATTGTCAGTTGGGAAGGACAAGACACATGAGCAACCAGAGAAAACCATTTTTTAAAGTGGGGGACATGCTTGAGGAACTCGAAATGTATCTTGAGGATGTAAAGGATTATGATGTGGTAACCCTTGTGGGAGATGGCGAGCCCACTCTTTTTGAAGGCCTTGGCGACCTCATAAGGGGCATAAAGTCTATCACTGACAAACCCGTTGCGGTAATAACAAACGGCGCCCTTCTTTACCAGAAGTCAGTAAGGGATGACCTTATGGAGGCCCATCTGGTTTTGCCCTCGCTGGATGCATACGACGAAAGGTCTTTCAAGGCGGTAAACAGGCCTTACGGAACAATAAGCTTCCGTAAAGTTTTGCAAGGATTGAAAGAATTTTCAAAACAATATAGAGGACAGCTTTGGATTGAAATTATGCTTGTAAAGGGAATGAACGATTCAGACAAAGCCCTGCATGCTTTCAGTGAAATTCTGGGCCAAATAAAATACGAAAAAGTATTTGTAAATGCTCCGGTAAGGCCGCCGGCTGAATCCTATGTAGAGTCTCCAGAAGATCATGTAATCGAGAAATTCGCAAGAGAACTGAAAGGCTATTCCATCAATCAATTAACCGAAAGTGAGTTTTCAAGCGGAATAAAGGATGACTTTCAGGCGGTTATCAGCATAATAGGAAGGCATCCCATGAACCAGCATGAGATATCCAGTTTCATTAAAAGCCGAGGAGGGGACGCGGAAGAAGTTCTGAAACGCCTGGGTGCGGATAAAAAAATAGACAAGCTTGAATATAAAGGATACATAACATACAGAATGAAATGAAAGGAGGAAAGGCTCTATGAAAATTCCTGTTCAAAAGGTGGCTGCAATTCATGACTTGTCTGGTTTCGGCAGGGCATCCCTTACGGCCATAATACCAATACTTTCTACAATGGGAATACAGGTTTGTCCTGTTCCCACGGCTGTTTTGTCAAGCCATACCGGAGATTTTTCGGATTATACATTTGTCGACCTTACCGACCAGCTTGATGCCTATATAAACCACTGGAAAAAACTCGAAATAGAATTTAACGCCATATACAGCGGTTTTTTGGGTTCTCCAAAGCAGATTGCAATAGTTTCCGACTTCATAGATTTTTTCGGCAAAAAGGACAATCTCGTGCTTGTGGATCCCGTAATGGGGGACAATGGAGAACTCTATGCAACCATGAATAATGAAATGGTTGTAAATATGCGCAATCTTGTGGGAAAGGCCGATATAATAACGCCAAATTTTACGGAAGCGGCATATTTGCTGGGAGAAGAATACGATGAATTCATAGATGCAAAGAAAGTAAAAGAATGGCTCAAGCGACTTTCTGAAATGGGACCGGAAACAGTAATACTGACAAGCGTTCCAAATCCCGACGGCGATAAGAATACCAGCGTAATAGCATATGACAAGAGGCATGACAAGTATTGGAAGGTGAGCTGCAGATATATACCCGCTCATTTCCCGGGAACGGGTGATGTGTTCGCCAGCATAGTTGTAGGCAGCCTTCTGCAGGGGGACAGCCTTCCTGTGGCAATCGAGAGAGCGGTGCAATTTATAACAACAGCCATACGGGCAAGCTACGGTTTTGAATACCCAAAGCGGGAGGGAGTGCTTTTAGAAAGGGTTCTAAACACTTTGAACCTGCCGGTTATAGGAAGCAGCTATGAATTACTGTAAAATGAATGGAGTGGTCTCTTTAATTTGGGACCGGAACCGTCATTCATACAGCAGTTTGTCAACATCTAAAAGGGCTTCGTCGTAGAGTGTTTTTTCGGCGGCGGCGAGCGCGCGCTCAAAATCCGGAGACATATCCGGATTTTTCATGTATTGTATGAAAATCACCTTGTTTTTCCGATCGAGCACAACAACCCCGCTTGTAAGAAGCCTTGAATCCTCGGTTTCGTAGCCGTATTTTTTTCCGAAATCCATATTTTTGTAATCCGAAACCAATTGACCAAGGGAAGTGCTTTCTCCATTGCAGAAGCGCTCAATTGCAAAAGGAAGGTCGGAGCATATGTTAACAGTAAAAATGTCGTCTTTTGCTCTTGGGATTAGTCTATTGAATTCGGCAATCTGGCGCAATCCTCCCTTAGTATCTATGGAAGTTATCGAATTGATTATCTTCAGCCTGTCCCTTCCTTGTCTGTATAATTCAAAAGAAGCCATATCTTTTGTCAATCCCGTAAAATCGGGGCCTGTGTCGCCGACTTCAAGTCTTGAAGATGAAAACAATTTTTCAGCTCTTCCGTATTTCATTTTTGCTTTGGGCAATTTTCTTTTCATTTCACTTCCTCCAATTCAATCCCTGACAAAACTTTTACTAATTTTTACCCTTAAAAACATAAAAAAAACAGATTCGGAAAAGTGTCCCGAACCTGTTTGAAGCAATTTTACCATTTTCCCTATTCTACATCTATGCGGTAGGTGGATTCCTTTTTTTCATCCTTTGGAACATGAATAGACAGCAAGCCGTTTTCAATATTTGCCCGGATGTCTTCCCTGTTGACGTTGCCGATCCGAAATGTCCTGCAAATGTTTCCGCTTCGCCTTTCCCTTCGGATGTAGTTTTTCTTTTCTTGCTTGCTTTCGTCTTCTTTTGTTATCCCCACAGTCAGGTAGTCATTTTTATATTCTATACTTACCTGTTCCTTGTTAATACCGGGAATCTCAAGTTCGAAGACATAGTCTTTTTCCGTTTCCCTGATGTCTACCTTCATGTCATTTTTGACGACAGGCACCTTGAAGAAATCATCGTTAAAGAACGAGTCGAACCAGTCGTCGGTTTTTTTCAAGCTTCCGCTCATGGGAACAATATCCCTCAACATGATAAAGCACCTCCTGATTAATATTTGTATCTTTCAACAAATACATTATAGCACAAAAGTCAAAGAAGGTCAAAGCCGAAACAAAAATTTTTTTATCCGATAGTCGCAAGTTAAAAACAAGAAAAAGAACAAAGCTAAAAATGCAAAAATTGGAATACGCCGGGTTTTTGGCTGGCAGCAAGTTTTTTAAGTGTCGTCGGCAAAGGTTGGGGTATAATAATGAAAAATTCAATTAACATGAAATTAACATCGATTGTGTATTATTATGAATAGTATAAAAACAGGGTGTAATTTTATAACGAAAGGGGTTCCGATGAAAAAGACGAGAGTTTTGGCAGTGGAAGACGAACTTCATATACTAGAACTGATAAGGTACAACTTGGAACAAAGCGGATTTGATGTCAATGTCGCCGAAGACGGAGAAAAGGCGATGGAGATGATAATGGAAAACGACTATGACTTGCTTTTGCTCGACTTGATGCTTCCAGGCATCGGGGGGATGGAAATTTGCAAGAGGGTCCGTTCCAATGCAAAGACCCGCAAGATGCCAATAATAATGCTGACGGCAAAAGGCGGCGAAACCGATAAGATTGACGGCTTGGACATGGGCGCAGACGACTATATGACAAAGCCTTTCAGCATAAACGAGCTCAAGGCAAGGATCAATTCATTGCTTAGGCGAAGTGGGGATATGGAACTGCAAGAGGCAATAAGCATGGGCGGCATAACCATTGATCCGGCAAGCCACGAGGTCAAGATTGGAAATGAAATTGTGGGGATGACCCTCAAGGAGTACGAGCTGCTTAAGCTTTTGGTTTTAAACCATGGAAAGGTTTTGACAAGGGATGTGATACTGGACAAGGTATGGGGATACGAATACTTTGGGGACACAAGGACGGTTGATGTCCACATAAGGCATCTGAGGAAAAAAATGGGCATTGAAAAAGGTAAAATGATCGAGACTGTTCGCGGGGTGGGCTACAGGATGAGGAAGGTGGAAGAATGAAGAGGCGCCTGTTTTTGACATATACAATATTATTGGTTGTCGGATTCATAATAGTCGGATTTTTTACCAACGGATTTGTGAAGGACAATTACGAGGAAGACCTGAACACAATGCTTGTCAGCAATTTGAATCTCATAAAACTGAACATAGAGAGAGATTTGCCGGGGAATGAGTTTTCCGGGATTGACATGGAATATTTTTCGGACGAGGTTTCCCAAGCACTCGATGTCAGGGTTACGATGATTGACGCCAAAGGTCAAGTCCTGGCTGATTCCGAAGTTGCGGGGCAAGATTTGCCTGGTGTTGAAAATCACAGGACCAGGCCGGAATTCAAGAATGCGCTTTCGGGAGAAATAGGCAGAGATGTCAGGACAAGCGCAACTTTGAATATCGACTACCTTTATATGGCTGTTCCGATTGAAAACAACGGCAGCATAATAGGAGCCCTGCGTCTCGCCTATCCCATGCTTAGAATATCAACAATCAACAGGGCTTTTCTTGAGAACATCATTCTTTCAATCTTCATTGCGTTCGGAATATCATTGTACATGGGATACAGGTACTCTAAAAAAATAAGCCTTCCCATACAGAACATTGCGGCATCGGCAAGACTCATTGCAAAAGGCGACTTCAACCAGAAGGTGAGGGTTGAAACGGGTGACGAGCTGCAGGATTTGGGAGATGCTTTCAATTCCATGACAGAGAGGCTAAGCCAAAGCATAAGCGAGCTTAAAGAGCAGCATTTGAAAATCAGTTCGATTCTCTCTTCCATATCTGAAGGGCTTGTTGCCGTGGAC
>Ga0209943_1000063_pt1 | contig 69906 bp, 52 predicted proteins | sample SalPonR1_B_D2_MG_FD_185698 | JGI IMG/M metagenome (GOLD analysis project Ga0209943, IMG submission 185698) | Salt pond soil microbial communities from South San Francisco under conditions of wetland restoration - Salt Pond MetaG R1_B_D2_MG... ... | reverse complement strand
GTGACCAAGGCCTGATTGCAGGATCCAGCAATCTCATCCGGAGGACGTCTTCCACGGGCAGCGAATCAGGCTCTCAGTTTCGTCTGGGTGCCGCGCTTGTGGAGATGGCGATACCCGTCAGAACCAGAATCAGGGTTCCACTCAGAGGGTCGAGCACGTAGTACCGCCCGGCATGCGGGCCGGGAATCCAGCTGCTGTAGCTGGGCTGGCGCTCGATCGGGTGCAGCATGCCGGTGACTCCGGACGTGACCTGCAGCGCTGAGACGAGCAGAAGCATGACGATCCCCAGCCAGCAGAATCCAAGCACTGCGCGTGACGCATTGAGCCTGGCGGCTCGCACATCGAAAGAGTCGCTGGAAGTGAATCCGTAGTGGAGCAGCAGGCCGGCGGTGGCGCCGAGCAGGTTGAGAAGAAAGTCGTTGAAGTCGAGGTAGTTGCTGTAACTGATCGTCAGCCAGGCGTATTGCAGCGCTTCGTCGGCGATCCCGAGGGCGGCGACGGCGAGCAGGACCGGACCGACCGCGAAAGCGCTGCGGTCGGGATCGGCCAGGCGCGCGATCATGTAGGCAAGCAGGGCGTATTGCGGGTAGTGCAGGTATTCCGGAAAGGAATAGATCAGGAACCGGTCCACCAGCACGACGGCGACCAGCCACGCCGTCCACCCGGCGAATGTTGCGACGTGGTTGTGTCCGCGCCAGGCGCGCCGGGCCTGCCAGATCACGATCGCGGCGAGCACCAGCGTGCCGGCGTGCGGCAGGCTTTCGGCGAATCTGTAGCTGCCGAGCAGGTCGGACTCGCGACGCCGGACGAGCCACAACGAGACCTCGAGGTGGGCAAGTACGGTGGTCAGGTAGTAGCCGATGATCGCTGCGGCGGCGAGTGCGGTTCGAGACGTCATCTGTCTTCGCCGGTGCCGGCGTCGGGAGGCGCGCGCGTGATGTTCCCGGAAATGAACACCGCCAGGTTGCCGACCCGGTTGACGTCCGCGTGGTAGTCGGTCGGGCCGCTGTGACCTTTCGAGTGGCGCCCGGCCACGTATCGATTCTTTCCGGCCGCATCGACGAATAACGCGATCGCGTTCTGTGCCGCCGAGCCCAGCCCGAATTCGTTTGCGCTGTAGGCGTCATCGCCGGCGCAATCGACCAGGGCCGCGATCGCCATGTCCCACGCGCCGGCCTGGCTGGCGGAGGTGCTGCCGCTGTAGACGTCGTTTCCAGCCGCGTCGCGCAGCAGTCCCGCGCCCAGATGCGCCGCCGCGCCCTGGGTGAACCGGCCGCCGGCATAGGTATCGTCGCCTTGCCCGTCGAGCAGCAGTCCCGCGCCCAGGTAGTAGCCCGTGCCCTGGCTGAAGTTGCCGGCAATATACCGGTCGTGGCCGCCATCGTCGCGCAACAGGCCGATCCCGCCGGCGACGTCGTTGCGAAAGCCCATTCCCACGCCTTGGGAGAAAGCCTGAAAGTTGCCCGGTACGCCGTAGCTCGAGGGGTGTCGGTGACCGGCCAGGTAGGCATCGTTGCCGGCCTCATCGATCAGGCTGCCCACACCCAGCGCGCCGCCGTAACCCTGCGCGAATTTGGCCGCCGTGTAGATATCGTCGCCGGCGCTGTCGACCAGCGCGCCGATGCCTGCCAGCGAGGCCCCCTGGGCGAGTTCGGCGGCGAAGTAGCGGTCATTGCCGGCGCGGTCGTGAAGCATTCCGATGCCGGCAACGGAAGCGCCCTGGGTTATCCGGCCGCCGGCATAGATGTCGTTGCCGGCGTGATCGGCGATCAGGCCTGCACCCAGCACACTGGCGCCCAGTGCGCCCTCGCTCTGGCCGCTGTAGCTGTCGTCGCCGGCCAGGTCGATGATGACCCGCACCCGGTCGCCGCCGGGCAGGGCATAGACGTCGTCGCCGCCGGTGTCGATGATCAGCGCGGCCGGCCCGGTGTAGATGTTGCTGCCGGGCCCGCCGATGATGACGATGCCCAGTTCGGTCCATTCGGCAAAGATGACCGGGCCGGTTACCTGCGCTTCGAGCCAGTTCGGAACGGATCGGGTCGATGTGTCCCCGAAGTGTTCGGCAAGCGCGGTGGCGACTTTATCTTGCGCCAGACCGGCCAGCAGCGCGGCCGCGTGTTTCAGCGCGGATTGGTCTATCGAGGACTGGATTTCGACCAGAACCGGGCCGTGCTCGAGTTCCTCCAGATCGCTGCCGGTCGAGGTGCGTTCCAGCATTTCAGGTAGCAGGCCGCCAAGCCGGATGGCATGCTGATCCGTGACTTCGGCCAGTGCGACGTCGAGTTGCTCGTGAATCTGGCCCAGGCGGGCGATTACGGAATCCAGCGGCTTTGCGCCGGTTACCAGTACCTCGAGCGCCATGGGTTCGGGCAGCAGCGCACTCGCCGCGGGATGGGCGCTCGCGATTGTGGGAGGCTCGATGAAAAGCCCGACGACGAGTTCATGCGGCGTCTGGCCGGAGGTTGCGATGGCCTTCTCCATCAACTCACGCAACGATTGCACGCGCTCCCGGACCTCATGCGAAGACATGAGTTGACCGAGTTCGGCGTCGGCCTCGGCACAAGCGTTGCCGGGTTCCGGGTGGGCCATGGTGCTGAACGGAACGAGCACAATCGCGACAAACCGGATCAGTTGGGTCATGCGGTCAATCGACATGGCGCAAGATTAGCAGCCGGGTGGAGGCTTTATCGAACGGGAATCCGGAAACGCCGAGAGTCGGAATCGGGGCCGCGGCGGTATACCATTGAGGCTTTATCGTGACGCTTTCTCGGATATTGCCGCTGGATGGAGCCTCGGATGCGCGTGTTGCACGTCGGAAAGTTCTTCGCCCCCTTCGCCGGCGGGATCGAGAATTTCATGCTCGACCTGTTGCGCGCATGCAGTGACGAAGGCGTGTTGCAGGCGTGCCTGGTGCATGAGGCGCCCGGCCAGGGCCGCGCCGCCCGGGAAATCGATTTCAATTTTCTCGAGCGATTCGAGCGTGTGCCGACTGTCGCGCAGGTCAGCTATGCGCCGGTCAGCCCGGGTTTCAGCCGCACGATGGAGCGCATGCTCGAAGCGTTTCGACCGGACGTGCTGCATCTTCATTTGCCGAACACTTCGGCTTTCTGGGCCCTGAAAAGCAGACGGGCCCGGGCGATTCCGTGGGTGGTGCACTGGCATTCGGATGTCGTCGGACCCGGTCTCGACGTGAAGTTGAAGCTCCTCTATCCAGTCTACAGGCCTTTCGAGCAGGCGCTGCTGAAGCGGGCTGACGTGATCATCGCGACCTCGCCGCCTTACCTGGAAAGCAGTCCCGCCCTGAAAAGATGGCGCAAGAAATGCCGAGTCATACCGCTGGGCCTGGCGCCGGACAGGGTCGAGCCTGCCGTGGCGACCGATGAGCTCCCGGGACATCACGAACCGTCGGCCCAATGGCGCAAGGATGGCAGGTTCCGTGTTTTCGGCGTCGGACGATTGTCACGATACAAGGGTTTCGGAACGCTGATTCGTGCGGTCGCGGGGGTTGACGAGGTTCAATTGATCATTGCAGGAGATGGCGATCAGCGGTCGCGGCTGGAGCGATTCGTTCCCGATCACGCGAGAGGTCGCGTGCGTCTCGTCGGCGGTGTGGACGACGCCACGCGAAATCGACTGATGTCGGAATGCGACCTGTTCTGCCTTCCGTCGATCAGCCGTGCCGAGGCATTCGGCTTGAGCCTGGTCGAAGCCATGGCCGCGGGCAAGGCACAGCTGGCCACCCGGGTGGCCGGATCAGGCATGGACTGGGTGGTGGAAGAAGGCCGGACCGGCTGGATGGTCGATTCGGGTGATATCGATGCGCTCGCCCACCTGCTGCGCAGACTGGCGCGCGAAAGAGGGATGGTTGTGATTGCCGGCGAGCACTCCCGCGAGCGATTCGAGACGCGCTTTCGCATCGACGCCGTGGCTCGGGAGATCGTGGGCGTTTACGAGGCCCTTGCCAGGTAGATCGATCGGGGTCTCCCCGATGGATAGCATCGCGGCCGAAGATTCATTGCATACGGCGCAAGAGGTCGCGGGCGAGCGGATTGTCGGGTGCGACGTCGACGACCTGTTCGGCAAGTTGCCGGGCGCGGACTCGATTGCCCAGTTCATACTCTGCAACTGCCAGAAAGGATATGGCATTGACGGTTGGATTCAGACGAGCCGAGCGTTCAAGATCTTCGCGAGCCTGGCCGTATTGGCCGAGCGCAAGATAGCTGCGACCGCGCGCTTCGAAATAGAATGCCCGCTCAGCCGTGCTGAATTGTTCTGTTGCGATGCTGCGTGCCAGTTCGATCGCCTCGCGATTCCGATTGGTGTAATGAAGCGCAAAAATGATGTTCAGCAGGGTGGGCGGTCGAAGTGCCGCCTGGCCCTTGCGCTGGGCGATTTCGGCGGCCTTTTGCAGCGATTGCAGCGCTTCCTCGAATTGCCCTTCGCGCATCAATTCCTTGCCGAGGCTGGTCCAGGCGCGTTGTGAATCCGGACTGAGGCGGGTTTCGTGTCGCAGAAACTCGATCTGGTCGGCCCAAAGGCCGTTGCGGGTATGGGTCAAGCCGGTAAGAAGGACCAGCAAGCCGATGCCCAGTGTCATTCCAATGCGCCGGTCGAGACGTTTCGCGCCGAACCAGGCCAGCGCGGTTCCCGTTACCAGCGCAAGACCGGCGTTGGGCAGGTAGGTGCGGTGTTCGAAGGCAACATCGATGATCGGCATGAAGCTGGACTCGATTGCGTGTGCCAGGTAATAAAACAGAATTCCGAAGGCAACCAGCGGCGCGTTACGCCATGCCAGGAACCCTGCGCCCATCAGCGCAACGTGACCGAGGGACATCAGCACGGTCAGAGGCTGGGTGAAACCTTCGGCAATCGGTATTGCATATTCCAGCCGTTGGTCGCCAATCAGGAAAAAAAGCCCGATGTAGCGCCACAGGATGCCCATCTGAGTTGCGAGGTAGTCGACTCGACTGATCTGGTCGGTCTCGCGCGTAACACCAGTGATGTCCAGTGCCGGCAACGTCAGAAGCCAGAAAATCAGCAGCGTTCCGACGACTGTGCCGGCGGCGAGCACCCCGATCATGCGCGGGGCAAGGCGGCGGAAAAACAGCAGTTCGATCAGAACCAGTGCCACCGGAAGCGTGGCGGCGCTCTGCTTGCTCAGCATCGCGAGCACAGCGAATGCCGCCGTAAACCCGTACAGCATCCAGGAGTTGCGTAATCTGGCCCAGGCGAAGGTGGCCAGAGAAGCCAGGTAGAACAAGGCCATGAGGGAGGTATAGCGCTGGACAATATAGGTGACCGCCTGGCTCTGCAGCGGATGAAGCAGGAAGATTGCCGCAGCGATCAGCGGAATCCACTGCATCCAGGTCGGTGCACTCGTTTTCGACGCCGGAGTTTGCACAAGCGCCCGCAAAAATAGCCAAAGCACGCCTGCCGTTGCGCAGTGGATCACGAAATTCACGAGGTGATAGCCGAATACATCCTCCGCGTGCAGCGTGTAGTTGGCCGCGAACGACAACGAGGCGATAAAGCGCGCCTGGGAAAATCGCCAGATCGATTCCGGATCAAAAAAGTCGTGAAGCGCTTCGTTTTCGACGATCACCCTGAAATCGTCGAGGAAAAACCAGGCGTCGAACGACGGCAGGTAGGCCATAATGCCGGCCAGTACGAAAAATATGGCCCAGCCCAGACGTTTTAAATGAGGCAAAATCAACAACCTGGTTTCCCTGAAGATTCCTGGAAGCGGTGCCCGAAAGCGCCGGGTACGCTAGCGCCGTTTCTCCACCAACTCTCTAAGGCCGCGCACTTCCTGCTCCAGCATTGCGGTTTTCTGCGCCAGCCGCAGAAGACGCCGGCGGTTGGTCGAGACCTCGAGGTCTTCCATGAGCACTTTGATGAACAGGGTCAGGATTGCCAGCACGAACAGCAGCGAGGGCGCATAGCCGACGCCGACCATGCGGGCCAGTTTGTCCAGCACGCCGGGCACGAGGCCGAAAAGTCCGATCAGGCCGGAAACCGCCAGCCACCAAATGGCATGACTGACGGGAAGCCGATCGCGGCGGATCATCCAAAGGATCAGCGCGATCATCGCGACCGAAAGTGTGCCGGCGAATAACTGCAGGGGAATCACTTCGGCATGTCCTTGCTCAGGCTGCGCCGGCTACCGCCGATCAGCGTCGAGTAAATGAGGTAATAGGCGACCATCGGCCATGAATTGAAAATCCGGGAAATCCCGTGAAGGCGCCGCCGCATGGGCACGGCGACTTCGCGAAAGCTCAGGTCGTGGGCGCGCAGACAGAGCAAGACGCCGATATCCTGATATTCGAGCAGGCTGTGCCGGTGCGACACGAGCAAGTCGAGGGCGGCTCGATCGTACATGCGAAAGCCCGAGGTCAGGTCGTCGATTTGCAGACCGCTGAGCCAACTCAGGGCACGCCAGGCCAGCCTGCGTCGCCGGTTGGCTCGACTGACGCATGCGCCGATGACAACATTCGGCGCATCCGCCTTATCCATCACATCCATCAAGGCGTGAATGTCTTCCGGATTGTGCTGACCGTCGGCATCGAGTGTGACCACATGGGTGGCGCCTCGTCTTCGGGCGTAACGCATGCCGGTCTGGATCGCAGCCCATGCGCCGGCATGAAAAGGCAGTTCAAGTACGGTAGCCCCTGCTTCGCGCGCGACGGCACGCGTCCGATCCGAAGAGTAATCGTCGACAACAACGGCTGCGAAACCTGTTCGGAGAACGCGCTCGACAATCTCGCCCACGTCGGACTCTTCGTTTTGCGCCGGTATGACCACAACGACATGCCGCTGGGCCAGGCGAATCGGCGACACCGATCCGCCGGGGAGCGCCGTCCATTCGCCTTCAGCTGATTCCTTTGTCGCCCTCGACTGACTCATGGACGAGAAAACCGTGACTGAACGAGCTTCAGTATAACCGTGACGGTGCGCGCTTCACATCCGGATATGGCTTGCCGCCGATTGCGCATGCGGGTAAAGAATCAGCCGGATCGTGGAATGATCCGGCAGCCTGCCGGTCATTCCTGCGGCCTGGCGGCGCCGCCGCCAGGGACTGCTGTGCTCAATCCAGCGGCACGCTTTTTTTCCGCGCCGCGGGTACACTGTGCTGCTAAATTAACTGACCGCGACTGGCTCGACAATGAATCCCATGGAACGCAGATCGCTGATCGCCGGAAATTGGAAAATGAACGGCTCGGTCTCGATGGCCGAGTCACTGGTCGACGCGATCGTCGCCGCAGGCGCCGCTGACGGCCCGTTCGACGCGACCGACGTGCTCGTGATTCCGCCGTTTCCGTATATCGACCGTCTGCGTGCTCGTGCCAGGTCGGGCGGGCTGTTGCTGGGCGCTCAGGATCTCAGCGCGCATCAGGCCGGTGCATATACCGGCGAGGTTTCCGGCAGCATGATTGCCGATGTGGGGGCGGAATATGCCCTCGTCGGTCATTCGGAGCGCCGTCAATATCACGCCGAATCCGATGATGTCGTGGCCGCAAAGTTCGAGGCGGCGCTGGTGGCAGGGCTGAAACCCGTTCTTTGCGTCGGCGAATCGCGCGGCCAGCGCGAGGCGGGCGAGACGGAAGCCGTGGTCGGCGCTCAGATCGATGCGGTTCTGGCGCGCTGTGGCGTTTCCGGATTTGCCGCCGCGGTCGTCGCGTATGAGCCGGTCTGGGCCATCGGCACCGGGCTGGTGGCGACGCCGCAGCAGGCTCAGCAGGTTCATGCATTCATCCGGGCACGTTTGGCTCGGCACGATGCTACAATAGCGGGCCGTATTCAGATCCTGTACGGCGGCAGTATGAAACCGCAGAATGCGGCCGATCTGCTGGCCTGCGAGGATATCGACGGAGGCCTCATAGGCGGGGCCGCCCTGAAGGCGGATGAATTTATCGCAATTGTTATGGCAAGCGTTATGTCAAGTGACGCGACCAGCTCTGCCACCGGCGGCGCGCCCGCCGGCTGAGCCGGCATCGGAAACGGGTCGCACACTGTAATCGCGGGTTTATGGAATTGGAATAGGCATGTTTACCACGCTAATCGTTTTTCAAGTATTGATGGCCGCCGGCCTCATCGCCATCGTGCTGGTGCAGCGCGGCCCGGGCGCCACCATGGGCGCTGCTTTCGGCTCGGGCGCTTCCGGCACCGTCTTCGGTTCCCGCGGCGCCGGGAATTTTCTGACCCGAACGACCAGTTGGCTCGCCGTGGGATTCTTCGGCATCAGCCTGGCGCTGGCAGTGCTGGCGACCAGTCTGAGCAGCCAGGGCAATTCCGAGGAGGCACTCTCGGGTTCCGTGATGGAACAGCAGGAACAGCCGGTCCAGTCCGACAGCGAGGCGGGGATCGAGTCGGTTATCGACAGTCTCGACAGCGTGCCGGCCGATGGCGATGACCAGCCGGCCAGCGAGGACGGCGCGGTCGAGAACTCCGACGCGGCGGCTGCTTCAGAGAGTTCGCAAGACGATGACGGTGCGCTCCCGGAGCCGCCGTCGGGTTCATGATTCAATGAGTTTTACACGTCGATTTCCTGCCGAAGTGGTGGAATTGGTAGACACGCTGTCTTGAGGGGGCAGTGGCCTATGGCCGTGCCGGTTCGAGTCCGGCCTTCGGCACCAGGAATTCGACAACGATTGCATCCGTGGACGGCGAAAGTTCAAGTCCGCTGGATTGAAGCGGCGAATTGGTCCGCCACCGGTCGCGCGCCCGCAATCGTTCCCTGACCCGAGGTCTGCGCTCGAGCAGCGCCGACCGGAGCAAATGCGGCGCCGGTGTGCGTCGCCCAAAGTGGAACACGCAGCCATGCTGACGGAATATTTTCCAATCCTGGTATTTCTTGGTATCGCCACGGTGATGGCCGTAGGGCTGATCGCAGCCGGCGGCATTCTTGGGCCGCGCCGTCCCAACAGCGAGAAACTGTCTCCCTACGAGTGCGGTTTCGAGGCGTTCGAGGATTCCCGGATGCAGTTCGACGTGCGCTATTACCTGGTCGCGATCCTGTTCATCATCTTCGATCTCGAGATTGCGTTCCTGTTCCCGTGGGCAGTCGCGCTCGATAGTCTCGGCATGACCGGGCTGATCGCGATGGCGATCTTTCTCGCGGTCCTGGTCATCGGGTTCATATACGAATGGAAGAAAGGTGCGCTTGAATGGGAATGAGTGTCGAGCTTAACCAGGTTGACGACATCCTGCGGCCGAATGCCGACGGCAACCCGCTGATGGGGCGCGGCTGGGCGACGACCAATGTCGACGCCTTGATCAACTGGGCCAGGACGGGCAGCATGTGGCCGATGACGTTCGGTCTGGCCTGCTGCGCGATCGAGATGATGCACGCAGGGGCATCCAGGTACGACCTGGACCGTTTCGGCGTGGTGTTCCGGCCCAGCCCGCGCCAGTCCGACGTGATGATCGTGGCCGGGACGCTGTGCAACAAGATGGCGCCGGCGCTGCGCAAGGTGTATGACCAGATGCCGGACCCGAAGTGGGTGATTTCGATGGGTTCCTGTGCCAACGGCGGCGGCTACTATCATTATTCCTACGCGGTGACCCGCGGCTGCGATCGAATCGTGCCGGTCGATGTCTACGTGCCCGGCTGCCCGCCGTCGGCCGAACAGTTGATCTACGGCATCATCCAGTTGCAGAAGAAAATCCGCCGTACCAACTCGATCATGGCACCCGCGGCATGAGCGATTTCAGCGAACGCAATCAGCCCCTGGTCAACCGGCTACGTGAAACGCTGGGCGAGAAGCTTGGCAATATCCGGGAAGTACGCAAGCAGCTGATCGCCGAGATCGCGCCGGCCGACTGGATCGAGTCCTGTCGTCAGCTTCGCGATACCGACGGGCTCGAGTTCGATACCATGATCGATCTGTGCGGCGTCGACTACCTGGGTTACGGCGACGACGAATGGGAGACTGCCGAGGCCAGCGGCAGCGGTTTTTCGCGTGGCGTGGATCACCTGGGTCCCGGCCGTTTCGATTGGGAAAGCCGTCCCGAGGCGGAAGCCATTCCGAACCGGTTCGCGGTCGCGGTCCAGCTTCTGTCGACCCGAAACAATCTGCGTGTGCGTCTGCGCTGTCATCCCGATCAGGCCGATTTTCCGACGCTGCCCTCGATTGTCGATATCTGGAGCTCGGCCAACTGGTACGAGCGCGAGGCCTTCGACCTGTTCGGAATCGTGTTCGAGGGTCATCCGGATCTGCGCCGGATCATGACCGATTACGGATTCATCGGGCACCCGTTCCGCAAGGATTTTCCGTTGATCGGCAACGTCACCGTCCGTTACGACGAGGACAAGGGCCGTGTCGTCTACGAACCCACCGAAATCGAGCCGAGAGTGCTGGTGCCGCGAGTGATCCGGCGCGATTCGCGTTACGTGGGCGATGAACTCGACCGCAAGGAGGCGCCTAGTGGTCCTGCAACCTGATAATTACGAATTCAGTTGGCCGGTCAGCGTCCAGGGCTGCGTTCCGGCCCCTGTAAAGGTTACCGCCGTTCACTGCGGTCCGCGCCTTGCGCTGAACGCTGACAGGCCAACCCTTCGGGCGCTCCTGTGGCGCTGCGCTGCAGCGTTCCCGTGCTTGCCAAGGGTCAAGGCCATTGCCTGCGCACGGCGCCTTGCAGCGCAGCACCGCAGGAACGCTGGACCCGCAATTATCAAGTTGAAGGACCACTAGTGGCTGAGATCAAGAACTACACCCTGAACTTCGGCCCGCAGCACCCGGCCGCGCACGGCGTACTTCGCCTGATCCTGGAAATGGACGGCGAGGTGGTCCAGCGCGCCGACCCGCACGTGGGCTTGCTGCACCGGGCCACTGAGAAGCTGGCCGAATCCAAGCCCTACAACCAGTCGATCGGCTACATGGACCGGCTGGACTACATGTCGATGATGTGCAGCGAGCACGCCTACGTGCGGGCTATCGAACAATTACTGGGCATCGAGCCACCCGAACGCGCGCAGTGGATTCGCACCCTGTTCGACGAGATCACGCGCCTGATGAGCCACCTGATGTGGCTGGGCGCCAACGGGCTCGATCTGGGCGCGATGACGTTGTTCCTGTACTGCTTCCGTGAACGCGAATACCTGCTGGACGCCTACGAAGCGGTCAGCGGCGCGCGCATGCATGCCACTTACTATCGGCCCGGCGGCGTCTACCGCGACTTGCCCGAGGAAATGTCCAAGCTCGCCGAATCACGCTTCCGCAAGGCCTCCGAAGTCAAGCGCATGAACGAGTGGCGCGAAGGCTCGCTGCTGGATTTCCTCGAGCAGTTCATGGCTCACCAAAACGATCGCATCGACGACTATGAAACGCTGGTCACCGACAACCGTATCTGGAAGCAGCGCAACGTCGGCATCGGCGTGGTCGCCCCCGAGCGCGCGCGCCAGCTCGGATTCACCGGTCCCATGCTCAGGGGTTCGGGCGTGGCGTGGGACCTGCGCAAGAAACAGCCGTATGCCAAATACCGCGAAGTGGATTTCGATATTCCGGTCGGCGTCAACGGCGACTGCTACGACCGCTACCTCGTGCGCGTCGAGGAGATGCGCCAGTCGGTTCGAATCTGTCAGCAGTGCATCGCCTGGTTGCGCAAGAACCCGGGTGCCGTGATGGCCGGAAACTACAAGGTCGCGCCGCCGTCACGCAAGGAGATGAAGGATGACATGGAAGCACTCATTCATCACTTCAAACTGTTTACCGAAGGCTATTGCGTGCCGGAAGGCGAGACCTACGCCGCGGTCGAGGCGCCCAAGGGCGAGTTCGGCTGCTACATGATTTCGGATGGCGCCAACAAGCCGTTCCGGGTGCATCTGCGCGCGCCGGGCTTCGCGCACATCTCGTCGATGGGCGAGATGATGCGTGGACATATGCTTTCCGATGTCGTTGCCATCATCGGCACACAAGACATAGTGTTCGGCGAAATCGATCGCTAGGAGGAATAGATGCGAGCGCATGAATCACCGGTTGAAGGCAAGGCCGAGCTGCTGAGCGAGGAGACGCGCGATGCCATCGATCACTGGCGTGCCAAATTTCCGGAAGGGATTGAGGGTCGCCGTTCGGCGGTCATTCAGGCGCTGGTCGCCGCACAGCACCAGAATGGCGGCTATCTGACCACCGAACTGATGGACGGGGTGGCCGATTACCTGGAACTTCCGCCGGTATGGGTCTACGAAGTCGCCACCTTCTACTCGATGCTGGAAACGAAGCCGGTGGGCCGGAATTCGATATCGATCTGCACCAACATCTCGTGCATGCTCTGCGGCGCCGACAATGTCGTCAAGTACGTCGAGGACAAGCTCGGCATCAAGATGGGTGAAACCACGCAGGACGGCCGCATTTTTCTGAAGATCGAGGAGGAGTGCGTCGCCGCATGCACAGGTGCGCCGATGATGATCGTGAATGGTCACTATCACGAGAAACTGACCGAAGACAAGATCGACGAAATTCTCGACGGTCTTGAATAAGAGACGCAACGGGACGACTCATGGCTGAACACAACGTCTGTTTCACGCACCTGGATGAGCCGGAATGCTGGTCGCTGGACGCTTACAAGCGTCACGGCGGTTATGCGGCCTGGCAAAAGATCCTTGCCGAAAAAACGCCCCAGGAAGACATCATCGAGCAGGTCAAGAAGTCCTCGCTTCGCGGACGTGGCGGCGCCGGATTCCCGACCGGGCTCAAGTGGTCCTTCATGCCGCGCTCGGCGCCGGTGCAGAAATACCTGCTGTGCAATTCGGACGAATCCGAGCCGGGCACATGCCATGACCGCGATCTGTTGCGCTACAACCCGCACGCGGTCATCGAAGGCATGGCCATCGGTTGCTACGCGATGGGCGCCACGGTCGGCTACAACTATCTTCGGGGCGAGTTTCACCATGAGCCCTTCGAGCGCTTCGAGGCTGCCCTCAAGGAAGCCTACGAGGCCGGCTTGCTGGGCAAGAACATCAAGGAGTCGGGCATAGACGTCGACATTCATACCGTGCTCGGCGCCGGCGCCTATATCTGCGGCGAGGAAACCGCGCTGATGGAGTCGCTGGAGGGCAAGAAAGGCCAGCCGCGCTTCAAGCCGCCGTTTCCGGCCAATTTCGGAATCTACGGCAAGCCGACCACGATCAACAACACCGAGACACTGGCCTCGGTACCGGCGATCATGCGCAACGGCGGCGAGTGGTTTCTGGAACTGGGCAAGCCCAACAACGGCGGGCCGAAGATATTTTCGGTTTCCGGCCACGTGAACAGTCCGGGCAATTTCGAGATCCCGCTGGGCACACCGTTCGCCGATCTGCTGGAGCTGGCCGGTGGCATGCGTGACGGCAAGGCGCTGAAAGGCGTGATTCCGGGCGGCTCGTCGATGCCGGTGCTGCCCGCCGACATCATGAATGACATCACCATGGATTTCGATGCGTTGCAGAAGGCGGGTTCCGGCCTGGGTTCCGGGGCGGTCGTGGTCATGGACGAGACCACGTGCATGGTGCGTGCCTGCACCCGGATCGCCCGCTTCTACTACGCCGAATCCTGCGGCCAGTGCACACCGTGCCGGGAGGGCACCGGATGGATGTACCGGGTGCTCAAGCGCATGACCGAAGGGCAGGGCCGGCCCGAAGACATCGAATTGCTCGAATCGGCCGCCGGCCAGATCGAGGGGCACACGATATGCGCGTTCGGCGAAGCTGCGGCCTGGCCGGTGCAGGGTTTCCTGCGCCACTTCCGGCATGAGTTCGAGTACTTCGTCGAGCACAAGCGCTCCATCGTCGACGAGAAGCTCGGCGCGGCGGCTTGACGGTCATGACAAGACACTTCTTCAACCACGAAGGACACGAAGAGCACGGAGAAAAGCCTGGATCTTTTTGGCTTTTACCTTCGTGTTCTTCGTGCTCTTCGTGGTTCCAAGCGAATTAGGTTTGATCACTGATTATGGCAACGATTCAAGACAAAGACACCGAGCTTGTGACCATCGAGGTCGATGGACGCGAGATCGAGGCGCGCAAGGGCGAGATGGTCATCCAGGCCACCGATCGTGCCGATATCGAGATTCCGCGCTTCTGCTATCACCACAAGCTGTCGATTGCGGCTAACTGCCGCATGTGCCTGGTCGATGTCGAGAAGGCACCAAAGCCGCTCCCGGCATGCGCCACGCCGGTCGCCGAGGGCATGAAGGTGTTTACCCGCTCGCGGCGCGCCGTGGATGCGCAGCGCGGCGTAATGGAATTCCTGCTGATCAACCACCCGCTCGACTGTCCCATCTGCGACCAGGGCGGCGAGTGCGAACTGCAGGACCTGGCCATGGGCTACGGCCGCTCCATTTCGCGCTTCACCGAGCGCAAGCGCGTGGTCGCCGACAAGAACCTCGGCCCGCTGGTGTCTACCGACATGACGCGCTGCATTCACTGCACGCGCTGCGTGCGGTTCCTCGAGGAAATCGCCGGCACCGCCGAGCTCGGCGGCGTCGGGCGCGGCGAGCATACCGAGATCTCGACGTTCATCGAGCGCAATATCGAATCGGAGCTTTCCGGCAACATCATCGACCTGTGTCCGGTCGGGGCGCTCACCAACAAGCCGTTCAGGTTCTCGGCCCGGGCCTGGGAAATGTCGGCGCGCCCCTACATCGGCACCCATGATTGCGTGGGTTCGAACCTTTACTTTCACGTCCGGGCCGGAAACATCATGCGCGCCGTCCCGCGCGAGAACGAAGACATCAACGAATGCTGGCTGGCCGACCGCGACCGCTACAGCCACTTCGGTCTGGCCGCCGAGGACCGAGTCACCGTGCCGCGGATCAAGATCGACGGCAAGTGGCAGGATACCGACTGGGATACCGCGCTGGCGCGTGCGGCCGAGTTGCTGGGTAAGGCGATTGATGCCCATGGCGCCGACCAGCTCGGCGTGCTGGCGTCGCCACGCGCCACCTGCGAGGAGCATTTCCTGTTGCGTCGTTTCGCCGACGGCCTCGGCACGCCGCACCGCGACCACCGTCTTCGCATCCTGGATGCTCGCGATCCGGCGCTCGGTTCGACTCGGCTGGACCGGCCGCTGCGCGATCTTTCCGGCGCCGACGCCGTATTCATGGTCGGCAGCCACCTGCGCCACGACCAGCCGATTCTCAACCATCGCGTGCGCACCGCGTGGCGCAGCAACCAGGCCGCGGTGATGGACCTCAATCCGGTCGCATGGAAATTCCCGTTCGACATGAGCGAGCGGATGATCGTCGCCCCGCAGCACATGACGGAAACGCTTGCCCGCGTCGCAAAAGCGGCCTTCGACGCGGCCGGTCAGACGCCACCGGATTCGCCGCTGGGTCGGTTCATCGCCGAGCGCAGTCCGGAGCCGGCGGCCGAAAAGATCGCGCGCGCGCTTGCCGAATCCGACAACGGGTTCCTGCTGGTCGGCGATCAGGCGCTGTACCATCCAGAAGCCGGCTTCCTGCGGGCCATCGCCGCCGAGATCGCGCGCCTGACCGAAACCGCGCTGATGGTGCTGCCGGGCGCCGCCAACAGCCAAGGCGCCTGGCGCGCAGGCATGGTGCCGGGCGAAGGCGGCATGTCGGCGACCGAGCAACTGGCGAAGGGCCGCAAGGCCTACCTGCTTTTCGACATCGAGCCGGAATTCGACCTGGCTGACCCGGCCTCGGCGCGCACCGGCCTGGCTGACGCCGAAGCGGTGGTTGCGGTGGCCGCGTTTGCCGGCAGCGACCTGCTGGACGCCGCCGCCGTGCTGTTGCCGCTCGCGCCGACGCCCGAAACCGAAGGCAGTTATATCAATGCCGACGGCCAAAGGCAGTGGCTCAAGCCCGCGGCCAGACCGGTCGGCGGCGCGCATGCCGGGTGGAAGATTCTCCGGTTGTTCGGCGAGCACATGAAAATCGACGGATTCGACTTCTCCTTGCTCGCCGAGGTCGACCGGATGCTCGACAGTACCGACGCGCCGGCTTTTGCGCCGTTCGAGGTCGAGGCTATCGAATCGGCCGGCGAGGAGGGCCTGTGGCGTTCCGGACCGGTGCCCATGTACAGCGTCGATTCGCTGGTTCGGCGTTCACCGGCCCTGCAGCAGACCGACCATGCGAAGACTGGATTTGTCGCGCTCAACCCGGCAACCGCCGAGTCACTTGGCCTGAGCGAAGGCGACGAAGCGGTCGTGCGTCAGGCCGGGCGTGAAGTGCGCGCCCCGGTGCGGCTGGACGACGCGATTCCGCCGTCCTCGGTATGGATGGCCGCGGCCACCTGTCTCGCAAGCCAGGCGGGTCCGGCGTGGGGCCCGATCGAACTGGAGCAAGCCCGATGATCGATCAACTCACGGTGCTGGCCTGGACGATGGCCAAGATCACCGCAATCGTGTTTCCGCTGACCATTGCGGTGGCCTATTTCACCTTCGCCGAACGCAAGGTGATCGGCTATATGCAGTCGCGCGTGGGCCCGAACCGGGTCGGCCCATGGGGTCTGTTTCAGCCTTTCGCCGATGTATTCAAGCTGCTGCTCAAGGAAATCATCGTTCCGGCCAATGCCAACAAGGTGCTGTTCGTGATTGCGCCGATGCTGACGCTGATTCCCGCCTTTGCCGCCTGGGCGGTGGTGCCGTTCTCCGACTGGCTGGTGCTGGCCGATATCGACGCCGGTCTGCTGTACATCCTGGCCATGACCTCGATGGGCGTCTACGGCGTGATTGTGGGCGGCTGGGCGTCGAACTCCAAGTACGCATTCCTGGGCGCATTGCGCTCGGCGGCTCAGATCGTCAGCTACGAAATCGCCATGGGCTTCGCCCTGGTCGGCGTCATCATCCTTTCCGGTTCGCTGAATATCTCCACCATCGTCGAGGCGCAGTCCGGCGGGCTGTTCAGCTGGTTCTGGCTGCCGCTGCTGCCACTGTTCGTGATCTATTTCATCTCCGGCGTGGCCGAAACCAACCGGGCGCCGTTCGACGTTGCCGAGGGCGAGTCCGAGATCGTCGCCGGCTTTCACGTCGACTATTCCGGCGCGGCGTTCTCGCTTTACTTTCTTGCCGAGTACGCCAACATGATTTTGATTTGCGCGCTGGCTTCGCTGCTGTTCCTGGGCGGCTGGATGAGCCCGGTGGCCGGCGTGCCGATCATCGGAGAGCCAGGTGTCCACTGGTTCTTGATCAAGATGTTCGGATTCATGTTCCTGTATCTGTGGTTCCGGGCAACGTTTCCGCGTTATCGCTATGATCAGATCATGCGGCTGGGCTGGAAAGTGTTCATCCCGATTACCATTGTCTGGATTCTGGTCGCCGGTGTTTTCCGCGTGACCGGTCTCTACGGAGGTTGAAGATGCAAGCCATTCGCCACTACTTTCACTCGCTGATGCTGCTTGAACTCTTCAAGGGGCTGAACGTGACGTTTCGCTATTTTCACCAGCCGAAGTTCACGCTCAGCTACCCCGAGGAGAAGACGCCCAAGTCGCCCCGTTATCGCGGGCTGCACGCGCTGCGCCGATATCCCAACGGCGAGGAACGGTGCATTGCCTGCAAGCTGTGCGAAGCGGTCTGTCCGGCGCTCGCTATAACCATCGACTCGACCCAGCGCGAGGACGGCACGCGGCGGACCACGCGCTACGACATCGACATGTTCAAGTGCATCTACTGCGGGTTCTGCGAGGAATCCTGCCCGGTCGATTCAATCGTCGAGACGAGTTTTACCGATTACCATTTCGAGGAGCGCGGCGAGCACATCGTCGACAAGCAGCAGTTGCTGGCGCTGGGCGATCGTTTCGAGGAACAGATCGCCACGGACCGGGCCAAGGATGCGCCTTATCGTTAGGCACAGGGACCGCCTGGAAGTTTTTGCAAGGATCACGAGCCGAATTCAATGCCGAATGCAATACCAATCATCGAAATAGTCTTCTACCTGTTCAGCGGCGTTGCCACGCTTGCCGCGCTGGGTGTCATCACATCGCGCAACCCGGTGTATTCGGTGCTGTTTCTGGTGCTGGCGTTCTTTTCCAGCGCCTGCATCTGGCTGCTCCTGGAAGCGGAGTTCCTGGCGATCACGCTGGTGCTGGTCTACGTGGGCGCGGTCATGGTGCTGTTCCTGTTCGTCGTCATGATGCTCGACATCAACCTGACCAAGCTCAAGAGCGGCTTTGCAAGCTACCTGCCGGTCGGCATCCTGGTGGCCATCGCGATGGCGGCCCAGTTGTTCATCCTGATCTGGGCGCGCGGGGCCGGCTCCCAGGTGCTGGAATACGGCGATTCCCAGGAAAGCAACACCCGTCTTCTGGGCGAGTGGCTGTACACGCATTACCTGTACCCGTTCGAGATTGCCGGTTTCATCCTTCTGGTTGCGATCGTTGCCGCCATTTCGCTCACCCATCGCCGCCGGCCCGAGACCAAGTACCAGGATCCGTCGCGCCAGGTCAAGGTCAACCGGGACGAGCGCGTGCGCCTTGTCAAGATGGACGCGGAGGAGGACTGATCATGCTGACACTGGCTCATTTTCTGACGTTCGGTGCGATCCTGTTCTCGATCGGGGTCGCCGGAATCTTTCTCAACCGGAAGAACATCATCATTCTGCTCATGTCCATCGAGCTTCTGCTGCTGGCGGTGAACATGAACTTCGTTGCTTTCTCGAGGTTTCTCGACAACATGGACGGACAGGTGTTCGTGTTCTTCATCCTCACCGTCGCCGCGGCCGAGGCGGCGATTGGACTGGCGATCCTGGTGGTGCTGTTCCGCAACCGCCAGACGATCAATGTCGAGGACATCGAAGAGCTGAAAGGCTAGCTTTTTGAAGATTTGAAAATACCGGGATTCTCGTGGACATAAAAACAATCTTGTTGCTGATACCGCTGCTGCCGCTTGCCGGAAGTGCCATTGCCGGCCTCCTGCGGCATCAGGTCGGTCGCGCGGGCTCGCATACGGTCACCATCCTGGCCGTGGCGGGTTCGTTCGCTCTTTCGGCATGGGTGGCTCTGCAGGTATTCACCACCGACTGGCAGGTGCTCAACTACACCGTCTATGAGTGGGCGGTGCTCGACGGCATCACTTTCGAGATCGGCTTTCTGATCGATTCGTTGACCGCACTGATGATGGTGGTGGTGACCTTCGTGTCGTTCATGGTGCATGTTTACACCATCGGCTACATGAAGGACGATCCCGGTTACCAGCGGTTCTTCTCCTATATCAACCTGTTCACCTTCGCGATGCTGATGCTCGTGATGGCGAATAACTTTCTGCAGCTGTTCTTCGGCTGGGAAGCGGTCGGACTGGTTTCCTACCTGCTGATCGGCTTCTGGTTCAAGAAGGAATCGGCGGTTCGCGCCAATCTCAAGGCGTTCCTGGTCAACCGGGGCGGCGACTTCGGCCTGTTGCTCGGTGTCGCCGCCGTCCTGATGTACATGGGCTCGCTGGATTATGCCGAGGTCTTCGCGGCCGCGCCCGGCGTGGCAGGACAGACGATGTCGGTATTCGGCGGCGTCGAGTGGTCTGTAATGACGTTCATCTGCATCTGCCTTTTCATCGGCGCCATGGGCAAGTCGGCCCAGGTGCCGCTGCACGTCTGGCTGCCGGATTCGATGGAAGGCCCGACTCCGATCTCGGCGCTGATCCACGCGGCCACGATGGTGACCGCGGGGATATTCATGGTGGCCCGCCTGTCGCCACTCTACGAGCTTTCCGGCACCGCACTGAGTTTCATTCTGATCATCGGTGCGATAACGGCGCTGTTCATGGGCCTGGTCGGTATCGTCCAGAACGACATCAAGCGCGTCGTCGCCTATTCGACGCTTTCGCAGCTGGGTTACATGACCGTCGCACTCGGGGCTTCGGCTTACTCGGTGGCGATATTCCACCTCATGACCCACGCCTTCTTCAAGGCGCTGCTGTTCCTCGGCGCAGGCTCGGTGATCATCGCCATGCACCACAAGCAGGATATGCGCGAAATGGGCGGGCTGGGCAAGATCATGCCGATTACCGCGATCACCGCCTGGATAGGTTCCCTCGCACTGATTGGTTTTCCGTTCACGTCCGGATTTTTCTCCAAGGACCTGATCATCGAATCGGTGAAGCTTGCCGACCGCGCGGGCGCCGGTTTCGCAACCTTCGCGGTCTACGCCGGTGTGGTCGTGACTGCGCTGTATACGTTTCGAATGCTATACCTGACCTTCCACGGCACCTCGCGCGCCGACGCACAGACGCTGTCGCACGCTCAGGAATCGCCCTGGGTGGTGACCCTGCCTCTGATACTGCTGGCGATACCGTCGCTGTTCATCGGCTGGCTGACGGTCGAGCCGCTGCTATTTGGAGGCGCGCTGTCGGATGCCATCAACGTGGCGCCGGGCCAGGACCCGCTGGTGCATATAGGCGAGCACTTCCACGGTGCAACCGCATTTGCACTCCACGGCTTCGTGACGCCGGTATTCGGCCTGGCGATGCTGGGCGTGGCGATTGCCACCTGGATCTATCTGTTCCAGCCCTCGGTCGCCGGCGCACTCAAGCAGCGTCTGCACCCGCTGTGGGCCGTTCTCGACCGCAAGTACGGCTTCGACGAGTTCTACCAGCGTGTGGTGGCCGGAGGCGGCCTCAAGCTCGCCGGTTTCTTTTCCGAGCGCGGCGATCGAACGCTGATCGACGGCTGGATCGTCCACGGTTCGGCCCGGCTGGTCGGCGCGTTCTCGGCGCGGCTGCGGACCGTTCAGACCGGCTTCCTGTATCACTATGCGTTTGCCATGATCATCGGGCTGGTTGCGCTCGTTTTTGCATTCGTGCTGCTGAAGGGGTGACAAGATGAATGCATTGACCTGGCCAATTCTCAGCCTGATCGTGTGGCTTCCCATCGTCACCGGTGTCGCCATACTGTTTCTCGCGGAATCGCGTGCGGCGATGGGCAAGACGATTGCGCTTGCTGCGGCGGTTGCCGCGCTGGTCCTGACCGTTGTCGCCATCTCCGGATTCGATATGGCGACGGCCGCGATGCAGTTCCAGGAAAAGACACCCTGGATCGAGGCGTTCTCGATCAATTATCATCTGGGCGTCGACGGACTTTCGCTGCCGCTGATTGCGTTGACGGCGCTGACGACCGTTATTGTCGTGATCGCCGGGTGGACCATTCGCGATCGCGTCAGCCAGTACATGGGCGCGTTCCTGATTCTTTCGGGATTGATGTCCGGAATGTTCGCCGCGCTGGACGCGATGCTGTTCTATGTGTTCTTCGAGGCAATGCTGGTGCCGATGTTCCTGATCATCGGGATCTGGGGTGGACCTAACCGCATTTTCGCAACCATCAAGTTCTTTCTGTTCACGTTCTTCGGCTCGGTGTTCATGCTGGTCGGCCTGATCTGGCTGTACCTGGAGTCCGGCAGCTTCGCCGTCGCCGACCTGCACCAACTGCCGCTTTCGCTGACTGCGCAGATATGGATATTCCTGGCCTTCCTGATTGCGTTTGCGGTCAAGGTCCCGATGTGGCCGGTTCATACCTGGCTGCCCGATGCGCACGTCGAGGCCCCCACGGGCGGTTCGGTGGTGCTGGCCGCCGTGATGCTCAAGATTGGCGGCTACGGACTGGTCCGGTTTTCGCTACCGATCGCCCCGGACGGCGCCGCGGCACTGGATTGGCTGGTGATCGGGTTGTCGCTGGTCGCGATCGTCTACATCGGGTTCGTGGCACTGGCCCAGCGCGATATGAAGAAGTTGATCGCGTACAGTTCGATTTCGCACATGGGGTTCGCGACCCTGGGGCTGTTTCTCACTTTCGCCATCGTGCAGAACACAGGCCAGACCGACGGCGCCGTGCTGGGCATCAGCGGCGCAATGGTTCAGATGATTTCCCACGGCTTTATTTCCGGCGCGATGTTCCTCGCGGTCGGCGTACTTTACGACCGGGTTCATAGCCGCGAGATCTCGGCTTACGGCGGGGTAGCCAACACCATGCCGTGGTTCGCGATGTTCGCCGTGCTGTTTTTCATGGCCAATTCCGGGCTCCCGGGCACCAGCGGTTTCGTCGGCGAGTTCATGGTCATTCTGGCCGCGTTCAAGGCCGATTTCTGGTTCGCGTTCTTCGCCGCAATGACGCTGATACTGGGCGCTTCCTACAGTCTTTGGCTGGTCAAGCGGGTGTTCTATGGCGAAGTTGCAAACGATAACGTGGCCTCGCTCTCGGACCTCGACGGCCGCGAATGGACCGTCATGGTCTTGCTGGCGATTCTCGTGCTGGCCCTGGGCCTGTGGCCGTACCCGCTGATCGAGATGATGGAACCTTCCGTGGCCAACCTGGTTGACCACATCACGAACACGAAGATCAACCCGTGAAGAACAATCAATGATACTTTCCGAACTTCAACTGGCGTTGCCCGAGATATTCATAGCGGTCATGGCATGCGTCGTGCTGCTGGCCGATCTGTTCGTCACCGAACAGAGGCGTGGCTTCACGCATACACTTGCCGTCATCGCCCTGATATTCGCCGCCATCATCACGCTCAGGGTCATGATGCCGGTGGGCGAATCGATGCTGGCATTCAGTGAAACTTTTGTCCGCGACCGGTTCGGCGACGTTCTCAAGCTTTTTGCCTACCTGGTGCTGGCCGGGATATTCGTCTACGCCAAGCACTTCCTGCGCGCCGCCGGCCTGTTCCGGGGCGAATTCTATTCACTCAGCATGTTCGCGCTGCTGGGCGTCATGATCATGGTCTCGGCGGCCAGCATGCTGACCGTATATCTGGGCCTGGAACTGCTGGCGCTGTCGAGCTATGCGCTGGTGGCGCTCAACAGGGATTCGGCCTCAGGCTCCGAGGCGGCGATGAAATTCTTTATCCTCGGTTCGCTGGCTTCCGGGATCCTGCTCTACGGCATGAGCCTGGTCTACGGCGCGACCGGCTCGTTGCAGCTTGGCGAGATTTCCGCAGCACTCGCCGCCGGCATGGCGGACAACCTGATGCTTTCGTTCGGACTTGCGTTCATGGTGGTCGGAATCGCCTTCAAGATGGGGGCTGTGCCGTTCCACATGTGGTTGCCGGACGTTTACCAGGGTGCGCCCGCGGCCGTGACGCTGCTGATCTCGTCGCTGCCCAAGCTGGGCTATCTTGCGCTGGCCATACGACTGCTGGCCGACGGCATGGGCAACATGCATGATGACTGGCAGGCGATGCTGGCCGTACTGGCGGCACTGTCGCTGATCCTCGGCAACGTCGTGGCAATCGCCCAGACCAACATCAAGCGAATGCTGGCGTACTCGACCATCTCGCACGTGGGCTTCATCCTTCTGGGTATTCTCGCCGCATCTCCGGCGGGTTACTCGGCTGCGATGTTTTACACGATCGTGTATTCGATGATGTCGGCCGGCGCGTTCGCGGTGATGATCCTGCTTTCCAGCAATGGTGTGGAGGCCGAGAATCTTGATGATTTCAAGGGTCTGGCCAAGCGCAGCCCCTGGTACGCGCTGATGATGTTGATGATCATGTTTTCGCTGGCCGGCATCCCGGTTTTCGTCGGGTTCTTCGCCAAGTGGCAGGTCATCGCCGCGGCCATCCAGGCAGGTTTCGTCGGACTTTCGGTGTTGGCCGTGGTCACCGCGGTGATCGGTGCGTTCTATTACCTTCGCGTGGTCAAGCTGATGTATTTCGACGAGCCGGAAAATACCGCGCCGGTAACCGCCCCGATCGATTTTCGTGCAGTGCTGTCGGTGAATGGCCTGGCCATGCTGGGGCTCGGCGTGTTCTCGGGCGGGCTGATCGGAGTTTGTGTCAGGGCGTTCGCCTGATTCAAAAGCTTTTTACCACGAAGGGCACGAAGAGCACGAAGAAAAAACCAGGTAAGGCCAGGCAGGTTTACCTTCGTGTCCTTCGTGCTCTTCGTGGTTAAAGCAGTTCAGGCTTGCTTGTGCTCTTGCTCGTTGTCGCGTCTGCATCCGCCGGTCACCCGCTCGATGCCCGCCAGGTCGCGGCGAGATGCGATGTTTTCGTAGCCATGGTCCCGCAGTAATCGGCGCACCGCTTCGGCCTGGTCGTAGCCGTGCTCGATCAGCAGCCAGCCGCCGTTTGCCAACACGCTACGCGCCGATTCCACCAGATTTCTGATGTGTCCGAGCCCGTCGAGGCTGGAGGCGAGTGCGATCTCTGGTTCGAATCGGATGTCGCCGTCCTCCAGGTGGGGATCCTCCGCGGCCACGTAGGGCGGGTTGCTCACGACCAGGTCGAAGCCGGTTTCGTCGATCGGCTCCAGAAGATTGCCCTGCAGGAATCGAACTTGCGGCAGCTGCAGACGTTCGCGATTGATCGCGGCGACGGCCAGCGCCTCCTTGCTGATGTCGGTGGCCGTGCAGCGCCAGCCTGTCCGTTCCGCGGCCAGGCTCAGGATGATGCAACCGGAGCCGGTGCCTACATCCAAAACCCGGGCGTCGTCGGATAACGGCAGTTCCAGGCTCCACTCGACCAGGTGTTCGGTCTCCGGCCTCGGAATGAGAACCGACGGACTCACCGAGAAGTCACGCCCGAAGAATTCGCGCCGGCCGGCAATGTAGGCAAACGGAACGCCCTGAGCCCGTCGGTCCACCATTTCGGCGAAGCGGTGGACCAGGCGCGGATCCAGCGGTTCGTCGCCGTGAGCGAAGATCCAGCCGAGCGGCTGATCGAGCGCCAGTGCCGCCAGTCGCGCGGCCTCGTTGCGGTCGCCCAGCCTGAGCGCCGCGGCCCGAATCTGTTCGGCCAGGGTCGAGCTGCGGGAGACCGGGTTCATTGGCTGTTTGGCAAGGTGTCTCGCAGCCCGGGGTTCATAAGCGGGCGTGCGCGCTCATGCCGGCCGGCTTGCGATGACCGAGCATTCTCTGAATGACGCGCGTCAAATCGTCGCCCACCAGGTAAAGCGTCGGAATCAATGCCAGGGTTATGACCGTGGCGAACAGGATGCCGAACGCAAGCGACGCAGCCATCGGGACCACCAGCTGCGCCTGCAGGCTCTTTTCGAAGAACACGATGGGCGCGAGTCCGAGGAAGGTGGTTGCCGAGGTCAGGATGATCGGTCGGAACCTCGCCTTGGCGCCCTTGAGGGCCGCGTCGATGCGCGATTCTCCCTTCTTGCGGTGATGGTTGACGAAATCGACCAGGATCAGGCTGTCGTTGACCACCACGCCGGCCAGCGCGATGATGCCGAACATGCTCAGCAGGCTGACCGGAATTCCGAGGATCCAGTGCCCGAAGACCGCACCGATGGTACCGAACGGGATTACCGACATGATCAATAGCGGCTGCAGGTAGGAGCGTAGCGGGATCGCGATAAGCGCGTAAATCAGGAACAGCGCGAAGATGGTGCCGGCGAGCAGTTCCTGTGACAACTCCTGATTGCTGCGGGTCTGGCCCGAAAGACGGTAGCTCACACCCGAATGCCCGGCCAGTATTTCGGGCAGGATTTCGGTTTGCAGCTGGCGCGTGATCTCGCCCGGCTCGGCGACATCCTTGTCGATTCTCGCGGTGATGCTGATCGAGCGCTCGCGGTTGTAGCGGCGAATGGAAGAGGGGCTTGAACCCATTTCGAGCTCGGCCACCGCGTTGAACGGTACTTCTTCGCCGGAAGGCGTGCGGATCCGCATGTTTTCGAGATAGCCCTGCGACGTGCGCTGCTCGCGCGGATAGCGGACCATGACGCGAACGTCGTCCTGGCCGCGCTGGATGCGCTGGACCTCCTCGCCGAAGAACGCCTGGCGAATCTGGCGAGCCAGATCCTGCTGGTTGAGCCCCAGCACTTCGGCCTCAGGCTTGATCCGGATCTGCAGCTCGCGGATGCCGCCGTCGTAGCTGTTGCGCACGTCGTAGGTGCCCTGGAAGTTGCTCACCGCCTCCTCGAGTTCGGCCGAGGCCGACTCGAGCTGGGCCAGGTTGCGGCCGACCAGCTGGTAGGAGATGTCCGGACCGTCGCCGCCCGGGCCGCCGGCGCCGCCGATCCGCAGCCCGCGGGCGCCGGCGATCTGGCCGGCCTGTTCGCGCCAGCGACGCTCGATTTCCTTGGTGCCCAGCCGCGGATCATTGGTTCTATGCAGTTCGACCAGCATCCCGCCCGAGGTGTCGGAGCCCGACCATGCGAACACGGTACGAATGACTTCGCCGTCGAGGTCGAAGTCGCGCTGCATGTTCTCGTCGACCTGCTCGAGCGACTCGCGTAGATGATCCATCGCGTTGTGCGTGACGTATGCCGGCGTGCCTTCGTGCATCTCCAGGTCGACCCGCATGAAATCTCCGGCCACATCCGGAAACAGCACCACCCGCAGGAACGGACCGAATATGAAACCGATCGAGAGCACCAGCACGCCGATGAAGCTCGCCAGCGTGATGTAGCGGTTGCGCAGCAATACCCTCAGCGACGGCAGGTAGAAACGGTCCACGAACTTGTGGATGCCCTCGGAAAAACGGCGCTGAAAGCGGACCAGACCGTTGCTGGTTTCGGACTCATAGGTCTTGATGCGCATGTGAGCCAGGTGAGCCGGGAGAATCAGTTTGGACTCGACCAGCGACATCGCCAGCGCGATCACCACCACCCAGCCGATCGCGGCGAAGAACTGGCCCGAGATACCGGAAACCAGAAGAATGGGCACGAATGCGGCAATGGTCGTGAGCACGCCGAAGGTGGCCGGAATGGCGACCTTCATGGTGCCGTTGACCACGTTTTCGGCCGAGTGGCCATGGGCTCTGATCTCGGTATAGGCCGATTCCCCGATGACGATGGCGTCGTCGACCACGATGCCGAGCACGACCAGAAAGCCGAACAGACTGATCATGTTGATGGTCACGCCGACCAGGGGCAGCATGAACACCGTCCCTGCGAAAGCGACCAGCAGGCCGACCATGACCCAGAAGGCCAGCTTCAGCCGCAGGAACAGCGTCAGAATCAGGAACACCAGCAGCGCGCCCATCGCCAGGTTCTTGGTCATCATTTGCAGGCGATCTTTCAGGTAGAAGGCGATGTCGGCCCACCAGGCGATGCTGATGCCCGCCGGCAGGACCTTCTGGCGCTCCTCGACGAACTGTCTCACGGCCTCGGATGCGGCCAGCGCATCCTGCTCGCCGACACTCAGGATCCTGATCGCAACGGCCGGCTTGCCGTTGTGCTGGGCGTAGCGTTCGCGTTCGACGAATGCGTCCTGGATGTCGGCGATGTCCTTGAGCAGAATGCGCGAGCCGTCCGGGTTGGTGCGAATGACGATATCGGCAAAATCGCGGCCGATGTACGCCTGGCCCATGGTGCGCAGCAGGATGTCGCCGCCGGCCGCCTCGATGCGGCCGCCCGGGAGGTCCATGGACGAGCGGCGAACCGCCTGGGCGACTTCGGCCAGCGTCAGGTTGTACTCGCGGAGCGTTTCCTCGCGCACCTCGATGGCGATTTCGTACGGACGGTCGCCGACCACTTCGGCACGCGTCACCGACGGCAGCTGGGTGATCTCGTCGCGCATCTGCCGCGCCACTTCCTTGAGCGTGCGCTCCGGCACGTCGCCGAACACGCTGACCCAGAGCACTTCCTGGGTAAACGTGCTGCGGTTGTAGGTCGGTCGCTCGGTTTCTGCCGGAAAGGTGGGGATGGAGTCGACCCGGATCTTGACGTTGTCGAGCACTTCGATGACGTCGTATTCGGGCTCGACCTCCACCGTGACCGTGCCGGACCCCTCGCGCGCCGTGGCGATGATCTCGCGTATGCCCTCGAGATCCTGGATGGCCTCCTCGATCTTGATCAGCACGCCTTCCTCGACGTCCTTGGGCGTCGCGCCCCGGTAGGGCACGTTGACGTTGATGTAGTTCGTTTCGATGCGCGGCTGGACTTCCTTGGTGATCGTGATGGCGGTATAGACGCCACCCACGATCAGCGCAAGCATCAGCAGGTTGGCCGCGACCGAGTTGTGTGCGAACCAGGCAATGATGTTGCCGTACCAGCCGCGGTCGGTCATGGCGTGTCCCCCTGGCCGTCGGAGGCCGAGGTTTCGCTTGCGGTCGCGGCGAGTTCTCCCGACGGCAGAATGCGCAGCCGGGGCTGGGCACCGGCGGCCTCGCGCACATTGAGCTTCAGACCGGGCACCGGCGCCGGAATTGCGGTGATGATGACCCGGTCGTCGGCGTCGACCGCGCCGCTGACGTAGACCTCCCGTGGCGTGGCGCGTACGATCTCGACTTCGCGGATTTCCAGCTTGTCGTCTTCGCCGGCCAGGTAGACCTGGTTCCCGTCATGAAGGGCCTCGGCCGGCAGCAGAACCAGTCCGCTGGCGTCGCGCCCGGGAATCTGGGCTTCGAGGAACGTTCCCATCGGCAGCGCCGGCTTGTCGGCGTCCGGTTCGAGACCGTAGGGGTCGGTAATCTCGACGACCAGGTAGGTCAGCCGGGTGTTGCTGTCGACCACGCCCTCGGTTCTCACCAGGCGGGCATCCCAGCGTGCGGGCTGACCCGCCACAGACCCGATCAGCGTGACCGGACGGTCGATATTGCTGCCGGATTCGGTCAGCGGCAGGTCGAGGAAGGCGAGATCGTTCTCCGATACCGGCAGCCGAACTTCGGCCCGGTCGGTTGAAAAAGCGGTGCCCAGGGCAGTGCCGGTGGTGACGTACTGCCCCAGGTTGGCGCTGCGGCTGCGCACCATCCCGTCGAAAGGCAACGTGATTCGGGTTCGCTCGAGATTGCGGCGGGCGCGCTCCACGGCAGCCTCCTGGGCCTGGACCGCGGCTTTTGCACGGGCCACCTGAGGCAAACGAAGAAGCAGATCGGTCGGCTCACGGGATTCACCGTAAAGCCGCCTGAAATCCTCGCGCGCGGCGTCCGACCGCGCCTGCTCATCGGCCAGCGTGGCTCTGGCGGCGGCCAGCTCGGCTTCGGCCGCCAACAGCGCGGTTTCGTAATCGCTGGGATCGATCCGCGCCAGCACCTGATCCTCGGCGAATACGCCGCCAGCTACGAAGTCTTCGGACATCGAGATCACCTTGCCCGACACTTCCGAGACCAGGCTGGTCTGGATTCGCGGCGACACCGTGCCCTGGGCCCGGACCGTAAAGCGACCTTGCTTGATTTCCGGCTGGACGACGTCGACCAGCAGGGCTGCCTGCACGGGTTCCTCCCGCTCCGGTTCATCGCCCGAACGAGCGATCAGGATCGCGCCCGCGATCGTAACGAAAAGGATTGCGATCGGCGCGACAATCTTGATTATCTTGGGCATAGTCCGAATTTATTGGAACTGCGGTGAATGTTGCGGCAAATGGTGACATTTGCAACATCGCCCGGCCAGTGCCGGAAGGCATGGTCCGGAAGTCATGGGACCCATATCGACTTGCCAGCCGCCGCGATGGCGGCGATGTCGATGCGATAGAATGAAGATTGTTAATAACAATATTGCAGTTGTCGACATGCACTCGAACCCGGAGACTCGCGGGATTCACCTCAAGACGGCCGAAGAGATCGAGGCGATGCGCATCGCCGGCCACCAGGCCGCCAGCGTTCTCAGAATGATCGCCGATCACGTTCAGCCCGGCGTCACCACCGGCACGCTCGACGATATATGCCATGCCTACATCGTCGACGAACTCAAGGCCATCCCTGCCCCGCTGAATTACCGCGGATTCCCGAAGTCGGTCTGCACTTCGGTCAACCACGTCGTCTGCCACGGCATTCCGGGAGACCGGGTGCTCAAGGACGGCGATATCGTCAATATCGACGTGACCGTGATCCAGGACGGCTGGCACGGCGACACCAGCAAGATGTTCTACGTCGGCGACCCATCGATCAAGGCCCGCCGGGTCTGCGAGGTGGCTCACCAGGCGATGGTGACCGGCATCGAGATGGTCCGGCCGGGCGTTACGCTGGACGACATCGGCCATGCGATTCAGAAATATGCCGAGGGCCAGCGCTGTTCGGTGGTACGCGAGTACTGCGGCCACGGAATCGGCCGCGGTTTCCACGAACCACCCCAGGTGCTGCACTACAAACCGGCCAGGGGCGGCTCCAGCGTGGTGCTGGAACCGGGAATGACCTTCACCATCGAACCCATGGTCAACCTCGGCAAGCCCGGCACACGGCTGCTGGCCGATGGCTGGACCGTACTGACCAAGGACAGGAGCCTGTCAGCGCAGTGGGAGCACACCATGGCGGTCACAGAAGACGGCGTAGACGTGCTGACCAGGTTGCCCGGCGACCCGCTTTGATCGACAGGCTTCTGGCCCCACCCGCCTCGCGCAACTGCCTCGACCTGAATGAACTCGAGGCGCTGCGAGCCAAACCCGAGCGCATGTCCACGGCGCTGGCCGAGGCCCGACGTCATGCAGATTCGGTTCTGGCGGCGGCGTTTGCGCGCAAGACAGACATTCGCGACCTGGTCCAGGCGCGGGCCTGGGTCATCGAGCAACTCGTGCTCACTGCCTGGAACGGCACCGTTGGCGAGGACTCCGGGCTTGAACTGATTGCCGTGGGCGGTTTCGGCCGGGGCGAGTTGCACCCGCATTCGGATGCCGACCTGCTGATCCTCTGTCCCGACGGCGTCGAGCGTCCAGATGATGCGCTGGAGGATTTCGTACGGGCGCTATGGGACGCCGATCTGCATCCCGGTCACGGTGTCCGCACAGTGGCCGAATGCGTGGAGCAGGCTGATGAGGATGTCACCGTGGCGACCAATCTGATGGAGTCGCGGCTGATCGACGGCGGCGGTGCGCTCTACGAGCGGATGCGCGAAACCACCGACGCGCCGGCGCTGTGGCCGGCCGACGAATTCTTCGCAGCCAAGTCACGCGAGCAGCAGGAGCGCCACGACCAGTTCGAGGATACCGTCTACAATCTGGAGCCGGATATAAAGAGCGGCCCGGGCGGTCTGCGCGATATCCAGATGGTGGCCTGGGTCGCCCAGCGGCACTTCGGCACTTCGACGCTGCACGGGCTGGTCGAGCATGATTTTCTCTCCGAGCGCGAGCACGAGGAACTGGTCAAGGCGCGCAACCGCCTGTGGGAAATTCGCTGGGCGCTGCACGAGATCTCCGGGCGGGCCGAGGAGCGGCTGCTGTTCGACTACCAGCGCAAGCTGGCGGCGACCTTCGGCTTCGAGGCAGCCGACGACAACAGCGCGGTCGAGGCCTTCATGCAGCGCTATTACCGCACCGTGATGCACGTCGAGCGGCTCAACGAGCAGATGCTTCAGATCTTCGAGGAAGAATTGCTTGCGGGGCGGCAACATTTGCCTTCGGCGACCATCGATGAAAATTTTCATCTGCGCCACGGCTACCTGGAACTGATAGACGAGCAGGACTTTGTGCGCCAGCCCGATCTGTTGCTGCGCATCTTCCTGGTGCTGGCCGACCGGCCCGAGATTCGCGGCGTGCGTGCCTCGACCATCCGGCTCATCCGCGAACACCTGTACCTGATCGACGAGGAGTTCCGAAACGACCCGGAAAACCTCGCGCTTTTCCTGGAATTGCTCCGCCGTCCGCGCAGAGTGTATTCACAGCTCGAGCGCATGAATCGCTACGGAATTCTTGCCGCGCTGATTCCGGCCTTTGCGCACATCACCGGGCGAATGCAGTTCGACCTTTTCCATGTCTACACCGTCGACCAGCACATTCTGTTCGTGATTCGGAACCTGCGCCGGATCGCCAACGGCAAGTATCCGGAATTGTTCGCCAACGCAATCGAAATTTTCCAGCGCATCGAGCGGCCCGAGGTGCTTTACCTGGCGGCGTTGTTCCACGACATTGCCAAGGGTCGCGGCGGCGATCATTCCGACCTTGGCGCGCAGGACGCGCGGGCATTCGTCGACGCGCTGGACGTGCCCGAGGAAGATCGCAAGCTGGTCTGCTGGCTGGTCGAGAATCACCTGCTGATGTCGATGACCGCCCAGCGTCGCGACATCTCGGATCCGGCCGTGGTGCACGAATTCGCCGCGGCAGTGGGGACCGTGCGTCGACTGGAACACCTGTTCGTGCTGACTGTGGCCGACATTGCCGCGACCCGCCCCAAGCTTTGGAACTCCTGGAAGGACTCGCTGCTGCGCGAGTTGTTCGTGGCCACCGAGGAGTATTTTCGCGCCGGCCCCGACGAAGTTCACGACAAGGCCGAGCTGGCTCGCGAACTGCGCGCACAAGCCATGGCCATGCTCGCCGAACGCGACACGGATGGAGACGCGGCTGGATCACTGCTGGCCCGCCTGCCGACCGAGGCCGTCGTGCGGCTGGATGCCGATCAACTGGTGTGGAGTGTCGAGCAGGTGCTGGCCGATTCCGGCGTGCCGCGTGTTGCCTGTCGCAATCTGACGCACAAGGGCATCACCGAGGTTTTCGTGTTCGCAGACGACTTCGACGGGTTGTTCGCGCTCATGGCACGTGAATTCGACCGGATGGAGCTCAACGTGCTGGCCGCTCGGATTGCGACCACCTCGGACGCCCGAAGCTGGAATCTGTTCCAGATCATGGACGCCAATGCCCGCGCGCTGAATGAATCCGACACCGCCCGCCTGCAGCGGGCACTGTTCGAGCAGCTCGGGCAGCGCAATATCCGTCCGCTCCCGGGCCGGCCCATTCCCCGGCGCCTGCGGCACTTCATGCGCCGCGCCGAGGTGAATTTTACCGATGGCGCGGACGCGACCAGGCTCGAAATCGCCACGACCGACCGCCCCGGACTGCTGTCCGCAATCGCCGAAAGCCTGCTCGGCGCCGGCATTCGCCTGCACGACGCAAGAATCGCGACATTCGGTCAGCGCGTGGAAGACGTGTTCGTCATTTCCACCCGGGACGGAAAGCCGCTGGGCGAAGAGACGGCGACAAGGCTGGAAGCGGAATTGCGCAAGCGCCTGGATCCGTAGACAATGGATGTCCGGCAATCGAATGCGTAAACGGCAGGGAGAGATTCATGAGTATGCATGACAGCCAACTCCGGGAAATCGTCGAGGCCGGCTGGGATGAGCGCGACGAACTCAAGCCCGGACGATTCGATCCGGCGCTGCGCGAGGCGCTGGACGAGGTGCTGGCGCGCCTGGAGCGCGGCGAACTGCGCGTCGCCCAGCCCGCTGAATCCGGATGGCATGTCAACGCCTGGATCAAGCAGGCCATCCTGCTGCACTTCCGCATCAGCTGGAACAAGGTTGTGCGCGGCAGCATCCGGAACTATTTCGACAAGGTCGAATTGCGCTTTACCGACAACAGCGACGCGGTCGAAGACTGCGGCGCGCGGGTGGTGCCGCCGGCCACGGTGCGCCAGGGCGCCTTCATCGGCAAGGACGTCGTATTGATGCCGAGCTACGTCAACATCGGCGCATGGGTCGGGCCGGGCAGCATGATCGACACTTGGGCCACGGTGGGGTCATGCGCCCAGATCGGCTCAGGCGTCCATATCTCCGGGGGCGCCGGCATCGGCGGCGTGCTCGAGCCGCTGCAGGCCAACCCGACCATCATCGAGGACGGCTGCTTCATCGGCGCCCGCTCCGAAGTGGTCGAGGGCGTCATCGTCGAGAAGGGCGCGGTCATCGGCATGGGCGTGTTCCTCGGTCAGTCCACACGAATCTACAACCGCGAAACCGGCGAAACCACCACCGGCCGCGTCCCCGCCGGCTCTGTCGTCGTGGCCGGCAGCCTCCCGGCCGCCGACGGCAGCCACAGCCTGAACGCGGCGATCATCGTCAAGCAGGTCGACGAGAAGACGCGGTCGCGGACGTCGGTCAACGAGCTTTTGCGCGCCGCGGAGTAAGGGGGGCGGGTACGCCGCCGGGCGCTGATGAGGCAGCTGAGTGGTGCGGGAATCCATTGATTCAGGAGCAAACCCGACTTCAATTTCAACTTCATTTCGCCCCGCGCTGCGCGCTTGCGGGCGACCTACTTTTCACAAGCGCCTGAAAAGTAGGCAAAAGCGCTTCTTACAGGCGGCAGCTGTTCGAGGTGCTGGTCGGAGAGGCCTGGGGGTTTGGTGTGTGGCATCGGGCTTCGATTTCAGATCTTCTTGTCCGAGCGGAGTGTTCTTCTTCGGCTTACGGGTGACGACGAAATTCCGGCTTCGATGGGTATCGGAGCGGGGTCGCCGTGATCGTGCTTACACGGGGCCGTCGGGGATGCTGAAGCGGGTTTCCGTTTGGGGGTGGTGAGTGTTTGTGCGGGCCTGGTTGCGGTCGGTGTTCTTGCCCGGTGGCGGGCATGGTGTCGATGCCCAAAATTTCTCCTAGGTGCAGTCTGCTGGCCGCGATCGGTGCCAGGTTCATCGGCGCAGGATGCGCCTCCCCCAAAAAACCGGCATTACCCGGCGCACAGCCAGAAGCAGAAAGTCTCCGGCAGCCGCTTGCAGAAGCAAAGATGCGAGCCTGGCCACTGCGCCCACTCACCACTCCGAACTGGAACCCTCTTCAGCATCCACCGATGACCACAACGCCCTCGATCGAGACAACCCCGCTCCGATAACCATCGAAGCCGGAATCCGTCGCCGCCCGCAAAGCAAGACGATCATGACGATCGGACAAGAAGATTTCCAGCCAGAGCCGCGATCAAACACCTAACCACCATGCTCTTCGATCCGCAGCGCAACCCTCTGCTGCCTGTAAAAAGCGCTTTTGCCTACTTTTGTCGCGACTGACAAAAGTAGGTCGCCTGCAAGCGCGAAGCGCGAGGCGAAATGAAGTTGAATGTTCGAATTGAGAGCGGCCTGTCCCCGGCCCCGTTGCACGCATCAGCGAGTATCGGCCTCGAGGTTGATGCGCTCCAGGCCTGAAGGGCCGCCCTGTCAGGCGGCCTCTTCAACCCGCTTGACCGGCCCGTTCAGCAACGCATCCCGGGTGGCCTCGACGATCATGTCGACCTCCTTGGAAGTGATCGTGAACGACGGCGTATACCGCAGCGAGTTTTCGCCGCCGTGAATGACGTTGATGCCGTTGATCCGGAGATACTCTTCGGTGGAATTCGCGCCGTAGGCCTTGTAGCGGCTGCCGTCGAGTTCGACCGAGAACAGCAGGCCGGTGCCCTGGACGCGGGTGATGCGGCCGTCGAGCTGTTTTGCCAGGCGCTCGAATTTCTCGACGAATTCGCGGCCGCGCTCGACGATGTTGGATCGGACTTCAGGCGTGACCAGGCCCAGCACTGTGGTGGCCACGTCCAGCGCGCGCGGATTGGTGGTCATTGTGTTGCCGTAGACGCCCTTGCGGTAAATCGCGGCGGCATGCTTGTTCATGCCGAGCACGGACAACGGGTACTGCCCGGCGTTGAGCGCCTTGGACCAGGTCTCAAGGTCGGGCGCTTCCAGTGCCTGGAAGCCGGGATAGTCGACGATCGACAGGACGCCCTGGGTTCTGAGCCCGGCCTGGATCGAGTCGACCAGCAGCAGCGTGCCGTGCTCGGTCGCCAGTGCGCGGGCCTTGCGGTAGAACTCGGGATCCAGCGCCGCGCCCGGGTTGCCTTCGCCCATCACCGGTTCCATGAACACGGCTTCGAAGAAGACGTCGTTGGCATCGGCCCATTCGAAGATGCGCACCAGGTCTTCGATGTCGTTGGGCTTGACCGTGACCAGGCTGTCGTCGTCGCGAAACGACGCCAGGTGCTTGACGTAGGCGCTGCGGCTCGAATGCGAGTAGCGCGCCGGGCGATCGGTGCGGCCGTGGAAACCGCCGGTCAGCGACAGGCACTTGATGGTCGCGCCCGCACGCGGTCCGCCGGGATCGGTCATCCGCTTGGCGTTGATGTCGGCGATGCGCCCGGCCACGGTGACCGACTCGGAGCCCGAGTTCATGCACAGGAAACGATCGAACGGGCAGCCGTCACGACGGGTCTGGCCGAGTTCGGCGCGCAGCGCCTCGACGAAACGCAGGTGGCTGAAGCTGGGCGTCATGACGTTGGCCATCACGTGCGGCTGGCTCATCGCCTGCAGCACCGCGTCCGGCGCGTGGCCGAAGCCCAGCATGCCGTAGCCGCCCGAGTCGTGAAGCACCGCGCCTTTGCTGGTGACGATCCAGGGTCCCTTGGCGGCCAGCGCGACGTAGGGGTTGACCGCGTCGTCGGCGTAGAAATTCACGTAGCCCGACTGCAGTTCGGCCTGCTGGGCCACGTCGTCGGCCTTCCAGAGTTCGGGGTAGGCGGTCTTCCAGCATTCGGCCACGCTCAGTGCCTGATCCACGGCTTGCTCGAGACGCTCATCGCTCGCGGCAAAGCGCTCGAGTACGTCGTTGGGGAGCCCATGGGTGCGGATTTCACCGCCGGAATTGCGTAGTTGCTCGAGTTTCTGGACGATCGTCACGGCATTTGTCATGGCATTACCTCAAAAGCGCCGCCGGCGCGAGGCCGGCGGAAACGGTTCAAAACGGGATTCTAGCAGGGCCGGCGGCGCGGGCCAAGCCGGCGAAATTGCGTAAGAAGCATTGTCCGATCAGCTTTCGCGCAGGCGATCGCCCGCGTCCGGAATCCTGGCCGGTGTTCGACGTGGATGCCAAACCTTGATCGCGGCCTGGAGACCGCTCCTACGCGACCTGGTGCAGTCTTTCGTAGGAGGTGTCTCCAGGCGCCGATTCACTCTTCGCCGAAGAAGAAGCCGAGCAGGTGAAGCAGGCTCATGAACAGGTTGTAGATCGACACGAACAGCGTGACGGTGGCCATGATGTAGTTGCGCTCGCCGCCCTGGACGATCTGCTGGGTCTGGTAGACGATCAGCCCGCACATCAGCACCGAGAACATGGCCGAAACCACGAGACCGAGCGCGCTCAGGTTGAAGAACACCGAGGCCAGGCCGGCCAGAAAGGCGACCAGGATGCCGGCGAACAGGAATGAGCCCATGAAGCTGAAGTCCTTCTTGGTCGTCACCGCGAACGCCGATAGCGCAAAGAACGTGACGCCGGTCGCCCCGAGCGCCGAAATGACCAGTTCGTGGCCGTTGCTGAATCCGGCCAGATAGGCGCTGATGATGGGCCCGATGGTGAGACCCATGAAGCCGGTCAGCGCGAATACGCTGAGCAGGCCCCAGGCCGAATTGCGCAGGTACATGGTCAGGAACAGCAGGCCGAAGTAGCCGATCAGCGTGATGGCCAGCCCCGGATGCGGCCAGTTGTTGGCCATGGACAGCAGCGCGGTGCCGGCCGAAAACAGCAGCGTCAGCGCCAGCAGATTCCAGGTGTTGCGCAGGACCCGGCGAGCGTCGTCGTCGATTTCGCGCGCGCCTGTGCCGGAGCGCGTCGTGCTGGCAATACTGGCGGATCTGATTCTGTCGTTCATGCAATTACCTCGAAGTGAAGATGGACGGCAACAAAGCTTACGAAACGATTCTCGTTACGCAGATATGTAGACCACGACAGAGCTTATCAAGTTTCGATGATGAAGCGGTTGTCACGGCGTGCGAGCCGCACTTTGGGCCGTGCGCTCAGTGCCACCCGCAGCCCCAGCCGCTGGGCGAGTTCGCTGGCCGGCCCGCGCGACCGCGTGGCCAGCGCATGATAGTAATCGCGCGGACGCTGCCAGCGCCACAGCGAGTGCGGCAGCACCGCGCGCTTGCCGACCGAACCCTCGATCTCGAACGGGTGCTCGCCCAGCACACGCGGCACCTTGACCTCGTTGGGATGATCGCGATGCCATTCGCCGAGTTTCCACTCCGTATCGACCAGTACCGGCACCTGTTCGCGCGCCATCCGCTCGAGCACCGGCCACAGCGTGGCCGGGATTTGGTCGTCGCCCAGGAATTCGCCGTCGGCGGGCGACGGCGACTGCATGCGCTCGACCCAGGCCGCCACGTTCGGCGCGTCCTCGCGCATCATCTTGCCGGGATACGGGTCGCGGTAGAGGTGGGCATACATCGGGCCGATCAGGCCGAAGTCGCCGATCGACGGGCGTCCCCCGAACAGGAAATCGTGATTTCGGAAATGGGCGTCGAGTTCGGTCAGCAGGCCCTGGAAGGACTTTTCAATCGCCGGAATCGTCGAACCTGTGATGCCCAGCCGCGGCACGAAGTCCTGAAACCTGGTCCCTATCTTTCGGCCCAGCGCACGCCGGACAAACTTCGGGAACCACGGAAACGCCATCGAGCCGAACTCGTGATAAATGAACGGCTGGTTGTCGTCAGGGAAATTCCAGCGGTAGTGCATGGCCGGGATCAGCAGCCATTCATCGCCGTAGAGTTCCAGCAGCAGCGTGGCCAGGCGCTGTGCCGGGCCTGCCGGATAGACGCGGCGTTCGGGAAAACGCGGTTCCAGCGCATCGATGATGGCAGTGGTGTCCTGCAGGACCTCGTTTTCGGGCGTGTGCAGCACCGGGATGAACCGCACGCCGGTGCGCGGCTCGATGAAGCGCCTGTAGGTGAGCACCGACGGCGATTTCTCGATGAACGGGATGCCTTTCTTGCGCAGGTAACTTCGGAGCTTGCCCGAGTAGAGCGAAAATTCCGCCCCGTACATCGTGTATTCGGTGTCGGACATGCTCACAGACCCGTCGGCGTCCAGTCCAGAGTATATGCGGTCAGCGCAGTCCCTTCTGCAGCTCAGCCAGCGCCTCGGCGCCGGGGCTGAGATCCGCGTGGGAAAAAGTCGTCAGTGGCTGCTTTGCCGTACCCGCGATGTCGTGGAAGGTCGGCAGGTCTTCGTCGATGTAGAGCAGCCCGGTGACCACCTCGGCGCGGGCCCGGTGCGCTTCGAGGAAATCCAGCGCGCGGGCGCGGTTCGACGGGTCGTAGTCGGGATCGATCTTCTTCAGCCGGATTTTCGAGCCGTCGTGCAGTTCGACATCGGTGTTTTCGCCTTCGCCGTAATCGACCTGGATCTCGGTCGATGGCGGCACGTAGTCGGCCTCGACCGCGGCGTGCAGGTGCTGGCGCGTCCAGGCGTAGGACTTGGTCGAACCTTCATGGTCATTGAAGGTAACGCACGGCGAGACTACGTCGATCACCGCGCAGCCGGGATGCATCAGGCCGGCCTTGATCAGCGGGACCAGCTGGCGTTTGTCGCCGGAAAACGACCGGGCCGCGAAGCTGCCGCCCAGGGTGATGGCAACGGCCACCGGATCGATCGCCTGGTTGCGGTTTTCGGCCCCCTTCTTGGCCCGGCTGCCGGGATCGGCCGAGGCCGAGAACTGGCCCTTGGTCAGCCCGTAGACGCCGTTGTTTTCGATGATGTAGAGCACGTTGAGATTGCGCCGCACCGCGTGCGCGAACTGGCCGAATCCGATCGAAAGCGAATCGCCGTCGCCGGAAATGCCGACCGCGATCAGGTCGCGTCGGGCCGCCTGGGCGCCGGTGGCCACCGAAGGCATGCGCCCGTGCACCGAGTTGAAGCCGTGCGAGCCCGCCAGGAAATACGCCGGCGTCTTCGACGAGCAGCCGATGCCGGACAGCTTGATGACCTGCTCGGGCTTGAGCGCGAGTTCCCAGAAGGCCTTGACCAGCGCGGCGGTGATCGAGTCGTGGCCGCAGCCGGCACAAAGCGTCGACAGGCCGCCCTCGTAATCGGTCAGGGTCAGCCCCAGCGAATTTCTTTCCTGTCCGGCCCACGCGACCTTCGGTTTCGCGATATAGCTCATGCCACGGCTTCCTGTGCAATGTAGCCCGCGATGCGCTCGACGATCATGTCCGAGGGCACCGGCAGTCCGTTGTAGTGGAGGATTGAGACCAGTTTCCGCGGATCGGCGTCCAGTTCGGTCATCAGCAGGCTTCGCATCTGCGCATCGCGGTTCTGTTCCAGCACGAACACGGTGCGGTGGGCCTTGAGAAATGCCTCGACTTCTTCGCCGAACGGAAATGCCCTGAGCCTGAGATAGTCGACCGCCACACCGTCTTCGGCCAGCCGGTCCAGCGCCTCGACCGTGGCGCCGTGCGACGAGCCGAAGGCGATGACGCCGATATCGGCACGGCTTTCGGCCTTGTGCTCGATGGCTGCCGGCACCAGGCCGCGTGCGGTCTCCCACTTCAGCTTGAGCCGGTCGACCACCTGCTGGTATTCGTCGGCGTCTTCGGTGTAGCCGCCGTATTGGTTGTGGCCGGACCCGCGCACGAAATAGCTGCCCTTGCGATCGGAGCCGGGTAGGGTGCGATAGGGAATGCCGTCGCCGTCGAAATCACGGAAGCGGTGATATTTCTCGATGCCGGCCAGGTCTTCGTCGGTCAGCACCTTGCCCCGATCCGGGCGCCAGGCGTCGTCCCATTGAAATTCGTCGACCATCCAGTCGTTCATTCCGATGTCGAGATCGGACAGCACGAACACCGGTGTTTGCAATCGCTCGGCCAGGTCGAACGCATTGACCGCCATTTCGAAGCATTCCTTCGGGTCGCACGGCAACAGCACCGGGTGCCGGGTGTCGCCGTGCGAGGCATATGCGGCCAGCACCAGGTCGCACTGCTGGGTGCGCGTGGGCATGCCCGTCGAAGGCCCGACCCGCTGGATGTCGAAGAACACCGCCGGAATCTCGGTGTAGTAGGCGAACCCGATGAACTCGCTCATCAGCGAAATGCCCGGCCCGGAGGTCGGCGTGAAGGCCCTTGCGCCGGCCCAGCCGGCGCCCACGACCATGCCGGCGGCGGCCAGCTCGTCCTCGGCCTGGATGATGCAGAAGCGGTTCTCGCCGGTCTCCGGATCCTTGCGGTACTTGTCGCAAAAGCCCTGGAAGGCATCCATCAGCGAGGTCGAAGGGGTGATCGGGTACCAGGCGCCTACCGTGGCACCGGCGTACAGACAGCCCAGCGCGGCGGCGGCGTTGCCTTCGATCAGGATCTTGCCCGAGGTCGCCTCCATCTTCCCGGCCCGCACCGGCAATGGGCAGTCGAAATGCTCGCGGGCATGGTCGTAGCCCAGCGTCACTGCCTTGAAGTTGGGCTCGACCAGTTTCGGCTTGGCGGCGAAGGTTTCCTCCAGCAGCGTGCGCACGATGTCGCGGTCGATCTCCATCAACGCACACAGCGCGCCGACGTAGGCGATGTTTTTCATCAGCGTTCGCACGCGCGCGCCGTCGAAGTTTTCGTTGACCATCTTTGCCAGCGGAATGCCCAGTACGGTCACTCGTTCGCGCCGAAGCTGCTCATCGCGCGGCCAGGTGGAATCGTAGACCAGGTAGCCGCCCGGGCTGACCTCGGCCAGGTCTTTCGCATAAGTCTGCGCGTTCATCGCGACCATCAAATCGACCCGGCCGGTGCGCGCGTTGTAGCCGTCGCGACTGGCCCGGATCTCGTACCAGGTCGGCAGCCCCTGGATATTGGACGGAAACATGTTCTTGCCGGTCACCGGAATGCCCATCCGGAACAGCGCCTTCATCAGCAGCCCGTTGGCGCTGGCCGAACCGGTGCCGTTGACCGTGGCGATTTTCAGGACGAAGTCGTTGGTTCGATGGGGTTGGGGCATGGGAGGTCCAGAGTCTGGTTCGCCGATCACGTTGGTGTCTGTTTTTGGTTTTAAGGTTTAAGGTTTAAGGTTTAAGGTTTAAGGTTTAAGGTTTAAGGTTTAAGGTAAAAGCAATTTCGATCTCTTGGCTTCGGATGCTTCGCGGCAATCTTCAAGGTAAGTCAGAAGGGTTTTGCTTAACCCCTAACCCCTAAACCCTAAACCCTAAACCTGTTTTTACCCCGCCTTCCTGCGCCCGCCCGGCATCACGTCGTGGTCTTTCGCGTACGGGATACCGAGAATCGATTTCTGCATGTCCCAGGCCGCGGTCGGGCAGCGCTCGGCGCACAGGCCGCAGTGCACGCAGACGTTTTCGTCCTTGACCATGATGCGCCCGGTCTGCTTGAGCTGATCGGAGATGAACATCGGCTGGTCGGGGTTGGCCGGTTTGGCGGTCAGGCGCGACTTGACCTGTTCTTCTTCCCCGTTATCGGTAATCGTCAGACACTGAGTGGGGCAGATGTCGATACAGGCATCGCACTCGATGCACAGGGCGTCGGTGAATACGGTCTGGATATCGCAGTTCAGGCAGCGCTCGACTTCGCAGGCCGTCTGTTCGGCGGTAAAGCCCAGCTCGACCTCGGTATCCAGATCGCGGAAGCGATCGACCAGCGGCACGTGCTCCATCTTGCGGCGCGCGGCCGGATCGAAGTAATTGGAGTAGCTCCACTCGTGCATGCCCATCTTGCGCGAGCCCAGGTTCATGGTGCGCGGCAGGCGGTCGGCCACGGATTTTTCATGGCAGTGGTTGTGGATGGAGATCGCGGCCTGGTGGCCGTGCTCCACGGCCCAGATGATGTTTTCCGGGCCGAATGCCGCGTCGCCGCCGAAGAACACGCCGGCCAGCGTGGATTCATAGGTGGTGCGGTCACAGACCGGTTCGTCCCATTGGTTGAATTCGATGCCGATATCGCGCTCTATCCATGGGAACGCGGTTTCCTGGCCGATGGCCAGGATCACGTCGTCGGCTTCGAAGAACTCTTCGCCGGTCACGCGCGTGTCGGTGATGCGCCCGTTTTCGGTGGCGTATTCCATCACCTCGAAGAGCATGCCCTTGAGCCTGCCGTCCTCGAGCACGAATTCCTTCGGGCTGCGATTGATGACGATCTCGACCTGTTCTTCTTCGGCGTCTTCCAGTTCCCAGGCCGACGCCTTGAAGAAGTCGCGCGGCTTGCGCGCCATGACCTTGACGTCGTCGGCGCCCATGCGCAGGCTGGTGCGGCAGCAGTCCATGGCCGTATTGCCGACGCCGATGATCAGCACCTTGCGGCCGATGGCTTCGGTGTGCTTGAACGCCACCGATTCCAGCCATTCGATGCCGATATGAACGTTGGCTTCGGCATCCCACCTGCCGGGAATGTCGAGTTCCTTGCCCCTGGGCGCGCCGGAGCCGACGAACACCGCGTCGTAGCCTTCGTCCAGCAAGGCCTTCATCGAGTCGATGGGCGTATTCAGGCGAAGATCCACGCCCATGCCGGTGATGTAGTCGATCTCCTCGTCCAGCACGCGCGCCGGCAGGCGGAACGACGGAATGTTGGACCGCATCAATCCGCCGGGTTTGGCCAGCTTCTCGAATATGGTGCATTCGTAGCCCAGCGGCATCAGGTCGTTGCATACGGTGAGGCTGGCGCAGCCGGCGCCGATCAGTGCTATCTTCTTGCCGTTCTTGTGCGCGGGTACGTTTGGAAGGCGTGCCTGGATATCCTGCTTGTGATCGGCCGCGACGCGCTTGAGGCGACAGATGGCGACCGGCTTTTCATCGATACGACCGCGACGACAGGCAGGTTCGCAGGGCCGGTCGCAGACGCGTCCGAGGATGCCGGGAAAGACGTTGGACTCGCGGTTGACCATGTAGGCGTCGGTAAAACGGCCCTGGGCGATCAGCCGGATGTATTCGGGCACATCCGTGTGGGCGGGGCAACCCCATTGGCAGTCGACGACCTTGTGGAAGTAGGCGGGGTCCTGCGTGTCGGTTCGTTTCATCTGCGCACCTGCGGCGGTCCGGTCGCCAAAATGCTGTCGGCAGTGAGCATACCCGAAGCGCAACGGGGATGAAACCTTTGTGAAACGAGATTCCCGGGGAGGTTCCCCTTTTTAAACCGGTTTCCCTTTATTGCCCCGCGCTATAGAATCGATCTTCGGCGCAACTGCGCCATCGGCGAAGCCGCGGCAAGCGACATGGACTCAATATGGTGAATGATCGATCCGGCGTCACTCAACTTCTGCACGCTGCCGGTTCGGGCGATCGGAAGGCGCGCGAAAAGCTGCTGTCGGTCGTTTACCAGGAGTTGCATGCGCTGGCCCGGCGCCAGTTGCTGGGTGGCAGTGGCGGACAGCCGACGCTTTGCACCACTGCCCTGGTTCACGAGGCGTTTCTGCGCCTTGCGGCCCAGGAGAACGTCGGGTTCGAGGATCGCGCACATTTTCTCGGCTATTGCGCACGGGTCATGCGCAGCATCGTCGTCGACCAGGCGCGTCGCCAGCAGGCGGAAAAACGGGGCGGCAATCTGACGCGCGTCCAGTTCGGCGATGAATACAAGAACCAGGGCGCTGGCCCGGAACAGGTCATGGCCCTGGAACAGGCGCTGGAGCAGCTCGAAGAGGTCGACCGCGGGCTTGCGCGGTTAACCGAACTGCGGGTCTTCGGTGGGTTGAATTTCGACGAGTGCGCCATCGCCCTCGACGTGTCACGACGCACGGTCCACCGGCACTGGCGTCGGGCTCGCGCCATGCTCGGCGCCGTCCTGGCCCGAGAGCCCGGCGCCTGAGGTCGGGGCAGTGGACCGGCAGCTCTGGTTGCGATTCGCGCAGGAACTGGAAGACCTGCTGGAGCGCGAACCCGCTGAACGCGCCGAGCGCCTGGAGTCCCTGGCGAACGAGGACCCGGAACTTGTGCGGCTGGTCCGGGATGCACTTGCGGCCGACGAGGCATCGATTCCGCTGCTCGACGAGGCGCTGGTGCTCGGACTCGATGAAGCCGGGCTGGAACCCGGCGAGTCTCGTCCGACGCTCGATGCCGGGGTGCGGGTTGGCGCCTGGAAGCTGCTGGAGAGGCTGGGCCGCGGCGGCATGGGCGAGGTATGGCTGGCCGAGCGTGACGACGGCCAGTATCGGTTGCAGGTCGCAATCAAGCTTATAGACGGCGTTCTGGACAGTGAACTGCTGCGCGAGCAGCTCAGGCGCGAGCGCCAGATTCTCGCCGGCCTGGATCATCCCAACATCGCCCGTCTGGTGGACGGGGGCGTGCGCGATAACGGAATGCCCTGGTATGCGATGGAGTTCGTCGCGGGCGTGCCGCTGAATCGCTACTGCAGCGAGGCCGGGCTGAACATCGACGCCCGAATGCGGCTGGTCGCCCGGGTGGCCCGGGCAGTGCAGCATGCGCATGGCCGGCTGGTGGTCCATCGCGACCTGAAGCCGCACAACATTCTGGTCGACCAGCGCGGCGAACCGCACCTGCTCGATTTTGGCATTGCAAAGCTGCTCGAGGAGGCCGGCGGCGATGCCGGTGCCGTCACGCTTCTGGGCGCCTCGACGCCGGACTACGCCGCACCCGAGCAGCGCCACGGTCGCAACGTCGGGACGGCTGCCGATATCTACGCGCTTGGCGTCATCGCCTACGAACTGCTGACCGGGGGCTTGCCGAGCCGCGCCGAGCGTGTCGGTAATGAGGAAACCCGCGGGCCCTTGCCGTCGCAGGCATCGGGGATCAAGCGAAAGACGCGCGCAGCGCTGGCTGGCGACCTGGATGCGCTGGTATCACAGGCGCTGGCGCCGGACCCGCACGCGCGCTACGTATCGGCAGATGCGCTGGCCGACGACATCGATCGTTTTCTCGAAGACCGGCCGGTACTGGCCAGGCGTGCCGGTGCCGGGTATCGGGCACGCAAATTTGTTCGCCGCCATTGGTTGGGCGTGGGACTGGGCACCGGCGCGGTGGTCGCGCTGTGTCTTGCGCTGGGTGTGAGTCTGGTCCAGACCCAGCGCGCCGAGCGCGCCCTGGCGCGCGCGAACGCGGTGCAGGAATTCCTGATTGGTGTATTCGACGCGGCCGAGCCCGGAAATTACGAGGCCGGCCTCGTCGTTCCGCGCCGCGATCTGGCCGAACGGGCCGCCGAGCGGCTCAATATCGTGCTGGAGCACCAGCCCGAGGCGAGGATCGATCTGCTGATCGCGATCGGCCGCGTGCTGCGCCAGCTGGGCTTTGCCGACCGGGCCCGGCCGCTGTTGCAGCAGGCGGTCGATGAGCTCGATGCACAAGGGGCAAGCGGAAGTGATGCACGGGCAGTCTCGGCACTGTTCGAACTCGGCCAGATCGAGAGCCTGGACGAGCGCATGGAAGCCGCCGGCCAGGCATTCGAGCGAGCCGATGCCATTGCCATGACGGTTGGCGAATCACCGGTTGCCAGAGCGGCCATTCTGTTCCAGCTTGGCATCGCCCTCAGCGACGTGCATCGCTTCGAGGCGGCGCTGTCCGCCTTTGAGCGGGCTGCCGGGCTTGCCAATGATCGTGACGGCAGCCGAGCGCTGTTGCCGCGCATTCGGCTGCTGACGGCGTTGACCCTGAATCGCGCCGGGCGCGTCGATGAATCCTTGTCGGCCGGCGAACAGGCCGTGGCCGATGCCCGCACCATTCTGGGTCCGCGGCACGAGCGCACCGCCAGTGCGCTCAGCACGGTCGGTGGCATGCTGCGGCGTGCGGGCCGACTGGATCGGGCCGAAGCCATGTTGCGCGAGGCCGTCGGTATCGGCAGAGACGCCTACGGCCACGCCGATTCCGCCGCGCTCAACAATCTCGCGGGACTGGTATCCGATCTCGGGCGGCACGCCGCGGCCGAGCGGCATTATGCCCAGGCCCTGGAACTCGCGACAGCGCGATACGGCGCAGAGGCGGCGGCCACGGCGCGCTATCGGCGGAATCTCGGGATGTGCCAGGCCTGGGCCGGACGTCTCGATGCGGGGCTGGGCAACCTGGAATCGGCCTGGCGCAGTCACGTCGATGCCACTGCGCCGACGCATCGTTACAGCGTTTTCATTCAGGCGCAACTGGCCTGGATGCTGCGGCGCGCCGGGCGCGAGGGGCGGGCCAGGGCGCTGCTTGCCGAGTTGCACGATCGGTTGCCGGACCTTCGAACCGAATACCCGCGCGCCGCGATCCGCATCGAGATGGTGAGCGCCGGGCTGGCAATGGATTCCGGTCGAGCCGAGCAGGCGCTGGCGCGCATCGAAGCCGCGGAAGCGATGCTGCAGGACCGCGCGACGCGGACACCGCTGGACAACCACGAACAGGTCGAGCTCGCGTTACTGGCCGGCGACGTTCGCGCCGCGGCGGGGCAGGCGGACGCAGCACGCGCCGACTGGCTTGCCGCCCGGGAACTGGCGAGGCAGCTTCTGGGGGCCGAACATCCGCTACGGGCCGAGGTCGAATCGCGGCTGCGGATCGAAGCGCCGTTGCCAGTCGAATAGCGACGACGATGGAATCACGGCCGGCGGCGAGAGTCGGCTGGCGCAGGGCTATTTCGTATCCGTTTCCGTCGGCTTGCCCATGCCCAGGAAGTAATCTTTCTTCTCGCGCGCCATCACGCCGGCCAGCAGCACCAGCGCGATCAGGTTGGGCGCGGCCATCAGGCCGTTGAACGTGTCGGCGACGGCCCAGATCAGCTCCAGCCCGCCGACCGCGCCGACGAACAGGAACACCAGGAACGCCAGCCGGTAGGGAAGTACAACGCGCTGTCCGAAAAGGTATTCCCAGCTTTTCTCGCCGTAGAAGTTCCATGCAAGCATGGTGGTGTAGGCGAAGAATACGATGGAGATGAGCACGATATAGCCGCCCGGTCCCGGCAACCCGGTCGAGAATGCCGTAGCGGTCAAGTCGGCGCCGTTTGCGCCGGTGGTGAAAGCGCCGGTGGTCAGGATGACCAGCGCGGTCATGGTGCAGACCACAAGGGTGTCGATGAACACTTCCCAGACGCCCCAGAAACCCTGGACGAATGGCTTGTTGCGCGCCTGGGCGTGGATGATGGACGCCGAGCCCAGGCCCGCCTCGTTCGAGAAAATGCCCCTGGCGACGCCGTAGCGGATGGCCTCGGCCACGGTGGCGCCGGCAAAGCCGCCGGCCGCGGGCACCGGTTCGAAAGCGTGCACGAAGATCATCTTCAATGCGCCCGGAATGGCATCGAAGTGCAGGAAAAGAATCACCAGCGAGCCCGCGATGTAGATCAGCGCCATCAGCGGAACGACTTTCGAGGCCGTCGCCGCGATGCGCGAAATGCCGCCGAGCGTGACCGCGCCCACGGCGATCAAGGCGACGATGCCGCTTAGCCAGGTCGGTACGCCGAATGCCGTGTCCATAGCCTGCGACAGCGTGTTGGACTGGACCATGTTGCCGATGCCGAAGGCCGCGATGCCGGCGAACAGGGCATACAGAATCGCCAGCCACTTCCAGCGCGGCCCCAGCCCTTTTTCGATGTACCAGAACACGCCGCCGGAGACACTGCCGTCGGCGTTGACCTGGCGGTATTTCACGCCCAGCGTGGCCTCGGCCATCTTGGTTGCCATGCCGACCAGCGCGATCACCCACATCCAGAAGATTGCGCCGGGGCCACCCAGCGCGATGGCGGTCGCTACGCCCGCGATGTTGCCGACGCCGATGGTGGCCGCCATCGCCGAACTGACCGCCTCGAACGGCGAAATCGAGCCGTCGCCGGTATCCATCTCGCGCCGGAAGAACTTGCCGAAGCTGTGGTGCCACGCGTGCCGGAGGTACCGGAACTGGAAGAAGCCCAGCCGAATGGTCAGGTAAAGACCGGTGCCGGCCAGCAGGATCATGAACGGAGGCCCCCAGACGATGCCGTTGACGAAATTATTAACGGTTGTAATCCATTCGGTCATGGCGGTTCTCCCTGGAGCGAAATTTCAGCTTTATATTTATTGGCCGCCGCTTGTTGGTCCGGCGATGCGCGCTCAATCTTAGCCGATCACGGCTTCCGGGGCCGGGTTCGGGTGCATCATTCCCGGCCCTTGGGCGATTGTGCGCGCTGGCGAAGAAATTCGGCGAGGTCGTTCGCGTCGTGACGGGATTTGCGGGTGAAGCCGAATTCGTGCTCCGGCTGCAGTTCGCGGTCCAGCCAGATGCCTTCCTCGACGGCTTCCGGGCGCTGCGCGGCCAGCCAGAGAATCGTGTCGGCGCCCTGTTCGGTGTCTCTGAGGATGGTTTTCAGCGCAGTCCGAAAACCGGGCAGGGCGGTCTTGACGCCTTCGGTATCGACCCAGCCCGGGTGCATGACGTGGACCGCGGGTTGGCCATTCCATTGTTCATTCCAATAGCGCGTCAGCTCGACCTGGGCGCGCTTGTGCATGGCGTAGGCGGCCATGCCGTCGTAGTCGTCTCCGTCCCGGCAATCCATCTCCTCGAGCTTCAGCGGCGTGCCGTACATGCCGCCGGAGGAGACGTTGATGACGATTCCGTCGGCTGCCAGCAGATCGTGGTCGTAGAGTTGTTCGGTCAGCACGAACGGGCCGAGCAGGTTGGTGGCGAATGACGCCTCCAGGTCTTCGTCGGTGGTGGTGAAGTCGTTCATCAGCACGCCGACGTTGTTGATCAGCACGTCTACGGGGCCGGCGGCGATTTCGGGATGGTCGGTCAGCGCGCGGACATCGGTGATCGAGGCCATGTCGACCGGAACGGGCCTGATGCGGTCGGGATGTTCGGCGTCGTGTTGCAGTGCGTCGAGCTTGCCGGTATCGCGCGCCAGCGCCAGCACGGTTGCACCGTGACGGTTGGCCGTCAGCGCAACGGCGCGGCCGATGCCGCCAGTGGCGCCCGTGACCAGCCAGCGCTGGCCGGAAAAGTCCGGATCGAATTCTTCCCAGTCGCTTGATCGCCGTTGGAAGCCCAGCGCGCTGAACGAGCGCAGGAATCGGCCGTAGAACAGCAGGCTGCCGAGTGCGCGAACGAGCATCAGGAGGCCTCCGATTGCGACTGGGCGCTGCCGGCAAATCGTTCCGCCGCCTGCCGGACGTCGTGTCCGCTGGGCGCCTGGTGCAGCCTCAGTCCGAATTCCGGAATGATGGCGTAGATATGGTCGAAGATGTCGGACTGGATGTTTTCGTACGGCACCCAGCTGGTCTGGTTGGAAAAACCATACACCTGCAGCGGGATTCCGTTGGGCCCGGCCTCGAGCTGGCGCACCATGAAGGTCAGGTCGTGGTTGATGTTGTCATTGTCGGCCAGGTAGGCGGTGAGATAGGCGCGAAAGATCCCGAGATTGGTCAGATGGCGTGTATTCAACGACGAGGACGGGTCGACCCCGTCGGCCTGGTTGGCCTGCTGGATTTCGACGGCCTTGTCTTCGATATAGTTCGACAGCAGGCGCGCTCGCCTGAGCCTTTCGAGCTCTTCGTCGGAGGCGAAACCGACGCTGGTCGCATCGATGTTGACGGCGCGCTTGATTCGCCGGCCGCCGACGGCTTCGATGTTGCGCCAGTTCTTGAACGAGTCGGAAATCAGCGCGTAGCTGGGAATCGAGGTGATGGTCTTGTCCCAGTTGCGGACCTTCACCGTGGTCAGGCTGATGTCGATGACGTCGCCGTCCGCGCCGTACTTCGGCATCTCCAGCCAGTCGCCGACCGCCAGCATGTTGTTGGCCGAAAGCTGGATGCCGGCCACCAGTCCGAGGATCGGGTCCTTGAAGATCAGCAGCACCACCGCGGTCATCGCGCCCAGGCCGCTGAACAGGATCAGCGGCGATTTTCCGATGAGGAATGCCACCGCAAAGATCAGCGCCACGGTGGTCGCCACGAGCTTCAGGCTCTGGAAAATGCCGCGCAGCGGCAGCTTGACGGCCGAGCCTGCCGAGCGGGAGATTTCCTCGACTGCGTCGAGCAGCGAGAACAGCGCCAGCAGCGAGAACAGGATGATCCACAGGTGCGTTATTGCTTCGGTCAACTGAAGTACGAGCGAGTCGGCGTCGAGAAACGCGCTGGCCATCGCGAACACCACCACGCCCTGCAACGCGAGTGCGATGCGGCTGAACAGATTGTGGCCCGAAAAAGCCCGTTGCCAGATGCTGCGTCCCGACCTGCGCGCGCGTTCCAGAAAGCGCGCCACGATGCGGTGCAACACCATGTGCAGCACTATCGATGCGATCACGATCAGACCGATCACGACCAGGAAATAGATGTATTCGGTATCGCTCAAGCCGAAATTCTCGAGCCACTTCAGCAGTTCGTTTTTCACCGGTTCTCCGCTATTGGTCACGAATGGCGATTGACGGCGAATACCGTCGATTCGTCTGCAAGCTTAACAAGCTGGTGTCCCGATGCTGTCGGACAATTGCTGGCCCAGTATTCGACCGGTATGCGTCAGTAGCCATTTCAGCCGGTTGCCACGAAGGACCGCTGACCGGCTGCTTCACCGTCCACTGGCGTGGCGTGAGCGGCGGCGGGCCCGGCCTGGTTGCCGACTCGCCGGCCTGCCGTGTCTATGCCGTGGAATCCCGTTTCGCCGGCAACGAAGTCAAGCCATCGCTCAGGGAAACAGTCCTGGCGGGATTGCAGGCACCTCGAAAGCGCCCATGCCGGTATTCCGAGTTGCGAAGGTTTGCGGTTTTGGCGCAGGCACCGGTCGGTTTCGATCGACTGTCCGGTCATGGTTTGCGGCAGTCGAATCGAAAATGCCTTGCCAGGGACCCGGCGTCCAGCCGGGAAAAATGTCGGTCAGATCGACGGCGCCGAACTGGCGCGCAAGCATCTCGGCCAGCACCTGGCGATAGTCGGTGGTCACGGCCAGGTCTTCGCCCGCCGAAAGATCCTGCGGTGCCAGGCCGGGCCAGTCGGCGTATATCGTGCCGCCGTTGACGCCGCCGCCGGCGGCCAGCATCACGCCACCGTGGCCGTGATCGGTCCCGGCCGAGGCGTTTTCGCGCAGTCGTCGGCCGAACTCGGTCTGGATGATCACCGTGGTGTCGGCCCACTTCGCGCCCAGGTCGGCGCGAAAGGCGGCCAGCGCATCGCCCAGCTGCGCCAACAGCGGCTCGATCTGCTGCGCCTGGTTGTCATGGTGGTCCCAGCCGCCGGAATTGATTGCCGCTGCCACCAGGCCGCTTTCGCCCAGGATCAGGCGCGCGGCGTCGGCCAGCGCGGTCCCCAGCGGCCCTTGCGGGTAGCCTTCTCCCGGCGCCATGTCGCTGATGGGCAGCAGTGCGTCGGCAGCGTTGAGCGCCGCCTCGGCGGTTGGCGCGAGCAGTGGATCGGCGGCATAGGCCTGGCCAAGCGCGGTCTGCGCGCGTGGATCGAGCTGCAGGCTGAAGTCGTCGATCGCGCCCAGCGCCAGGGCGTGATCGATCCCGGCCATTGCCCGCGGCACGGCCTTGTCCAGCGCCACGGCAGTGAGCGGGCTGTCCGGCGCGATCCCGGCCAGGTAACGGCCCAGCCAGCCATCGGCGGGCGCCAGGTCGAATGCGTCGATGCCCAGTTCCATGGCCGTCTGGGCCTGGAAGTGCGAACGTTGCGCCGAGGCCAGACCGGCGGCGTGCACAATGGCCAATTCGCCGTCGTCGAACAGCGCTTTGAGTCCCCCGGCGGCCGGATGCATGCCGAAGAACCCGTCCAGCGGCAGGGCCGTGGTTTCATCCAGCGCCAGGGTCCGTCGCGCATCGAAATAGCGGGCATCGCCCAGCGGCGCACAAATCGTCAACCCGTCGGCCGCGCCGCGCAGGAAGATCGAGATCAGGTGTCTCCCGTTCGATGCCTGCCGGCCGGCAGCCAGCACCCACCGTGGTGCTGCGCTGACGGCCCCGGTGAATGCCATCCATTGCAGCAGTTCGCGTCGATTCATGGCGTCATCTCCATTGTGCTTCGGGACCTGAGAGCAGCCAGGCGGCAAGCGCCGCGGGCCGCTCCTGGTCGGCAATCTTGTTGGCGTAGCGCAGCATTCGGCGCCGTGTCGCCGGGGTCAGGCCTCCAGGGCTCAGCGATTCGGTGAGAAAATCGATCTGTTCGATCGGCTTGTCGATGGCGGCAGCCTGCTGCAGCACTTCCGACTGCATTGCGAACCGCTCGGTCCAGGTGGCTGCAGCATTGAAGCGCACCAGAAGTCCGTTGGTCGATTGCCAGTATTCGCGCCGGTCGGGATAGCCGTCCGGCGCCGGCCAGCCGAAAGGCACCTGGCCGGCGCTGTTGAGAACCTCGAACATGGCCAGCAGCGTTTCCCCGGTCAACTCGGTTTCCAGCGCCCGTGCCAGGCCGGACAGGAACTCGTTGGGCCTTTTGAACTTGATCGCCCGGGTTCCGGTTACCAGCGGGTGCAGCAGCAGCGTGCGCAAGGTTTCCCGCGCGTCGCCGCCGCTTGAATCGAACGCTGCGCTGACGTCGTCTATCACGTGCTGATCGGGGATATCGGCTAAAAAGCGCCGCGCGAGCTTGGTCGCGACGTGCCTTGCCGTTGACGCATGACCCGCCAGCATCGACAGCACTGTTTCGCCTTCGTCCAGGCCGGTCGCCTGGATTTGTTCGCCGAGTACCTGCTTGGGCTCCCAGTCATGGCTCAGGGAATTGAAGAAGAAATATCCGGGTGGTCTTATCGCCCAGCCAGTGAACACGCGCGCGACTTCCTTGATGTCGTCTTCGGTATAACCACCGTCGACGCCCATGGTGTGAAGTTCCAGCAGTTCGCGGGCATAGTTTTCGTTCGGCCCACTGGCCGAGTTGCTGAAATTGTCGAGGTAGTACAACATTGCCGGGCTTTTGGCGTCGCCTTGAAGCAGCGTCTCGAAACTGCCCATGGCATGCTTTCGGATCAGGTCGCGATCCTCGGTGAACTTGAACAACGCCTCGGGGAGGTCGTTGGCCGGCACGCTGAAGTGGTCGCTCCAGAATTCGACCATGCGCTCGAACAACTGGCGCGGGCTGAAGGTGCGTCGAATCAGCGTGGCGATCAGCAGATCGCGCTGTGCGGCACCGAAGTTTTCTTCCTCGATGACATGGTCGAACAACTCCTGGGGGCTCATCGCGAGCGTCGGCAGGATTTCCTGGAGCAAACCTTCGAGTTCGCTGTCGTCGATGGCCTCGTCGTCGAGTTGCCATTCGACGAAGCCCTCGTAGCCCAGCGCTTCGACAACCTGAATCAATTGTCGATTGGCGCCGTAGGTAATGCGGTTGGCAAGCCGCACCAGACGTTTGAATTCAGTCGCGTCCACTTCAATCTCCTGGCGAAACCGCGTCCGGAAACACAACGGACGCCCTGTTGATCCAGAACGCGCCGGCCCCGGAAAGGTTGACACGGCGCGAAAATCGACCCCGGTAGTTTCCACAGTAGCGCATTGAAGTTGAATTGCAAGTGCCGTGGCGTCCGCTCGCCCGAGCGAGTGGGCGGCGATCGAAGGCTGCCTGCGTCATCGGTCCGGCACTCTGACTCCGCGCACTTGCCGGAGCCGGCCAGGGTCGTGATGCAGGTTTCGGCAGGGCCGGATTCGAGGTTGATCTCGCTCAAGTCCCTCACGGCTTCGATCGTCCACGATTGTCAGGCGAAGCCACGCCGGAGTGCCGAAATGCCCGATATGCAACCTCTTGAGCCCGAGGCGCTCTACCAGCGCTGCGATCCGGCCGGCTTCAATTTCGAGACCACGGACGAACTCGAAGACCTGTCCCGGGTCCTGGGACAGCACCGGGCGATGGAAGCGATCCGTTTCGGAATCGGCATGCCGAGCGACGGTTACGGTCTCTATGTACTGGGCGAGCCGGGTTCGGGCAGGCGTGCGCTGATCGATCGTTATCTGGATCGCCGCGCAGCGGGCGAGTCGTGTCCGCCGGACTGGCTCTACGTCAACAATTTCCGTGACAGTCGCAAGCCGTCGGCGCTGGCATTGCCGCCCGGCCGCGGTGCGGCGCTGCGCGACGACATGAAACAGCTTCTGGAAGACCTCAAGGCGGCTTTGCCGGCGGCGTTCGAGAGTGAGGAGTACCGGGCCCGGCGCAAGGAGTTGGAGCAAAACCTGGAAGAAGAGCAGGGCAAGCCCTTCGAGGCGCTGGACGAGAAGGCCCGGGAGCAGGGCGTATTGCTGATTCGCACCAATCGCGGCATGGCGTTCGCGCCGAAGAAAGATGACGACGAAGTGATGCCGGCCGATCAGTTCAACGAACTGCCCGAAGCTCAGCGCGAGGCGTTTCGTGAAAAGATCCAGAAACTCGAGGAGGAACTGGAAAAAATCATCCACCAGGTGCCGCGTTGGCAACGCGAGGGCAAGCGCAAGATCCGGGAGCTGGATCGGGATGTCACCCGGGTCGCGGTGGAGAACCTGATGGAAGACATGCATCGGAGCTGGTGCGACCAGCCGGCGGTGCTGAAGTATCTGGATGCCGTGGTCGAGGATGTCATCGACAACGTCGACGATTTCCTTGATGAGGACGGCGGCCAGAAGCCGATGGCGGTGCTGGGCGTCGCACAGCAGGATCAAAGGTCGTTGCGCCGCTATTGCGTCAACGTACTGGTCGATAACCGCGAGACGCCCGGCGCGCCAATCGTGTTCGAGAACCATCCCAGCCACCAGAATCTGTTCGGGCGCATCGAGCACATGTCGCACATGGGCAACCTGTTTACTGACTTCACCTTGATCAAGGGCGGCGCGCTGCATCGCGCCAACGGCGGTTATCTGGTGGTCGAGGTGCGCAAGTTGCTGACCCAGCCTTTTGCCTGGGAGAGCCTGAAGCGGACGCTGTTTTCACGCGAACTCAAGGTCGAATCGCTGGCCCAGGAATTGTCCCTGATCGATACCGTGTCGCTGGAGCCGGAGGCGCTTGACTTGAAAGTCAAGGTCATCCTGGTCGGGTCGAGACTGCTTTATTACCTGTTGAGCAGATACGATCCGGAGTTCGGCCAGCTGTTCAAGGTTGCTGCCGATTTCGAAGATGACATGCCGCGCAGCGGAGACACGCAGAATCTGTTCGCGCGCATGGTCGCAACCCAGGGCCGGCAGGCCGGTTTGCTGCCGCTCGATCGTGAGGCCACGGCCCGAGTGATCGAGCAGGCCGCGCGGGCGGCAGAGGATGCCGAGCGGCTGTCGGTGCATTTGCAGGGTGTTACCGACCTGCTGCGCGAGTCCGACTACTGGGCGCGCGAGGGCAAGCGCCGGGTGATCGCCCGTGAGGACGTCGAAAAGGCCATTGCTGCCCGTCGCGATCGAGCCGGGCGAGTGCCCGAACGCATTCAGGAGGCGATTCGGTGCGGCACCTTGCTGATCGAGACCACAGGCGAGCGGGTGGGTCAGATCAACGGCCTGTCGGTGAGCAGTGCCGGTCAAGTGAATTTTGGTCACGCATCGCGGATCACCGCGCGTGTGCGGCTGGGCGATGGCGAGATCAAGGATATTCAGCGCGAGGTCAAGCTTGCCGGACCGATCTTTTCCAAGGCCGTGATGACGCTGACCGGTTATCTCGGGGCGCACTATGCACCGGATTTTCCGCTGATGCTGGGCGCGAGCCTGGTATTCGAGCAGACCTACGGGGGCATAGAGGGTGATTCGGCCACCGCGGCCGAGCTTTTCGCCCTGCTTTCGGCGCTTGCCGAGGTGCCGTTGAAGCAGGCGCTTGCGGTGACCGGTTCGGCCAACCAGTACGGGGATGTCCAGGCCGTTGGCGGCGTGAACGAGAAGATCGAGGGCTTCTTCGATACTTGCAAGCAGCGCGAACTCACTGGCCGGCAGGGGGTGCTGGTACCGTCTTCCAATGTCAAGCACCTGATGCTGCGCGCCGATGTGGTCCAGGCGGTGCGCGATGGCCAATTCAACATCTATCCGTTCAACACGATCGACGAAGGGCTGAGCCTGGTCACCGGCCGCGATGCTGGCCTACGGAATGAGCACGGCGGGTTTCCGGAAGGCAGCGTGAATCATCGTGTCCAGCAGCGCTTGCTGGAGTTTGCAGAACATGCACGGCGCTGGCAGCGCCGCGGCGTGCAGCGCGCCGGGGATTCGGAGGAATGAGCCCGGCGCTACGGCGAATCCTGGTGGCTCTGGATACTTCGGCGGGCAGTCGGGCCGCGTTGCGGCGCGCCGCCGAGCTGGCCCAACGTATCGACGCCGAAATGTCCGGTCTGTTCGTCCAGGACGAGAACCTGGTGCAGCTGGCCGCCTTGCCGTTCGCGCGCGAGCTTTCGGCCAGTGGTGGCGCCGGTCGTTCGCTTTCCCCCGACGCGATGCAGCGCGAGCTGGACCGCCAGGCGCTTTTGCTGCAAGAGGAGTTACAGGCGATCGCGGCCGTGCTTGATCTGCGCTGGAGTTTCCAGACCCGGCGCGGGCGTGTGGTTCGCGAAATAGCGGATGCATTCGCCGGCCACAATCTACTGGTCATCGGCCGAGCGGGCATGCAGCCCGGTTATCGGCGACTGGGGTCCACGGCGAGGAACCTGTTGTCCCAATCGGGCTTCCCGGTGATGTTGATTGGCCCGGCGCGGGTTTCGGTCGAACGGGTGCTAGCGGTTGTAGATCATTCTTCTACGGCCAATCGGGTGATGCGCCGGGCGCTGGAATTGACGTCCCCCGACCATCCGCTGCAGGTGCTGGCGTGCGTCGCCCGACGCGAGGAACTGGCCCCGCTCGAATTGATGCTGCGCGAGCTGGCGGCCCCGAGTGCGATCGAGATCCATGCACTCGTCGACGGTAACGGCCAGGCGCTGATGGAATGCGTCCTGCGAATTGCACCGACGATGCTGGTGGTTGGACAATCCGAACGACTCGATCCGGTCGCGCTGGAGGCGCTGGCCTGGAGAATCGACGGCGCTATCCTGCGCATTCCCGATCCCGGTTCGGCGCCGGCGGGTCGAAAGCAGCGTCGATAGGCGCCGCCGCGCGGCACGGTTTTTCCCTGGTTTGCCCGCACTGTACGAATCGCGTTCCTGCGCCTGTGCGAATGCAAGCAGCGTGATCCGGAATACGGTCGGATCGCGCGCCGAGTCCAGCTTCAGCGCACCGCCATGGCTTGCGACGATCGATTGACAAAGCGACAGTCCGATGCCCATGCCCGCTTTGCCGTCGCCGGAAAACGGTTCGAAGATATTTTCGGCCATCGTATCGGGCACGCCCTCGCCGGTATCGCTGATTTCGACGACTATCGTTTCCGCTTCGCCGCAGCTTGCCCGAACGTCGATGCTCCGCCTGTCGTCCGGTTTGTGGTTGCGTTCGATGGCTTCAAGCGAGTTGCGCAAGAGATTGAATATAACCTGTTGCAATAGCACCTTGTCGCCGACAGTTTTGGGCAGCGTGTCCGAAAGGTCCAGCGTCAGTGTGGTTCCGGTGCGATCCAGTTCACCGGCCAGCAGACGACTGGTTTCCTCGATCAACTCGCGCGCAACGATGGTCTCCGAGCGCATTTCCGTGTTGCCCATCCATCGCTGCAACCGGTTGATGATTGCTTCGCCGCGCTCGGAGCCGTTGAGTGCCTGTTCCAGCGCCCGGCGTAGCTGTCGGATATCTGAATCCTGGCGATCCAGCAACCGCAGAGCCGTTTGAGCATATGTCTTGATCTGGGTCAGCGGCTGGCGAATTTCGTGCGTCACGGCCGAGGCCATCTGGCTGATCGAGGCTCGGCGTGATATGGCGGCCAGCTCGTACAGGCGCCGTTGCGCCAGCTGTTGCTGTTCCATTCGAGCCCGTTCTGCCTGTCTGCGGCGGATTTCGGCGCCGGCGCGCATCGCGATGATGCGAAACATCGATTCGGCCGCCGCGTCGCGCGGCATCGGATTGCGATCATAGACGGCGATATGTCCCAACACCTTGCCGGTCTCGGGACAGGTCACGGGCACGCCGATGAAGCTCTCCACGCCGCCTTCTTCCCGTGCCCAGTCGGGAAACCGCTGTGATACGCCCTCTGGCAGAAAGCAGAACCGGCCATCGTGGATTACCTGCTCGCATGGCGTTCCGGCCAGGCGGAATTCGACGTTGGGCTCGAACTCGCCACGATGCCAGAATGCCAGGGTTTCGGCAACCTCCCGGTCTGACGTCGGGCACTGCGTCAGAAGGGCCGTATCCACCCCTATGCGAGTGGCCAGCAGCTTGATCAGCGCCTGAAAAAAGTCTTCCCCGACGACCGGTGCGGTGGCTTCCGTGATCCAGGCGACCAGCGCTTGCAGCGAGTCCGCTCTTGGCGCCGCCGGCGCTTCGGCTGGCGTTGGGCTACTGGTTGCGGTGTTTTGAGGGCGCATGGAACTGCTTGCTCACCGTTGATCGCGGACCGACATTGTATCGACAAGTGTGACGGGTTCGCGGACACGACCTTATTCGAACAGCAGGACGGAGGTCGCTCGCTCTTCCACTTCGGCGCGTGTGAACGGCACGCTCCAGGACGCGCCGGTCAGAAAGTCATGCAGCTGGTCGTCGAAGTGCTTGCTCAGCGGATGGCCGGACTGTCCGAGCGTCAGGTTGAGCGTGAAGGCGTCGGGATCGGACCAGTCCATTACAAAGCGCATCGAGGCCCCGGCCCGGGCGGTGAGGCGCAGGCGATCGTCGTCGAAGCCGTGGTAGGTCACGTTGAGGCTTCCGGGACCGCCGCCTATCGGGATGGGGCCTCGCGACAGAGTCAGCCATGCGTCCAGCAGCCCGGCCTGCGCCAGCGGATGCGCGATGGTCAGCGTCTGAATCGCGCCCAGCGGCCGGATGCCGTGCTTCAGGACATCCTCCAGCGCGCGTGCGGCGGCCTGCCTGCGCGGTCGCGTACCCAGGTCGAAATTTTCCGGGGGAAGGTTCATCCAGTCGTCCAGCAGCGTTCTGCCCAGGCGCCAATCCGGGATTTCGCTGTCGCCGAAGATGTGTTGCGGCAGGAACTGCCACCACAGCGCGAACAGGCCGGCGGTTTCGGAATCGGCTGCCATCACTCCGTCCCAGGCGCGCAGTTCCGCGGCAATCCGGTCGCGCCCGGTTTCGGCGGCAATCCCGGCCAGCCAGTCCTTCCACGCCAGGGCCCTTTCCGAGGTGTAGTCCATCTGCATCGCGTGCATGTCGGCCGGGGTGAATTCACTGCCGCCGGAAAGCCATTCAACCGCGCGGCGCATGCGCAGGTGCTTGTAGAAGCCGGGCATGGGCCAGGCGCTGTCGATGGCCGCGTGGTTGTTGGAATTGGCCAGCCAGCCTTGTTCGGGGTTCAGCGCGAACGGGCGCTGCGGCGGCGCCACGAAGCCGGTCCAGTGGTTGCCGGGGTCGGCGCCGTCGAGCGTGGTGTAGAAGGTTGCGTGTTGCCGGATCGGAATCGGCGTCGACTGCACGTAACCGATGTTGCCGGCGCGGTCGGAATAGCTCCAGTTGACCGACAGCGCACCCATGTCGCTGGCCGCGGTCCGGAACGATTCGAAATTCCCGGCGCGATTGATCTCCAGTCCATTGGCGATCAGGCGTGCCACCGGCAGTTCGAACCCGGCCCAGCGCAGCACCTCGGCACCGCTTTCGTCCTGATCCAGCACGATCCCGTAGCGCGTGGTCGCGATGGTTCGCACCACTGACTGGGCGCGGTCCCGTACCTGGAAGGTTTCCTCGCGCTCGACAATGGGGAAATCGCCGTCGGGGCCGATCAGCAGGCCGGGGTCGTGCGTCGATCGCTCGAATCGGTATACCTCGTAGAGGTCCACCGGCGCCACGGTGAAGGCAAACGCGATGCGGCCGTTGTGACCCATGGCGACGAACGGCAGTCCCGGCGGCGTAACGCCCACCACGTCCAGGGTTTGTTCGGTATGTATGCCCGCCGCATACCAAAGGCCCGGCGCCATGGTGTAGTCCAGGTGCGGATCGGAGGCATGCAGCGCGTGGCCGCTGGCCGACCTCGAAGGCGCCACCACCCAGGTGTTGGAGGCTTCGGTGATGCGCTGGGCCGGCACGCTTGGCATGCCCCAGGCCGGCAGACTTTCCAGCCAGTCGGCCGCCGGCCGACCGCCGGCGTTCGCTGCTGCGCGCCAGGCTTCGGCCAGTCGCTGGACAAGCGTGGTGGGATACCAGGTCTGGTAGTAGGCCAGCATCAGCACGTCCGCCACCCGCCAGGGGCTGGGCTTCCGGCCGAGCAGCGCGAAAGACGGCGGCAACTGCCGGCCGCTTTCGATTCGGGTGTTGATGCCGGCGACATACGCCTCCAGCAGCGCCTCGATTTCGGGCGCGAGCTCAGGCGGGTCGTCCTCGATGCGCCGGGCAAATCCGTACTGGCGGTGCAGCAGGTCGCTCTCCAGTCCGGCCGGACCGACGATTTCGGCAATTTCGCCGCGTGCGACCGCGCGCAGAAGCTCCATCTGGAAGAGGCGCTCGCCGGCATGCAACCAGCCCAGCGCGCGCAGCCCATCGGCATCGGTTTCGGCGTAGATGCGCGGAATGCCGCGTGCATCGAACAGAACTTCCACCGGTTGCGAAAGGCCGGGCAACTGCTGCGTGCCGTCGACCGGCATCAAGCTGCCTTCAAGGAAAATGCGGCCGCCGAACCAGGCGGCAAACACCAGCGCGGCGCAGGAAAGCAGGCTGGTCAGCAGGATCCTGGAAAACGAAAGCCTGGATTGCATCGTTGGATGGTTTTATCGGACCGGGGATGCATTATGCACGCCGCCCGGTGGGCCACGCGGATAAACTAGCAAACTTTGACAATGGAAGAACCAGCATGCCCAGGGCAAGTGAAATAAAACGCGGATTCGTGATGGAATATGACGGCCGGGTCTGGGCGGTGCGAGACCTTTCCCGCTCCACACCGACTGCACGCGGTGGCGGCACGCTGTTTCGGTTCAAGCTGGAAGCCATTCCCGGGGGCGATCGCCAGGAATTGACGCTCAAGGGTGACGACCTGGTGCGCGAGGCCGACCTGGTACGCCGGCAGTCGACCTTCTCATATCGCGACGGCGACGAATTCGTGTTCATGGACGACGAAGACTTCAGTCAGTACACCCTGAACCTCGACGCCATGGGCGATGCGACGGGTTTCGTCACCGACGGACTGGCCGGCGTCTACGTGCTGCTGATCGAGGGTGCGCCGGTGGCCATCCAGCTGCCGCAGTCGGTCGAACTCGAAGTCATCGACACCGCGCCGGTGATGAAGGGCGCGACCGCCAGCCGCTCGGCCAAGCCCGCCACGACTGAAACCGGGCTGGAAGTGATGGTGCCGGATTATGTAACGCCGGGCGAGCGGATTCGCATCAACACCGAGACCGGTGAGTTCATGGGCCGCGCCTGAAAAATCTTTCGAGAACTACTGCGCGGCTGTCTGACGGCGTCCGGCGGTGCTCGGATTCCTCATGTGCAACGTCGTACACTGCGGATCCTGCATGCCAGCGGCCACCGTCAGACAGCCGCTCGCTACGTTGCTCGATGACTTTTGGAGATTTTGGCGAACAGCTGTTGGCTTTTGACCGATTTTCATCCGCGTTTATCCGCGTTCATCCGTGGCAAAAATGGCCTTTTGGTTTTTTCGCAACCTCTCGTTGCTTAAGGTGACGAATCACCGATTGGAAATTGAATGACAGAGCAAAAAGGCAAATCGCTCGCCGCATTGCGCGACGAGCTGGACCGGATCGACCGGGAGCTGATCGAGCGCGCGGCCGACCGCCAGCGCATCGTCTCCGAGATCGGGCGGATCAAGAAGTCGGCCGGGCGCCAGCTGCGCGATTTCCGGCGCGAGCGCCAGGTATTGGACGGCGTCCGCGCACATGCGGCGGTTTCCGGGCTGGATCCGGACGTGGCGGAGCGCCTGCTGACGACGCTGATCGAGGCTTCTCTGACTCGCCAGGAAACCGAGCGCGTGGCGCTCTCGGCGCGCGGCGAGGGCCGGCGCGCGCTGGTCGTCGGCGGGGCCGGGCGGATGGGGCGCTGGCTGGTTCGCTTTCTCGACAGCCAGGGTTTCGACGTTTTGGTCGCCGATGCCGCGGTGGAAACCGACGGGGTGCGCGAGTTCAGCGATTGGCGGTCGGCGCCGCTGGATACGGACCTGATCGTGGTTGCCGCGCCCATCGATGCCAGCCGGCGGATCCTCGACGAATTGGCCCGGTTGCGGCCGACTGGCCTGATATTCGACGTCGCATCGATCAAGGCGCCGCTGGTCGATGCGCTTCGGCGTGGCGCCGACGCGGGTCTGAACATCTGCTCGGTGCACCCGATGTTCGGGCCCGACACCCGTTTGCTGGCCGGCCATCATGTATTGCTGGCCGATTGCGGCAGTCCAAGCGCCGTCAAGCAGGCGCGGGCGCTGTTCGACGAGACCATGGCGGCGCTGGTGGACGTGTCGCTCGATGAGCACGACCGGCTGATGGCCTGGGTGCTCGGGCTTTCGCATGCGCTCAACGTCGCCTTCGCCGCGGCGCTGGCAGATTCCGACATGGACGCCGGGCAGCTGGCCGCCATTTCCTCGACCACGTTTCAGCGCCAGCTCGACATTGCCACCGACGTGGCGGCCGAAAATCCCGACCTGTACTTTGAAATCCAGCGGCTCAACCCCTATGAAGAAACGGTGCTGGGCGCGCTTCGGTGCTCGCTGGACTCATTGGCAGCGTCGGTAATTGAAGGTGACTCGAAGTCTTTCGTCGGCTTGATGCAGCGCGGCGCGGACTGGACCGAACGGCATCGTGACGCGCGCGCCGGCGGGCGCGGCGCCGACTGACGCGGCTCGACATCAACTCAACCTGGAAGACCTGACTCATGACCGAACCGCAACGCGCGGGATTCCGTGCGCGACTGGGCCACTGGATCGAAAGTGCCGGGCCGCGCAATTTCATCATCGCGCTGATCCTGATCAACGCGGTGATCCTGGGGCTGGAAACATCGCCTGCGATCATGGACAGGATCGGCGGCGTGCTGATCCTGATCAACCAGGTGGTGCTGGCCGTGTTTGTCGTCGAAATCCTGGTCAAGCTCTACGCGTTCGGCTTCCGGTTCTTCCGGACCGGCTGGAACGTGTTCGATTTCCTGGTCGTGGGCATTGCGCTGGTGCCGGCCACCGGGCCGCTGGAAGTGCTCCGGGCGCTGCGGATCCTGCGCGTGCTGCGCCTGCTGTCGCAGGTCCAGCGTCTGCGCAATATCATCGAATCGCTGATGCGCGCGCTGCCCGGCATGGGCTGGACAGCGGCGCTGCTTTTGCTGGTGTTCTACATTTTCGCGGTCATGGGCACGATGATGTTCCGCGAGGCGTTTCCCGAATACTGGGGCAATCTGGGCCGAAGCTTCTTTTCGCTGTTCCAGATCATGACGCTGGAATCATGGTCGTCGGGCATTGCCCGGCCCATGCTCGTGGAGTTCCCGCTATCGTGGATGTTCTTCGTCCCGTTCATCCTGGTTTCGAGCTTCATGGTGCTGAATCTGTTCATCGCCATTATCGTGAGCGCCACGAATGCCATTCACGAGGACGAAGAGGCCGAGGAGCGGCGCCAGCTGCTGGCCGAACTCAGAAAGATCAACCGCAGGCTTGAACACCTGGAAGAAGTGGCCGAGCGAAAATAAGCGCTACGGTTCCGACGGTCGGACGCGGCGCCGTTCGAGAATCCATTTTTCGAGCTCCACCAGTACGAACAGCAATAGCGAGACGCCGGCGATCATCAGCCAGTGTTTCGGCTGGAGACCCGCCATTCCGAACACGTGTTGCATCGGCGGCCAGTAGGTGAGAGCGGCCTGAAGTCCCGCCAGTACGACGACGCTCAGCCAGGCGACCGGGTTGGCCCCCAGCGCTTCGAAGGTGAAGCTGGGCGCGCTCCAGCGACGACAGTTGAACAGGTAGACGATTTCGCCTGTCACCAGCATGTTGAGCGCAACCGCGCGGGCCAGGGTCTCGTTGCCGGTGGCATCGAGCACGTGCTGGAACATGAAAAATACCGCACCGGTCAGAAACAGACCCACCCAGGCGATTCGCGCCACCATGAATCGCGTGACCAGACCTGTGCCCGGCTCGCGCGGCGGCAGACGCATCACGGTGCGCTCGACCGGTTCGAACGCCAGCGCCAGGGCCAGCGTCACCGCCGTGGCCATATTGATCCAAAGCACCTGTACTGGCGTCAACGGCAATGTCAGCCCGACAACCAGCGCCAGCAGGATGACCAGCGCTTCGCCCGCGTTGGTCGGCAGGATGAACACCAGTGCCTTGCGGATGTTGTCATACACGCCGCGGCCTTCCTCTATGCCGGCAACAATCGTGGTGAAGTTGTCGTCGGTCAACACCATTTCGGACGCTTCGTGCGCGGCCTCGGTGCCCTTGATGCCCATGGAAACGCCGATGTCGGCCCGCTTCAGCGCCGGCGCGTCGTTGGCGCCGTCGCCGGTCATTGCGACCACTTCGCCCCTGGCCTGGAGGGCTTCGACCAGCCGCAGCTTGTGCTCCGAGGTGGTCCTGGCGAATACGTCCGCGCGCTCGGCCTGTTCGGCCAGGCCGTCGTGATCTAGACGATCGAGCTCGGTGCCGGTCAGGGCCCGCTCGGCCCCCTGCAGACCCAGCGCGCGGGCCACCGACCGGGCCGTGTCGGGATGGTCGCCGGTAATCATCTTGACCCGGATGCCGGCAGCCCGGCATGCCGAAATAGCTTGCTCCACCCCGGGCCGCAGCGGGTCCTCGAACGCGACGATGCCGAGAAGACGCAGCTGGTCCGGCAGACAGGTGCCGGTGACCTCTCGATCGGGCGCGGCATCTGCCAGCGCAAGAAGGCGATAGCCTTGGGCGGCCAGCGCATCCAGGCGGCCCCGCCAGGACTTCCGGTCGAACGCATTCGATTCTTCGCCGAACGCACAGGCGGCGTGTTCGATCAGCACCTCGGGCGCGCCCTTGACCGCAATGCCGTCGGCATGCACGCTGGCCATCCATTTCGAGCGCGACGAAAACGGAACAAGACCCGTGCGCGGAGATTCGTGCCGCAGGACGTCGATGTCGGCGCCAGCGCTTTCGGCCAATTCAAGCAGCGCAAGCTCGAGCGGATCGCCGGAACTGCGGTCCGATTCGGCGTCGTTGCACAGTACCGCCGTGCGCAGCAGAGCAGTGATTTCATCGGATGCTTCCGCCAGCCGGTTGGTCGAAACGGTCTGCCGGGAGGTCAGCACCACGGCAGCGCGCAAGCGATTCTGCGTCAGCGTTCCGGTCTTGTCGCTGCAGATGACGGTGACCGAGCCCAGCGTTTCGACCGCCGGCAGGCGACGGATGATGGCGTTGCGCGTCGCCATTCGGCGCACGCCTATGGCCAGTGTGATCGTGATGATGGCCGGCAGCCCCTCGGGAATCGCCGCCACGATCAGCGCCACGCCGGCGACGAAGCCGTCCGACAGGCTCATTCCGTGAACAAGCCATGCGGCGGTAATGACGGCCGCGGTCACCGCCACCAGCAGGATCGTGAGTTGGTGACCGAAGCGGTTGATCTGCCGGATCAAGGGTGTCGTAAGCTGCTCCACCTCACCCAGCATCGTGCTGATGCGCCCGATCTCGGTGTCCGCGCCGGTGGCGATGACGACGCCGGTGGCCTGGCCCCCGGCGACCAGCGTGCCGGAATAGGCCATGCAGCGACGGTCGGCCAGGGCGGCGTCTCCGGTCACGGTTTCGGCCGATTTGCTGACGGGCACCGACTCGCCGGTCAGCGCCGCCTGCTCGAGCCTCAGGCCGTGGGATTCAACCAGTCTCAGGTCGGCCGGTACCCGGTCACCGTCAGAAATGCGGACGAGATCGCCCGGCACCAGCTGTTCGGCCGCGCATAGAGCCCAGCGCCCGGAGCGACGCACCTGAGCGGTCTGGGCCAGCATCTTGTCGATGGCTGCCATTGCCGCCTCGGCCCGGCCTTCCTGGATGAAACCGATGACCGCGTTGATGAGCACGACGGCGCCGATGACCGCTGCATCCAGACCATGGTCGAGCATCAACGCCACCAGTGCGGCGCCGACCAGGGCGTAGATCAGGACGTTGTGGAATTGGGCAAGCAGACGCCTCCAGGCGGGCCGGTGCGGGGGTTCGGGAAGGCTGTTCGGGCCGTGGCGTTCGAGCCTGCGCGCCGCTTCTTCGGAATCCAGACCTGTGCCCGGCACGCCGAGCGCATCCAGCACGCCTTTCGTGTCGATCGCGTGCCATTCGGGGGTGCCCGATCCCGCACGAATTTTTTCGCTACTGGTGTCTTTCATATAGCAGCGCCGGCGGCTGGGATAAATCCTGGATCCACTTTACCCATCAGTTGCATAAATTTCCGAGTGCGAGAGCCCGGAGAGTAGTGTTTCTGGGGCGTGGCACGGATATTTTTCAGCCGCAGCATAGTTCACGCTATGTGAGGACCTGAAAAATTGAGCACGCGCCCCGGAAACGCTGCTATACCGGGCAGTGTAGCGTTCTCGTGCCGGAAATTTATGCAACAGATGGATTTAGTCCTGTTGAGCGTCGATCGATTGATTCGGCGCATTTTCGCGGGACGGACGGGAAATTCGGGCCGAAGTCGCGCGGATATTCAATCGGCGTTTGCCGGGTATCCGAGCAGCAGATCGCGATACGAGTCGGTCTGCGCTTCGGCATCGTCGACTTCCAGACGCTGCAGGAGTTGGCGCGCGATGTTCAGGCCGTCCTGCTCGCTCTGCCCCGGCTCGAGCACCACTTCAAGTTCCAGGAAATCGCCCAGCCGGTCGACCTCGTCCAGATGAATGCGGGTCTGGCCGCTGAAGTAGAGCTGCCGTGTCTTGGCGACCACGACCCGGATGCCCAGTGCGTGCGCCAGCGTTTCTCCCAGTTCGGCCGCATTGTCCAGCGGTGTCAGGCGGATGTCGGACGGCTGCGGCTCCTGGCCGAGCTCGCGACGATAGGCGATCAGCGATGCCCGGCCGTTCTCCTCGCGCAGCTTCAGATAGGCACCTTCGCCGGTACCGAAGTAGGTATCGGTCTGCTCCAGTACTTCGGCCGGTCCGTCGGCGAGCGCCTCGACGGCTGCCCTGGCCGCTTCGGGATCGGCGATCCGGAGCTTGATTTCGATGTTGTCGATCTGCATGGGCGGGGTCTCGTTGGTTGCGCCAGGACCGTGACTATACGGAAATCGGGACGGGCGCTCGCGATGCGATTTTTCCGATCAGCGACCACCGACCATCGTTTCAACCGGAAACCGGCCGGCCTCCGGTGGTCCACCAGCCTTGCGTCGGCAATGCGAGAATGGAACCCATGGATTCGGTTCGTATCGACAAGTGGTTGTGGGCGGCGCGGTTCTTCAAGACGCGCTCTCTGGCGCAGTCGGCGGTTCGCGGCGGGCATGTTTCGGTCAACGGGCATGCCTGCAAGCCGGCGCGTGCGGTGAGCACGGGCGACAGGCTGCGGATCGTGCGCGGCGAGATCGAGTTCGAAATCGTGGTGGAAGGCCTGGCCGAAAAGCGCGGACCGGCCAGCGTGGCGCAGGCGCTCTACACGGAAACGCCGGCCAGCGTCGAGAAGCGCGAGTTCGCAGCCGAGCAGAAGCGCCTGACCCGGCAGTCTGCGCCCGAGGGACGGCCCGACAAGCGCGCCCGACGCAAGATCCGGTCTTTCACGGGAAAGCGCTTGTAGTGGGCGTTGGAGTTTCTTAAAAGCTTAAAGGCTTAAAAGCGGGGTACACCAAGAACACGAAGAAGGCACGAAGAGCACGAAGGTAAAGGCATTAACGACTCAAAAGCCTTTCTTCGGGACCTTCGTGTTCTGCTTTTGACCTTTTCAGGCATTTGTCCAAGATCAGGCTCACCGTTCGATCCGGAGTCAGCCCTCGGTTCCCTTGCCGTGCACGAAGTGCTCGTCGAGGTAGCGGTTGATCTCGCGCTCCACGGCCGGTTTGAGATAGCTCAGGAAGAAGCCCAGCTTGGCGTGCACGTGAACGCACTCGGCGTCCACCTCGATTTCACCGTGACAGCCGGCGCGCTCGAACAGGATCACGTCGCCGTCCCAGCCGTAGTCGACATCGAACTTGTCCGAAAGGTCGCGGGCCAGGTCGTCGGCCACCTGCTGGGCACCTTCGAGGTCGAAGGAATGGGTCTTGCGGATATCGATTTCGCTCATCGTCGGAAGTTTACCCAGTTTTTCGTTGCCTCTCGACGCAAATGGATCGGCTGGCCGGCTCAGAGGCTGATCCTGGGCGGCACCAGTGCGCTGGCCAGGATCAGGCCGCTGGTCAGCGCCACGGCGATCATGATCGCCAGGAAACCGGTTTCGATGCCCGAAAGCACATCCTGTCCGACCAGCGCCGACAGGCTGCGCATGCCGATCGAACCGGGCACCAGCAGAATCAGGCCCGGCAGGTGCATGATGGAGCCCGGTCGCCGCGACCAGCGCGCGTGCAGGTTGCCTGCGATACCCACCATCAGCGCGCCGATGAATGCCGCGAGCACCGGCGAGCCGAGCAGGCCGCCGAAGTTGCTGGCCGTCCATGCCAGCAGGCAGGCGAGCACGATCCATGGCCAGTCCCTCCATGCCGCCTGGAACAGGACGACGAACCCAAGCGCGGCCGTGGCCAGACCGATCGGCACCAGCCACGCGGGCAGGGCGGAGCCCGGCACCAGCGGTACCGGACCGGTGAACTGCTGCGCCACCCAGCTGCCCAGCGCCAGGCCGACGGTCAGCAATGCGAAAACGACAATGGTCGAGGCCAGCCGGGCTGCCCCGGACACCTGATGGCCGGTGGCCAGCTCGCGGGTTGCGGCGGTCAGGTCCATGCCCGGTACCAGGGTGATCATGCCGGCGATCACGGCCGGCATCAGCGCTGTTTGCGGATCCATTCCGCACCACAACGTACCGACCAGCGTGACCAGGCCCGCGCTGAGCGGGTTGAGCAACCGGGACAATTCGGCCCGTTTCCAGAGCAGCAGCACGCTGGCGCCGGTGATGCTGCCAAGCAGCCCGGCCAGAATCGCTTCGCGCCATCCGCCGCCGATCAGGGTGCAGGCGCCGGCCGAGACCAGCACGTAGGCCATCAGCAACGGCATCCCGCGATGATGCGCCGGTCGCGCATCGATTTCGCGCACCCGGGCGTCGGCTGCAACCGGATCCAGCTCTCCGCTGGCCAGCGCCTCCATCACTTCGGTCAATTCCGACAACTTGCCGAGGTCCGGGCCGCCGGGTTCGACCCGCGCCAGGTAGGTCTGCTGTCGGTTGCCGTCGCCCAGCGATGCGATCAGCGCGGTCGGTGTGCAGAAGAACTCGGCGGTCAGCCCGAGACGCTCGGCCATGATCTGCATCGCCGATTCAAGCCGATGTGCCGGCGAACCCACCCGCAACAGCGCCCGGCCCAGGTTCAGCACCAGCGTTGCGTATGGGCTGGATTCGTACGGCTGCGCGACAGCGGCGTCGAGTTCGGGATTCATGGCCGGCTCCATGGGAATCAGGACGCGATGGTAACCGGTGGGATGTTTTGTCGTTTCGACGATTCGTCGTTTGGTCGTTTGGTTGGAAGTCGGGATTGGCGATTACCGACCACCGCTTCTCCGAAACCGGAAACCGGAAACCCCTGTCTCCGCTCCAACCGCTAACATGTTGCTTCCCTTTCCGTGGCCGGAGTTCCCCATGAAGCGCGAAGAAATCGATTTTCCGACCGAGCATGATCCGCTGCGCGATGATGTGGGCGAGCTTGGCAGCATGGTGGGTGACCTGCTCCGGGAGCAGTGCGGGGAACGTCTGTTCATGCGGGTCGAGACCGCCCGGGCCGCGGCCATAGACAGGCGCAACGGCGTAACCGGGAGCGACGCCA
>Ga0209943_1000062_pt1 | contig 69921 bp, 63 predicted proteins | sample SalPonR1_B_D2_MG_FD_185698 | JGI IMG/M metagenome (GOLD analysis project Ga0209943, IMG submission 185698) | Salt pond soil microbial communities from South San Francisco under conditions of wetland restoration - Salt Pond MetaG R1_B_D2_MG... ... | reverse complement strand
CAATAGTCCTCGCCGCGCCGCTTGCGGCCGGGCCGTGGGCCGGCGCCGTCGCGCTGGCACAGGAGAGCGGGGCGCCGGAGGCCGAAGGCGAAGCCCCGGCAGCGAGCGACGACGAGGCGCCCGCCACGGCAGGCACCACCGGCGGCGACGACGAAGGTGCCGACGGCGATGCGGACGACGGCCTGACGGAAGAAGAGGAACGGCTCGCCGAGATCGTCGGCGCCGACGAGCAGGGTGCGAGCGGCGATTACCAACAGGAAGAGGAAGACGATTTCGTGCCCACGCAGGAGGTCTCCTCGGATCAGTCAGTGAATTTCCCCGTGGACATCTGAGGGACCCATGCAGAAGAAGAACATCCCTTTCGAGTTCGTCTATCAGCTGTTCGCGCTGATCATCGTGATCATCGTCGTGCACACCTTCTACGTCTCGGTGGTGCGGCCGAACGCGGCGGAGGTCATCGTCGAGCAGAACCGGCTGGTGGAGGAAGACCCGGACTACGTCCGCGAACGCTCCGTGTGGGTGCTGATCAAGGACTTCGAGCAGGAGGCCTGTTTCATACTGATGTTCTGGGCGCTGGCCATCATGGGCTACAAGTCGGTGCGCATCGTGCGCGAGCGCTCGCTGCTGGAGCAGGAACTGGTGCCGGTCGCGGAAGGCATGCGGGTTTTGCCGGAGGACACCCGCGAGTACGCCCGCCAGATCCAGGCGCTGGACGACGACCAGCGGCGCATGCTGCTGCCGCGCGCCCTGCTGAACGCGCTGCAGCGCTTCAATTCAACCCACAACGTGCAGGACGTCGCCTCGAGCACTCATACCATCTGCGAGTCCGAGGCCGAGCGGCTCGACTCCGAGCTGGCGATGATCCGCTACATCTCCTGGGCCATCCCCTCCATCGGCTTCATCGGCACGGTGCGCGGCATCGGGGAGGCGCTGGCCCAGGCCGACCGGGCCGTGGAGGGCGACATCGCCGGCGTCACCCAGAGCCTGGGCGTCGCGTTCAACTCCACCTTCATCGCGCTGCTCTTGTCCATCGTGCTGATGTTCCTCGTCCACCAGGTGCAGCTGTTCCAGGAGCGGCTCGTGTTCGACACCGAGAGCTACGTGGACCAGCAGCTGATCCGCCACATGAAGTCCGACTGACGGAGACGGCTTGACGACGCTCGCGATATCCCTCAACGACGCCGCCATCACGGCGGTGACCGGCTCCCGGCTGGTGTACCAGGAGCCCGGATTCGCGCTGCTCCGCGACGGCGATCTGGTCACTGGCGGGCGGGCGACAGCCGAGGCGCGCCGCCATCCGCGCAGCGTGGTGAACCATTTCTGGCGCCACCTCGGCGTGGAGCCGGTGCAGGAGCTGAAGTTCCGCCACCTGACGCCGGCGGACCTGGCCTCCCGGCAGCTGGAGGAGATCTGGCGCAGCGAACGTTCGGCGGACGGCGTGGTGTTCGCGGTGCCCGCCTGGATGGAGCGTGAGAGCCTCGGCGTGCTGCTCGGCATCGCCGGCGAGCTGGAGCTGCCGGTCACGGCCCTGGTGGACTCCGCCGTGGCCTGCTCCCGGCGTGCCTATCCGGGCCGCTCGCTGCTGCACATCGATCTTTCCCTGCATACCGCCTCGATCAGCCGCATCGCCCAGGAGGACGGCGCGGCGACCGACCGGGTGGAGCTGGTGGACGCCGCCGGGCTTACGGCGCTGCGGGACACGTGGGTGGCGGTGATCGCCGAGGCGTTCGTCCGCCAGAGTCGCTTCGATCCACTGCACACGGCCGAGTCGGAACAGCTGCTGTACGACCGTCTGGAGCCGTGGCTGGAAACGGCGCAGAGGAGCGGCGAGGTGCGCATGCAGCTGGAGTTCGGCGGTCACGGCCACGAGGCGGCGCTGCCGCTGCTGACCTTCACCGAGGCCGTCAGCGGCATCTATCAGAGCCTCGCGGGGCACGTGCGCTCCCTGATCCGGGCCGCGGAGGCGCCGGCGCTGCAGTTCACCCGGCACACGGCCGCGCTGCCCGGCCTGGTGGACTTTCTCGTGGCCCGTGCCGGCGGCGAACCCTTCGTGCTGGAGGAGGCAGCGGCCGCGCGAGGCGCGCTGGCGCGGGCCGCCGCAGCCACTGCGGGATCCACCCGGCTGACCCGGCGCCTGCCCTGGGACCAGAGTCCGGTGGAAGCGCCCGCCGCGCCCGTCCGCGAGGCCGGGGAGTCGCCCAGCCATCTGCTGCACGGGCACCGTGCCTTGGCGCTGGACGACGAAGGGCTCGCCATCGGCACGAGCCTGGGCGGCGAGCGCGGCATCACCCTCGCCGCCGACATGGCCGGCGTCTCCCGCCGCCACTGTGTGCTGCGCCGTGACAACGGCCAGTGCATCGTGGAGGATCTCAGCCGCTACGGCACCTGGCTGAACGGCAGCCGTATCGAGCGCTCGGCGGTGCTGCAGGCGGGCGACAGCTTGCGGGTGGGAACGCCGGGCCAGGAGTTCCGGCTCATCCGGGTGGTGGAGAGCGATGACGCGTAAGCGGCGCAGGACGGAGGCCATCAGCCTGTCGTTCCTCGACATCATGAGCTGCGGCTTCGGCGCGGTGGTGCTCTTCTTCATGATCATCAACGCCACCGTCTCCCGTAACGCCGACACCGAGACCGCGGAACTCATGAGCGAGACGACACGCCTGGAGGAACAGGTGCTCGAGGGCCGCAAGGACATGGTGAAGGTCCGCAACGTCCTGGAAGAGGCGGAGGAGGAGCGGATTCGCACAGAGGGGGAGGCCGAGCGGGTACAGCAGGAGATCGAGCGCATCCGCGAGGAGCTGTCCGAATACGAGGACACCACGCTGGCGCGCATCGAGCGCATCGAGAAGCTGCGCGCGGACATCGAGCAGCTGGAGGCGGAGAAGAAGCGGCTGGAGGCGGCGGCTGCGGAACGCGAGGCCGCGCTGGGCGATCAGGTGCGCGCCTTCCGCGGCGAGGGCGACCGCCAGTATCTCACCGGCCTGAAGGTGGGCGGCGACCGCGTCCTGGTGCTGGTGGACGCCTCGGCCAGCATGCTGGACAAGAAAGTGGTGAACGTCATCCGCCGGCGCAACATGGCCGACGAGCAGAAACTGCGGGCGGCGAAGTGGCGCCAGGCCATCGCCTCGGTGGACTGGATCACCAGCCAGTTCCGGCCGGGCGCGAAGTTCCAGATCTATACCTTCAACGACACGGTCGAGCCGGTGCTGGACGGCAGCGACGGCGTCTGGCTGGACGTGGGCGACGGCCGCAAGCTCGCCGAGGCCGTCCGCCGCCTGCGGATCACCGTGCCGCAGGGGGGCACGAACCTGCAGGGCGCCTACGAGGTCATAAGGAAGATGAATCCGCGGCCGGACAACGTGTTCCTGCTGGTGGACAGCCTGCCCACCCGCGGCAACAAGCCGCCGGCCAGACGCACCATCTCGGGGCCCCAGCGCCAGGCTCTGCACGCCCAGGCCGTGCGGGAGGTGCCGAGCGGCGTGCCGATCAACATCATGCTCTTCCCCATGGAAGGCGACTACGCGGCGCCCATCGAGTTCTGGAAGCTCGCGTATCGCACCCGCGGCTCTTTCATGAGCATCAGCAAGGACTGGCCCTGAATCATGGCGCGGCGCAGGAAAAGAGACGCGGAAGGCTTCAGCCTCTCGTTCCTGGACGCGATCAGCTGCGGCTTCGGCGCCGTGCTGCTGCTGCTCGTGCTCACCAAGATCTACGAGCCGCAGACCATCGAGCGCACCCAGCAGGACCTGGAGGGCCTGATCGCCAGGCTGGAGCAGGAGCTGTTCGACATCCGCGGCGAGACGGTGGTGCTGAACCGGGAGCTGGAGAGCGCGCGTGAGCAGGTCTCAGACTCGAAAGAGAAGCTCGCGCGGCTGTACGGCGATCTCTCCCGCATCGAGGGGCGCTACGACGCCAGCGCGGGCGACGTGACCGTCCCCACCGTGGACGAGGGCGAGTTGCGGGCGGCGCGCCAGCAGCTCACCGAGGAGATGCGGCGGCTGAATGCAGACTACAGCCGTCCGGAGGACGCGCCCGTCGGCGGCATCCCGGTGGACAGCGAGTACATCATCTTCATTATCGATACCTCCGGCTCCATGCAGGAGTTCAGCTGGAACCTGGCGCGGCGCAAGCTCACAGAGACCCTCGATCTGTATCCCCAGGTCAAGGGCATACAGATCATGAACGACAACGGCCGCTACATGTTCGAGAGTTTCGCCGGCAAGTGGATCCCGGATACGCCGGGCAGGCGTCGGGCCATCCTTTCGGCCATGGCCAACTGGCGACCGCTCAGCTTCTCCACGCCGGTGAACGGCATCCAGACCGCCATCCGCACCTTCGCCGCGCCGGACAAGAAGGTGAGCCTGTACGTCTTCGGCGACGAGTACACCGGACAGTCGGTGGAGGGGGTCGCCGACGCCGTCGACCGGCTCAATCCGGAGGGCCCGGACGGCCGGCGCCTGGTGCGCATCCACGCCGTCGGCTTCCCGTACCGCTTCGGCGGCCCGGGCAATATCCAGAATTCCACCATCCAGTTCGCGGCGCTGATGCGCGAACTCACCCACCGCAACGGCGGCACCTTCGTCGCGCTGGTCGACGACAACCGCTGAGGCCCCCCGCCACAATTCGTCATTTTTCGTCCCGATCCGTCACCGGTGTTCCACGGCGGCGCCCGGCCGCGGCGCTTCAATGGCAACCGTAGCCAACGGACGCGGCCATCGCCGCAGGAGAATGACGACATGAAGACGAAAGCCATGAGCCAATCCCTGGTCCTGATCACGAGCCTCGCCCTCGGCGTCACCGCTGCGGTGCAGCCTGCCTCGGCCGCCGAGGCCGGCCAGGCGTCGCGCCAGGAGACCATCGGCTTCGGTACCGGTGCCGTCGTCGGCGCCGCCGCCGGCGGCCCGGTGGGCTTCCTGGTGGGCGCCGCGCTGGGCGCGAAACTGGGCGACATGTACCACGAGAAGGACGCCCGCAACGAAGTCCTGAGCGGCGAGCTGACGGCCGCGCGGCAGCGTCTCGATCGCATGGAGGCCGAGCTGGCGGCCACCGACGGCGACCTCAGGAAGGTCGGCGCCGAACTGCAGGCGCTGGTCGCCAACGGCGCGCCCCAGATGCTCGAGCTGCTGAAGACGGGCATCGAGATGGATCTGCTGTTCCGCACCGAGGCCGACGAACTGAATGCCGAGACCGCGGACCGGGTGGACGAACTGGCGCGGGTGCTCGCGGCGCTGCCGTCCGTGCAGATCAGGCTGGATGCGTGGGCGGATCCCCGCGGCGAGGAAGACTACAACCAGTCCCTGTCCGAACGCCGGGCCGAGCACGTCGTGAGCCTGCTCACCGCCGGCGGCATTCCCGCCGCCCGCGTTACGGCCAACGCCCACGGCGAGGCCGGAGGCGAGGAGAGCGATCCGGACCGCAACGCGCTCGAGCGCCGGGTCAGCCTGACGCTGTACGTGCCGGAGGACGGCGCGCAAAGGGTGGCGGAGACGCGGTGAGACGCTGAAACCGGACCCGACCAACGGCAGCGAGTAGGCGGCTGCCGGCGACGGCAGCCGCCTTCCCTTGCAGGCCCGTCTAGAGACGCGGTGACTCGCCCTTGTGACCCGACCACTTCGGCAGGTCGTCGTCCACGTCCACCACCCGCATCCCGTAGAAGATATGACAGGTGGGCCGGAATGCGTCCGGTATCCGCCGGGGCCGGCCGAAGTCGAACAGCTCGGGGAACGCGAGCCACATCCGCCGCCCCTCGTCGGCGACGGGGGTGCCGCAGCGGGCACAGGAGACCTTGCAGGGCAGGATGCGCTCCGCCCGGCCCGGGCCGCTCGCGTAGAAGCGCAGGCACTCGATGCCCGCCGTGATGCGCACGTCCCGCTTGTGGAATATCGCCGCCCACTGCATGGCTGCGCCGTGCAGCACCTGGCAGTCCCGGCAGTGGCAGAGCTTGGCATCCACCGGATCGGCGCCCACCTCGTAGCGCACGGCGCCGCAGTGACAGCGGGCCGCATAGCGCGGGCGGAAGGCCGGATCGGCGGGAGAGCCGTAATCCGGTCCGAGGGTGTCGCATTCTCGCTCGCCGCTTCGATGCATCAGTCACCATCCGGAGGGGGTATGCTTCGCCAGTCGGAATTATGACGGATCGACGAAGCGTGGAAAGGCCGGTGATCGAGACACGGCGGCTGCTGTTGCGGCCTCTCGAGATGTCGGATGCGGCGGACGTGCAGCGTCTCGCGGGGGACCGTGCGATCGCCGATACCACGCTGAATATCCCGCATCCGTACGAACAGGGCATGGCCGAGCGCTGGATCGCTTCCCATCAGCCGGAGTTCGAGGCGGGCCGGCTCTGCAATTTCGCCATCACTCGCCGCAAGCGCGGTGAGCTGATCGGCGCCATCGGACTCCGTCGCCTGGAAGCGGCCGAAACCGCGGAGCTCGGCTACTGGCTCGGCGTGCCTTTCTGGAACTCCGGCTACTGCACCGAAGCGGCGGTCGCCGTCGTCGCCTTCGGGTTCGAGGAGTTGGGTCTGCGCCGGGTGCAGGCACATCACCTGCTACGAAATCCGGCCTCGGGCCGCGTGCTCGTCAAGGCGGGGTTGCGCAGGGAAGGCGTGGCCCGGCAGGAGTTCCGCAAGGGAGAGCGGCACGAGGACATCGTGCTGTACGGGATCGGCCGGGACGAGTGGCAGCGGCGATGGCCCGCGGGCACGGCGCCCGCCGGCTGAGCGCCCCGGGTATACTGTGCCGCGGGGAGCCGGGGGCGACGTCGTCTGCCGCCAGTACCTCAGACAAGAACCGATAATAACCATGAGGATACGAGGATGAAGATACGAGCGATACTGGCGGGAGTCCTGGCGACCCTCGCACTGACTGTGCCGCTGAGTCTGCCGGCGGACAATCACGAAGAGCCGAAGCCTCTGACCGACGTCTGGTACGTCATACCGAAGCGGGGCATGGAGGCCGAGTTCGAGGCCGCCGTCAAGGCGCATAACCAGTTCCGGGTGGATCAGGGCGAGGCGAGGGAATGGGCGATCTACGTGCCCGTGGTGGGTCACAAGCTCGGAATCTACCAGTTCCGCTCCTGCTGCCACGACTTCGCGGACCTGGACAAGTTCGAGAGCGAAGACAGCAAACAGGGATTGACCCGGCACTGGAACGAGAACGTCGATCAGTACGTCGATCACTATCATCACTATCTCGAGCGCAACGACTGGAAGCACAGCCACATGCCCGAGGATGCCGGCCCCTACAAGTACTACGGCGTCACGAGCTGGGTCTGGAAGGAGGATGCGGGCCCCGCCGCCGGCATCGCACGCAGGCACTTCAGCAAGATCGCGAAGGAGGAAGGCTGGGCGGACGACGACCACCAGTGGCTGTGGCTGTCGCGCATCGGCGGCAAGCCGGTGCTGATGCTGGTCAACCCGATGGAGAATTTCGCGGACATGGCGCCCACGGATCCGAGTTTCTACGACTTCCTGGCCGAAAAGCTGGGATCCGAGACGGCAGCCGACGTCGTATTCGCCGATTTCGACAGCGGCTTCGCCAGCTCCGACTACACAATCTGGACCGAGCGCGAGGACCTGACGCCCGCTGACGACTGACAATCGCGGGCTCCGTTGTTAACGTGGCCCCACGACGAATCGTCGATCGATCGTCGTGGGGCCCCGGACCGGGATAGCGAATCGATCCATCTGCGGGAGTCGTCGATGACAGCACTGGCCGAGAGACATTGCAGGCCCTGCGAGGGCGGCGTGGAGCCGCTGACCACGGAGCAGGCGCAGGCGCTGATGAAGGGGCTGGACCCGGAGTGGAATCTCTCCGGCGACGGCAAGTCCATCAGCCGGGACTTCGAGTTCACCGGATTCGCGCGCACCATCGCTTTCACCAACGCCGTGGCGTGGGTGGCGACGGTGGAGGGCCATCACCCGGTGATGGAAGTGAGCTACGGGCGCTGCCTGGTGCGTTATACGACCCACGCCATCGACGGGCTCTCCGACAACGACTTCATCTGCGCGGCCAAGATAGACCGCCTGACCGCGGGCGCGTGAGCGACGCTAGTCCTTCGGCGGCAGCGGGAAGAACGCGCTGGTGCGCCGCACGTATTCCTCGTACTTCGGCTTGGTCTTCTTCAGCGAGCGCTCCAGCAGGCTCACGCCGCTGACCTTCAGCAGCAGCCAGGTCATGGCGATGGGGGCGTAGACCGTCCACAGACCCACCGGATTCTCGCAGGCGATGACGAACAGGCCCCACCACAGGCAGGCATTGCCGAAGTAGTTCGGATGCCGGGTATAACGCCACAGCCCCCGATCCATCACCTTGCCCTCGTTGGCGGGGTCGGCCTTGAAGCGGGCCAGCTGCCAGTCGCCGACGGCCTCGAACAGGAAACCGATCAGCCACAGGGCCGCGCCGATGGCGGCGACGATGCCGAGTTCGGCCGGCCGGTCGTAGATCTGGCCCACCTGCACGGGCATCGAGATCAGCCACATCAGCACGCCCTGCAGCAGGAACACCTTGAACAGGCTGGCGGTGACAAAGTTGCCGCCGGCGGCCTCCGTCTTCTCCCGCATCCGGCGGTAGCGGGGGTCCTCGCCGTGGCCGATATTGCGCCAGGCGAGATACAGCCCGAGCCGCGCCGCCCAGATGACGGTGAGTGCCGTCAGCAGGTTCTGGCGTGCGGGTGCGCCGTCGGCCAGGAACCAGGCGACCACGGCGATGACGCCGAAGCCCGGGCCCCAGAAAATGTCCACGATGCTGGCGTTCTTCAGCGGTATGCTGAGCAGCCACAGGATGAATACGCAGACGAGGGTGACGATGAGGGTCGTGCCGAGGACGAGTGCCAGTTCCTGCATGGATGACGGCTCCTTGGTGCCGGGACGAGGGGGTTTCCCGGCGGTTGTTCGTATCGCTATTCGTATGGCTATTCGTACGGCTATTCGTACGGCTATTCGTATAGCGGCTGCCGCCGGACGCAGCGTGCAGCGTAGCAGTTTCCGTGCGTACGCGCGCCGGGAGGCGGGCTCATGAGGGCGGAGCGCGAGCCGGATCTGGCGGCCATCGAGGCCGCCGCCGCACGCATCGCGGGCGTGGCCCTGCAGACGCCGCTGCTGGAATCGCCGGCGCTGAACGAGCGGGCCGGTGGACGCGTGCTGCTGAAGCCGGAGTGCCTGCAGCGCACGGGTTCCTTCAAGATCCGCGGCGCCTACAACTGCCTGGCGCAGATCCCGCCGGAGGCACGGGAGCGCGGAGTGGTGGCGTGGTCGTCGGGCAACCACGCCCAGGGCGTGGCCGAGGCGGCCCGGCTGCTCGGTATGCGGGCCACTATCGTCATGCCGGAGGACGCGCCGCAAAGGAAGGTGGAGGCGACGCGGCGGCTCGGCGCGGAGATCCGTCCCTACGACCGCTATCGCGAGGACCGGGAGGCGATCGGCCGCGGGATCGCCGAGGAGCGCGGCGCGACGCTGGTGCCTTCCTACGACCACTACGCGGTGATCGCCGGCCAGGGCACCGTAGGGCTGGAGATCTGTCGCCAGGCCCGGGAACTCGGCACCGTGCCCGACCGTATCCTCGTGTGCTGCGGCGGAGGGGGTCTCAGCGCCGGCATCGCGCTGGCGGCCGAGTCGCTGGCGCCGGCGGCTGATATCTGGGCGGTCGAGCCCGCCGCCTTCGACGACACGGCCCGCTCGTTGGCCAGCGGCCGGCGGGAGAGCGTGTCGCCGGAGGCGCGGTCGGTCTGCGACGCCCTGCTGACGCCCTCACCGGGCCGGCTGACCTTCCCGGTACTGCAGCGCCGGCTCGCGGGTGTCCTCACGGTGACGGACGAGGAGGCCGTTGCCGCCATGCGCCATGCCTTCGAGGAGCTGCACCTGGTGCTGGAACCCGGCGGCGCCGTGGCCCTCGCCGCGTTGCTGACGGGCAAGGTCGGGAGCGACGGCACCACCGTGGTGGTGCTCTCCGGCGGCAACGTGGCCGCCGGGGAATTCTGCCGTCTCACCGGCGGTGGCGCGAAGCCGACGTGATAAGCTCTAGCCGCCCGCAGGGGAGCGTTCCGGCGGGCAGTGCGGGAACAGCGAGAAGGAGAACAGGAATGCATCTGAGCCCGAGGATGTTGCTTGCGAACGCGACTGCGATGACCATAACCACGGCAGCTGCGATGCTGATCTGCCTGATGGCGGCGCCGGTCGCGCAGTCGGCCGGGATCGATCTGTCCACGGGCGAGGGTGCCGTCGCCGCCTCGCGCAAGATCATGTGTTCCCTGGAAGACGAGAAGCCGGTCTATTACTGGTGGCACGGCCGGGCCTACAGCCGGGTGCCCGGCGAGGCGGACAAGCTGCTGTTCCTGGTGGAGGGCATGAACGTGCGTCAGTGCGGCACGATCACCGATCCGCAGCGCGGCGAGGGCTATCGGCTGGTAAGCCGGGAGATCCTGCTCTACAAGGACCCGGAGACGGGAGAAGTGCTGGAGCAGTGGGAAAACCCCTGGACCGGCGAGACCGTGGAAGTGGTGCACGTCACCAACGATCCGGTGAACGGCCGGCCCACCTTCGAGCGCACCGCCGACGGCGAGCCGTATCGGGTCGGCCTGTCGACGAAGAACAACGCCTGGTGGATGACCATCACGGTGCCGCTGTTCTACCCGAACCCGCTCGGCGGGGACTACCAGCCCTACGTCGGCGGCACCTATCACGCCACCGAGATGTTCAACTTCATGGGCGACATCGACGACCTGGTGGATGCCGGCAAGGACACGGCCGACGTCCGCGTGGGCTGGGTGCGCCGCTCGCAGTGGCTGCCCTGGATGAAGATGGGCGGTCGCCACGGCGACATCTACATGCACACGGCGGGTCTCAAGATCGACGGCTACGACGAACTCTCGGACACGATGAAGGCGCAGATCGAGGAGAACTACCCCATCTATCGCGAGCCGCCGCCGGTGGACGATGCCCGTCGCAACGTCACCAGCTGGTCGTACTTCCGCAGCCTGATGGAGCAGCGGCGCGAAGCGCGCGAGGAAGCGGAGTCCCGCCACTGAGCCTCAGTCCCGGTCCCATCGCCAGAGAGCGCCGCGGCACGCCATGAGCGACGAACGCCTGCTCGACGTCCGCAATCCGCGCACCGGCGCATACGACTACCGGATCGCTGCGGCCGACGCCGCTGCCGTCGCCGCCGCCGCGGCCCGCCTGCGGGCGGGCCAGCCCGGCTGGGCGGCGCGGTCGCTCGAAGAGCGCATCGGCGTGCTGGATGAATGGGTCGGCGCCATAGAACGCCATCGGGAAGCGCTCCTGGACGCCCTGGTCGCCGACACCGGGCGTCATTTCGTCTCCGTCGCGGAGATCGGCGGCATTGCCGGCACCGTGCAGCGCTGGTCGCGGCTCGCGCCCGAGATGCTGGCCGAGCCGCTGCAGTCTTCTTCGGTGCCGGGCATCACCTACCGCACCCAGCTGGTGCCCGTGCCGCTGGTGGGCGCCATCAGCCCCTGGAACTTCCCGCTGACGCTGTCGCTCATCGACGCCATACCGGCGCTGATCGCGGGCTGCGCGGTGCTGGTGAAGCCGAGCGAGGTGACGCCGCGCTTCGTCGCGCCGCTCGCCGCGGCGCTGGCGGAGGTGCCCCTGCTCGATGCCGTGCTCGGCTTCGTGCAGGGCGACGGCGACACCGGCGCGGCGCTGATCGACAACGTGGATGCCGTGTGCTTCACCGGCAGCGTGGCCACCGGGCGCAAGGTGGGCGCGGCGGCGGCCGCCCGCTTCATCCCCGCCTTCCTGGAACTCGGCGGCAAGGATCCCATGATCGTCATGGCGAGCGCCGACCCGAAGCAGGCGGCGGCCACGGCGCTGCGGGCGTCGGTGACGGCGACCGGACAGGCCTGCCAGTCCATCGAGCGCGTATACGTTGCGCGGGAGAACTTCGGCGAGTTCGTCGCGGAGCTGGTCGCTGCCGCCGAACGCGTCGGGCTCAACTGGCCCGACATCCACGAAGGCCACATCGGCCCGCTGATCTTCGACCGGCAGGCCGAAACCATCCGCGCGCAGCTGGAGGAGGCGGTGGCGCGGGGCGCGCGCATCCGGGCGGGCGGCGAGATCGAGACCCACGGCGGCGGCCTGTGGATACGGCCGACGGTGGTGACGGACGTGGATCACGGCATGGCGCTGATGCGCGAGGAGACCTTCGGGCCGGTGATCCCGGTGATGCCGTTCGATACCGTGGAGGAGGCCGTCGCGCTCGCGAACGACAGCGAGTTCGGTCTCTCGGCCGCGGTCCTGGCCGGCAGCCTGGAGGAGGCCGAGGCCGTGGGCCGACACCTGGAAGCCGGTGCCGTCAGTCTCAACGACGGCGCGATGACCGCACAGTTCTACGAGGCGGAGAAGGATTCCTTCAAGTGTTCCGGCCTGGGCGGCTCACGCATGGGTCCGGCCGGCATGCGTCGCTTCCTGCGCCGGCGCGCGCTGATCCGCCAGGAGAACGCGCCCGCCACCATCGAGGCACTGGCCGAGCGTCACGGCCGCCCCTGAGCCGCTGAGAGCTGGATCGCGCCCGCGGCTTCAGAACATCTCGGACGGACCGGCCTCCCGGGAGCCCTGCTTGCTGCGACTCGGGATGAAGTCGCCGGTGATCATCTCCGAGTACGGCATGCCGGGCCCCACCATCGGGAAGACGCTCGCCTCCGGGTCGATGATGACCTCGAGGAACGCCGGGCCGGGATATTCGATGAACTCGCGGATGGTCTCGGGCACCTGCTGCTTTTCATCCAGCCTGACGGCGTACTGGAAACCGTCGGCCTGGGCCGCCCTGACGAAGTCCTTGCTGTGCAGCGACTTGTCGCTGGCCGACAGGCGGCCGCGGTAGTAGAGCCGCTGCCACTGCTTCACCATGCCGTCGCCGTAGTTGTTCAGCACCACGACCTTCACCGGCAGCTCGTAGGTGGTGACCGTCTCCAGCTCGCCGAGGTTCATGCGGATGCTGGCGTCGCCGTCGATGTCGATGACCAGCCGGTCGCGGCGCGCGAACTGGGCGCCCACGGCCGCCGGCAGGCCGAAGCCCATCGTGCCCATGCTGCCCGAGGTCAGCCACAGGCGCGGCGCCTTGAAGTCGAAATACTGCGCCGCCCACATCTGGTGCTGGCCGACGCCGGTGGAGATGATGGCCTCGCCGCCCGTGAGCCGGTTGATCTCCTCGATGACGTACTGGGGCTGGATCAACTCGCTTTCCCGGTCGTAGTTCAGCGCATAGGTCTTCTTCAGGTCGGCGATCTCGCCGTGCCAGCGCGAGTAGTCCTTGTCGAAGCCGATGCGCCGGCCGTATGCGGACAGCTTGCGCAGACTGGAGGTCAGCTCGCCGATGTAGTGCCAGTGCACGCTCTTCACCTTGCCGATCTCAGACGGGTCGACGTCGAAATGGGCGATGTGGCGCGCGTTCGGAGCGAATTTCTTCGGCACCCCGGCCACCCGGTCGTCGAAGCGCGCGCCCACGGCGACGAGGAAATCGCAGTCCTCCACCGCATAGTTGGCGAAGGCCGTGCCGTGCATGCCCAGCATGTGCAGCGACAGCGGCTGCGTGGTGTCGGCCGCGCCGATGCCCATGAGGGTGGTCGTGACAGGGATGCCGTGCTGGTCGGCGAACTCGCGCAGCGCCTCGGTGCCGTTGGAGTTGACGACGCCGCCGCCCGCGTAGATCAGCGGACGCTCGGCCTCGGCCAGCATGCGGTAGAAGTTCTCGCACTGCTCGGCCGAGAGCGAGTCGGCCATGGCGGTCCGGAGCCGGCGTCGGTAGCCCGGCACCGGCAGGGAGCCGCTGCCGCGGAAGTTGCCTTCCCAGTTCTGCACGTCCTTCGGGACGTCCACCACCACCGGTCCGGGCCGGCCGGTACGGGCGATCTCGAAGGCGGTGCGCACGGTGGCCTCGAGGCGCTCCGGATCAGTGACCAGGAACACGTGCTTGGCGACGGCGCCCATGATGGCGGCGACCGGCGCTTCCTGGAATCCGTCGCTGCCGATGGCGCCGGTGGGCACCTGGCCGCTGATGACGACGATGGGCACCGAGTCGGCCATGCAGTCGCGCACCGGTGTCACCGTGTTGGTGGCGCCGGGGCCGGAGGTGACCATTACCACGCCCACCTTGCCGCTGGCCCGGGCATAGCCCGCAGCCATGAAGCCGGCGCCTTGTTCGTTTGCGGGTACCACCAGTGGCACGGGCGAGCGCCCGTCTTCGCCGCGGTGTTCGTCGTTGTAGCGGAACACGGCGTCGTAGGTCGGCAGTATCGCGCCGCCGCTGTAGCCGAAGATCGTGTCCACGCCCTCGTCCACCAGTACCTGCACGATGATGTCCGCGCCGGTCATGGTCTTGCCCGCCAGCGGGTGGGCGGGGGTGGATTTCGTCTCGCTGATCTCGCTCATGGCAACTCGCTCGCGGCATCGCGCTGGGGCTGCGGCCTGCCGCGAGCCCGGGGAACGGCGGAAAATCAAGGGTCCGATCGAGTCTCGGTCAATTCCTTGTGCATTGCAATAGGCGGGAATAAGCGCCAGTATCATCACGTTACGTCATTCTTGCCACGGGACCCGCCGGATCATGCGACACGTCATCTCCGTACTGATGCAGAACGAGGTGGGGGCACTGACCCGTCTCACGGGCATGTTCTCCACCCGCGGCTACAACATCGAATCGCTGAACGTGGCGCCCACCGACGACCCGACGCTGTCCCGGCTCACGGTCGTCTCGAGCGGCTCCGACGCGGTCATCGCCCAGATCGTGAATCAGATGGGCAAACTCATCGACGTGGTGAACATTCACGACATGACGCTGGGCGAGCACTTCGAGCGGGAGTTGTTGCTGCTGAAACTGAAGGTGCCGACCGGCGCGTACGAGGAGCTCCGCGGCCTGGTCGACTCGGCGGGCGCGCGGGTTCTCGACGACTCCCAGACCAGCTTCACGCTGGAGCTGACGGCCACGGTGAAGCAAGTGCAGGAGTTCATGGACCGCGCCGCCGGCATCGCGCGGATCATCGCCGTGGTGCGCAGCGGCGCGCTGGCCATGTCCCGGGGCGAGCAGGTGCTGGCCCACGAGACCGGCCTGCGGGACAGCGCCTGAGACCGTCGGGGCCGAGGCCGTGAGTTCGCGCGGCAGGCCGGGGGACTACCGGCGGCTGGTGGTCAAGATAGGCTCGGCGCTGCTGACCACCGAGGACGGCGCGCTGGACCGGGACTGGCTGGCGGCGCTGGCGGCCGACCTCGCCGCGCTCCGCGCCGAGGGGCGCCAGGTGCTGGTGGTCTCCTCCGGCGCCGTGGCGCTCGGCAGCGCACCCCTCGGGCTCGCACGCCGCCGATCCCGGCTGGAGGAACAGCAGGCGGCCGCCGCGGTGGGCCAGGTGCGCCTCGCCCATGCCTGGCAGTCGGTGATGGCGGATCACGGCGTGACCGTCGCCCAAGTGCTGGTCACGCCGGACGACACCGAGGACCGGCGCCGCCACCTCAATGCGCGCGGCACGCTGGAGACGCTGCTGGAGCTCGGGGCGATGCCGGTGATCAACGAGAACGACACCGTGGCCACGGACGAGCTTCGCTACGGCGACAATGACCGCCTCGCGGCTCGGGTCGCGCAGATGGTCAGCGCGGACGGCCTGCTGCTGCTGTCCGATATCGACGGCCTGTACACGGCGGATCCGGCCACGGATGCAGGCGCCGAACACATCCCGGAGGTCGAGCGCCTCACGCCGGAGATCGAGGCGATGGCCGGGCCGGTCTCTTCCCGCTGGGGTTCCGGCGGCATGCGCACCAAGCTCGCCGCGGCCCGCATCGCCGTGGCCGCGGGCTGCGACATGATCATCGCCGACGGACGCGTGCGGTCGCCGATCGCGGCGCTTGCGGCGGGGCGGCGCTCCACCCTGTTCCGGGCGGGCGCCAGTCCGGTGGCGGCGCGCAAGCGCTGGATCGCCGGCAGCCTGGAGGTGCGCGGTCGGCTGCGGCTGGACGCCGGCGCGGTGGCCGCGCTCGCCCGGGGCGGCAGCCTGCTGCCGGTTGGCGTCACGGCGGTGGAGGGAGAGTTCGCCCGCGGCGATACCGTGGCTCTGGCCGACGCGGACGGCACGGAGATCGGCCGCGGTATGATCGCCTATGGCGCGGAGGATGCCCGGCGCATCCGCGGCAGGCGCTCGGAGGAGATCGACCGGATACTCGGTTTCGCCGGTCGCAGCGTGATGGTCCACCGGGACGATCTGGTGCTGTTCCCGGCGGCGGACGACGGACGGAAAGACGAGGCAACGGCATGAGCGAGCGCGCGCACGCGAACGCGGACGAAAGCGTACTGCAGGCGGAAGTGGACGCACTGATGGAGGAAATCGGGCGCGCGGCGCGCGATGCGGCCGGCGAGCTGGCCCGTTCCACGGCCGAGCAGCGCGAGCAGGCGCTCACGGCCGCGGCGGCGCACCTGCGACGCTCGGCCGCCGAGGTGCTGAGCGCCAACGGCCGGGACATGGCGCTGGCGCGGGAGAAGGGCCTGTCGGACGCCATGCTGGATCGCCTCGCGCTGGACGAGGACCGGGTCGAGGCCATGGCGGCCGGCCTCGAGGCCATCGCGGCCCTGCCGGACCCGGTCGGCCGGGTGATTGCCGAGTGGGACCGGCCCAACGGCCTCGTCATCCAGCGCGTGACCGTGCCGCTGGGCGTGATCGGCATCATCTACGAGAGCCGGCCGAATGTAACCGCGGATGCGGGCGGTCTGTGCCTGAGGTCCGGCAACGCGGTGATCCTGCGCGGCGGGTCGGAGAGCTATCACTCGAGCCGGGCGATCCTCGCGAGCCTGGCCGCGGGACTGGCCGCCGCCGGCCTGCCCGAGGCGGCCATCCAGATGGTGCCCACTCGCGACCGCGCGGCGGTCGGCGCGCTGCTGTCCGGGCTGGACGGCTGCGTGGACGTGGTGGTGCCCCGGGGCGGCCGGAGCCTGGTGGAGCGGGTGCAGCGGGACGCCCGGGTGCCCGTCATCGGTCATCTGGAGGGGCTGTGCCACGTCTACGTGGACGAGAGTGCCGATCCTCAGAAGGCGGTGGCGGTCGTCGTCAATTCCAAGATGCGGCGCACGGGAATCTGCGGGGCGGCGGAGACGCTGCTGGTGGACCGCGCGGTGGCCGATGCGCTGCTGCCGCGGATCGGCGCGGCGCTCGGCGAGGCGGGCTGCCGCCTGCGGGGCGATGCGGAGGCCTGCCGGATCCTGGACGGCTGCGAGCCGGCGGAAGAGGCCGACTGGCGCACCGAGTATCTGGACGCGGTGATCGCCATCCGCGTGGTGGACGGCGTGGAGGGGGCCATCGGGCATATCCGCCGCTACGGTTCGGGCCACACGGAATCCATCGTCGCGGAGGCATCGGTTCCGGTGGAGCGTTTCTTCCACGAACTCGACAGCGCCATCCTGCTGCACAACGCGTCCACCCAGTTCGCCGACGGCGGCGAGTTCGGCATGGGCGCGGAGATCGGCATCGCCACCGGGCGCATTCATGCGCGCGGGCCGGTCGGCGCCGAGCAGCTCACGAGCTACAAGTACCTGGTGCGCGGCGACGGGCAGACCCGGCCGTGAGCGAGGCGTCGGCCGGCGAGGGAGAGAGCGGGTCCCGTTACGACGTCGTCGTCATCGGCGGCGGCATCAACGGGGCGGGAATCGCGCGGGATGCGGCGGAACGGGGGCTGGACGTGCTGCTGCTGGAGCAGGACGACTTCTCCGCCGCCACCACGGCCTGGTCCAGCCGGCTGATCCACGGCGGGCTGCGTTATCTGGAATACGCGGAGATCTCGCTGGTCTACGAATCGCTGCACGAGCGGCGTCATCTGCTCGAGGCCGCGCCCCACCTGGTGCATCCGCTGAAGCTCGTGATCCCGGTCTATCGGGGCGCGAGGCGGGGGAAGGCGCTGATCCGCGCCGGTATGCTCGCCTACGATCTGCTGTCGCTCGGCAAGGAACTGCCCGGGCACGACATGCTGAGCCGGCGGGAGCTGCTGGCGGAAGAGCCGGGGATGCTGGCCGAGGGGCTGCGCGGGGCGGCCGCCTACTACGACGCCCAGGTGCCCTGGGCGGAACGGCTGGTGATCGAGAATCTGGTGGCGGCCGAGCGGGCCGGCGCCGTGCTGCGCAACTATTGCCGGGTGGAAGCGCTGTGTGACGGGTCGGGCACGATGGACGGCGTCGAGTACCGGGATCTGGCGACCGGAGAGCGGCACCGCGTGCACGCGCCGGTGGTCGTGAACGCCGGCGGCCCGTGGGTGGATCGGGTGCTGAAAGGGCTGCCCGCGCGGCTGCCCCGGCTGATGGGCGGCACGAAGGGCAGCCACGTCGTGGTGTCGCCGTTCGAGGGGGCGCCGAAGAGCGCGTTCTACATCGAGGCCGAGGCCGACGGGCGGCCGATGTTCGTCATCCCGTGGGCCGGGCTGTATCTGATCGGCACCACGGATATCCGCTACTCCGGCGACCCCGCGGATGCGCGGGCGAGCGGCGAGGAGGTGGATTACCTGCTGGGTGAGGCCAACCGGGTGTTCCCGCGAGCCGGCCTCGGGCGCGAATCGGTGCACTACACCTACTGCGGCGTGCGGCCGCTGCCCTGGGAGGAGGGGCCGGAGGGCGCGATCACGCGCAAGCACATCATCCGCGAACACGACGACGTGGCCCGGGGGCTGATGTCGATCATCGGCGGCAAGCTCACCACCTATCGCCACCTGGCGGAGGAGGTCGTGGACCGCATCGGCCGGCTGCTGGAGCGCGATCTGCCCGGGTGTCCCACGGACGACGAGCCGCTGCCGGGCGGCGCGGATTTCGAGGAGGCGCGGGAGCGGCTGGCGGCTGCGGGGGTCGTCGCGGACGAGACCGCCGGCCATCTGCTCTCTGTCTACGGCAGCCGGGCGCTCGAGATTGCGGAGATGGCGGTTACCGAGCCGGCGCTGGGCGAGATCGTCTGTCAGCGCACGGGCGCGATCGCCGCAGAGGTGATCTTTAGCCTGGAGCAGGAACACGCCCGCACCCTGGACGACTTGCTGCAACGGCGCATGATGATCGGCCTGGGTCCGCAGCTGGGCCGGGACGTCCTGGATGCCGTGGCCTCGGTCGCTGGCGACCACCTGGGCTGGAGCGACGAAGAACGTGATGCCGCAAAGTCCGCCTACCACCAACGCCTCGACCGCTTTCAGGTGCCGGACCGAACTTTTTAAACTTTTGAAACTTATTCATCGTGGCAGTCCACAGGCGGCTGCCACCATTGCTCGCCGTCTTCCCGGCAAATAAGTTTCAAAAGTTGAACTTTTTAAACTTTTGAAACTTATTTGCCGGGAAGACGGCGAGCAATGGTGGCAGCCGCCTGTGGACTGCCACGATGAATAAGTTTCAAAAGTTTAAAAAGTTCGGTCCGGCACCTCAGTGACGCAGGGCGGAGAGGCCCGGGCCGCGGTGGTCGGCCCAGCTGCGCGGCGAGTAGGGCACCACCTCGATGATCTCGCCGGCCTTCAGGCGCTTCTGCACGCCGATCCACCACTCCGCCTGCAGCAGTTCGGAGTGGTGTTCCATGAAGGCCTCCCGGTATTGGGGCTTCAGGCCGAGGAACTCGATGAACTGCTCCGGGAACACGTCGTTCGGTCCCACGTAGAACCAGGCACCCGACTGCATCTCCTCCATGTCATCCCGCGGCGTCGGCATATTGCGGAAATTCGCCTCGGTGACCAGGCACAGTTCGTCGTAGTCGTAGAAGATCACCCGGCCGTGGCGAGTGACGCCGAAGTTCTTCAGCAGGAGGTCGCCGGCGAAAATATTGCTGAAGGCCAGATCCCGTATCGCCTGGCCGTAGTCGATGACCGCCCGCAGCGCGTCGTCGTGTTCCGCCTCCTGCACGTAGAGATTCAGCGGCGTCAGCCGGCGCTCGATGTAGGCGTGCTCCACGATCAGGTCGTCGCCCTCGATCCGGCAGGTATCCGCGCAGCCGGTCAGCAGATCCGCCAGCAGCGACTCTTCGAAGCGGTGCTTGCCGAATTCCAGCTGGCGGAATTCCTGCGCGTCCACGAGCCGCCCGGCCCGGTCGTGCTTGAACACCAGCTGATACTTCTCCAGCACGTCCTTTCGCACCGTCGTCTTCGGGAAGGCGAAGCGATCCTTGATTATCTTGAACACGATGTCGTAGGAGGGCAGCGTGAATACCTCCATCACCATGCCCTTGTCGCCCCGCGCCCGCACGAACAGGTCGTCCGACTGCTCCAGGTGGTGGAAAAAGCTGCGATAGCGCTCCGTCTTGCCCTGCTTCGCACGGCCCAGCACCGTGTAGATCTCGGCGATCGGCTTTTGCGGCAGCATGGACTTCAGCATGGCGACCGTTGCCCCCACCACCTCCAGATCCACGTGGAAATAACTGCGGGTGAAGCCGAACAGCATGCTGACGTCGTTCTCCGACAGGATCACCGCGTCGGCGTAGATGCCCTCGTCCGTATTCTTCAGCGCGATCACCAGCGGCGACCACCAGCCGTTGCCCTGTATCCGCCCCACGAGATAGGCCCGCGTGCCCTGGTAGAAGACGGGCTCCAGCAGTTCGATGCGGCGGATGCGCGCATCGGGCCCGTGCGACTCGCGGAAGGCGTTCACCTCCAGCGTGATGTAGTTGATGGTGCGCTCGCGGTCGCGGAACGGCACGGAGAAGCTGTAGTCCGACAGCATCTCGTCGAAGACGAAGTCGAGCGCGCCACGGTTCTTGTAGACGCGGCGCTGGATGCCGTCCAGCAGGTGCTCGGTCGGCTCGACATCGAGCGCGATGAACTCCACGGCCGGGTCCACGCCGATGGTGGCGAAGATGCGCCGGGTGATGGAGCTGAAGAACGTCTTGAAGAACTCCGAGTCCGGATACTCGAGGATCATCCGTGCATAGTGTTCCTTGATGGCGGCCCAGAGTTCCCGGTCCTGCGCCCTTTCGCCGAGGCGTCCCTTCAGCTCGGCGACGGTGCCGTTGACGATCTTGTCGTAGAGGTCGATGCGCTCGGCCGCGTCCTGCTGCCCCGCGGCCCACTCCCGCCGCTCGAAACGACCGCGTGCGCGCTGGGTGATGAGGCGGAATTCCCGGTTGTAATGAAGGAACGCCTCCACGATGAACCCCGCCGTGTCGGCGGCCATCGTGGAGGCGTTTTCATCGTCCGCTGCGCTCAAGATCGACGTAATCCGCCAGCCTACATATTGCCGATCATCGCCGTGGCGAACTCGCTGCACTTCACCTCGGTGGCGCCTTCCTTGAGGCGGGCGAAGTCGTAGGTCACCGTCTTGGAGCCGATGGTCGCGTCCATGGCCTGGATGATCTTGTCGGCCGCTTCCTCCCAGCCGAGATGACGCAGCATCATCTCGCCGGAGAGGATCAGCGAGCCCGGATTCACCTTGTCCTGCCCCGCATACTTCGGCGCGGTGCCGTGGGTGGCCTCGAACACGGCGTGGCCGGTCTCGTAGTTGATGTTGCCGCCCGGCGCGATGCCGATGCCGCCGACCTGGGCGGCCAGCGCGTCCGACAGGTAGTCGCCGTTCAGATTCATGGTGGCGATCACGTCGAACTCCGCAGGCCGGGTCAGCACCTGCTGCAGCGTGATGTCGGCAATGGCATCCTTGATCAGGACGCGGCCCGCCGCCAGCGCCGCCTCCTGCTCCTCGTTGGCCGCGTCGCGTCCCTTCTCGGCCAGCGTGCGGTCGTACTGGTCCCAAGTGTAGGTCTGGTCGGCGAACTCGCTCTCGGCCAGCCGGTAGCCCCAGTTGCGGAATGCGCCCTCGGTGAACTTCATGATGTTGCCCTTGTGCACGAAGGTCACGCTCTTCCTCTTGTTGTCGATGGCGTACTGGATGGCCGCCCGCACCAGCCGCTCGGTGCCTTCCCGGGAGACCGGCTTGATGCCGATGCCCGAGGTGTCGGGGAATCGGATCTTGTTGTACTCGGCCGGGAAGTTCTCCTTGAAGAGCCGCAGGAAGCGGGCGTTGTCGTCGGAGCCCTCCTGGAACTCGATGCCGGCGTAGATGTCCTCCGTGTTCTCGCGGAAGATAGCCATGTCCACGTCGGCGGGGTTGCGCACGGGTGAGGGCACGCCCTTGAACCAGCGCACCGGGCGCAGGCAGACGTAGAGGTCGAGCAGCTGGCGCAGCGCCACGTTGAGGGAGCGGATGCCGCCGCCGATGGGCGTGGTCAGCGGCCCCTTGATGGCGACCAGGTACTCCCGGCACGCCTCGACCGTGCTCTCGGGCAGCCAGCTGTTGTAGCGGTCGTTGGATTTCTGGCCGGCGAAGATCTCCATCCAGTGGATCTTGCGCTGCCCGTCGTAGGCTTTCTCGACGGCGGCGTCGAATACCCGCACGGCGGCGGCCCAGATGTCCGGACCGGTACCGTCACCCTCGATGTAGGGGATGATGGGGTTGTCCGGCACGCGCAGGTTACCGTTGTCGTTGACGATCTTCTCGCCGCCCTGGGGCGGTGTCAGTGTTGGTTCGGACATGGTGTCTCCGTTCTGGATGTCGTTGTTCCGGCGGCGGCGCCGGAAGGCGGGCGCCGGCGTCGCGCGATGCCGGTATTATGAGGGATAGGCCGCGGCAGTCCCACCCCGCTAACGGGCCGGCGCCAGCCGCCAGGCCAGCTCCACGTACAACTCCCGGCCGCGGCCGGGGAAATAGCGGTAATTGCCGAAGGCGAAGTCCGCGCGGTCCGCGTAGTCCCGGTCGGTGACGTTGTTCAGCCGGGCGCGCAGGCCGAGCCGGCTCGAGAGGTCGAACTCGGCGCCCAGGTCGAGGAGTTCGTGGCCCGGATAGCGGTGTTCGTTCTCGGCGTCCAGGTAGTAGCTGCCCTGGTGGCGCAGATCGGCGGTGAAGGCATAGCCCGGCACCGGCTCCCAGCGCAGCTTCAGGTTGGCGAGCGTCTGCGGCGCCGTGTCCACCAGGTTGCCGGCGACGAAGGTCTCGCCGCGGTCGGCCACGAGGTCGAAGCGGTAGGTCTGGCGCGTCCAGGTGCCGTCCAGCGACAGGCTCAGCGTATCGGTGAGCAGCCAGTCGAAGTTCACCTCGGCGCCGACGTGCCGGCTGGCGCCGCCGCTCACGTTGAAGCCCTCCGCGTCCCTGAGGACGCTGTCCTCCTTGTCCATCAGGAAGGCCACCAGCTCCAGCCGCACGGCGTCACCCAGGCGGCGATAGCCGAGCTCGAGGCTGTCCACGCGCTCGCTGTCCAGGTCGGCCACTTCCTGGCCGTTCTGCAGGCGATAGAGCTCGGTGGCCTGGGGCGCGCGGAAGCCCCGGCGCAGGTTGGCGAACACGGCCTGCGCGGCGTCCAGGCGGTAGTTGAAGCCGAGCTTCGGGGCGAGATTGGTGAAATCGTCGCTGCGATCGGCGGGACGGGTGTAGAGGCAGCCGCCGAAGCCGCAGGGCGTGCCGTCGTCCCGGGTGTTGCCCGCGAGCATGCGGTTGTCGTAGTCGTAGCTGAGGTGCTCCAGACGCAGGCCGAACTCCAGCGTGAGCCGTTCGCCGACGGTCGGCGTCCAGTGCACGAAGGGCGCCGCCGACCAGGCGGACACCTCATAGTCGTACTGCTTGCCCGGCGGCCGGGTCTCGACCAGGAAGGGCGGGCCGTCCTGCACCGGTCCGTCCTGGGTCTGGCGCAGCCAGCCGTCGGACCACTCCACGTCGATGCCGGCGAGCAGCGGCAGGGTGCCGCCGGTGAAATCGAGCACGCCGTTCACGCCGGCGCTCACCTGGCCGTTCTCCTCCAGGGGCTGGCCCGGCAGGAAGTGCTGCAGGAAATCCATGTCCGATCGGCGGGCGTAGGCGGTGAGATCCAGTTCGACGGCGTCGCGGCTGAAAGCGCTCCAGCGGGCGCTGAGCCGCTGCGCGTCCGCATCCCGGAAGGCCTCCGGATTCGGATTGGTGCGGTTCACGTCCGGGTCCTCGTACGCGTCCTGGCCGAGGATGAAACCGGCGGTCTCCTGCTCGAGGTGGGTCGCAGCGAAGGACCAGCGCACGTCGCGGCCGGCCAACGGCGTCACGAGGTTCAGGTTCAGCTTGCCCTGTCCGTAGCCGGAATCCTCGCGGAAGCCGCCGTCTTCCTCTGCGTGCAGCCGCAGCGCCCAGGGCGCGGTCTCGCCGCCGGCCCAGCGCGCCGAGCCCCGCAGGTAGTCGTTGGGACCGGCCTCCGCGCTGAAGCCGCGGCGCCGGTCGCTGCGCGGGTCCGGTGTGATGACGTTCACCAGGCCGTGCAGCGCGTTGGAGCCGTAGAAGGCGCTGCCCGGACCGCGCACCACTTCCACGGCGGCGGCTTGCTCCGTGTTGACCTCGAACAGCTGGTTCACGTTGCAGAAGCCGGTGGGGCGGACGGGCAGGCCGTCCTCGAGGAACAGGAACGCGCCGCAGGAGCCGGCGCCGGTCAGGACGGGCGAGCGGATGGCCGTCAGGTGCTCCTGGCCGCTGCCCCGGCTGATCCAGGTGCCCGGCATCTCCAGCATGAGTTCGTGCACGTGATGATGCCCGAGCGCGTCGATCGCCTCGCCCTCGATCCGCGCGGCGTTGCCGGTCGCGGTGATGAGTGGCTGGTCCCGACGCGTGGCGGTGACCACGATCTCCTGGATCGGCTCCTCCGCCGCCTCCGCCACCGCCTCCGCCGCGCCGGGCACGGCACCCGCCAACAGCGCGGCGGCCGGCAGGAGCGCCGACGCAAGGCGGGCTCCGTGTCCGGCGCGGAGCGGCATCAGGTCCGCTTCCCGACCTTCTCGAAGATGAGGCTCACCTCGTCGCCGATCCGATAGTAGCCGTGGCGGACGCGCATGCGCTCGAGCGCCTCGTCCCGTTCGCGCTCCGTGGCGTACCAGTGGACCTTCTCCCAGTCCTCGTCGACCAGGTTGTTGAACGGGTCCGAGGGCGGCAGCGTGACGCGGATGCCCCAGGGGCGGTCGCGTCCGGCCCTGTCCTTGTCGACGAGATTGTGGCGGTGGGCGTAATCCATGACGGCTCGCGGCTCGGCCCGCAGTTCCAGGGGGAGGCGGGATTATAACGGTTAGCCGGGCCGCGTCACTGCCGTCCGTCCGGACGGGGAGGGCGGTCGCCGGCGCCCTCCCGGTCGGCCCAGCCCAGCCAGCGGCGGGTGACCAGCAGGTAGAGGCGCTTGCCGGAGGCCATCCAGATGCGCGAGGTCCAGGCCGGCGTGGCGAGGATGCGCAGCTCCCGCGCGGTCAGGGCCTCGGGCCGGTAGGTGCGCTTGTGCTTCAGGAAGTGACGCAGGTCCTCCCGGGCCAGCAGCCGGAACAGGGGGCCGCGGCGGCGGCTGACGGAGGCCAGCTGAAAATCGACCAGCGCCGGCATGCCGTCGTCGGCCACCAGCCAGTTCGGCTCCTTCGCCAGGTCGTTGTGTGCGACACCGGCACGGTGCAGTCGACGCAGCAGCCGGAAGGCCTCGCGGAAGTAGCGCGCATCCCGCGGCCGGGCGTCGTGCATGGGGCGGCCGGCCAGCCATTCCCGGTCCAGGCCCCACGCGCCTGCGCGCAGTACGGCCGGCGTGCCCGGCACGGCCGCCAGCACGGCCAGCGCCCGTGCCTCGCGGCGCGCGAGCCGGCGCGCGAGCCAGCGCGACCAGGCGGGCGCCGCGCCGACGTCGCGCCGGATCCAGTTGCGGCCGGCCGCATCGCGCACCCGCAGGATGCGGCCGAATGTATCGCTTTTCAGTAATTCCGTGCTTTCCATGGTTCCGTGGTCGCCGTCAACCTCCGCCGGGATAGCGCCCGGGAGCGGATTTGGCCAGAATGACCCGCTCGAGTCCGTCCGCCGGACGGGCCGGTGGACGCATGATAACCGCCGGGGTGCGATGAGCCAGCCGGGCAAGAAGAAACAGGTCGGCCGCCGGGATCCGGACGGCTTCTTCGTCGCCGGCGGGCCCGTGCAGCCGGGCCGGGGCTGTTACGTGCGCCGGGCCGCCGACCGCGAACTCGGACGGCTGGTGCGCGCCGGCGAATACGTTCAGGTCATGGCTCCGCGCCACATGGGCAAATCCAGCCTGATGGCCCGGCTCGCCGAGGAGCTGCGCGGCGAGGGCCGCCACGTCGCGGTGGTCGATCTCACCCAGGTGGGCGCCCGGGAGCGGCCGGACGACCTGGGGCGCTGGTTCTACAGCTTCGCCTTCCGCCTGATCCGCCAGCTCCGTCTCAAGGTGGACCTGCAGGAGTGGTGGCAGGACAAGGCGGTGCTGACCAACCGGCAGCGGCTCACGGAGCTCTACTGGGATCTCATCCTGGAGAGCACGAGCGGACCGGTGACCATCTTCATCGACGAGATGCAGTGCCTGGACAACTTCCCGGGCGTCGAGCAGCTGCTGGCGAGCATCCGGGCGGCCCACAACGCCCGCGCCGCGGAGCCGGCGCTGGCCCGGCTCAACTTCGTCATGCTGGGCATGAGCGTGCCGGAAGGCTTCGACGCCGATTCGGAATACTCGCCCTTCGCCGTCGCCCAGCCGGTGGTGCTGCGCGACTTCCGACTGCATCAGCTGGATGTGTTCGGCCCTGCGCTCGGGCTGCCGGCGCCGCGCGCGAAGGAGGCGCTGGAGCGGATCCACTTCTGGACCAACGGCCAGCCCTATCTCACCCAGAAACTCGCCCGTGCCGTCGCGCGGGCGAAGATGCGGGAGGCCGACCTGGAGGATCCGGCGTTCGTCGTCGATGCGCTCGTCTACCGGCTGTACCTGAACCCGTCGGCGCTGCGCAACGAGCCCCACCTGAGCTACCTGCATCATGCGCTGACGGAGCCGCGCAAGGAGCACGACGAGATCCTCGCCGTGTACGGCCGCGTGCGCAAGGGTGGCAAGGTCATCCTGGACCCCGAGTCGCCGGCACAGCGGCGTCTGATCTCGCAGGGCCTGCTGGTGCCGACGAGGGGCGGCACGCTGGCCGTCCGCAGCCGCCTCTACCACCAGGTATTCACCGCACGCTGGGCCAACGAGCAACTGCCCTTCCGCTGGCGGCGGATCAGCGCGGTGGCGGCGGCGGTACTGCTCACCATACTGGTCCCGATCTGGTACACCCAGTTCCTGCCGCGGCCCTGGACGGCGGTCCTGACCTCGGCCAGCGCGACCCTGCCGGAAGCACGGCAAGCCTGGGAGACGCTCTCCCGGCTGCCCGGCCACGGCGCCAGCGCGGACCGCATGTTCCTCGACTATCTCACCCGCATGAGTCGGGACGCCACGGACGTCGCGGCCGTGGAGGCGGCCGACGAGCTGCTGCGGACGCTGCCGGGCGCGGAGCCGCTGGCCGATCAGCTGGTGGCGGAATTCTGGGACCGCAGGGCGCTGGCCTCCGAATTCCGCCACGAGCGCGACGCCGCCCTGCTGGCCAGGCTCCGTTCGCTGGTGGAGCCCACCGTCGAGCGCCGCCGCCGGGCGGCCGCGCTCATCGGCGCGGATTACGATCTGCTGGCGGCGACGCTGCGCGTGCCGCGGGGCTTCGATCAGGCCGTGCTGGACCGGGACGGCCGCCGGCTGATCGCCGTGCGCGGCAACAGCGTGCATGCCTGGCGCATCGACCGCCTGCCGCCGGTGGCCGAACCCGCCTGGGACGCCACGGCGCTCGCGTTCCTGCCGGCGGTCAGCCGACGCCAGGTGGAGGCCGAGGGCAGGGCCGGCGCGGGGCTGGTTCTGGAGGCCCAGCTCGATCACGATCGTCCCTTCGACCTCAGCATCACGCTGACCGCCCCCTCGGGCCGCAGCGTGACCTTCCAGCCGGGCCTCGCCGGCGCGTCTGCGCTGCGCCATCGCTTCACGGCCGAAGCGGACGGCGTGCTGGCGCCGCTGGCGGACGAGCCGCGGGGCGGCACCTGGACGCTCTCCGTCGCAGATCGGGTGCCCGGCGTCACCGGCGCCCTGGCCGGCTGGAGTCTCGATTTCGGCGACGTCCGGGCCGACGGCGCGCCGTCCGGACCGGCGCTGCCGCTGGAGGACCCGACACCGGAATCCGCGTCGGCCCTGTTCCTCGGTCCGGCCGGACGCTACGCCATCGCCGTGCCGCCGGCAGGCGATGCCGCCGCCAGGGTCTGGGACCTGGCCTCGCTCAGTCCCGTGTCGACGCTGCCGATCACCCGGGAAGAGCGCATCATCGGTTTCGTGCTGGATCAGCGGGTCGTGCTGGTGCAGGGCGCCGCCGGCATCGAGGCATGGACCCTGTCCACCGGGGATCCTGTCGAGTTGCCGGGGGTCGGGCGCGAAGCGACGCTGAGCGCCCTGTCGCCGGACGGCGAGATGCTCGCCCTGGTGGGCGCCGGGCCGGAGCGGGCCGTGGAGGCCTTCGATCTCATCGAAGGCCGGCAGCTCGGGGCCACCGCGGCCGGCGTGGATCACGGCGCGATCGCGATCGCGCCCGACGGCCGCATGGTGGCCGTCGCCGATCCGGATCGCGCCGTTCGCATCTGGCGTTTCGGCGACGAACAGCCCGCCGCGGAGCTGGATCCGCCGGGCCAGCCCGCCGCGCTGGACTTCGATCCCGGAGGCGATCGCCTGGCCGTGCAACTCGCCGACGGCGGCCTGATGCTGTGGCGTGCCGGCGACGAGGGGCAGGCACGCGTGCGCAGCTTCCGGGGGCCGGGCCCCTGGCGGGTGAGTTTCGACGAGACCGGCAACCGCCTGCTGGTGGGGTCTGCCGCGTCCGGCTTCCGGCTGCTCGACGAAGACCTGGAGACCCTGGCCGGGCCTCTGCTCTTCCGGCTGCTCGACGAAGACCTGGAGACCCTGGCCGGGCCTCTGCTGAGGGGCGGCTTTGCGACAGGCCAGGCGATCTGGGCCGCCCACCGGGAAGCGGATCGGCTCGCGCTGACCGGCAGCCCGGGCGAAGGCTGGATGCGTCTGTGGCGCCTGCCGCCCCGCACGGAGGCCGCCGGTCCCGGCGGGACGGGCGCCGTGACGGTCGTCGCGCTGTCTCCGGACGGCCGGACGATGGCCATCGGTACCCGCGACGGCAGCCTGCGCCTGCAGGCGGTCGGCGATGGTCGGGGCAATGAACGCACCGATGGCAGGAGCAGTGGCCAGAGCAGTGGCCGGGGCGATGGCAGGGGCAATGCCGATGGCACTGGCGGCGGCGAACGGGCTGCAGAGCAGGTCGATTACTTCGGCCATGCGCGGGCCGTCTGCTGCGCGGCCTTCAGCCGGGATGGCCGCGTACTGGCCAGCGCCGCTGCGGACGGCAGCCTGAGGGTATGGGACGCGGAGGCGGGAGAACCGAGAGAGTTCATCGCGCTGCAGCCCAGCGCCCATCCGGTCAGCGAGCTGGCCGTATCCGCCGACGGCGGGCGCGTGGTGGTGATCGCCGGGCCCCATCTGCGGATATGGGATGCCCGGGATGGCACGCTGTTGTCGGAGCGCCAGCCGGGCGCCCGAATCACGGCGGTCCGGAGCCTTCCCGGGGGTGAGGGATTCCTGTTCGGCGACGCATCGGGCAGCGTATGGCGGCTGGACGAGGACGGTCGGCTGGAGCGTCTCGCCGGCGTCGGCGGGCCGGTCACGGCGCTGGCTCCCACCCGGGACGGCGGCATCCTCGCCGTCGCCACCGCAGAGGGCGCGCTGCAGCTGCTCGACATGGCCGATCGCCAGCTGAAAGGCGCGGCGGATCCGTTGCCCGGGCCGGCGACCTCGCTGGAGTTCAGCGCCGGCGGCGATCACCTGGTCGCGCGCAGCGGCCACTGGCTGCATCGCTACCGCCTCTCGGTATTCCAGTTGCTTCCGGAGTCCGCCCGGCTGCTGCCTGCCACGGTCATCCGCGGCGGCATGAGCCTGACGGGCGACGACGGCGAGCAGGTGCGGGTGCTGGCCGGCTTCGGCGCGCCGCGGCCGGTGGGCGTGGACTTCGGCGCGGCGGAGGTGGCGCCGCTGCAGGGCGAGTCCGCCGTGCTGGTGGAGCAGTGGCGGGACCGCCTGCGCGCGGGCACGGCCCTGGTCAGCGAGCCGGTCCCCGCAGGGCCCGAACGACCATCTCCAGCCCCCGGGCCGTGACCCGCCGCGGGGGCAGTGGCGCGGCCGCCTGAAGTTCCACCCGGGCGCGGAAACGACGCGGTCTCTTCAGCAGCGCTCGTCCGCCGCGGCGGCTGAACCAGCTGTCCCACAGACCCCGCAGCGCCGTCGGCACGACCGGCACCGGCCGCCGTGCCAGGATGCGCTCGATACCGGCGCGGAATTCGCCGATGCGCCCGTCCGGCGTCAGGGCGCCCTCCGGGAAGATGCAGATCAGGTGGCCGGCCGCCAGCTCGTCGTCGATGGCCCGGTAGGCGGCCTCCAGCAGGGCCGCGTCCTCGCGGCGCGAGGCGATGGGGATGGCGCGGGCGGCGCGGAACAGGTAGGAAAGCACGGGCACCGCGAAGATGCGATGGTGCATCACGAAGCGGACCGGGCGCCGCACCAGTCCGCCGATGATCAGCGCATCCACGAAGCTGACGTGGTTGCAGACCAGCACCGCCGGTCCGGTCTCGGGGATGTGCTCGAGCCCCCGAAAGCGCACCCGGTACATCACGTGCACCAGCAACCAGGCGGATACCCGCAGCACGAATTCCGGCAGCGTCACGCACAGATAGAGGGCCACCAGGGCATTCACCGCTGCCAGCACCAGGAACAGCCCGGGCAGCGTCAGGCCGGCGGCGAGCGCAGCCAGGGCCAGCGCGGCTGCGAGCACCATGAACAGGGCATTGATGATGTTATTGGCGGCGATGATCCGCGAGCGCTGTCGCTCGGCACTGCGCTCCTGCATCAGCGCGTACAGAGGCACGCTGAACAGGCCGCCGAAAACGCCCAGGAAAAGGAAATCGACGAACACCCGCAGGGAGCCTTCCCGGGCGAAGGTGGCGACGATTCCGGCCTGCTCCCCCGCCGCCGCGGTCGGGTGCGCCAGGTACACGTCCAGCGCGAACACCGTGAGGCCCAGCGCGCCGATCGGCACCAGGCCCAGCTCGATGCGGCGCCCGGAGAGCCGCTCGCAGAGCAGGGCGCCGAGAGCGATGCCGACGGCGAAGGCCACCAGCAGCACCGTGGCGACGCCGGGGTCGCCGCGCAGGATCTCCGCGGCATAGACCGGCAGCTCCGACAGAACGACGAAACCGAAACTCCAGAACCAGGAAATGCCGAGGATGGCGAGCAGCACGCTGCGCTCCTCGCCGGCGAAGCGCATGATGCGCAGCGTCTCGGTGAACGGATTCCAGCGCAGCACCAGGTCCGGTTCCGGCGGCGGCGCCTCCGGGATGAAGCGCGAGGCGGCATAGCCGGCCACCGCGAAGACGAGCAGCAGCAATGCGAGCAGCACCGATCCCGGGCCGCCGGCCGCCACGGCGAGCCCGCCGATCGCGAGTCCCAGGATGATGGCCAGGTAGGTGCCGCCTTCCACCAGCGCGTTGCCGCCGACGATCTCTCTCCCCGTCAGGGTTTGTGGCAGGATCGAATACTTCACCGGGCCGAACATCGTGGACTGCAGGCCCATCAGGAACACGAGCGCCAGCAGGGCGCCGCCGTGGGCGGCGGTGACGGCGAAGGCGGCGAGCAGCATCAGGGCGATCTCGGCGAGCTTCACCCGGCGTATGAGCAGTGCCTTGTCGTACTTGTCGGCGAGCTGCCCGGCGAGGGCGGAGAAAAGGAAGAACGGCAGGATGAACAGCGCGGCGCTCAGGTTGACCGCCAGCGAGGGCGCCAGCCCCGCGACGCTCACGGCGTGGAAGGTGAGCAGGAAGATCAGCCCGTTGCGCAGTACGTTGTCGTTCAGCGCGCCGAGGAACTGAGTCACGAAGAACGGCAGGAACCGGCGTTCCCGCAGCAGATCGAACTGGCTTCGAGCAGACACGGCCATGGTGCTCCCCGGCAAGGCCCCGTGCCGGGGCGGCCCTCGTGGCGACGTCCGGGAATGGTAACCGACGATATTTCGTGGCGGTATTGTGTGGCGACATGGGTCATGGCGGGGGCGGGACCTGCGTCACGGGACGGGCCCGCCCTGCGTGGTAGTATTTTTCGCGTTTCGTGCCGCCGGGCAGAGATCCGTAATCCAGTGAAACCGCGAATCTGCAGAGTGTTCCTGACCGTCGCCGCCCTGGCGGCGGCAGGCTGTGTGCCCGAGCCCCCGCCCCGGACCACGGCCGACTTCCTGGACGATCCGATCGCTCTCGAAGCGACGCTCGCCCGCTGCAACGCCGACCGCACTCGCACGTTGCGCGACCCCGAGTGCCAGAATGCCAGGGAGGCAGCGCAGCGCATCTCGGTGGAAGAGGAGGAGGAGCGGCTGCGAAAGCTGGAGGCCCAGTCCCAGCGCAAGCTGGAGGAGCTGCGGGCCCTGCAGCGAGCGGCCGACGAGGCCCGCCAGCGCGCGGAGGAAGCGGAGCGCCGGGCCGAGGAGGCGGAGCTTATGCGGCAGCTGATCGAGGGCGGGGCCGCCGCACCCGGCGGCGAAACCACACCGGGGGAGCGCGACGACGAGATGCCGGCAACGGAATCGCCCGGCGACGAGCCGGGCGCCGGGATCGCTCAGTCCGGAGAGAGCTGAGCGGCCGCCGGGCCCGTGCCCGGAAATGCTTTCACCCGGGCATCGCGTTCGGGCGCGGAATCCATGGCCGCCGAGGCGAATGCCGCTCCGGTTTATTCGTCGGGGTCGACCGGCTCGAAGGTCTCCGGCTCTGCCTCCTCCTCGCCCTCCGGAGGCGGCGGCTCGCCGGCACCGTCGCCGATGCCATAGGTGCGCACCTCGGGCTCCGGCCCGTCGCGGACCGGTGCCGACCCGGTGTCACCGCCGGGCTCCTGCGCCGGCGGCGGCAGCGCCGTGCCGTCCTCGGGCGTCAGACGTGTGAGGGTGGCGACGAAGCGCCGCGCCTGCACGGGAGCGGTGACGCCGTCGGCCGAGAAGATCGCCTGCGCCTCCACGCCCGGCGTCGCGTAGAACGCGGCGTTGGCGGCCTGGTCGATGCCGAGTGAGGCGCCGTCGACGGCCACGCCCAGGAACAGCCCCCGGCTGCGCGAGTAGGAATACACCTCGGAGCGCAGACGGATGTCGGTGCTGGCGGAGGTGTAGCGGCCCACCGGTCCGGCGGCCACCGACGCATCGGCGCCCAGCGTCAGCTTGCCGTCGGTGATGCCCTCGACGCCGCGCCGGTTCTTGAAGACCAGGATCAGGTCCGAGGACTGTGCGCCCGCCTGCCAGCCGACGCTGCCGCCGGTGACGGTAATGAAGCTCGGCTGGCTCCACTGGCCGTCGGGCTGACGCACCACCAGCACGCCCTTGCCCCACCGGGCGCCGAGCACGAGGCCAACCTTCAGCACGTCCGGAATGACGGCCACGCCGTAGGCGCTGCCGAGCAGCGCCGGCGGGATGCCGTCCTCCGGGATGGCCGCCAGTTGTTCCAGCACTTCGGTGGCGTTGATGAGGCGCTGTTCTTCCGGGGTCTCGGCCCGGGCGGCGCCGGCCAGCAGGACGGCCGCACACACCCAGGCGGTCATCAGGATTCTCATTGGCTCGCTCTCTGATTCGCTGTTCGGGTCGTCCGGCGGCGGGCCGCCCGCAGGCGGCCGCGGCGCCGGTTCGCAGTGTTTGTCGAAGCGGTAATACGCTGCGAATGATACGCGATTTCGCCGAGCGGCGATCCGGGGGCCGTCAGTGCTCCGCCACCTCCGCGGCGAGCGGCGGCACGGGGCAATCCAGCATGGCGCAGACGGCGCGCAGGAGTTCCGCCTCGGCGAGCGTGGTGCGCCGGTCGTGCCGGATCACCGCGATCAGCGCCACCACCACGCGGCGCCGGGCCCGGCCGGAGAGCTGGCGCAGCACCTGCAGCGAGGCGTCCAGCTGCCGCTGCCAGTCGGGCGGCGGACTATACGGCGGCCAGTCGCCGTCCAGCGTGGCGACGCCGGCCTCGTAGGCACGCCGGCTCGCCTCCTCGCTGCGCGCACCGTGTGCCGCGAGGGTGGCGAGCAGCCGCTGCACCGCGGTGCGGGCGCTCCGGCGGCCGATGTCCGTGCCCTGGCGCCGGGCCTCGGCGCGGGGTGCCAGCGCCTCGGACAGGTGTCCTCGCAGCGTCCGCGTGAAACAGTATTCGTAGAAATCGAGCCCGCCGTCGAGGGTGGTGAGTTCCTCGCCGAGATCGACCAGGAAGGCGAGCTGGGCCTGCGGTCGGTCCTTCAGGGCGGGGAAGGCGAGTTCGAGCAGCGGCAGGCGGTAGAGAGGACCGAGAGCGGCGCTGTCTTCGTGCAGCCTCTCCACGCGCCGGGTGCGCGCCTCGCCGATACGGCTCTGCAGGAGTGCCAGCTGGCGCTGCCTCGCCGCCGGTTCCGCGTGCAGGACCAGCGCCAGCGCGAGGAACACGGCACCGTCGCGGGAGTGTGCCGCGTGCTGCACCTCTTCCGGGATCGTGCGCCGCAGGCGGCCTGCGAATGCCACCTGCTCGTCACCCGGATTGCCGATGCTCGCGGTGATGCGCTCGGCGTCGAGGGCGACGTCTCCCGTGCCGGCCGTGCCCGCCCCCGCGAGGCCGGCGGTCCGGCCCTCTTCGTCGGCGACCGCCCCGGCGGCCGGCGCAATGTCGGCGAGACTGTCCGGATCGAAGGAGGGATCGAGGGCGAGGATGCGCTTGTCCAGCGGCGGATGGGTGGCCATCAGGCGAGTGAACGACCGGCCGCCGAAGGCGAACAGCATGTGGCTAACCTCCTCGGGATCGGCGGCGCGGAAACGCGAGCCCGCGCTCGCAGCCGCGATCTTCTTCAGCGCGCCGGCGATGCCCTGTGTCTGGCGGGTGAACTGCACCGCCGAGGCATCCGCCAGGTACTCCCGCTGCCGGGAGACGCCGGCTTTGATGAGGCGGGCGAACAAAACGCCGATGGAGCCAATGAGGAACAGCCCCACGCCGATGACGAGCACGACCGGCGCGCCGCCCCGCCCGGAGCGGCTGCCGAGACGCACGTGACGCGTGCCGCGCAGCACCATGCGGCCGGCCAGCGCGATGGCGAGGATGCCGAACAGCAGCCCCATGAGGCGGATATTCAGACGCATGTCGCCGTTCAGGATATGGCTGAACTCGTGGGCGACCACGCCCTGCAGCTCGTCCCGGTCCAGCGTCTCGAGCGTGCCGCGGGTGACGGCGATCGCCGCATCGCCCGGGTTGAAGCCGGCCGCGAAGGCATTGATGCCCGGCTCTTCCTCAAGCACGTAGATCTCGGGCACCGGCACGCCCGAGGCGATGGCCATCTCCTCGACGACGTTTCGCAGGCGCAGCCGCAGCGGGTCCTGCACGTCTGTGGGCACCGGGGTCGCACCGAGTTCGCGTGCCACCTGTCCGCCGCCATCGGAGAGGCGTGCCGTGCGGTACAGGCTCGCCAGGCCGATCACGGAACCCGTGGCCAGCGCGACGGTGCCGAGCAGGCCGGCGTTTGCGGACAGGCGGCCGCCGTTCAGCAGGCCGACAGCAGTCTCCGGCTGCATCAGGGCGAGAGCGGCCGCCACGATCAGGGTCACCGCGGCGATGATGACGGCGGTGGCGAGCAGAAAGACCGCCACGAGCCAGCGGCTGGTGCGCCGGCTCCGGTCCTGGGCCTCGAAGAAGTTCACGGCGGCTACTCAGCGGGCGGCGCCGCTCCTGCGCATCAGGTGAACGAGACCTCCGGCACCGTACGCTTCTCCTCGGACTCGATGTCCAGGAAGGATGCCGGCTCGAAACGGAACATGCCGGCGACGATGTTATTGGGGAAGTTCTCGCGGGTGTTGTTGTAGGTGAGCACCGCGTCGTTGAACGCCTGGCGCGCGAAGGCCACCTTGTTCTCGGTACTGGCGAGTTCTTCCTGGAAGCGCAGCATGTTCTCGTTGGCCTTCAGGTCCGGGTAGGCTTCGGCCAGGGCGAACAGGCGTCCGAGCGCGCCGCCCAGCGTCGCCTCGGCGGCCGCCAGTTGCTTGATGGCATCGGCGTTGGCGGGGTCGGCCTTCGCCGCGGTCAGACCGGAGGCGGCGGCGTTACGGGCACTGATGACGGCCTCGAGGGTCTCACGTTCGTGTTTCATGTAACCTTTCACCGACTCGACGAGGTTCGGTATCAGGTCGTAGCGGCGCGTGAGCTGGACGTCGATCTGCGCAAAGGCATTCTTCACCCGGTTACGCGAGTTGACGAGCCGGTTGTAGATGCCGATGCCGAAAACGGCGACAACGACGATCAGGCCGAGGAATATGAGAAATCCAGACATGGACGGGCTCTCCGCAACAGTCCCGGGGCCCGAGCATACCCATCGCGGCACGGCAGGACCAGCGCTTTGGTGCCTGCTCGCCTGCCTCGCGTTCGCCCAGCCGGCCGCCGCGGCCTGGCTGGACCGCAGCGAGACGATGATGGGCACGCTCGTCAGCGTCCGGCTCTGGCACGAGGAGGGTGACGCGTCCCGGCAGGCCGCCGCCGCGGCGGTGGATGCGGCCATCGCCGAGATCGACCGCATCGAGCAGCTCATGAGCACCTATATCGACGAGAGCCGCATCTCCGAGATCAACCGCGATGCGGCCGAGCGGCCGGTGCCGGCGGGCGAGGAACTCTACGGACTGGTCGAGACGGCTTTGCGGGTATCGCGGCTGACCGACGGGGCCTTCGACATCACCTACGACAGCGTCGGCCAGCACTACGACTATCGCGCGGGCAGGCGGCCGGACGCCGGGACCATCGAGGAGGAGATCGGGCGCCTGGATTACCGTCTGGTCACGCTGGTGCCGGAGGGCCATGCCATCCGCTTCCGGCGCGACGGCGTGCGCATCAACCTGGGCGGCATCGCCAAGGGCTACGCCGTGGAGCGCGCCGTCGCCGTGCTCGCCGGGGCCGGTTACCGCCATGCCATCGTCACGGCGGGCGGCGACTCCCGCCTGCTCGGCGACCGGGGCGGGGAGCCCTGGGTGGTGGGGGTGCGCGATCCCCGCTCCGAGGAGGGCGTTGCCGTGCGTCTGCCGCTGGTGGACGAGGCCATCTCCACGTCGGGCGACTACGAGCGCTACTTCGAGGAGGACGGCGTCCGCTATCACCACATCCTCTCGCCCGCCACCGGCGAGCCGGCCCGGGGCGTTTACAGCGCGACCGTCGTGGGCCCGGACGGCGTGCTCACGGACGCCCTGTCCACCTCGGTGTTCGTGCTCGGCGTCGAGCGCGGGCTGGCTCTCATCGAGGAGCTGCCCGGCTACGAGGCCATCGTGATCGATGCCGGCGGGCGCATGCATTACACCGCGGGGCTGGCCCCGCCGGAGTGACAAGGGCGTCGCCGTTCGGCGACAGCAAAACACGATAACTTTCAGTGCGTTACCGGGCGGTCGCCCGGGCCTGTCCGCTGTTGCCGACACCGGCGCCGCCTGCTCGATGCCACCCCGCTGCTAAGTCCCTGATAAACCGCGCCCCGGCCGCGGCTGGCACGCCATTTGCTAGAGATCCCTGCGGCGGCCGTCGCTGCCCGTCACACGCGTGCCCGTCGACTGGCCCGAGCCAGGCCTGACGGTACTGTGACAGGCATCACGGCCGTTTACGTGCAAGCGCTGCGACCATTATGTCCGGTCGCCGACGGGTTGCCGCCCGTGTCATCCGCACGGGCTGTCGCCGGCCTAATTCGCACGGGCCCGCCGTCCGTGCAATCCGTGCGGGCCCGTCGCCCGTGCAACCAGTGAGGAGTCCGTGATGGAGATAAGGAGATCATTCGCTGCCCTGCTGCTCGTGGCGTTCGCCGTTACGCCGGCACTCGCCAGCAAGGGCGCACTCGACGGCCAGCAGGCGCCCGACTTCGCCCTGACGAGCCTGGACGGCGACAACCTGCGGCTCTCCGAGTACCGGGGCGAGGTCGTCATGATCAACTTCTGGGCCACCTGGTGCGGACCGTGCCGCCAGGAGATGCCGCTGCTCGACGAGCTCTACGACCGCTACGAGCGCGTGGGCTTCCAGCTGCTCGGCGTGAACATCGACGACGACCCGCGTCGTGCCATGGAGATGGCCGAGGAACTCGGCATCAGCTTCCCCGTGCTGTTCGACGACCGCAAGGAAGTGAGCGAGCTGTATCGGGTGGAGGCGATGCCGGTCACCGTGATCCTCGATCGCGAGGGCGTGGTCCGCTACACGCACTACGGCTACAAGCCCGGCTACGAAGAGTACTACCTGGACCAGGTTCGCACGCTGCTGCGCGAATGATGGCGGACGGAACCGGTCGCGAACAGGCGCCACGGCGCCCGGAGTCAGGACAGTGAGACGATTGCTTTTCCCCCTGCTGCTGCTGGTGATCACGGGCATCAACGCCCACGTGCTTTCCGCCGATGCCGCCGATGCTGCCAATAGCGGCAATGTTGGCAATGCTGAAGACGAGCAGGAATTCCGCAGCCTCGACCAGCAGGTCCAGTCGCTGAAGAAAGAGGTGCTGGACCTCAACCGGGAGCTCTTCCTGCTGGAGGAGGATCTCCTGTTCCCGGCCAACTCCCAGGTGGCGATGTTCGTCTCTCTCGACGTCGGCATCTTTTTCGACGTGGAGTCGGTGAGCCTCGAGGTCAACGGCAAGGAGGTCGCCAACTATCTCTACACCGAGCGCGAGGCCGAAGCATTGCGTCGGGGCGGGGTGCACCGCATCCACGTCGGCAATCTGAAGGTGGGCGAGCACGAGCTGGTTGCCTTCTTCAGCGGCAAGGGGCCCCACGGCCGGGACTACCGACGCGGCGCGGATCTGGTGTTCGACAAAGGCATCGGCGCCAAGTACATGGAACTCAAGATCTCGGACCGCAAGCACAAGCAACAGCCCGAGTTCGTCGTTACCGAGTGGGAGTAGGGATTTGGTGGCCGGGCGAAAATTCCTGGCCGCTGCGGCGGCCCTGTTGCTGCCGGCGGCCGCCGGCGCAGAGCAGGGGCCGGTCACCGTGGAGGACCCGCATTACGGCGAGGTCCTTTTCCATTTCTATCAGCGGGACTACTTCACCGCACTGGTGCATCTGACCGCAGCCGAAGAGCGCGGGCTGGTGGCGGATCACGCCGCCGAGGCAGAGCTGCTGCGCGGCGGACTCTACCTTTCCTACGGCCAGCACGAAGAGGCGTCGCTCATCTTCGAGCGATTGCTCGCCGAGAGCACCGATCCGTCGATCCGGGACCGGACCTGGTTCTTCCTGGCCAAGATCCGCTTCCAGCGGGGCTATCACCGGGACGCCGAACTGGCGCTGGCGGAGATCCGCGATGCGTTGCCGGAGGAGCTCGAGGCCGAGCGCCGCATGCTGGCCGCTCAGGTGTTGATGGGCCAGGAGCGCTACCAGGAAGCCATCGACAACCTCTCGGACTGGCGCGGGCCCGGCGACTGGCTCGCCTACGCCCGCTACAACCTGGGGGTGGCGCTGGTACGCAACGGTCAGCTGGCGGAGGGCGCTGCGCTGCTGGACGAGGTCGGGCGCATCCCCGCCGACAGCGAGGAGCTGAGGAGCCTGCGGGACAAGGCGAACGTCGCGTTGGGCTATAGCTATCTGCAGGACGAGCGTCCGCAGGCTTCCCGGCCGGTGCTGGAGCGGGTGCGGCTGCAGGGCCCGTTCTCCAACAAGGCCCTTCTGGGCACGGGCTGGGCCGATTCGGCGGACGCTGAGTTCGAACGCGCGCTGGTGCCGTGGCTGGAACTCCGTTCCCGCAACCTGCTGGACCCCGCCGTGCAGGAATCGCTGCTGGCCGTGCCCTACGCCTACGGCATGCTGGGCGCCAACGCCCGCGCCGCGGAACACTACCTGAGCGCCATCGACGCCTTCGAGGCCGAGTCCTCCCGCATCGACGGCGCCATCGAACGTATCCGCCGGGGCGAGATGATCGACACCCTGCTGGCCGCCGATCCCGGCGACCAGATGGGCTGGTACTGGCAGCTCGACGAACTGCCGGCGACCACGGAGAACCGCTATCTGCTGCATCTGCTCGCGAGCCACGAGTTCCAGGAGGCGCTGAAGAACTACCGCGACCTTCGCTTCCTGCAGCGCAACCTGCTGGACTGGAAAGACAGCGTCGGCGTTTTCGACCACATGCTGGAGACCCGCCGGCTCGCCTATGCCAGCCGGCTGCCCAGGGTGCAGCAGGCGCTTGCGGACGCCGACCTGGAGGCCATCGACCAGCGCCGCCGGGAATTCGAGTCCCGGCTGAACCGCATCGTGCAGGAGCGCGATGCGCTGGCCCTGGCGACGCCCCGGGAACACAGCCTCTGGGAGGAGGTGAGGAGCCTGTCCGCCAACCCGGCGCTGGAGGCGGCATTGCCGGAGGCAGAGGACGCCGCCGCGAAGCTGCGTCTGATGCGCGGGGTGCTGGCCTGGGACCTGGACAAGCACTTCAAGGCCCGGGTCTGGCGTCAGCGCAAGAACCTGCGCGACCTGGAGCGCGCGCTGGCGGAGGGCCGGCGTTCGCGCCAGAACGTCGAGCAGGCCCGCGTCGACGGGCCCGAAACCCTCGCCGGCTTCCGATCGCGCATCGACAACCTGTCACCCCGCATCGATGCCCTGCTGGCCCGCCTGGCCGATCTTGCCGACCGTCAGGAGGCGTATCTCAGGCGCATCTCCGTGCGTGAACTGGAGGCGCAGAAGGGCCGCATGGCCACCTACACGGTACAGGCGCGCTTCGCGCTCGCCTCTATCTACGATCGCGCCGCCCAGCTGAGGGAGGCGCCGTGAACGGCGCGGCCATCAGCCTGATTGCGCTGAGCTGGCTCTGGCCTTTCGGCGGCGACGAACCGTCGGGCGAGGAGACCATCGGCAGCCTCGAGGAACAGCGGGTCGAGGTGGAGCCCGCCGGCCCCATCCCGGGCAGCAACCGCCTGGCCCGTGAGAACTACCGGCGCTTCCTCGAGCTCGCCGACGACGACCCGCTGAAGGCGGAGGCCATGCGACGGCTGGCCGATCTCGAGCTGGAGGCCACCGAGGCCGCCGAGCTGGCCGCGAATGCGGAGACCATAGAGCGGCTGGGCTACGACAATGCCATCCAGCTCTACGGCAAGTTGCTCGAGACCTATCCCGACTACGCCCGCAACGACCTGGTCCTCTATCAGCTCGCGCGGGCCTACGAGAGCGCCGGCCGCCAGGAGGAGGCGCTGGTGGTACTGGACGAACTCGTGACTGCGTGGCCCGACACCGCGCATTTCCACGAGGCCCAGTTCCGCCGCGGCGAGATGCTGTTCTCGCTGAAACGCTACGCGGAAGCCGAGGAGGCGTATCGCATCCTGGCGGCCGCCGGCACGGACACCGGGTTCTACCAGCAGGCGCTGTACAAGCTCGGCTGGAGCCGTTTCAAGCTGGCGCTGCACGAGGAGAGCCTGGAGCCGTTCTTCGGCCTGCTGGAACTGAAGGTTGCCGCCGGCGCGGCGGACCGGGAGGCCATGCTGGACGGGCTGGGCCGCGCCGAGCGCGAACTGGTGGCCGACACCTTCCGCGTTCTCTCCATCACGTTCTCCTACATGGAAGGCGCCGAGAGCATCGATGCCTACCTGAACGAACACGACGCGCCCCATTACACCTACGCCATTTACGAGAATCTGGGCGACCTCTATCTGGAGAAGGAGCGCTACGACGATGCCGCGGCCACCTACCGGGCCTTCGTCGAGCGCGATACGCTGCATGACCGTGCGCCCCACCTGCTGGTGCGCGTCGTGGACGCGTACCGGGAGGGCGGCTTCCCGACCCTCGTGCTGGAAGCCAAGGAAGAGTTCGTGGAGCGCTACGGCATGGACACGCCGTGGTGGGCCGAGCGCCAGCGCGGCGAGCACGGGGAAGTGGTGGGCTACGTGAAGTCCAGCCTCACCGACCTGGCGCGCTACTACCACGCCCGGGCCCAGGAAGAGGGCGAGACCGCGGACTATCAGCGTGCGGCGCGCTGGTACCGCAAGTATCTGGATTTCTTCCCCGGCGAGGAGGACTCGGCGAAGACCCACTTCCTGCTGGCGGAAATTCTGTACGAGAGCGGCGATTACCAGGCCGCCACGGACGCCTACGAGGCAACCGCCTACGGCTATACCTTCCACGACCGGGCCGCCGAGGCGGGTTATGCCGCGCTGCTGTCCTATCGCCGCCACGAGGATGCTCTGGAGGCGGACGCCCGCCTCGTGTGGCACGAACGTTATCTCGAGAGCGCGCTGCGCTTCGCCGAGACTTTCCCGGCCCATCCGGAGACCGGCGCGGTCCTGACCACCGTGGCAGAAGACCTGTTCGGCCAGGGCCGTTTCGAGGAGGCCATCGCCGTGGCCGGCGACGTGGTGACGAAGATGCCGCCGGTCGAGCCTGCGCTAGAGGAGACGGCCTGGCGCGTGCTGGCCCACTCCCGCTTCGACCTCGGCCGCTATGCGGAGGCGGAGAGCGCCTACCTGGAGCTGCGCTCGCGCACCGACCCGCAGGATGCCGAGGCCGTGGCGGAGATACGCAAGCGCATCGCCTCGTCCATCTACAAGCAGGGCGAGATCGCCCGGGAAGCCGGTGAGCAGGAGACGGCCGTCGGGCATTTCCTGCGCGTCGGCACCGTGGTGCCCGCGGCGTCGATCCGGGAGACGGCGGAGTACGATGCGGCCGCCGTGCTGATCGCGATGCAGGCCTGGGACCGGGCGGCCGCCGTCCTGGAGACCTTCCGCCTGGATTATCCCGACAGCGACCGCGCCGACGAGGTGACCCGGCGGCTCGCCGTCGTCTACATGGAGTCGGGCCGCAAGGGCCGGGCGGCGAGCGAGTTCCGCCGCATCGCAGTGGCGGGTTCGACGACGCCGCAGCTGCAGCGCGAGGCCCTGTGGCAGGCCGCCGACCTCTACCGGGAGACCGGCAGCGTCGGCGAGGAGCGCGCCGTGCTCCAGGACATCGTCGCGCGCTTCCCTGCGCCCGTGGCCGAAGCGGTGGAGGCGCGCCAGCGGCTCGCCGACCTGGCCCGGGAAGCCGGCGATGCGGGCGCCCGCCAGCGCTGGCTGGAGGCCATTGTCACCGCGGATGCCGGCGCCGGCGACGCGCGTACCGAGCGCACGAAGTTCCTGGCGGCGAAGGCTTCGCTGGAACTCGCGGAGCCGAAGCGGCGTTCCTTCGCCGCCGTGCCGCTGACCCATCCCCTGAAGGAGAGCCTGGCGGCCAAGAAGGCCATGATGGAAGAGCTGCTGGACGCCTACGGCAGGGCCGCCGACTACGGCGTGGCCGAGGTGACGACCGCGGCGACCTTCCGCATCGCGGAGGTTTACCACCGGTTCAGCAAGGACCTGATCGACTCGGAGCGGCCGGCGGGACTGGACGAACTGGAACTGGAGCAATACGAGATTCTGCTCGAAGAGCAGGCGTTCCCGTTCGAGGAGAAGTCCATCGAGCTGCACGAGGTCAACGCCGCCCGGGCCAACGACGGGGTCTACGACGAATGGGTGCGCCGCAGCTTCGAGGAGCTGGCGGCGCTCATGCCGGCGCGTTATGCGAAAGCGGAGAAGACGGAAGATGCGTTACCGGGCCTTTACTGAGGCGGGCGCCGTCCGCCGCCGCTGGCCGCGCCTGGCGCTGCTGGCCGGCATGGCGGCAATGGCCGCGCTGGCGGCCGGCTGCGCCGGCACCGGCGGCGGGAAGACCGCTGTCGAGGCGGCGTCGGCGGACCCGGCGGCCGAGGTCGCCCCGGGGATCCGGGCCGATTACGGCAAGGCCGTGGCGCTGCTGGAGGCCGGGGATCTGGAGGGCGCCGAGGCGCTGCTGCGCCGCTTCGTCGACGCAAACCCGGCCTATCCGGGCGCCTGGACGAACCTTGCCATCGTCTACCGCCAGGACGACCGCCCCGACGAGGCGGAGGCGGCTCTCGACCGGGCGCTGGGCCTCGACGAGGGCTACGCACCGGCCCTGAATCAGCTCGGCGTCATGCATCGGGAGGCCGGGCGCTTCAATGAGGCGGAAGCCGCTTATTTGAAGGCCGTCACAGCGGATCCCGACTACCCGTTGGCACACTTCAACCTCGGCGTGCTCAACGACCTCTATCTGGGCAGCCCGGAAACGGCGCTGACCCACTACGAGCGCTACCAGGCGCTCACCAGCGGAGGCGACGACAGGGTGGCGATGTGGATAGTGGATATCAGACGGCGTCTCGGCATCGAGACCCAGTCGGCGAGGGCGGACTGATGCGCTGCGCGCCCGCCATGCGCCTGCTGCCGGTCCTGCTCCTGCTGGCCGTTCCCGTATTCGCTCCCCTCGGCGCCGAAGAGGGCGATCAGCGGGATGCGGTGGAACCGGCGGTGTCCGGTGAGGCGCTGTCGGCCGAGACGCAGGCGCCGCCCGTCCGCGGCGAGGCCCGCGTGATGGACGAGCTGGACCTGGATCGCACCGAGATCACGGGCAACCGGGAGCTGCCGAAGGTGCTCTACATCGTGCCCTGGAAGGCATCCGACCTCGGCGACCTGGTCGGCCGCCCGGTGAACAGCCTGCTGGACGAGGTGCTCGCGCCCGTGGACCGGGAGGTCTTCGTTCGCCAGGTGGACTATTACCAGAACCTTTATGCCGGCCCGGAAGCCGGCGCTGAGTCCGGCAGCGATGCCGGCAGTTCGCAATGACGTTTGATTATTAGAGGAGCAATCAAATGGATATGTTCGGCGCCGTAGTGCGTTTCTTCCAGGACGGGGGCGAATTCATGTACCCCATCCTGATCGTGTTCGCGATCGGTATGGCGATCGCCATCGAGCGGTACCTGTATCTCACCTATTCCGGTGCTTCCAACCGCCAGCTCTGGAACAAGATCGTGCCCTATCTCAAGGCCGGCAATTTCCAGAAGGCGGTGGAGCTGACCAGCAAATCCAAGGCCGCCATCGGCACCATCCTCACCTACGGTCTGTATCGCATACGCTCGGCGCGGCGCCGGGACGACATCGAGAAGGCCATGGAGGAGAGCATGATGGAGGTGCTGCCGCGACTCGAACAGCGCACCCATTATCTGGCGACGCTGGCGAACATCGCCACGCTGCTCGGCCTGCTCGGCACCATCATCGGCCTGATCCGCGCCTTCACGGCGGTGGCGAATGCCAACCCGGCCGAGAAGGCGGACATGCTGTCGGCGAGCATCTCCGTGGCGATGAACACCACAGCGTTCGGCCTGATGGTGGCCATCCCGCTGCTGCTCATCCACACGGTGCTGCAGACCAAGACGAACAAGATCGTCGACAGCCTGGAGATGGCCTCGGTGAAATTCCTGAACGCCATCACGGAGCGTGAAGGCAAGGGCGCGGAGGCAGCATGATCCGCAACCGCAGGCCCCGGCGTCACATCGAGACGGCGGAGCTCAACATCACCGCGTTCATGAACCTGATGGTGATCCTGGTGCCGTTTCTGCTGATTACGGCGGTGTTCTCGCGACTGGCGGTTCTGGAACTGAACCTGCCGGGCTCCTCTTCCGAGGTCGCCGCCGAACCCCAGCAGACGCTGACACTGGAGATCACCGTGCGAACGGACATGATCGAGATCGGTGACCGCAACCAGGGCCTGCTATCGCGTATCCCCAACACCGAAGGCGGCTACGACCTGCCGGCCATGGCTGAGAAGCTGCAGCAGATAAAGGCGCGTTTCCCGGAAAAGCTGGACGCGACCCTGCTGCTGGAGCCGGACATCTCCTATGACGTCATCGTGCAGGTGATCGACAAGGTGCGCGTGGCCGAGCAGGTGCGGGGCGGCAGTCTCGTCAAGGCCGAGCTGTTCCCGGAGATCGCCATTGGCGATGCCGTGGCACGCCGGGAAGGAGCCTGACCAATGCATTCCGATCGCGCAAAACGCATGGACCGGCGCCACAAGCGCTACAAGGACTCCAAGGGCCTGAACCTGGTCTCGCTGATGGATATTTTCACCATCCTCGTGTTCTTCCTGCTGGTGAATTCCAGCGAGGTGGAGGTGCTGCCGAACGCCAAGGACGTGCAGCTGCCCGAGTCCATCGCCGAACAGAAGGCGGAAGAGGCGGTGGTGATACTGGTCTCCGAGACGCAGATCCTGGTGCAGGGAACGCCGGTGATCACCATCGACGAGGCCATGGCACAGAAGGCACACGTGATCGCGCCGTTGAAGGCGGCTCTCCAATCGCAGAACGACCGCGTGCTCAGGAAGACGGCTGAAGAGGATATCGCCCAGCGCCAGGTCACGATCATGGGCGACCGGGATATTTCCTACAGCCTGCTGAAGCGGGTGATGCGTACGTGCAGCGATGCGGACTACGGCCGCATCTCGCTGGCGGTGCTGCAGAAGCCGTCCGAACAACTCGCCATGGTGGGCGAGGGCGCCTGAGGGGACGGACTTGGATATACCGTTCTACAGAGAGTACGAACTCCCCTGGTCCGTCTCGACGGAGCAGGAGCGGCGCTTCCGGCGCATCCTGTCGATCGTGGGCGGCACCCTGCTGTTGCTGGCTCTCGTCTGGCCCTGGCTGCCGGTGCCGGAGCGCGATCCCTTCGAGGCGGAGGAGATTCCGGAGCGCTTCGTCGAGCTGATGATGGAGGATCGCACGCCGCCGCCTCCGCCGCCGCCAAAGGTCGAGGACAAGCCCGAGGAGCCGGAGCCCGTGGTGGCCGAGGAGACGGTCCCCGAGGAGGTGGTCCCGGAGCCCGAACCGGAGCCGGAGCCGGTCGACCGGGTGGAGCAGGCCCGGGAGAAAGCCTCGGTGGCGGGTCTGCTGCCCTTCGCGGACGAGCTTGCGGATCTGCGCGACAACGAGGCGGTGGCGGCCGTCAAGGCAGACAAGGAACTGACCGGGTCGGTGGGGAGTGGGCCCAGCAACGAGCGTTCGCTGGTCACTTCCAACGTGGCCGGCGGCAGCGCCGGCATCAATACGGCTTCGCTGTCACGCAATACCGGCGGCAGCGGACTCGCCGCGCGGGACACCACCAGGGTGGAGAGCCCGGTGGCCGGCGTCGGCGGCGGTGGGGGCGAGGCACGGCGGACCGGCGACAGCGGCAAGGCGTCGCGCAGCCGGGAAGAGATCGAGCTGGTCTTCGACCGCAACAAGGGTGCGATCTATGCGCTGTACAACCGTGCGCTGCGCCGCGATCCCACGCTGCAGGGCAAGCTGGTGCTGAGGCTGACCATCGCGCCGTCGGGCGCGGTCACGGCCTGCGACATCGTCTCCAGCGACCTCGGCGACGATGAACTCGAGCGCAAGCTCGTCCAGCGCGTCAAACTCTTCCGCTTCGACGCGAAAGACGTGGAAGCGGTCACGACCACCAAACCCATCGACTTCTTCCCCGCCTAGAAGGTGTGAAGGTGCCCTAGAAGGTGCCGGACCGAACTATTGCAACTTTCTTGCATTTCGGTATTTGCGAGTTGGGCGGTCGCGCGATTCGTTGGGCAACAAGTTCAGAAAGTTGCAATAGTTCGGTCCGGCACCTTCAACTGCAGGAGGCGCCGTAGGCGAAGCAGCTGTAGCAGCGATGGTGGCGCAGGTGCACGCGGCGGTCGGCCGCCGCCAAGGTGCCGCCGAGATCGTAGTCCTCGTCGTCGTCGACCAGCGTGCAGGCGTACACCCGCATGCGCCCGCGCTTCTTGATCACCATCCGCGAGTAGGAGCACATGAATCCGCGCCGGGTCTCCTCCGTGTGGTAGCGGGTCATGCAGTCCTCGGTGATCTCCGGGACGTCGAAGGCGCTGCCCGGCGTGCCGAAATCCGGGAATGAGACGATGCGGGTGTCGCGGTCGATGCCGTTGGCGGCGAACAGCTCCCGGAAGACTTCGTCCGCCGCGGCGCTGTCTTCGTCTTTCTCCGCCTGGCGGGCCACCGAGACGCCAAAACCCAGCGCCGCGAGAGACCGTATGCCGTCCAGCGCCTGATCGAAAGTGCCAGCGCCGCGACCGGCATCGTGACGATCCCGCTCCGGCCAGTCGATGCTGACGCGGAAAGAGATCGGATGTTCGCACTCCCGCAGGCTCTCGATCTGGCGCAACCGCTTCAGCACCGGTTCCGTGCCGTTGGTCAGCACCAGGCAGGGGCGCAGCGCGGCGGCATGGCGCAGGATGCGCACGAAGTCCTTGACGATGAACGGCTCGCCGCCCGTAAACGAGAACTGCCGTACGCCCCGGTCGCACGCCTCCGCCATCAGGGGCCGCACGTCCTCCAGCGTGATCCGGTCCAGCCTCGTGTCGCCCGGCTTCGAGCCCTCCAGGCAGAACGGGCAGGCCAGATTGCAGGCCGTGCCCGTGTGGAACCAGAGCTCGTCCAGCGCATGGGCGTCGATATAGCCGCGCGGCTCGCCGCCGCGCGTGCGGTACAGGGACTGGCGTTCAATCATCAACGAGGCTCAGCGTATCCAGCATGTTTTCCAGTGCTTCGTCGTCCTCGCCCGCGTGTTCCAGCGAGCAGTTATAGGTCAGGAACAGCGCGAGGTTGCCGGCCCGCAGGAACCACTGGCGCACGAGAACGCTCTCGCCCTCGATCTCGTACCGGTAACCTTGGAATTCGCCGCATTCCACGGCCTCGACACCGGCGCCTTCCTGCGGGTGCTGGACCGCGAAGCCCTGCAGATCCTCGTCCGTGACCGGGTCGTCTTTGCGCGCCGCGCTGACGCGCAATGCGCCGGCGCCTTCGGGGTGATAGAGCACTTCGGCGTCGTCCTCGCTGCGGCCGGTCCAGCCGGAAGCGAGTCTCAGTGCCCAGGAATTGCCAGCGTAGATGGTCATGATCCTGTCTGCCGGTTGACCCGGTTCTCCTTTCGGTTCTCGTACAAGCGCGCCAGGCGGCGCGGGGAAAACCCCATAGCATAGCCCAAAGCGAGCATGCGGTTGCCCAGCGTGCGGCGTATCCAGCCATCGCGCTCCCAGCGCCGGGGCGAGACACCGAGCGGCGAGGGCAGGCCCACGAACAGGCCCCGGCGCCGCGCCCGGCGGACCAGACGTACCTCCTCGAACAGCGGCTCGTCGGGGAAGCCGCCGCAGCCCAGATAGACGTCGCGCCGGAAGAACAGCCCCTGATCGCCGTAGGGAATGCCGAAGCGGGCGCGGACGTTGATCAGCGCCGCCAGCAGCCGGCGTCCGGCCGTCTGCGGGCCCTGGAAGCGAAAGCGGAAATAGCCGCCCACGGCGCCGCGCTCGCCGGCCTCGCGAATCCGGGCGACCGACCCGGGGCAGGGCAACGCGTCCGCATGCAGGAACCACAGCCAGTCCGCCTCCGCCGCCAGCGCGCCTGCATGCTGCTGGGGCCCACGCCCCGTCCGGGCGGTCAGGCAACGGGCCGCCGCCTCCGCGCAGATGCGCTCGACGGCCGTGTCGTCGCCCGCGCTCACCACGATCTTCTCGTCCGGCTCGTCCCCCAGGCGGCGCAGCAACTCCGCCAGCGGTCCCGCGTCTCCACGCACGGGAATGATCACGGCGACGCGCTCGCCGCTCACCCGCGCAGCCGGAGCCAGAATCGGAACAGCCTGGCGACGAACGGCGTGAGCCGGCTGCGGTTGTAGGCGTCGGCGAGGCGGCGCAGGTACTCCGCGCGTGTCGGGTAGGCGAACACGGCCGGGTCGAGCGCGCCCAATCCCTCGCCGCGGGCCAGCAGGACGGACAGCGGGGCGATCTGCTCGCCGGCGTCGCTCCCCACCAGCGTCGCCGAGAGTATCCGGTCGCCGCCCTTCTCCGTCAGTACCCGCGCGAAGCCCGTTGTATCGCCGGTGGCGCGGCCCCGGTCGAGCTCGCCCCACTCGACCTCGTAGACGTCGAATCCGTCCTCGGCGAGTTCGGTTTCCTCCGCGCCGACGTGGGCGACCTCCGGCTGCGTGTAGACGCAGCGGGTCACATGGCGGAAATCCATCTTGCCGCTGCCCGGGAACAGCGCGTTGCGGATGACGACGCGGGCCTGCCGGTCCGCGTTGCTGGTGTAGCGCTGCCGCGAGGCGACGTCGCCGATGGCATAAACCGCGCGGTTCGACGTGCGCAGCCGCTCGTCGATACGGATCCCGTCCCGCGCATCGTAGTCCACGCCGGCCGCCTCCAGGTCCAGGCCCTCGACGTTGGGCCGGCGCCCGAGCGCGACCAGCACGGTGTCCGCCTCGGCGGTGACGTCGCCCGCGCGGACCGTCACCGCGCCGTCCTGCCGCCGGACCGACTCGACGGCGGCGCCGAAGTGGCAGTGGACGCCGTCTTCCCTGAGCCGGGCGGCGACCAGTTCGCCGGCAGCGGGAATCTCCGCCGCCAGCGGCCGGTCGGCCATCTCGAACAGGTGCACTTCGGTGCCCAGCAGCGCCATCGCCTGTGCCAGTTCCGAGCCGACGGCCCCTGCGCCGAGGATCGCCAGCCGGCGGGGCTGCTCGCGCAGGTCGAAGAACGTCTCGTTGGTGAGCGGGCTGGCCTCGGCCAGGCCGTCGATTGGCGGCATGGCGGCGCGGCTGCCCGTGGCGATGACCACGGAGCGCGCGCGCAGGCGGTCATCGCCCACGGCCACGGTGCGGCCGTCGAGCAGGCGGGCCTCGCCGAGGAATACGTCCACTCCCGCCTCGCCATAACGCTCCACCGAATCGTGATGCGCGATCCCGGCGCGCACCGAGCGCAGCCAGGCGAAGGCCTGGTCGAAGTCCGGCTGCTCGCCGCCGCTCGCGCGGCGCCGCTTCGCCATGGCCAGCAGCGCCTTCGAAGGCACGCAGCCGGCATTAAGACAGTCGCCGCCCATCGCGTGGCGCTCGACCAGCGCGACCCTGGCGCCGAGTCCTGCCGCGCCGATGGCGGTGACGAGCCCGCCGGGGCCCGCGCCGATCACTACCAGGTGGTAGCGGTCAGCCGGTGCGGGGTTGCGGTAGTCCGCCGGGAAGACCAGGCTCTTCCACTCCCGGTCCGCGGCTGCGCCCGGATAGCCGCTCATGGCCCGGCCGCCTCGGCCCGGGCGAGTTCGGTGCGCAGCGCGCGGGTGGCGAACCGGGTCACCAGTACCGTCACCAGAGCGGTGGCGCCGAGCCCGGCGAAGAACAGGATGTCGCCGGCCGTGCCCGTGCCGAAGTCTCCGGCCAGCAGCGCCGCCAGGTCCTGTGCCGCCGAACCGATGTAGACGTACAGGATGGTGGCCGGCAGCATGCCGATCCAGGAGGCCAGCACGTAGTGCACGGTCTTCACTCCGGTCAGGCTGAGGAAATAGTTCAGCGCGTTGAAAGGGAACACGGGGGAGAGCCTGAGCAGCATGACGATCAGGAAGCCGCGGTCCTCCGTGGCCCGGTCCACCGCGGCCAGGCGCCGGTCGGTGCCCACCTTGCGCCGCACCCAGTCCCGGCCGAGCGACCGGCCCACCAGGAACGCCGCGGTCGCGCCGGCCACGCTGGAGATGCTGACCACGATGGTGCCGATCACCACGCCGAACAGGAAACCCGCAGCCACGGTGAGAATGGAACCGGGGATCAGGAAGACCGTGGCCACCACGTAGGTGGCGAAGAATGCCAGTCCCGCGGTCTCGCGGTGCGCCCCGATCCAGCCGATCACCGCCTCCAGCCAGCGGCCGACCGGCAGCAAATAGACCGCCACGGCGAGCGCCAGCAGACCGGCCGCGAGTATCAGTATGCGTTTGCGTGAATTCACTGTCCGTCCTGTCGTTGTCCGTATTCCTGCCGCTGCAATCGGTCGTCCAGCCCATCCTCCAGCCGGTCGTCCGCCCGATCGTCCGCCCGATCGTCCAGCCGATCGCCAAGCCAGTCGCGCAGCCGCCGCCGTGCCGGCCGGGCGTCGTCGCCGAGAGCGGCGGCCAGCGCGCCCAGGTCTGCCGCCCGGTCCACGTCCGGCCACCGGCCCAGCCAGCGCACCCGCAGGCCCGCGGCCTCGCACGCCCCGGCCAGCGCCTCCGCGAGCCGCTCCGTGCTCCAGGGCAGATCGGCCAGCGGCGGCCATCCCGGGCCGGTGCCCATGAATACCACGCCGCCGTCTTCCGCCGCGCCCAGCACGACGTCCGCCTCGTCCAGGGCGCTCGCCGCGGCCGTCAGTGACGGGACGCCGAGGAGCGGGCAGTCGATGCCGATATAGAGACGCTTTCTGTAACCTTCGTCGCGGAGCCGCAGGTCGATGTCGTTCAGCCGCTCGCCGAGATTGCCGCCCCGTTGGCACAGTATGCCGGCGCTCTCCAGGCCGAGGCCGGCGGCCCACACGCCGTCGCCGACATCGGCGGGCGCAAGGACGGCGCTGCCCGGCCATCCCGCCAGGTCCTCCAGCGCGCAGTCCAGCAGCCGGCCGGCCAGCTCCGCGGTGCGCCGCTCGCCCAGCGCGGGCACGAGCCGCTGCTTGGAGCGCTCTGGCGGCTTGCAGAACAGCACGAGGGCGTCGTGTTCCCTGACCATGGCCATGATGTATCCAGACTGACGTTTCCCGCTCAGGAAGACCAGCCCGTGCGGGCCGAATATTTCAGCCGGGCGCAAAAAAAGCCCCCGCCGGGTCGGCGGGGGCCGGAACGAGACGGGCGGATCAGCTGCCGCCGAAGGAGTAGCTGGCCTCCAGGCCGATCTGACGTCCGCGCCTGAGCGTGGTGAAGAAGGCGCGCGGCGAACCCGTGGCCGCACCTGGCACGAACGAGGCCGTGTTCAGCGAGAAGCCCGGCGAAATGTACGGGATGGCCAGCCAGCGTGTGGCGATGATCACCGAGTCCTCGTCGAACAGATTGCGCACGAAGCCCGAGACCCGCCAGTTCGGCGTCTGGTAGCCGACCCGCAGGCCCGCGAGCGTGGCGCCCGGTGCGTAGGCCAGGTTATGCACCTGCACGTACTTCTTCGACTCGTAGGTGACGTCCCCGGTGACGAACCATTCGTTCGCGCCGCCGGCCGGCCGATACCAGTTGAAGAAGGCGCTCGCCTGGTGCTTCGAGGAGATCGGGAACTGTTTGCCCTCGATGGAGCAGTCGCCGTTGCCCGTGAAGTCCGCGCTGACCGACTCGCCGCCCGGCTGCAGTTCGCCGCCGCCGCTGGTGAGCGTCCACTGGAAGTCGTCGCAGCCCTCGGTGAACTCGGAGTCGGCCAGCGCATAGGTCAGGCCGACGTCGAGCCGATCCGTGACGTTCGCGCGCACGTCCAGCTCGAGGCCGATGACCTCGCCCGAGCCCTGGTTGGTGGCGATCGAGGTGAGCGCGGAGCCACTCTCGTTCGGTACCGGCGTCGTCAGCTGGATGTCCTTCGCGTCGATGAAAAAGGCCGCCGCGGAGAACTGCACCCGCCCGTCGTTCAGGCTGGATTTCAGGCCGAGCTCGTAGTTCCAAGCCTCTTCCTGCTCGTAAGTGGGGTTGCCGTTGATCTCGCCGGCCGAGCCGTTGAAACCGCCGGGCTTGACGCCCTTGGCCACCACGCCGTAGACGAGCGTGTTCTCGGTCATCTGGTAGTCGAGCGTCGCGCGGGGTGTGAAATTGGACCAGTCGTCGCTGCCGCTGAACCCGGTGGCTTCCCACAGCTGCTTCGTCTCGCTGGCGTACCGGCCTTCCAGGGTGGCGGTGAGCCGGTCCGAGAAGTCGTATTCGATGTAGCCGAACCAGGCCTCGTTGCGGGTGTCGGCGATGTCGATCACCGGGCCGCCGTCGGGGTCGGCGAAGGTGATGTCGCTGCCCTCGAGTTCCTGGGAGTAGAAGAACCCGCCTACGAGCCAGCGGAAGGCGCGGTCCGTCGGTGAGGCGAACCGGAGTTCCACGGAGTAGTCGTCGATATCGTCGCGATTCGTGTTGGCGAAGAACGCCTCGGTAATCCCGCTGGGGAGCGGTGCGAAGAAGAAGTTCACCGATGTGTGGTCGCTGTCGTAGCCGGTCTTCACCTCGTCCGTGCGGAAGGCGCTGGAAGCCGTCAGCTCGTAGCCCGGGCCAATGGTCCAGTCGGCCAGCAGGCTCACCAGCGTCTGCTCGCGCTCGAGGCCGTCGAAGGCGGTGCCGTCGTTGGCTGAGTAGATGTCGCCGAAGAACGTGGAGCCCGGCGGTATGCCCGGCACCGTCGGGCTGGGCCCGGAGATCGCATCCGTGTTCAGGGCCACCTGGCCGGGGTCGATCTGGCCGCAGTAGTACTGATTCCTATTGGTGCTGCCGCTGAAGGCCCAGGACGCCATGGAGCGGAATCCCGGGAAGCAGTTGTTGGATTCGGCCGGCTGCAGGAAGATCGGCGGCGGCCCGTCGTCGTCGTCGTTGAACTGCACCCGCGTGCGCAGGCGGAAGGTGTCGGCGGGGGTCCAGTCGAGCACGCCGCTGATCGAGCGCGACGACTCGTCGCCTACCGTGCCGCCGGTAACGGTGTTGGTCCATTCGCCGTCGTAGTCGTAGGCGCGGGCGGTGAGGCTGCCGCCGAGCGTGTCGCGGAGAATCGGTCCGGACACCGTGGCCCGGAACTCGGTCTCGCCGTCGCCGGCGGTCAGCGCCTTGGCGTCGAGGCGGAATTCGTCTCCGGGGCTGCGGGTGACGAAGTTGATGGCGCCGGAATAGGTGTTGCGGCCGTACAGCGCGCTCTGGGGCCCCTTGATGACCTCCACCCGCTCCAGATCCCCCAGATCCAGGTTCTGGATGTCGCCGGGGTAGTAGACGCCGTCGACGAAGTAGGCCGCGCCCGCCTCGACGCCGAACTGCACGCCCGCGAGCACGTTACTCAGGCCGCGGATGACCGGCCGCTCGGTGGCGCGGCCGAAGGCTTTCGAGAAGCTCAGGCCGGGGGTGAAGCGGGACACGTCGTCGATGGACTGCAATCCCCGGTTCTCGATGGTCTGCGCGTCGAACGCCGATACCGCGATCGGGATCTCCTGCAGCGATTCCTCACGCTTCCTGGCGGTAACCACGATCTCCTCGATGGCGAGCCCCGCCCCCTCCTGGGCAAGGCTGCCGGCGGGATAGCCGAGACCGGCCAGTGAGACGGCACAGGCCCCCAGTGCCGCCGATGACAGTATCCGCATGAGTGTCCCCTCCGTCGGTTGATGACGCGGCGCGGCATTTCTGCAACACCCCGCCGGTGACCCGATTATTTTGCTATTGGGTCGAATGGAGGATAGCCGATTGTATACAGCCCATACAACGGTTTTGCGCAGGGCGGCGCGCGGAGGGGCTAAAGCCGGTCAGATACCCGTCGGTTCGTTGCAGATTGCATACAATCTGCGGCAGGAAGGACCGCCAGGCGGCGGCCGGCAGGTCAGATTGCCTGCTCGCCGGACTCGCCGGTGCGGATGCGGACCACCTGGTCGAGATTCGCGACGAAGATCTTGCCGTCGCCCACCTTGCCGGTCCGGGCGGCGTCGCAGATGGCCTCCACCACCCGCTCGGCCATGTCGTCGCCCACGGCCACCTCGATCTTCGCCTTCGGCAGAAAATCCACCACGTACTCCGCGCCCCGGTAGAGTTCGGTGTGGCCGCGCTGGCGGCCGAAGCCCTTGACCTCCGTGACGGTCATGCCCTGGATGCCGACTTCGGCCAGGGCGTTGCGGACGTCGTCGAGTCGGAACGGCTTGATGATCGCGGTGATCAGCTTCATCGGATTTTTCTCGCTGTGGCCTGCTCGCGGTATCCTACCAACCGATGCCGACGGAAGACACAGACTTGCGGAAAACCGAAGCGCCCGCCCGGCCCGTGGACTCGGCGACGGTGATGCTGGTGCGCGACGGCGCCGACGGCGTGGAAGTCTTCATGATGCAGCGCCACGGCAAGGCCGACTTCGGCGGCGCCTGGGTGTTCCCCGGCGGGATTGCCGCCGCCACGGACGAGGAGCGGGACCTGGAGGCGGTCTGCACGGGCCTCGACGACGCGTCCGCGAGTGCGCAGCTGAGCCTGGAGGCCGGCGGGCTGCGCTTCTGGGTGGCGGGCATCCGCGAGACCTTCGAGGAGAGCGGCTATCTGCTCGCCTGCAACGCGGCCGGCCGCTACGTCGACCCGGGCGCCGCCGGGCGCGAGGCCGATTTCGCCCGCTATCGGCTGGAACTGGACGCCGGGCGCATGAGCGCCCTGGAACTCTGCCACCGGGAAGGCCTGCGGCTCGCCTGCGACCGCATGCACTACGTCAGCTTCTGGACCACGCCGGCGGTGTTGCCGCGGCGCTATGCCACCCGCTTCTTCGTGGCCGGCGTGCCGCCGGGGCAGCATGGCGTGCACGACGGCCGCGAGACCGTCGAGAGCCTGTGGATCCGGCCCGGCGATGCGCTGCAGCCCGACAGGCGCAAGCAACTCCGGCTGCATCCGCCCACGGTCTCCAACCTCTCGCTGATCCGGGACTTCCGGACGACCGGAGAACTGCTGGACGCGATGGCCGCACGGGACAAGTCCGCGATCCGGGAGATCCTGCCGAAGGTGGTCGGCGGCGAGGACGGCCACCGGGTGCTCATGCCCTGGGACGACGGCTACGCGGAGGCCGGATGAGCGGACTCGTCGCCGGCCGGCTGGAGCGGGTCTCGGCGCTGGTATGGCGCCTCATCGCGCCCAACGCGGGGATGATGACCGGTCCGGGGACCAATACGTATCTCATCGGCACGGAAGAGGTCTCGGTGATCGATCCGGGCCCCGCGGACGAGGCTCATATCGAGCTGATCAAGCAGGCGGCGGGCGAGAGGCTGCGCCGGGTGCTGGCCACCCACACCCACCGGGATCACTCGCCCGGCGCGACGCTGCTGGCGGAGCGCACGGGCGCCCAGCTGCTCGGCATGCCGCCGCCGCCGACGCCGGAGAACGACCGCGCTTTCAGTCCCGACCGGGTCGTCTCCCACGGCGAGCGGATCGCCTGCGGCGAGTACACGCTGGAGGTGATTCACACGCCGGGACACGCTTCCAATCATGCCTGTTACCTGCTTACCGACGAGAGCCTGGTGTTCACCGGCGACCACATCATGAACGGCTCGACGGTGGTGATCGCGCCGCCGGACGGCAACATGGCGCAGTACCTGCGCTCCCTGGAGCTGCTGAAGACCTACGGCCTCGCGCGCATCGCGCCCGGCCACGGCGAGATGCTGGAGTCGCCGGATGCGGTGGTGGACTGGATCATCGCCCACCGCAACGAACGCGAGGCGAAGGTGCTGGAGCGCCTGGCCCGCATCGAGCCCTGCGAGATCGACGCGCTGCTGGCCGAGGTGTACGACGAGGTGGATCCGCGGCTGCTGCCGCTGGCCAGGTATTCCCTGCGCGCTCACCTGGGCAAGCTGGAGGAAGAGGGCAGGGTGCGGGAGGAGAACGGCCGCTGGCAGCACGCCGGCTGAGCCGCGAGCCTATTCGTCGTCTGCCTCGTCGCCGTCCAGCGGGGCGACGGTGATCAGGTTCTCCTCGACCAGCTCGCCGCCGACGAGATGGCGCTGGATGATCTCCTCGAGGACCGCAGGCGTGCAGCCGTGGTACCAGGCCCCCTCGGGGTAGACGACGGCGACAGGGCCGTCGCGGCAGATGCGCAGGCAGTTCGCCTTGGTGCGATAGATGCCGCCGCGGCCGACCAGCCCCAGCTCCTGCAGGCGGGATTTCAGGAACGACCATGACTGGAGGGATTGCTTGCGGTCGCAGCACTTCGGCTCGGTCTGGTCGCAGCACAGGAATATGTGCCGGCGGACGTTGCCTACGCCCAGGTTGCGCGCGATGCGGCGCAGTCGTGTCGTTTCCTGATCGCTCACTCGGCCGGTCCGGAATCCCGTGGTGGGCGGCGCGGCGCGCCGACCGCACCGGACTATGGCAAAGAGGTCCGGCCGGGGCAAGCCGGTGCCGTCGGTGCGGGCGCGCTGCAGGGCGCGGTCATCTGTGTTTAGATGATTCGCTGTCGAGGACACAGGAGAGAGGCAAGACTGCGATGGGCGATGGAGCAATAAACGATGCCGCGCTGGACCGGATCTTTCGCGAGGCGCGGACCCACAACGCCTGGCAGGACCGGGCCGTGGACGAGGCCGACCTGCGGGCCCTGTACGATCTCATGAAGTTCGGCCCCACCAGCGCGAACTGCTGCCCGGCGCGTATCCTCTTCCTCACCAGCGCCGCGGCGAAGGAGCGGCTGCGTCCGCACCTGATCGAGGGCAACATGGACAAGACCATGGCCGCCCCGGCCACGGCGATCATCGGCTACGACACGTTGTTCTACGAGAAGATCCCCCAGCTCTTCCCCCACAATCCGGGCGCCCGGGACTGGTTCGCCGGCGAGGAGAAGGCCGGCAACGTCACTGCGTTCCGCAACGGTACCCTGCAGGGCGGCTATTTCATCATCGCGGCGCGGGCCCTCGGTCTCGACTGCGGGCCCATGTCCGGCTTCGACAACGAGGGCGTGGACCGGGAGTTCTGGCCGGACGGGCGGGTCAGGTCCAATTTCCTCTGCAATCTCGGATACGGCGACCCGGAAGCGCTGTTCCCGCGCAGCCCCCGGCTGGCGTTCGAGGAGGCCTGCGAGGTTCTCTAGGGAATCCGGCGCTGCGCCGGCGGGCTAAAGTATCCGGTGGGGCGGCCGATAGCACGGGTAGAACCCTGTTTAGAAACGGAAGGAAGCCCGTCGATGCAGCCTCAGCCCGCCGTCCAGGATGCCAAGTTCGCTTTCGTCCAGTCCCTGGCAGAGCACCTGTCCCGGGGAGATCTGGAGATTCCGTCGTTCCCGGACGTCGTGGTCCGCATTCGCCAGGCGCTCGCCGACGAGGACTGCAGCACCGCCGACCTGGTGAAACTGCTCGGCGCCGAACCGGCGCTGGCGGCGCGCTTGCTGAAAATCGCCAATTCCGCGGCGCTGCGCCCCGGCACCCATGCGGTCACCGAGCTGAACATGGCCGTGACCCGCCTCGGCCAGAACATGGTGCGCAACACGGTGATGTCGTTCGGCCTGCAGCAGATCAGCGATGCCGCCTCTCTGGAGGAGGCGCGTCCGTTCATGGAACGCACCTGGGACCGCTCCACCTACGTCGCGGCCCTGTGCTACGTGCTGGCGCGCAAGTTCACGCGCCTGAACGCGGACGAGGCCCTGCTGGCCGGGCTCATGCACGGGGTCGGCAAGCTCTACATCATCACCCAGGCGGAGCACCACCCGGACCTGTTCGCCAATACCGCCGAGCTGGAAGAGATCCTGGAGGAGTGGCACAGCGCCATCGGCAGCGCCATCCTCGAGTCGTGGAGCTTCTCCGAGGAAGTCTCCGCCGCCGTCTCCCGGCACCGCGAGACGGAATACGAGCACGAGGGAGACGCCGATCTCACGGACGTGCTCATCGTCTCCAGCCTGCTGGCCGACTTCTTCCGCGCCGAGGTCGAGGACACCACCGAGGTGCACCTGCAGCGGGTGCCGGCCAGCGCCAAACTGGCCGTGGAGGCCACCGACTTCTTCGACATCATGCGGGAGTCCGACGAGCACATCAGCTCGCTGCGCAAGGCGCTCGGCAAGTAGCGCCGACGCGGCTGTGGCCGGACGTCGCTCCGGCTACAATGCCGCCATGCCGTTCTACGAACATCCCCGCCCGGCGCTGACGGTGGACGTGGTCCTGATCGCGGCTCGGCCGCGGCCCTCGGTGCTGCTGATCCGGCGCGGCAAGCCGCCCTTTGAGGGGCGCTGGGCATTGCCCGGCGGCTTCGTCGAGATGGACGAGGACCTGGAGCCCGCGGCGCGGCGGGAACTGGCGGAGGAGACCGGTCTCGAAGCCGGCCCGCTGGTGCAGGTGGGGGCCTTCGGCCGGCCCGGCCGCGATCCCCGCGGACGGGTGATCAGCGTGGCCTGGACCGGCGCTCCCGCGGCGGACGAGGCGGCGGAGGGGGCCAGCGATGCCACGGAGGCCCGCTGGTTCGGCCTCGACGATCTGCCGGAACTCGCCTTCGACCACGGCGAGATCATCGCCGCGGCGATGGAGCGCAGGGGCTGCGCCTAGTCAGATGACCTCGTCGTGGCGCAGCGACGCGATCTCCTGCTCGCTGTAGCCCAGCTCGGTCAGTATCTCGGTGGTGTGTTCGCCCAGCAGCGGCGGGCGCTCGCGCATGCCGCTCGCGTTCGCCGACAGGCGCAGGGGCAGATCGGCCACCGGGACGTCTTTCGGCGCGCCGGGGAAAGAGACCGGCTTCAGCACGCCCATGGCCCTCACCTGGGGATGATCCAGCGCCTCGGCCGGGCTCAGCACCGGCGCCGCCGGCAGGCCGGCCTTCGCCAGCGCGGCGAGCGCCTGTTTCGTGGTCTTGTCCCGGCACCAGTCCGCCATGCGCTCGCAGATCAGGTCCCGGTTGTCGCCGCGGGACTGGTCGGTGTCGAAACGGTTGTCGTGGTCCAGCCATTCGTTGGCGCCCACCAGTTCCGCCCAGCGCCGGAACAGGCCGTCGCCGACGATCTGCACCAGTACGTGGCCGTCCCGGGTGGGGAACATGTCCGCCGGCGCCGCGTGCTGGGAACGGTTGCCGGCCGGCTGACGGCCGAGGTGCAGCGCGCCTTCCTCGGTCAGCATCGTGCCGAACACGGCCAGCGCCGTGCCGAGCAGCGTCGCCTCGACGTGCTGGCCCTCGCCGGTGTCGCGCCGGTGCATCAGCGCGGCGAGCACGCCCATCGCGGACAGTGCTGCAGTGGAGAAGTCCACCCAGGGCGCCGCCGCCTTGGACGGCTCGCCCGGCCTGCCGCCGAACCAGGCGGCGCCGGACATCGCCTGGCCGAGCCCGTCGAAGCCGGGCCGGTCTGCCCAGGGACCCTGGTCGCCGAAGGTGCTCTGATTGGCCACGATCACGTCCGGGCGGATCTTCCTGAGCGTGGCGTAGTCGAGCCCGTAGCGCTTCAGGGCGGCGCCGGGCAGGTTCGCGACCACCACGTCCGCGGTGGCCACCAGCCGCTTGAGGATCTCGCCCCCTTCCGGCTTCGAGAAGTCCAGGGTCATGCCTCGCTTGTTCACCCCGGTCTGCAGGAACAGCGCGCCCTCGCCGGAATCGGCGAGAGAAGCCAGATAGCGGTCTTCGCCGCCGCCAACCTTCTCCACCCGGATGACCTCGGCGCCCAGGTGGCCCAGCAGCGTGGCGCAGTAGGGTCCGGCGACGTAGCGGCCCAGGTCGACGACTCGTATGCCCTTCAGTATCGCGTCCATCGTCTGCGCCCTCCGCGGCGGCTCAGTGTTCGGCCAGGAACGGCAGCAGGGTGTCGCAGAAGCGGATCTTCTGGTCCTTGCCCGCGACCACGTGGGCGACGTCCTCCATCATGACGCCACGGGCGTTCGGGATGCCCTCCTCGAGGGGCAGCGTCGTGCGGGGGCTTGTCACCAGGTCCTGGCCCGCATGGATGATCAGAGAAGGCGCCTTGATGCGTTCGAGCCGGTCGGCCACGTCGTGGGCGATGCAGGCCTGCACGAAGCGGGCGTGGGCTTCCTGCCGGCCGTTCAGTTCCTTCCACCCGCCTTCAGGGCCGAGCAGCTTGTCTTTGTGGGCGTTGTAGTACTCGGGCAGGAACGACATCACCGTCACGAACTTCTGGAACGCGTAGAAGCCGGAATCCCGGTGGACGTCGCTGAACAGCTGCAGCTGATCGGCGAGGAAATCGTCGCAGCGGACCCAGGCACCCATGTTCACCATGGAGCGGACCAGATCCGGGCGCTTGATGGCCGCGATCTGCGAGATGCACGCCCCCATGCCCACCAGACCGACGAAGTGCACGTTCGTCCAGCCCAGGTGCTCTAGCAGGCCGATGACGTCGTCGGCGTACAGGTCCATGGACGGCTCCACCGAAAGGTCGTCGTCCGATTCGCCGATACCCCGGTAGTCGATGATGAGCACGGAGTAGTCATCGGTCAGGCCGCGGGCGAGGTGGCGTTCCCCGCCGTGGCAGAAGGTGCCCCACCCGCCCATGCAGATGGCCGGCGGCCCCTCGCCGTGGATCTCGTAGTACATCTTGTGGTTGTTGATATCGGCTGTAGGCATGTCTCGGTCCTGGTCCTGCTCTGTCTCTAATCTTTTTGTGGGTCCGTTCCGGCATCGCGGCGCGGCGTCGGCGTCAGGTCACGCTCACCTCCAGCATATCCCCGACGATGCGCACCGGATACGGCCTGACCGGCAGCATGGCCGGTCCCTTGACGACGCGTCCGTCCCGCAGGTCGAAGGCGGCGCCGTGCAGCGGGCAGACGATGCGACAGCCCTTCAGCCGGCCCTGGCTCAGCCGGGTCTCGGCGTGAGTGCAGAGGTCCGCCACGGCGAAGAATCCGTCCTTCGTGTGAGCCACCACGATGTCGCTGCCCGCCACGGTGAAGCTCCGGCACTGCTTCTTCGGGATATCGGAGACTCTGGCGACGGGGTGGAAGGATTCGACCATGGAGTAGTGGCGCTGGGCGCTCGCCGTCCGGGCGGTCCCGGATCATAGCATAGTGATTGTGCGCGACTTTCGGCTCAGCGATTCAGGAAGTTGAGCGCCAGGCCGGGCCGCGGCCAGTCGAACGAGACCAGCCGCCCCGTGCCCGACAGGGTGACGAAGACGGTGCCCAGCCCGTCGCCGCCGAAGCAGATGTTGGTGGTGTAGGGGTCGTCCAGCGCCAGGTGTTCCGCCTGCCCTCCGGTGGGCGGTATCACCGTGATGCCGCCGTTGATCACCGTGGCCACGCAGACGTTGCCCGCGCCGTCCACGGCGAGGGAGTCGAACAGCTGCAGGCCGGGGGCGCCGTAGAGCAGGCGCGCGGGATCCACGGTGTCGGCGCCGCAGCCCACCGTGCCCGGAGCGGTGATCGGATAGTGGTAGACCCGCCCCGTCCAGGTCTCGGCGACGTACAGCACGCTCTCGTCCGGCGACAGTCCGATGCCGTTGGCGTGGTGCAGCGGGAACAGCGCGCGCTCGATGCGCGAGCCGTCGGGCAGGGCGTAATAGACCGCGGCCAGGTCCTCGCCTGTCCCGGTGTTCCTGCCCAGATCGGTGAACCAGAAGCCGCCCGCGGCATCGAACACGATGTCGTTCGGCCCGCGCAGCGGGACGTCGCCGCAATGGGTATAGAGGGTCTCCACCGCGCCCGAATCGAGGCAGATGCGCTGGATCGAGCCGCCCTCGTACTCGCCGTCGCCGGCTGTGCCCACCGGGATCAGCAAGCCGCCCGATTCGGCGAAGCGCAGGCCGCCGTTGTTGCAGACGTAGCAGTGACCGTCCGGCCCGATGGCCGCGCCGTTCGGGCCGCCGCCGGTCTCGGCCACCACCTCGACCTCGCCGCGCTCGGTGACCCGTGAGAGCGTGCCGCGGGCGATCTCCACCAGCAGGACGCTGCCGTCCGGCATCGCGATCGGTCCTTCGGGAAAACGCAGACCCTCCGTCATCTGCCGGTAGCTGCCGACTGCCATGGCCGGGTCCCCTCTGCTGCTGCTGGTGATTCGGTATCCGGCTATTTTGACATTTGCCCGGCCCCGCCGCATTCTTGCGCCGCCTCGCGCGGCGCCGCCGCGCCGAGTACCCCCGCCGGACCAGGAGAGACGCTTATCCCTGCCGACCCACGCGGACACAGCGCAAACAACAACGAGACCCCGGAGTCGCTGACCTATGCCGGCTCGGCCGGCAACCGCCTCGCCGCGGAAGGGTGGGGCGCCGCCGGCGCGCCGCCGGTTCTGCTGCTGCACGGCGGCGGCCAGACCCGCCATGCCTGGTCGGATACGGCGCGCCTGCTCGCCGCGTCGGGCCTGCGAGCGATCGCCCTCGACCACCGCGGCCACGGCGACAGCGAATGGGTGGCGGACGGCGACTACAGCTTTCGCGCCGTCGCGGCCGACATCGCGGCCGTGCTGCGCGCCCTGGACCGCCCGACGGTCCTGGTGGGCGCCTCGCTCGGTGGCATCGGCTCGATGCTGGCGGCCGGCGAGATGGTGCCGGGCCTGGTGCGGGCGGTGATCCTCGTGGACGTGGGTCTTTCCATGAACCGGGCCGGCGTCGCCCGCATCCTCGAATTCATGAGCGCCCACCCGGACGGCTTCGCCGACCTGCGGGAGGCCGCCGACGCCGTCGCGGCCTATCTGCCGCACCGGCAGCGGCCCCGCGACCCCAGCGGCCTGATCAAGAATCTGCGCGAGAGCGCCGACGGCCGGCTGCGCTGGCACTGGGACCCCCGCATGCTGGACCACGCCTCGGAGTCCGGCCACATCGCCGAGTTCGCCGACGTGGAGCGGGCCGCCGCCCGCATCAGTGTGCCGGTGCTGCTGGTCCGCGGCGGGCTCTCCGAAGTGATGGACGAGACGAGCGTCCGGCACACGCTGGAGGTGATCCCGCGAGCGGACTACGTCAACGTGGCGGGCGCGGATCACATGGTGGCGGGCGACCGCAACGACGCCTTCACCGCTGCGGTCATCGACTACCTCGCACGCCTGCCCGGAGCCGCGGCAGGGGCGGAGGACTGAGTTATCATGAATCATTACAAAACACGACCGGGAGGGGCCGTCACACCATGAGCACACTCGAAGGCAAGACGCTATTCATCTCCGGGGCCAGCCGCGGCATCGGCCTGGCCATCGCGAAGCGGGCCGCGGCGGACGGCGCCAACGTCGCCATCGCCGCCAAGACGGCGGAGCCGCACCCGAAGCTGCCGGGCACCATCTACACGGCGGCCGAGGAGGTAGAGGCCGCCGGCGGCCAGGCGCTGCCCGTGGTCTGCGATATCCGCGACGAGGAGCAGGTTCAGGCCGCCGTGGCGGCTACGGTCGAGCGCTTCGGCGGGCTCGACATCTGCGTCAACAACGCGAGCGCCATCTCGCTGACCGGCACGCTGCAGACGGAGATGAAGCGCTACGATCTCATGCACCAGATCAACACCCGCGGCACCTTCCTGGTCTCCAAGACCTGCCTGCCGCACCTGCTGGAGGCCGAGAATCCGCACATCCTGAATCTCTCTCCGCCGCTGAACATGGAGGAGAAGTGGTTCGCGCCCCACGTGGCCTACACGATGGCGAAGTTCGGCATGAGTCTGTGCGTGCTGGGCATGGCCGGCGAGTTCCGCGACAAGGGCGTGGCCGTGAACGCGCTCTGGCCGCGCACCACGATTGCTACCGCGGCGGTGAAGAACCTGCTCGGCGGCGACGACATGGTGGCCCACTCGCTGAAGCCGGAGGTGATGGCGGATGCGGCCCACGTGATCCTCACGCGTCCGAGCCGGGAGTTCACCGGCAACTTCTGCGTGGACGACGAGGTGCTGGAGAGCGTCGGCATCACCGATCTCACGTCCTACCGGGTCGTGCCCGAGAACGAGCCTTATCCGGATTTCTTCGTCGAACCGCGGGCGAAGGGAGGGGCATAGCCTTGGCGAGCAGACAGGAACAATTCTCCGGCACGAAGGAGGTGGTGGAGGCCCACCGTTTCGACGAGGCGCCCCTCGAGGAGTACATGGCCGCGCACGTGGAGGGCTTCGAGGGTCCGCTGACGGTGCGCCAGTTCCGCGGCGGCCAGTCCAATCCCACCTATCGGCTCAGTTCGCCCTCCGGCCAGTACGTGCTGCGGCGCAAACCGCCGGGCAAGCTGCTGCCCTCGGCGCATGCGGTGGACCGCGAGTTCCGGGTGATCAGCGCGCTGTACGAGCAGGACTTCCCCGTGCCCCGGCCCTACGTGCTGTGCGAGGACGAGAGCGTAGTCGGCACGATGTTCTACATCATGGACTGCGTGGACGGGCGCATATTCTGGGAGCTGGACCTGCCGGCGCTGGAGCCGGACGAGCGCAGCGCCATCTACGACAACGTCAACGCGACCATCGCCACGCTGCATTCCATCGACTACGTGGCGGCCGGCCTGGAGGACTACGGCAAGCCGGGCAACTATTTCGCCCGCCAGTTATCGCGCTGGTCGAAGCAGTATTACGCCTCGGAGACGCAGAAGATTCCCGAGATGGACCGCCTGATCGAGTGGCTGCCCGAGAACATCCCGGAAGACGACTCCTCCAGCATCGTCCATGGCGATTTCCGCCTGGACAACATGATCATCCACCCCACGGAGCCGCGGGTGATCGCCGTGCTGGACTGGGAGCTCTCCACCATCGGGCACCCGCTGGGCGATTTCACCTACCATCTCATGAGCTGGCAGATGCCGCCGCTCGGCGTCGGTTCCAGCGGTCTCAAGGACAGGGACCTGAAATCGCTCGGCATCCCCACCGAGGACGAGTACGTCGATAGGTACTGCGAGCGCACGGGGCGCGACGGCATCGAGAACCGGGATTTCTACGCCGCCTACAACTTCTTCCGCATTGCGGCGATCCTGCAGGGCATCGCCGGCCGGGTGCGCGACGGCACGGCGGCCAGCGAGCACGCGAAGCAGTCGGCGCGTTCGGTGCAGCCTCTGGCCGAGATCGCCTGGGACTACGCGCGGCGGGCGGGAGCCCGGGACGGATGAGCGAGCCCGTCCTGGTCGAGGTGGCCGACGGCGTGATGACCGTCACGCTGAACCGGCCGGACCGGCTGAATGCCTTCAACCCCGCCATGCGCGATGCGCTGATCGAGGCCTATGCGGGGGCCGGCCGGAATGACGACGTGCGGGTGGTGATCCTGACCGGCGCCGGCCGGGCGTTCTGCGCCGGCGCGGATCTGGAATCGGGAGGCGACACCTTCAACCGGGCCGAACGCAGCGCCGAGGCGCACCGCGACGGCGGCGGCCGGGTCACGCTGGCCATGTTCGACTGCCCGAAGCCGATCATCGCGGCCATCAACGGGCCGGCGGTGGGCGTGGGCCTGACCATGACGCTGCCGGCGGACATCCGGCTGACGGTGCCGGACAACAAGCTTGGCTTCGTCTTCCTCGCCCGCGGCATCGCGCCCGATGCCTGCTCGAGCTGGTTTCTGCCCCGCATCGTCGGCGTCAGCAAGGCCATGGAGTGGTTCGCCACCGCCCGGGTCTTCGGCACGGAGGAGGCGCGGGAAGCCGGCCTCGTCTCCGAGGTGCTCGGGCAGGATGCGCTGCTGCCGCGGGCCCGGGAGCTCGCGGCGGAGATCGCGGAGAATACCGGCGCGGTGTCGGTGGCACTGGCGCGGGCGCTGGTCTGGCGCATGCTCGGGGCGTCCGGGCCGCGCGAGGCACATCTGCTCGAGTCCCGGGCGATCTGGCACATGGGGCAGTCCGCGGATGCAGAGGAGGGCGTCACGAGTTTTCTGCAGAAACGCAAGCCGCGGTTCCCGCTGCGGGTCTCGGAGGACATGCCGCCGTTCTATCCCTGGTGGCAGGACGAGCATTGAGCCGGCCGAGCGGCCGACCACGGAGCGGACTACGGAGATGGCACTGGACTACGACAGACTGATGGCCTGCCGGGCGACGGACGAGCCGGTGGCCTGGACCGATCGGGAGACCCTGCTCTATGCCCTGAGCGTCGGCTTCGGCCAGAACCCGACCGACGAGCGCGAGCTCGGCTACGTCTGCGAGCGGCGCTCGCTGAAGACCGTGCCCACCCTCTCCACCGTGCTCCGGGCCGACGGCTTCGCCGGCTATCTGGACGCAAGCGGCTGGGACTTCTCCCGTGTGCTGCACGGCGAGCAGCGCCTGGCCCTGCACCGGCCGCTGCCGCCGGCCGGCGAACTCCTGCTGGACTCCCGGGTGACGGCGGCCTACGACAAGGGGGAGGGCAAGGGGGCCATAATCCTCACCGAGACCGAGGGCCGCCTGGCGCGGGACGACACGGCTCTCTTCACCCTCGGCAATACGATATTCGCCCGCGGCGACGGCGGTTTCGGCGGTCCGGCCGGCTCGGGCCCGGCGCCACACCCGGAGCCGGAGCGGGAGCCGGATCTTACCTGCGAACTCGCCACGCGGCCGGAACAGGCGCTGCTCTACCGGCTGAACGGCGACCGCAATCCGCTCCACGCCGATCCGGCGCTCGCCGCCCGGGCCGGTTTCGACCGGCCGATCCTGCACGGTCTGTGCACCTATGGATTCGCCTGCCACGCCGTCCTGAAGACGGTGTGCGAGTACGACCACACGCTGATCACAGGCTTCGACGCGCGCTTCTCGGCGCCGGTGTTCCCGGGCGAGCGGATACTCACGGAGATGTGGCAGGATGGGAATGTGATCTCGTTCCGCTGCCGGGTGCCGGCGCGGGGCGTCACGGTCGTGTCGAACGGGAGATGTACGCTGTCGCTTTGAGGGGGTAGATAGCTGATGGATCGGTTGAATTCGGGCCGGGCGCCGCTATTCCTGGCGCTCCTCGCCATGGTGCCGCCGCCGGCCGTTGCCGCGGCAATGGACGAGCAGACGCGGGAGTCGCTGCAGCGCGTCGCCGGCGAGCGCATCGTCGAGGCCGACGGCGAACCGGGCAACTGGCTCACCCACGGCCGGACCTACAGCGAGCAGCGCTTCAGCCCGCTGGCCCAGGTGGATACGGAAAACGTGGACGCGCTGGGACTCGCCTGGTCCTTCGAGCTGCCGACGCGGCGCGGTCAGGAGGCCACGCCGATCGTGGTCGACGGCGTGATGTACGTCACCGGCTCCTGGAGCATGGTCTTCGCGCTGAATGCGCGCACCGGCGAGAAGCTCTGGAGCCACGACCCGCGGGTGCCGCGGGCCACCGGCCGCAACGCCTGCTGCGACGCCGTGAACCGTGGCGTCGCGGTGTGGGAGGGCAAGATCTTTTTCGGCACGCTGGACGGTCGTCTGGTTGCACTGGACGCGGTCACCGGCGAGAAGCTCTGGGAGCGGGTCACCGTCGACCAGTCCCAGCCCTACACCATCACCGGCGCGCCGCGGGTGGTGAAGAACAAGGTGCTGATCGGCAACGGCGGCGGCGAGTACGGCGTGCGCGGCTACCTGAGCGCGTACGATCCGGACACGGGCGAGATGATCTGGCGGTTCTACACGGTGCCGGGCAATCCGGCCGACGGCTTCGAGAACGAGGTCATGGCCATGGCGGCCGAGACCTGGAACGGCGAGTGGTGGAAGCTCGGCGGCGGCGGCACCGTGTGGGACTCCATGGCCTACGACCCGGAACTGGACCTGCTCTACGTGGGCGTGGGCAACGGTTCGCCGTGGAACCAGGCGCAGCGCAGCCCGGGCGGCGGCGACAACCTGTTCCTGTCCTCCATCGTGGCGCTGCGCCCGGATACCGGGGAGTACGTCTGGCACTACCAGACGACGCCCGGAGAGACCTGGGATTACACCGCGACCCAGCACATGATCCTGGCCGACATCGAAATGGGCGGCGAGACCGTGCCGGTGATCATGCAGGCACCCAAGAACGGTTTCTTCTACGTGCTGGACCGCCGCGACGGCCGCTTCATCAGTGCCGAGAATTTCGTGCGCATCAACTGGGCCACCCATGTGGACCCGGAGACCGGCCGGCCGGTGGAGACGCCGGACGCACGCTATTCTGACGAGCCCCGGCTGACCTTCCCGTCGCCGTCGGGCGCCCACAACTGGCAGCCGATGTCGTACAGCCCGCAGACCGGTCTGGTCTACATTCCGGCGATGGATGCACCCGCCACCTATGTCGCCGACCCCGATTCGCCCCGCGCCTCGACCTACTGGCAGACCGGCACCGACATGGCGAAAGGCACCACACCGATGCAGCTCGGCCCCGACATCGAGCGCAGCATGTATCAGCAGCTGGTGAAGGCGTCCCTGCTGGCCTGGGACCCGGTGCGCCAGGAAGCCGCCTGGCGGGTGCCCCACGAACACCCCTGGAACGGCGGCACCCTCGCCACGGCGGGCGGTCTCGTCTTTCAGGGCGACGCCATGGGGTTTTTCAGCGCCTACCGGGCGGCGGACGGCGAGCGGCTCTGGCAGGCGCCGGCAAACAACGGCATCGTGGCGGCGCCAGTCAGCTACGAGGTGGACGGCGAGCAGTATGTCGCGGTACTGGCTGGCTGGGGAGGCTCCATGGCGTTGTACGGTGGTGCGATGAACGACGATGCCGTCGGCGGTGCCACGGGCCGGATGCTCGCCTACCGGCTGGATGCAGCGGGAAACCCTCCGCCCGGCCCGGTGTCCCTGGCAGAGATGCCCGAGCCGCCGGCGCTCGACGCGAGCGACGAGACGCTGGAGCGTGGCTTCGATCAGTACGCCCGTCATTGCTCCGTCTGTCATGGCATCCGTGTGATCGGTGGCGGCCTGATCCCCGACCTGCGCTACCTGACGCCCGACCGGCACGAGATCTTCGGCCGGATCGTGGGCGAGGGACTGCTGGCGGGGGCCGGCATGCCCAGCTTCGAGAACCGTCTGAGCGCCGAGGACATCGAGGCCATCCAAGCCTATGTCGTCTTCGAGTCGCAGCGCGAGTGGGA
>Ga0209943_1000060_pt1 | contig 70997 bp, 55 predicted proteins | sample SalPonR1_B_D2_MG_FD_185698 | JGI IMG/M metagenome (GOLD analysis project Ga0209943, IMG submission 185698) | Salt pond soil microbial communities from South San Francisco under conditions of wetland restoration - Salt Pond MetaG R1_B_D2_MG... ... | reverse complement strand
TTTCTTGGCCGGGCAGCCCATGTTGATGTCGACGATGTCGGCACCTGCGTCGGCGACGGCCCGTGCAGCCTCCGCCATGGCGCCCGGCTCGCTGCCGGCGATCTGCACCACCCGCGGCCACGGATCGCCCTCCAGGCGCAGGCGGTGGCGCGACTTCTCGGAGTGCCACAGCGAGGTATCCGCGGTGGTCATTTCCGTGGCGGCCAGACCCGCCCCGAGACGGCGTGCGAGCCGACGGAACGGCAGGTCCGTGATGCCCGCCATGGGAGCGAGCAGCACGGTGGAGCGGATGTCGATGGAGCCGATGCGCATGAACCCGGATTCTAGCGGCAGGCGCCGGAGCAGCGCAGGACGGCGTCGGGGTCGCGGTAGCAGACGTGCAGCTCGTAACCGGCCGCCTCACTGCCCGGATCGGCCAAGCGGGCGCTGGCCCGCACCCGGTCGCCGGGATACAGGCGGTCTTCGCGCAGGCCGTCGCCCGGCAGATAGTCGTCGGCCTCGATCGAGCGGCTGCCGATGACGCTCTGCCAGCGGTCCGTCAGCGCCACCTGCAGCAGCGGATAGGGCTGGGGGCGGTCGCCCTGATGGGCGATGACGCTGGTGATCTCCAGCGTGTCCGCGCCGGCATCGCCGCTGGACGACTCCACGCAGAGCGCGCCGATATTCCAGCGCGGCTCCACCTCCATACCGAGGACGCCGTAGATCTGCTGCAGCCGCGGACCGAACGCCGGATGGGTCGCCAGCTGCGCGCGCTGGACGTGGATGGCCTGGAGGCCGAGCGCGGCCACCAGCAGCGCCGCCGCCACGGACCACAGCAAGGTCCGCGAGCGCTGGCGCCGGCGCGGCATCAGGGCCTGGTCGACGAGTTGCTCCTCGTCGTCACCGGCCGGGGCAGGCTCGCCGGCGGTCTCCTTCGGCGCCGTCACGGTGTCACCGAAGGTGGTCGAGGACCGCGCCTCGTCCCGGTCCCGGCGGCCGCCATCGGTGGCCGCCGCCGCGGTATCCGCGTCGGGGCCGAGGATCGCGGCAAACTCGCCGCTCTGGACGATCTCGTCGAACAGCGCCGCCGACGCCGCGAGTCCGTCACGATCTTCCGCGCCGGCCTCCTTTTCCCGCTCTTGCGGCGCCGGCGGGCCGAGTGTCGTGGCCGCCGCTGCCTCCGGCTCCTCTGCCGGCGTGCTGTCCGGTGCCTGGGGACCCGGGGCGTCGTGCCGCTGCGCCGACGACAAGTGCGGCGACTCCCCGGCGATCTCCGGCGGCGACTTCGCCGGCGTCTCTCCTGGTGTCTCCCCGGTTGTCTCCCCGGTTGTCTCCCCGGGGATTTCCCCGGGCGTCCCGGCGGTGGTCTCCTCGAGGGCCGCGGGCCCGGCACCGGAGCGCGCTTCGGCTCCCGTCTCCTGCGTGGCGCCGACGCCGAGGTCCGTACCGTCCAGTTCGAGTTCGGCGAGCAGCGCCCGCCATTCGTCCTCCTCGTCGAGGTCGTCGCCCTGCGGCGCGTCCGCCTGCGGCGCGGCCGGTCCGCCGGCCCGGTCCTCGCCTTGCTCCGCCGTGACCCCTCCGACCGGTTCGCCCGGCGACGCGGCCCCCCCGTGCGGACCGTCGGTTTCCTCGTCGACGAGGTCGCCGCCGAAGGTCGCCAGAATCTCCTCCAGCGGCGTGTCGTCATCGAACCGCTGAGGCTCCGCTTCGGGCTCTGGTTCGGGCTCTGGTTCGGGCTCTGGTTCGGGCACCGCTTCGGGCTCTGGTTCGGGCAGTGCCTCGTCGATGGACTCCGGCCCGGCTTCCGGCTCCTGGGGGAGGGGTTCGTCCCGGGCCGGCGACTCCGCGGCGTCAGACGATTCCGGCGGCGGAGCCGCCTCGGGCCCGGCCGGTTGCCCGGGAGGCGGTTCGTGGGACAGCGTCGGCAGTGCGTCGAACACCGTCGTGCAGGCCCCGCAACGCACCCGCCCGTGGGCGCGCCTCAGGTCTTCGGGCCCGATCTGGTAAGCCGTCCGGCATTCGGGGCATTGGGTGTACACGGTCTCAGTCTTCCCGGCGCCTGCCGCTGATCATGATCCAGTCCTCGCGTGCGACCGCCGGCGCGATGTCGAACCAGGGCTCGTAGGCGGCCCGGATCTCGTCCGCCTGACTCCGGAGGATACCCGATAACACGATATCGCCGCCGCTCCGGGTCACGTGGGCCAGGCGCGGCGCGAGGCCGGCCAGCGGGGCGGCGAGAATGTTCGCCAGTACGACGTCGAAGAGGCCGGCGCCGGTGCCGTCGCCGAAACGACCGGCTGCAAGCACCGTCAGGCGTCCTGCCACGGCGTTGCGTGCGGCATTCGCCCGCGTCGCCGTCAGGGCCTGGACGTCGATGTCCGTGGCGGTGGCGTGCCCGGCGCCGAGCAGCAGGGCCGCGATCGCCAGGATGCCCGAGCCGCAGCCGTAGTCGAGCACGCGGCATCCTTCCAGTCGGGCCGCATCGAGCCATTCCAGGCAGAGCGCCGTCGTCGCGTGGGTGCCGGTGCCGAAGGCAAGGCCGGGGTCCAGGTCCAGCACCGCCGCGTCGGGCTGCTCGACCGTACTGCCCGTCGGGCACACCCACAGGCGGCGGCCGAAGCGCATGGCGTGGAAGTCGCGCATCCATTCACGCTCCCAGGCCCGGTCGGCCAGTGTCTCGATCTGCCAGGCCGGCAATTCGTCCCGGCCGAGGGCGTCGCACAGCGCCGCGGTCAGTTGCGCCTCGTCCGGGGCCTCGTCGAAGAGGGCCGTGATACGGGTGGCTGCCCACAGGGGTGTCTCGCCGGGCGCCGGCTCCAGCACCGGGGTGTCTCCCGCATCCGAGTAAGTGAAGGCGCTGGCGCCGAGGCTCTGCAGCGCCTCTTCGAGCCGCTCCGGGTCGAGTTCGTCGAGGTCCATGGTGAACTGACGCCAAGACATCGCGCCGGCGCCGGTTCACAGACCGAGACGCTTCTCCAGGTAATGGATGTTGGTGCCGCCGGTCTTGAAGGCGTGGTGGGTCATGATCTCCTGGTGCAGCGGCACATTGGTCCTGATGCCCTCGATGACGATCTCCGAGAGCGCGATCTGCATGCGCGCAATGGCCGAGTCCCGGTTCTCGCCGTAGGCGATCAGCTTGCCGACCATCGAGTCGTAGTAGGGCGGTACCCGGTAGCCGCTGTAGAGGTGGCTGTCCACGCGGATACCCGGGCCTCCCGGCGCGTGCCAGAGCTGCACCAGGCCCGGCGACGGCATGAAGGTCTTCGGGTCCTCGGCGTTGACGCGGCATTCGATGGCGTGGCCGGTCATGCGGATGTCGGACTGCGCGAACCGCAGCTTCTCGCCGGCGGCGATCAGCAGCTGCTCTTTCACGATATCGATGCCGGTGACCATCTCGGTGACCGGGTGCTCCACCTGCAGGCGGGTATTCATCTCGATGAAGTAGAACTCCCCGTCCTGGTAGAGGAACTCGAAGGTGCCGGCGTTGCGGTAGCCGATCTCCTGACAGGCCTGGACGCAGCGCGCGCCCATGCGCTGGCGCTCCTCCTCGCTGATGCCTGGTGCCGGCGCCTCCTCGATCACTTTCTGATGGCGGCGCTGCATGGAGCAGTCGCGCTCGCCGAGGTGGACTGCGTTGCCGTGAGCATCAGCCAGCAGCTGGAACTCGATGTGCCGCGGGCGCTCGAGGAATTTCTCCATGTAGACCTGATCGTTGCCGAAGGCCGCCTTGGCCTCGGCCCGCGTTACGTTGATGGCGCCGAGCAGCGAGGCTTCGGCGTGGACCACCCGCATGCCCCGTCCGCCGCCGCCGCCGGCCGCCTTGATGATCACCGGGTAGCCGATGTCCCGCGCGAGGCGCAGGTTCTCGTCCCCGTCCTCGCCGAGCGGGCCGTCGGAGCCGGGCACGCAGGGTACGCCTGCCTCCTTCATGGCGCGGATGGCCGAGACCTTGTCACCCATCAGACGGATGCTCTCGGCCTTCGGGCCGACGAAGATGAAGCCGCTCTTCTCGACCCGTTCGGCGAAGTCGGCGTTCTCGGACAGGAAACCGTAGCCGGGATGCACGCCGACGGAGTCGGTCACCTCCGCGGCGCTGATGATGGCCGGCATGTCGAGGTAGCTCTCGGCCGAGGAGGGCGGACCGATGCAGACGGTCTCGTCGGCCAGCAGCACGTGTTTCAGGTTGGTGTCCGCCGTGGAATGCACGGCGACGGTCTTGATGCCCATCTCGCGGCAGGCGCGCAGTATCCTGAGCGCGATCTCGCCGCGGTTGGCGATGAGGATTTTCTCGATCATGCGCGTCCGCTCAGGAGCCTGCGCGCTGGTCGATTACGAACAGCACCTGGCCGTATTCCACCGGCTCGCCGTTCTGGGCCCGGATCGACTTCACCACGCCGTCCGCGTCGGCCTCGATCGGGTTCATCATCTTCATCGCCTCGACGATGCACAGGGTGTCGCCGGACTTCACCCGGTCGCCGATCTGTACGAACGGGCTGGCGCCGGGAGCGGGCGCGGCGTAGAACGTGCCCACCATCGGTGAGGTGACCACGTGGCCTTCCTCCTCGGGCTCCCGGGCCGGGGCGGTGGCGGCGGGTGCAGGGGCGGCCGGTTCGGGGGCGGGATTCGGGGGTGGCGCCGGCTGCGGCTGCGCAAAGTGAGCCGCGGGCGGCGGCGCCATCATGGCGTTGGCCGGGTAGCGGCTGATGCGCACGGCTTCCTCGCCCTCCGTGATCTCGATCTCGGCGATGCCGGATTCGTCCAGCAGTTCGATCAGTTTCTTGACCTTTCGTATGTCCATGCGCTTGCCTTCTCTCAGGAGTCCGTCAGCCTGCGGTGCAATGCCAGCAGGGCGAGTTCGTAGCCGATGACGCCGAGGCCCACGATGGTGCCGTCGGCCACGTCGGAGAAATAACTGTGATGGCGGAAGCCCTCCCGGGCGTGCACGTTGGACAGATGCACTTCGACGAACGGCCGGCCGACGGCCAGGAGAGCGTCGCGCAGCGCGATGCTGGAGTGCGTATAGGCGCCGGGATTGACGATCAGGGCCCGGGTACCGTCGCCGCCGCAGGCCTGCACGCGCGCCACCAGTTCGTGCTCGGCATTGCTCTGGAAGCACTCCAGCTCATGGCCGAATTCGCCGGCCAGGTTGCGCAGCCGTGCCTCCACGGCGGCCAGGCCCTCGTCGCCGTAGACGGTGGGTTCGCGTTCGCCCAGCAGGTTCAGGTTGGGCCCGTTCAGGAGCAGCAGCCTTGGCATGATCAGTCCAGTAGCCTGCCTTTTCAGCGAAGTTAGCGGCGATTTTAACGCCCATAGCCGACAATTGCACAATAATCGCCGTCCTGGGGGTGCAGTACGGCGGCCGCGGACGGGCCGCCGGCGGAATCAGATGCCGGCCAGTGCCTCGCGCGCCTGCTCGGCGGGCAGGCTGCCGTCGAGGAAATCCCGCAGGATCGAGGCCATGGATCCCGCCTGGTCCCGGTTGAACTCGCCCACGTGCACGTTGAGCAGTTCGCCGTCCGGCGTGACGATCAGCGTGAAGGGCAGACCGAGGAAATCGATGCCGAAGCTCTCCGCGGCGGCGATGGCTTCCTCCTGGCCGATCAGCACGGGATAGTTGAACTCCATCTCTGCGGCGTAGTCCGCCACGGGTTCCGGGTCGTCCACGGCGATGCCGATGACCTGGATGCCCGCGTCGCCGTGCTGTGCCTGGATCTCCTTGAGCAGCGGAATCTCCCGGCGGCAGGGCGCGCACCAGGTGGCCCAGAAGTTGATCACCCGCAGTTCGCCTTCCCAGTCGGCCAGCGTTCGCGTCTGGCCGGCGAGGTCGGGCAGGCTGAAGTCCCCGGTTTCGGCCTGCGCGGCACTGGCGCGCATTTGCACGGCCGTCGGGTCGGGCGCCTCCGCGGCAGGGCGTTCCGGTGGCAGCAGGAGCCGGGACAGCCACATACCGGCGGCCACGGAGGCCGCGAGGACGACGATCATCAGGACACGGGGCATTTCAGTCTGCCTGTGCGGTGACGGCGGCGGGCGAGGCGGCGATGGCGCGCGCGGCATGAGCGGCGAAATCGTCGGCCGGCATGAAGCCCACCACCTGGTAGGGGCGGCGCTCCTGGCCGTCCGGACCGAAGAAGATGATCGATGGCGGCCCGAAGATGCGGAAGTGCTTCAGCAGCGCCTGGTCCTCCGCGTCGTTGGCCGTCACGTCGGCCTGCAGCAGGACCACGTCCTCCAGTTCCGCCTGCACCTGCGGGTCACTGAAGGTGTACTTCTCCATCTCCTTGCAGGAGACGCACCAGTCCGCGTAGAAGTCCAGCATGACCGGCTGGTTGCGGTTCGCGGCCTGGGCGACGGCCTGCTCCAGGTCGGCCACCGTCTTGATACGGCGGAATTCCAGCTCCTCGTGGGTCCCGGCCGCGCCGCCGCCGCCCGCCGCGGCCATGCGCGTGCCGGCGAGCGGCTGCAGCGGGTCCTCGCCGCCGGCCAGCGCCCCCAGCAGCAGGACGGCGCCGTAGAACATGGCCAGCACGCCGAAGCCCTTGCCGAGTTTCTGCGCTCCGCCCGACTCCGGCGTGAGCGGCGTGAGCGCGCCCAGGAACACCCCCGCCATGAAAATGAGTACCGCCCACAGTGCCAGGGCCACGGCGCCGGGCAGCACCCGGTCCAGCATCCAGATGGCGAGCCCCAGCATCACGAAACCGAACGCGTTCTTCACCGCCACCATCCAGGGGCCGGCCTTCACCATCAGCTTGCCGGCGGAGGCGCCCACGGCGAGCAGCGGCACGCCCATGCCGAGGCTGAGAGCGAACAGCGCGGAAGCGCCCCGGACCACATCGCCGGTCTGGCCGATCACCGCGAGGGCCGCGACCAGCGGCGGTGCCACGCAGGCCGTGACGATCAGCGAGGACAGCGCACCCATGACGAAGGCGCCGATCATGGTGCCGCTTTTCTGCTTGCCGCTGAGAGCGGCCAGCCGGGTCTGTACGGAGGAGGGCATCTGCAAATCGAACAGGCCGAACATGCCGGCGGCCAGGACGACGAACAGGCCGGCGAAGGTCACCAGGATCCAGGTCTGCTGGAAGATGGTCTGCGCCTGTTGCCCGGCCGCCGCGAACAGCGCGCCGGCCACGGTGTAGGTGAGCGCCATGCCGAGCACGTAGGAGAGCGAGAGGGTGAAACCCCGGGCCGGGGTCACGTTCTTGCCCTCGCCGGCGATGATGCCGGAGAGGATGGGGATCATGGGCAGCACGCAGGGGGTCAGCGCCAGCAGCAGGCCGGCACCGAAGAAGGTGGCCAGCACGGCGAGCAGATTGCCCTCGCCGATCAGGGTGGCCAGCCGGTCCTGCTCGGAGACGGGCGCCGCCGGCGCGTCCTCTTCGGGCGGCCGGGGTGCGTCCGCGGCGCTGGCCGGCGGCAGCGAGACGTTCACCTCCCGGGTGAGGGGCGGGTAACAGATGCCGTCCTCGGCGCAGCCCTGGAAGCCCAGCTCCAGCACCAGGTTCCTGCCCTCGCGGCCGGCCCGGTTCAGGGGCACACGGGCGACGACTTCGTCGTAGTAGACCTCCGTCTCGCCGAAGTACTCGTCGAACTTCTTCTTGCCGGCAGGCGTCTGCAGGCCGCCGAGTTGCACCCCGTCGCTGACGGCCGCCGCCGCCAGCTTGTCCCGGTAGAGGTAGTAGCCGGGCTCGATCTGCCAGGCCAGCTCCACCGTGTAGGCGTCCAGTGCGGTAACGACGGGCCGGAATGCGACGTCCGGCGGCAGGAATTCGCTCTCGCCCGTTCCCGCGAGCCCGCCGGAGGGGCGGGCGCTGCCGAAGGGCGAGGCAGCCGGAGCCGCCTCCGCCAGGCGCACTTCCCGGCTCCAGCGCTGGGGCGGATAGCACAGGCCGATGTCGGCGCAGCCCTGGGAGAGGAGCTCGACGGTCGCCCGGCCGGCGCCTTCGTTCACGTAGGGCACGCGCATGGTGAAGCCGCCCCGGTAGATCTCCTGGCGGCCGAAGTACTCGTCCTCGTGGATCTCGCCGTCCGGGAGCGCCGGGTCGCCCAGCAGGAGTTCGGCGTCGTCCGTCTCTATGCCGAGCTTCTGTCGGTAGAGGTAGTAGCCCGGCTCCACGTTCCAGCGTACGACCAGCGCCTCGCCGGTATCCTCCACCTGATAGCGGAACGCCTGCTCGGGGCGCAGCAGGTCTTCGGGCGAGACCGCCGCCGCCGGCGGCGCGAAGGCGCTCGCCAGGAGGCCGGTGACCGCCGCCAGGGTCAGGAGCGCCGCGCGCGCGGCGCCGGAGGAGTATGTGTTCGGGCTCATGCTGTCTCTCGCTGCCGGCTTTGCTTCGGATGGTCCGCCACCGGGTCTCACCCCGGAGGGACAGCCTTACAGTGTGACCGCGCCGGCCGCCGGATTATTCCCTCTCCGTCACAGAATTGGCCACCCAGTCCAGATAGGCCCGGGAGCCCGCCGTGACCGGCGCCGCGATCACCTCGGGCACGTCGTAGGGGTGCAGCGCGACGATGCGCGCCTCCAGTCCCGCATAAGCCGCCTCGGTGGTCTTCGCCATCAGCAGCAGCTCGGATTCGTCGCAGACCTCGCCCTGCCAGCTGAACACGGAGCGTACGGGCCCGGCGATGTTCACGCAGGCGGCCCGTCCCTCGCCGACCAGCGCGGCGGCGATGTCCCGGGCGGTCTCCTCGTCGGGGCAGGTGCAGAGTACCAGCAGTGTGTTTGACATCACCGTCTCCCCGGCCGGCACCGAGAATAACCGGCGCCGGCCGCCCTGTCATGGCGCCGCCGGTGCAGGCGGCTCTTGAAATTTGCCGGACCGGCACTATCATTAGCACTCACTGATGGCGAGTGCTAACAGCACGGTCATCCAGAATTCCATAATGTATCGCAAAAACAGCAGTTTACCAGAAGGAGACGCACTCATGCAGATTCGTCCGCTTCACGATCGCGTGATCATCAAGCGCATGGAGGAAGAGCGCACCACCCCCGGTGGCATCGTGATTCCCGATACGGCCGCCGAGAAGCCGATCAAGGGCGAAGTCATCGCCGTCGGCAAGGGCAAGATCCTCGAGAACGGCGAAGTCCGTGCCCTCGACCTGAAGGCCGGCGACAAGGTGCTGTTCGGCAAGTACAGCGGCACCGAGGTCAAGGTGGAAGGCGAGGACTACCTGGTGATGAAAGAAGACGACGTGATGGCGGTCATCGAAGGCTGAGCCCCGCGTCGATCATCGTTACACACCCACTGAATTTACGAACAGAGGAATAGAGACAATGTCTGCAAAAGAAGTCCGTTTCAGCGACGACGCCCGCCACAAGATGATGGCCGGTGTGAACGTGCTGGCGAACGCCGTCAAGGTGACCCTCGGCCCGAAGGGCCGTAACGTCGTGCTCGACAAGAGCTTCGGCGCGCCCACCGTCACCAAGGACGGCGTGTCGGTGGCAAAGGAGATCGAGCTCGAGAACAAGTTCGAGAACATGGGCGCACAGATGGTGAAGGAAGTCGCCTCCCAGACCTCCGACGTGGCCGGTGACGGCACCACCACGGCGACGGTGCTGGCCCAGGCGATCCTGCGCGAGGGCCTGAAGGCCGTGGCCGCGGGCATGAACCCCATGGATCTCAAGCGCGGCATCGACCAGGCCACCATCGCCACGGTCGAGCAGCTGCAGAAGCTGTCCAAGCCCTGCGAGGACGACAAGGCCATCGCCCAGGTGGGCTCCATCTCCGCCAACTCCGACACGGAGGTCGGCGAGATCATCGCCGAGGCGATGAAGAAGGTCGGCAAGGAGGGCGTCATCACGGTCGAGGAAGGCCAGGCGCTCGCGAACGAGCTGGAGGTCGTGGAAGGCATGCAGTTCGACCGCGGCTACCTGTCGCCGTACTTCATCAACAACCAGCAGAGCCAGTCGGCCGATCTGGAGAACCCGTTCATCCTGCTGTACGACAAGAAGATCTCGAACATCCGCGATCTCCTGCCGGTGCTCGAGAGCGTCGCCAAGTCCAGCCGCCCGCTGCTGATCGTCTCCGAGGACGTCGAGGGCGAGGCGCTCGCCACGCTGGTGGTGAACAACATCCGCGGCATCGTGAAGGTGGCTGCGGTGAAGGCGCCCGGATTCGGTGACCGCCGCAAGGCCATGCTGCAGGACATCGCCATCCTCACCGGCGGCCAGGTGATCTCCGAGGAGGTCGGCCTGTCGCTGGAGAAGGCCACGCTGGAAGATCTCGGCGAGGCCAAGAAGGTGCAGATCACCAAGGAGAACACCACCATCATCGACGGTGCCGGCCGTGGTCAGGAGATCGAGGGCCGCGTCGAGCAGATCCGCGCCGAGATCGAGGACTCTTCCTCGGACTACGACCGCGAGAAGCTGCAGGAGCGCGTCGCGAAGCTTTCCGGCGGTGTCGCCGTCATCAAGGTCGGTGCTGCCACCGAGGTGGAGATGAAGGAGAAGAAGGCCCGCGTCGAGGACGCGCTGCACGCCACCCGTGCCGCCGTCGAGGAAGGCGTGGTGCCGGGCGGCGGCGTCGCCTTCATCCGCGCACTGACGGGGATCGACAAGCTCGAGGGCAAGAACCAGGATCAGACCACCGGTATCAACATCCTGCGCCGTGCCCTGGAAGAGCCCCTGCGCCAGATCGTCTCCAACGCGGGCGGCGATGCCTCCGTGGTGCTGAACGCGGTCGCCGAGGGTGAGGGTAACTACGGTTACGATGCCGCCACCGGCGAGTTCGGCGACATGGTCGAGCTGGGCATCCTGGATCCGACCAAGGTGAGCCGTTCGGCGCTGCAGAACGCGGCTTCCGTCTCCGGCCTGCTGCTGACCACCGAAGCCATGGTGGCGGACGCGCCGAAGGAGGAAGAGGCTCCGCCGATGCCCGACATGGGCGGCATGGGCGGAATGGGCGGCATGATGTAACACGTCGTCGCCCGGTTCCGACCGGCAGCCTCACCGAGGCAAAGACCCCGTCCGGCCCCGCCGGGCGGGGTTTTTTCATGGCCGTCGGCGAGAATCCGGCGGCGTGCCGTTCAGGCTCCAGTCGTAGCGCAGATACTCGATGCGGAATACACCGGCCGCCAGCCTGTCCGCCACCTCCGGATCCGCGACGTAGCCGGCGAGCCATGCCTGCAGCGCGCCGGTGCCGGCACCGAAGTCGCCGCGGTACCAACGAAAGATCCGCGACAACCGCGCAATGCCCGTCGCCGGGTCGAACCGGTTCCGGCGCGGGTCGTTGACGAATTCCCGCGCGTCCGCATCGAGGAGAGCGGGCAGCGTGGCCGGCCGGTAGGCTGCCGGGCGGAGCGGCGGACAAGACGCCGATGCGCAGACGATGGCGAAATGGATGCGGGGCTCACCCATGGCCATGAGTTCGGCATGCTCCAGCCCGTACAGCGTCCGGTATCGCCCGCCTATCCGGTGGCGGCGGAGCAGGAAGAAACGCAGGCGGCCCAGGAGGCTCGCAGGCGACAGGCCGTCCAGCACGGCGCCTATGGCGAGCGCGTTGTAGCTGTTTATCAGGAAGGCCAGCCAGTCGGCGTCGGTGGCGGCGCCGCGGCGGACCCGGGCGATGTCGGCGAGGTAGCCTGCGAAGGCGGGCGACCGCGCCAGTCCGGGATAATCCACCCGTCCCGCATGTACGTGACGGACGAGGGCCTCGTCGAGGGCGTCGGTGTCCATGTCGGCGGGTTCGAGCACGGGGCAGGCCTGCAGCGCTTCTCGACCGTACTCTCGACTACCAGGGGATCGGCTGGCCGTCCCAGGCGAAAAAGCCGCCATTGTCGTCCTTGCCCAGGCCGTCGATGACGGCGAGGAGCCGGCGGGCGGCACGCCCGGCATCGGACAGCTGCTCGTCGGGCACCCGGGACTGGAAGGGCGCCGAGAGATCCGTGTCCACCGTGCCCGGATGCAGCGCAACGACGAGAGTGCCGCGGTGGCGTCGGGGCAGCTCGATGGCGAGGCCCTTGGTGAACATGTTCTGGGCGGCTTTCGAGGCGCGGTAGGCGTACCAGCCGCCGAGCCGGTTGTCGCCGATGCTGCCCACCCGCGCCGAAAGGCTGGCGAACACTGCCCGCTCGCGCCGGGGCAGCAGCCGGGCGAAGTGTTTGGCGACCAGCAGCGGGCCCCAGGCGTTCACCTCGAAGCTGCGCTGCAGCGCCGCGGGGGTAACCTCCGCCAGTCTGCGCTCGGGCTGCAGCGCCTCGCCGTCGTGCAGCAGGCCGGCGCAGTTGATGATCAGCGAGAGGGTCTCCACCTGCTCGCTCACCGTGCCGGCCGCAGCCTCGATGCTCGCCTCCCGGGTCACGTCCAGCGGCACACGCAGCAGCTTCTCACCGATGTCCCGGCGGACCTCGGCCAGCGCCTCCGAGGCGTCCGGGGCCCGGCTGGTCGCCACGATCCGGCGCACGGCGGGCGAGGTGGCCAGCGCACCGACGAACGCTGCACCGAGGCCGCGGCTGGCGCCCTGTACCATCACGTCGACGGGGCCGTCGAAACTCTGCAGGATATTCTCGTTCGTGCAATTGTCGTTCATGCAATCTCCGGGAACCGTGGTGCGGGTCGTGCACTCCAAGGCAATGTGACGGCGGGATTCGACAGGGATGTTCGGCCGGCCGGCCCCGGTGGATGCCGGGCGTGGCGGGCATTGAAAACCGCGGCGGCGCCCCAACGTCCGCAGGGTATGAATACCATGGGAGAATGGCGGCGCTGCGCGCCCTGGTGACATGAAGGAAAGCATCCTCGAACTCGTCGACCGTAGCGAAACCCAGGCGCCCGCGGCGCTGCGCGTGGACGTCATCGCGGACTTCGTGTGTCCGTGGTCCTACATCGGCAAGCACCGGCTGGACGAGGCGCTCGGCTCCGTTCTGGGCCCCGTGCGGGTTGCCTGGCATCCGTTCCAGCTCAACCCGGACATGGCCGGGGACGGCATGGCACTGGGCGAGTACCTGCGCGAGAAGTTCGGCGAGCCCGAAGCACTGCGCCCGGCGCTCGATCAGCTCACCCGTGTCGCGGCCGCCGAGGGGCTGGAGCTCGCCTTCGAGCGCATCGACCGTGTCCCCAACACCCGCGCGGCCCATCGCCTGATGAAGCTGGCGGAGATCGAGTCGCGCCAGGACGAACTCGCCGACAGGCTGTACCGGGCCTTCTTCACGGAAGGCCGCGACATCGGCCGCCACGACGTGCTGGTCGAGCTGGCGCGGGAGGCGGGACTGACGCCCGAGACGGCGGCCCAATACCTGGACGACGAGCGCATCGACCGCATCGTGCTGGCCGAGGAGGCCCAGGCACGCAAGGCGGGCGTGACCGGCGTGCCGGACTACATGATCAACAAGCGTCTGTTCGTGGTGGGCGCGCAGAGCGAGGCCACCTTGCTCGGCGCCTTCGACCGTGCCATGTTCGGCGAAGACAGCGACCTGACAGTGTCGGATACGCTGCACTGAATCCCTGCGCGGCCGATCGACGGCCCCGGTCTGAAGGAGTTCCTTTTTGTCTGAAGAAATGCTGGCGGTGCGCCTGGAGCGCTACCGCGACGAGGAAGGTCTGCGGCTCGCATCCACGCCGCGTCCCGTGCCCGCCCCCGGCGAGGTGCTGGTGCGCGTGCGTGCGGCCGGCGTGAACCCCGTCGACTGGAAGATCGCCGACGGCTTCGGCGAGTTCCTGGGCCTGGTGCCGCCGCTTACGCTGGGCTGCGAGCTGGCCGGCGATGTCGCCGCCGTGGGAGAAGACGTGGACGCCTACGCCGTCGGCGAGCCCGTGTTCGGCTACGTCTCTCTCGAGCGCTGCGGCTGTTACGCTCCCTATGCCATTGCCATGCCCACCGAGATAGCGCGCAAGCCGGCCGCTATCTCCTACGCCCAGGCGGCGGCCGTGCCCGTGGCCGGCGAGACCGCCTGGCAGGCGCTGGTGGAGACCGCCCGGCTCGCGCCCGGTGAGCGGGTACTCATCCATGCGGCGGCCGGCGGCGTCGGCTCCGTCGGCGTACAGCTGGCGACGTCGCTCGGGGCGAGCGTGATCGGCACGGCCTCGGGGCGCAACGAGGATTTCGTGCGCCGGCTGGGGGCGGACGGCTTCGTGGACTACACCGCCGGTCCCTTCGAGGAGGCCGTGGAGCCCGTGGACGTGGTTCTGGATACCGTCGGCGGCGACACCCTGCGGCGCTCGTTCAACGTGCTGCGCCCGGGCGGTCGTCTCGTGAGCATCGTCGAGGTGCCGGACCCTGACTGGGCCGAGCAGGCCGGCGTCTCCGCGGAGATGATCGCGGTACTGCCCGAGGGAGCGCAGCTTGCCGAACTGGGGGCCATGATGGGCCGCGGTGAACTCGCGGTGCATGTCGCGCGGCGTTATGGCCTGACCGAGGCGCTGGATGCCCTGGCCGAGAGTCGTGCGGGTCACGTTCGGGGCAAGCTCGTCATCGAGCCCTGAGTCGGCCCCGCGTCCGGCGCGCCCCTCCTCAGCCGGCGCTGCGGCGCTCCAGCCAGTCGAGCAGAATGGCATTGAATGCCTGCGGGCGCTCCTGCTGGGTCCAGTGGCCGCAGTCGTCGATCATCCGGACCTCCAGGTCGTCGACGTAATCGCGCATGGCGTCGATGTGGTGCGGGGCGACGAGGACGTCGTCCTCGGCGCCGACGAACAGCGCGGGGATACGCACCCGCTGCTCGACGCCCTCGGTCAGCTCCCAGTTCCGCCTCCAGTTGCGGTACCAGTTGATGGGGCCGGTAAAGCCGCCCCGCCGGAACGTCTCCACGAAGACCGCCAGTTCGTCGTCGGGCAACAGATCCTCGCCCCGTGGCGGCTCGTCCATGGCGGCGAGCATGCTGAACGGCCGGCGCTTGTCGTCGGGGATCCGTTCGAACGCCTGCCGGGTCACCGGCAGCCGCCGCATCATGGCCCGGAAGTAGCGCTGCGGTTCGGCGGCGAAACGCCGGTCGGCCTCGTCCGAGTCCTGGAAGTTCACGATGTAGAAATCGGGCCCCAGTACCTCGCGCATCAGGACCAGCGGGTCGACGGGTGGGCGCGGATAGAACGGGATGTTCACGGCGATCACGCCGCGCATCCGTTCGGGCGCCAGCAGTGCCATCTGCCACACCAGCAGCGCGCCCCAGTCGTGGCCCACGAACCAGGCGCGCTCGAGACCCAGGGCGTCCAGCAGGCCGGTCATGTCGCCCACCAGGTGACGGATGTCGTAGGCCGCGACCTCGTCCGGTTTGTCGGTGGCTCCGTAGCCCCGCTGGTCCGGCGCGATGGCCCGGTAGCCCGCGCCGGCGAGCGCGGGCAGCTGCGCTCGCCATGACCAGGCCAGCTCGGGGAAGCCGTGGCAGAGCACGACGGCGTCGCCCCGGCCCTGCTCGTGGACGGCCATGCGAATACCGTTGGTGTCGACGAATCGGGGTGGGGGGAAGTCGCTGCTCAAGCCGTGCTCCTTGCGCCGGGTGATCGGGGACCGGCACAGGGTAGCCAAGCTCGCTGGCGGGGGCGAATGCCCGCTCCCGGCAGGCTTGCCTTTTCATACGACCGGCGCTAGCTTCCCCGTCTGAGGCGTCGATGGGGACAGTAGCCACCCGGCGCCGGCCGGAAGCGAGCGAGGGACGGTGGGAGCCTCGCGGCCGGTGGGCGGTGAACATCACTCCGGAGCCGTCGACCGAAAGGGCGCGCTGGCGCCCGAGTAGACTCGACCGGGTGGCCGCCGGCATACGGCCGCGGGTTGTCACGTCAAGCGTGACGACCCTTCGAGGTCCGGTCCGGGAGGGCCGGGCGGAAACCGGGTGGTACCGCGGTGCATGAGGAATCACATCGCCCCGGGCGCTTGACGGCGCCCGGGGTTTTTTCGTTGGACGGGGTGAAATGAAGCTGAGAGAAGTTGCCAGCCGCTACGACGGCCCGGCCCTGGAGGACGAGGTGCTCTCGTTCTGGCGCGAGCAGCGCATCTTCGACAAGACGCTGGAGGCGAGCCGCGGCCGGCCCCAGTGGAGTTTCAACGAGGGTCCGCCCACGGCCAACGGCCGGCCCGGCATCCACCACGTGCTCGCGCGCACGTTCAAGGACGCGTTTCCCCGCTACCGCACCATGCGCGGCTACCACGTGCCCCGGAAAGCGGGCTGGGATACCCACGGGCTGCCCGTGGAGCACGAGGTGGAGAAGGAGCTCGGCATCTTCGACAAGAAGGAGATCGAGCGCCAGGTGGGCATCGACGAGTTCACCCGCCGCTGCCGCGAGTCGGTGATGCGCTACATCGGCGACTGGGAGAAGATGACCGAGCGCATGGGCTTCTGGGTGAACCTCGAGGAGGCCTACTACACCCTCGACAACCACTACATCGAGTCGGTGTGGAACCTCCTGAAGCGCATCTGGGACCAGGGCCTGATCTACCGTGGGTACAAGGTGGTGCCCTACGACCCGCGCATCGGCGCGACGCTCTCCTCCCACGAACTCGCGCTCGGTTACCGGGAGGTGGAGGACCCTTCCATCTACGTCCGCTTCGCCGTCGTCGGCGAGGAGGACACCTTCTTCCTGGTGTGGACCACCACGCCCTGGACGCTGCCCTCGAACCTGGCGCTGGCCGTGCACGAGGACGTCGACTACGTCTATGTGGGCCGTGGCGAGGAGACGCTGATCCTGGCCGAGTCGCTGGTGTCCGCGGTGTTCGGCGACGAGCCGGTGGAGGTCGTCCGCCGGGTGAAGGGCCGCGACCTGGCGGGCATGCATTACGAGCAGCTGCTGCCCTACCTGGACGTGGAAGAGGACGTCGATGCCTTCCGGGTGCTGCCGGCCGAGTTCGTCAGCACCGAGGACGGCACCGGCATCGTGCACATCGCGCCGGCCTACGGCGTCGACGACCTGGAGCTCGGTCACGCTCACGGCCTGCCGGTGCTGCACGGCGTCGGCCTGGACGGCTGCTTCCTGCCCGAGGTGGAGCCGGTGGCCGGCGTGTTCTTCAAGGACGCCGACCCGACACTCATCGAATTGCTGCGGGAGCGCGGGCAGTTGTTTCGTGCGGGCAGCTACGTGCATAACTACCCCTTCGGCTGGCGCACCGGCGACCCGGTGATCTATTACGCCAAGGATGCCTGGTACATCCGTACCTCGGAGTTCCGCGACCGCATGGTGGCGCTGAACCGCAGCATCAACTGGGTGCCGGAGAACATCCGCGAGGGGCGTTTCGGCAAGTGGCTGGAGAACAACGTGGACTGGGCCCTGTCGCGGGAGAGGTTCTGGGGTACGCCGCTGCCCGTGTGGACCGACGGCGAGGGCCGTTACCGCTGCATCGGCTCGCTGGCCGAGCTGGAGCAGCTGACCGGGCGCAAGCTCGCCGGCCTGGACCTGCACCGCCCGGCGGCGGACGACGTCAGCTTCGAGGCCGACGGCGCCACCTGGACCCGGGTGCCGGAGGTAATCGACTGCTGGTTCGACTCCGGCGCCATGTCCTACGCCCAGTGGCACTACCCGTTCGAGAACGTGGAGGCCTTCCGGGCGCACTTCCCGGCGGACTTCATCTGCGAAGCCATCGACCAGACCCGGGGCTGGTTCTACACGCTGCACGCCATCGCCACCATGGTCTCCGACAGCGTGGCCTACCGGAACGTGATCTGCCTCAGCCACATCGTGGACGAGGACGGCAAGAAGATGTCCAAATCCCTCGGCAACATCGTCGACCCCTACGATGTCTTCGATGCGGTGGGTGCCGATCCGCTGCGCTGGTACTTCCTGGCGCGGATCTCGCCGGACCAGCAGAAACGCATCTCGGTGGACATCGTGGCCGACGTGGCCAGCTCCTTCGTCAATACCTTCTGGAATACCTACGGCTTCTTCGTGCTGTACGCGCGCCTGGACGAGGTGGACCTGTCCGCGGACGTGCCGCCGGCCTCGCGGCCGGAGATCGACCGCTGGGCGCTCGCGCTGCTGGCCGATACCGAGCGGCGGGTGAGGGAGTCGCTGGATGCCTACGACGCGCGGGCTGCCGGCGTCGCCATCGAGGAGTTCGTCGATCAGCTGAGCAACTGGTACGTGCGGCGCAACCGGCGGCGGTTCTGGAAGTCGGCGGCGGGCGAGGACAAGCAGTCCGCCTACCTGACACTGTACGAATGCCTGGATACGGCGCACCGGCTGATGGCGCCGTTCACGCCGTTCCTGTCCGAGCACGTCTACCAGAATCTGGTGCGCAACGTGTATCCGGAAGCGCCGGAGAGCGTGCACATGACGGCCTGGCCCGAGCTGCCCGTGGAGTGGCGCGATCCGGACCTGCTGTTCGAGTTCGACGTGGTCCAGAAGGTGGTCGGGCTCGGCCGGGCCGCCCGCGCGCAGACCGGTTTCCGCACGCGCCAGCCGCTGGGCCGCCTGCTGCTGCGGGTGCCGGACGATGCGGCGGCGGAGGGGGCAGGGAGCCACCGGGCGCAGATCCTCGAGGAACTCAACGTGAAGGAGCTCGAGTTCATCGCGCGCGACGCCGAGCTGGTGGAATACCGCATCAAGCCGAACCTGCCGAGGATCGGCAAGCGCTACGGCAAGCTGGTGCCGGCCATCCGCGAGGCGCTGGCGGCGGCGGACGGTGCGGCCATCGCGGCCGCGGCCGCCGCCGGGCGGGACTTCACCCTCGAGGCCGGCGGCGAGACTCTGGAGTTCGGCCCGGAGGACGTGCTGGTGGAGACCAGCTCCGCCGAGGGCTTCGCCTGTGCGGAGGAGGGCGGCTATCTGGTGGCGCTGGACACCCGGCTGGACGATGCCCTCGTGCGCGAGGGCCTGGCCCGCGAACTCGTGCGCACCGTGCAGGACGCGCGCAAACAGGCCGGCCTCGAGGTCTCGGACCGCATCGCGCTGGCGATCAGCGGCACGTCGGGCGTGGAGGAGGCGCTGGCGGAATACCGGGACTACGTCATGCACGAGACGCTGGCCGTCGAGTGGGCCCCGGCGGACATGAAGGACGCCTGGATCACCGAGAAGCGGCTGGACGATGAGGAATGGCGGATTGCGCTGCGGGTGAGCGACGGCGACGGGTCTTCATAAAACCGTCATCCCGAAGGGTGTTGTAAGCCGTTCCGCTATTTTGCTATAAGAAAAGGTCCCAAGTGACTGGTTGGCGTGGGGCACCGCCACAAGCCGGCAAAATGAGCGAAAACGAGCCGCGCGGGTTCCGCCCAGTCAGCTCTCCGAGGGCCGCCGCAGACCGGCGGAGATTAGAAGAACAAAATCGGGAGAGCCCATGTCGCCCCTGACCAAGCACTTTCAGGAAGCGGTGCTCGCGCTGGCAGGTCATGCACCGATCAAGCAGCGGCTGGTGTGCGCCTACAGCGACCACCTGAGCGCCGTGCACGACGAGGACCTGCCGCGGCGTCTTCTGGGCCGCTTCTCCGACCTGCGCCGGCGCCTGCACAGCGTGACGCCGCTGAACGGGGAAGGACCGGTGCGCGCCTCGGTCCGCAAGATGAGCGGCCCCGAGGCCGCCGACTGCGCGAAGATCATCGTCGCGCTGTACGGCGAGCTCGCAAGTTGGGAGGCGGCCGCAGGCACGGGACCGCTGCACCTGGTGCGGGCCCCGGAGCTGGAAGACGTTCCGGATTTCCTCCTGAAGTCCTGACCGCGCTGTTGTGGGAGGGGCTTCAGCCCCGATCTTCGCCGGGATGGCCGAGCGCTAATCGGGCCTGAAGGCCCTCCTACGTGTTCTGGAGGGTGGCGCGGAGGGCGCGGGAGGCGTAGCGGGCGAGGTGGGCGCTGACCGCCGGCGGCGGGCGGCGTGCGCTGCGGGGACCGCGGCGCATGAGCATGGCGCGGAACGCCGGACTGGTGGCCAGGTGGAAGCGGAGTTCGTCGCCGTAACGGGCGAGGAAGGGCTCCGGGTCCTGGCCGCCGGTTTCGGTCAGCCGGGCCAGCGCCTGGCGCACCGACGCTTCGTCGAGTTCCGGGAAATAGCGGCCGAATTCCCGCCAGTGGTTGAGGTTCGCGCCGGCGGTCGAATCCGGTCGGAGCGCCGACGGCCCGCGGCGGGGCAGGGCGGCCTCGAGCAGCGCTGCCGCGTCCAGGAGGCCGGCTCCGTGCCGCGATGCGTCCCAGCCGTCCGGACGGCGGACGCCGGCTGTGCTCAGGAGATTGCGGAAGACGGCCGGCAGCGCCGTGCCCGGGTAGCGCCGGCGCAGGCGGTCGCGGCCGTGACGGGACAGCCACAGGGCCGCCGCGCCGGCCACCGTGGCCACCGCATACGAGGTGCCGCTGCCACGGGCGTCGCTGTAGCGCCCGCCGGGCTCGGCCAGCGCGCGCCAGACGTCCTGGCCGGGCGCGGCGAGGTCCACGTCGCCGCCCGCGGCGCTGTAACGCCAGACGGCGTCCTTGCAGTTACTGGCCGCGACGGCGATCACCCGGGAAGAGCGGGCCGGATGCACCACCCACGGCCAGACGTTGCCGGCCGCGGCGAGGCTGATGATGCCCCGGGCCGTCGCCGCGTCGAGCATCCGTTCGAGGCTGCGGCTGGCGAAGGGGCCGCCGAGACTCATCGAGATGACGTCCGCGTCGATGCCGATGGCATGATCGACGGCGAGGGCGAGCCGCCGGAACGAGAAATGCACCACGCCGGAAGACACCCGCAGCGGCACCAGCGTCGCGGCGGGCGCGCTGCCGCTCACCGCGATGCCGTCCGCTGCCTCGCCGCCGCTGTCGTCGCCAATGGCGCTCATGATCACGCTGGCGGTCGCCGTGCCGTGGCCCGGGCTGCGGCCGCGCAGCGGATCCCGGGGATCGCGGCGATCGGCCTCGAAGTCGTAGCCGAGCGCGACGGCCAGCCTCTCCGGGTGCCGGATCTCCGGATGCAGGGTGTAGCCGGTGTCCGGGTGAGCGATGCGTATGCCGCCGCCGGGTGGACCCTCGATCAGAGCGAAGGCCTCGACGAGACGGGCATTGGCCAGGCTCCATTCGCTGTCGGCGGAGCACGGCAGCGGGGGCGCACCGGCACCGCTGCGGGGGCCACGTCGCCCGACCCGGGCCGGGTCGGGATCGTGGCCCGGCTGGATCACCGCTGCCTCCGCCCAGACCACGTCGGGGTGAGCGTCGAGGCGGCGCGCGAAATCCCAGACCTGGCGCACCAGCGGCTGCAGCGCAGGGCGCCGGCGCAGCGCCTGGTATACGCCGCCCGAGCGGGGCAGGCGCTCGACGGCCCACTCTCCCGGCAGCGTGGCGGCGACGGCGCGGCGAGCGGCACGGGTGGCCGCCGCCGGGCCCAGCCCCGGATCCACGGCCAGCATCAGCCCCTCGCTGCGCGGCGTCAGCGCCGCGTCCGCGGTGTCCGGCAACCGTATCGCGCTGTCTTTCATTGCCGCCGCCCTCGCCGGGAGCCCCGATCTGTCGTGCAATAATGCCCCTTTTCTGCACGGAGCTCAGCGATGAAATTCACTACCGAATCCCTGCGCCCGTTCGGCTCTGTCGTCCGGATCGGTCATGCAGGCCGCACGCGCCGCAGCCGTCCGACCGCCGCGATCGGCGTCCCGGCCCTGCTGCTGTCGGCCCTCGCTCTCGCCGCCTGCGGCAGCGACGCGCCGCCGGAGGAGACCGTGAGCGCGGAGACGGGCATGCGCGAACAGCCGGCGGCCGAGCCACTGCCGGACGCCGCGGCCGTCGCCGAGCGGCTGGCCGACTACGCGCCGTTTACCCTCACCGCCGACCTCGGCGATCTCGGCGACGACCAGCGCAGGATGATCGGGCTGCTGATCGACGCCTCGAAGATCATGGACGACCTGTTCTGGCGCCAGGCCTGGGGCGACGGCCACGAGGAATGGCTCGCGGACCTGCCGGCCGGCCCGGTGCGCCGGTTTGCCCGGATCAACTACGGCCCCTGGGACCGCCTGGCCGACGACCGGCCGTTCGTGACCGGCGTGCGGCCCAAGCCCGCCGGCGCCAGCTTCTATCCGTCCGACATGACGGTGGAGGAGTTCGAGGCCTGGGACCAGCCGGGCAAGGACGGCCTCTATTCGCTGGTGCGCCGGGATGCGGCGGGTGATCTCGAGCTGATCCCCTATCACGAGGCCTGGGCCGGCGAACTGGGACGTGCCGCCGAGCTGCTGCGCGAGGCCGCCACGCTGGCGCAGGACGAGGGCTTCGCCCGCTACCTGGGGCTGCGCGCGGACGCCCTGGTGACCGACGACTACCAGCCGAGCGATATGGCCTGGCTCGACATGAAGACGAACCGCATCGACGTGGTCATCGGCGCCGTCGAGACCTACGAGGACCAGCTGTTCGGCTACCGGGCGGCCTACGAGTCGTTCGTGCTGCTGAAGGACATGGCCTGGTCCGACCGGCTGTCGCGCTTCACGGCCTTCCTGCCGGAGCTGCAGCGCGGCCTGCCCGTGCCGGAGCGCTACAAGGCGGAGGAGCCGGGCAGCGACTCGGACCTGAATGCCTACGACGCCCTCTACTACGCCGGCGACGCGAACGCGGGCGCGAAGACCATCGCCATCAACCTCCCGAACGACGAGGAGGTGCAGCTCGCAAAGGGCACCCGGCGGCTGCAGCTGAAGAACGCGATGCGCGCGAAGTTCGAGAAGATCATGCAGCCCATCGCCGAGGTGCTGATCGTCGAGGAGCAGCAGGACCACGTCACCTTCGACGCCTTCTTCGCCAACACCATGTTCCACGAAGTCGCCCACGGGCTCGGCATCAAGAACACGGTTGACGGTTCCGGCACCGTGCGTGCCGCGCTGAAGGACGTGGCCTCCAGCATCGAGGAGGGCAAGGCCGACGTGCTGGGCCTGTACATGATCACCGAGCTGCACGAGCGCGGCGAACTCGGCGACACGGAACTGATGGACTACTACACCACTTTCCTCGCCGGCATCTTCCGTTCGGTTCGCTTCGGCGCCTCCAGCGCCCACGGCAAGGCGAACATGGTGCGCTTCAACTTCTTCGCCGACGAGGGTGCGTTCACGACGGACGAGACCACCGGGCGCTACCGGGTGGATTTCGAGGCGATGCAGGCGGCGATCACGAAACTCTCGGCGAAGATCCTGACGCTGCAGGGCGACGGCGATTACGAGGGCGCGAAAACGTTCACCGACACCCTCGGCGTGATCCGGCCCGAGCTGGCCGACGCTCTAGCCCGGGTGAATGCGGCAGACATACCGGTGGACGTGCGCTTCGAGCAGGGCCGCGAGGTCCTCGGCCTCTGACCCTTGTGGGCGACCCGCCGGTCCGTCGCGATGGGCGCCCCATCGGGGCGCACCGGCGGGCGGTCCTGCGCCAGCGTGGTGCAGGACCGGGCCGTGCCGCCCCGGAAAGCGGTGCGCGAGGCGCGGCACGGATATTGCAAAGGGCATTGCAACGGAGATTGTAATGATTCGACGTGACGCCATCAGCCTGACACATTCGCCCGCCATAGTCGGACGCATCGTGACGGATTTTCGAAGCTGATGCGCGAGGACGGCGCGGCCGGCCATCAACCGACAAGGAGCGTGCGACATGCCTGTCATCAACCGGGGACTGCAGTTCTGGAAATCCCCCGAGGAACTCTTCCTCGACTATCTCAACGAGCGCTGCGGCAGCAGGGCCAACCTGACCTATATCCCGGCTTCCGACGACGGTCCTCCGGTGCTGGTAGCGAGTTATCTGGAGTTCCCGGTGGCGGACCACCTGACGGCATTCACCGTCGGCATGTCGAGCGTGGAGCCCGCGGCGGGGGATGAACGTCCCGAGCTGATGCTCTCGGTGAAGAGCCCCAACGCCGCCTGGGCGCGCGCCATCGGCGTGATCGCAGAGCGCTATCGGGGCCGCGGCGCCTTCAAGGTGGGCGACACGGTTTCGGTCAGCGACGAGATCAGCCGCTCGAGCCCGATGCGCGCGTTCCTCGTCCACAATCCTTCCCTGTTCGGCCTGGCCGGAGAGCGGCTCGAGATCGGCGAGCGCAGGGTACGCGTGCTGCAGCTCTATCCGGTGCACGACTCGGAGGTGGCGCTGATCCGCAAGTACGGCTACCAGGCCTTCATCGACAGCCGACCGGACCTCGCCGACGTGCGTCGTCCCCCCCAGAGTACCGCCAGCGTGGAGGCGCATGCGCTCAAGGCGGGCTGAGCCTCAGGCCGCCTGCGCGGCGCGCGCGCCGAGTGCGCGGATGGCCAGTGCGCAGGCCACCGAGAGCAGGCCGAGCACCAGCAGGAACACCGCCAGTGTCACCGGCGAGTCGTTGTCCAGCATCGAGACGAACTGGACCAGCAGGGCGCCCACCGTCTGCTGGGTGAAGCCGAGCAGACTCGAGGCGGTGCCGGCACGCCGGGGCGCCTGGCGCACGGCGCCGGTCTGGGCGTTGGGCGCGGCGAGGCCGCTCGAGTAAGTCACCACCGTCATCGGCAGGAACAGCGCCATCGGCGCCCACCAGCCGGCGCCGGTCAGGCTCACCATCGCCAGCGTGCCCACGGCGGCCACCAGGCTGCCGCGCAGGATCATGCCGTCGACGCCGAGACGGTGGGAGTAGCGGGTGGAGGTCAGATTGCCCAGCGTGTAGCCGCCGGCCAGCAGCAGGAACCAGAAGCCGTATTCCCGGGCCGGCCGGCCCATGACGGATTCCATCAGGTAGGGCGCGGTGGAGATGAAGACGTAGAACATGCCCACGGACAGCACCGCCTGGGCGGTGTAGGCGTGAAAGAGCGGCCTGCCCATCAGCCGCTTCACCCCCAGGCCGAGCGACTCCCGCTCCCCGCCGTCCTCGTCGGGCAGCGTCTCCGGTAGCCAGCGCAGCACCGCGGCGGCCACGAGCAGCCCCAGCGCGCTCACCACCAGGAACAGGCTGCGCCAGCCGTACCAGTCGGTGAGGTAGCCGCCTACCAGCGGCGCCAGCGTCGGGGCCACCACCATCACCATCACCAGAGTGGCGAGCCGGCCGGCCATCTCGTCCGTGCCGTAGACATCACTCAGTATGGCGCGCGCGATTACCAGGCCGGCGGCGCCGCCCACGGCCTGCACCATCCGCGCGCCGATCAGCCAGTAGATGTCCGGGGCCAGGTAACAGGCGACGCTGCCGGCGAAACAGAGCACGAGGCCCGCCATCAGCGCCGGTCGGCGCCCCCAGCGGTCCGCCAGCGGCCCGTAGAGGAGCTGGGCCGGACCGATGGCGAAGACGAAGGCGCTGAAGGTGAGCTGGGTGAGCGCCAGCGAGGTGCCGAAGGCGGATTGCACCGCGGGCAGCGCCGGCAGATAGATTTGCATCGCGAGCGGCCCCATGGCGGTTGCCGCCGCCAGCAGCACGATCAGCTTGCGGGGACCGATGTCGCTCAATGTCGCGTCGATGCCGGGCCGCCGCCTGTGGGCGGCCGGGTCGGGGTCAGCTGCCGTGGTCGATCATGCGCAGGAACTCGGCGCGGGTGCGCGCGTCCTCGCGGATGGTGCCGAGCATCTGGCTCGTGACCATCGACACGCCGGTCTTGTGGATGCCGCGAGTGGTCATGCACTGGTGCTCGGCCTCGATGACCACGCCGACGCCCTTCGGCTTCAGGACGTCCTGGATGGTATTGGCGATCTGGGCGGTCATCTTCTCCTGCACCTGGAAGCGGCGGGCGAAGGCTTCCACCACGCGGGCCAGTTTGCTGATGCCCACCACCTTGTTGGTGGGCAGATAGCCGACGTGCGCCCGGCCGATGATCGGCGCCATGTGGTGCTCGCAGTGGGACTCGAAGGTGATGTCGCGCAGGACGATCATCTCGTCGTAGCCTTCCACCTCCTGGAACGTGCGCTTCAGGAAGCGAACGGGATCCTCCCGGTAGCCGGAGAACCAGTCCTCGTAGGCGCGGGCCACACGCGCGGGCGTGTCGAGGAGACCTTCCCGGTCCGGGTCCTCGCCCGCCCACAGGAGCAGCGTGCGGATGGCTTCCTCCGCCTGACGGCGGCCGGGTCTGCGTCGTGCCTTCTTCTTCGCGCCGGTCTTCTTGTTCGCCAATGTCCGGATCTCCCTGGTCGGTGCTCGCGACATACTACCGGAACGGGATCGGTCGCGGCATCCGGCGCTGCATCCGCGGTCCTCGACAGATCGAATACAACGTGCATGCAAGTTATCATGGAGCCGACGTGAAGAGACTGCTCGCCGTTCTGCTTTGTGCCTCCCTCGCCGGATGCGCCAACACCCCCGAAGACCCGATCCACATCGTCGACGAGGTCGACCTGCCCCGCTACATGGGCGACTGGTACGTCATCGCGCACATCCCCACCTTCCTGGAGGACGAGGCGTACAACGCCATCGAGTCCTACGAACTGAACGACGACGGGACCATCGCCACCACCTTCCGTTTCCGCAACGGTGGCTTCGACGGCCCCCTGAAGGTCTATACGCCCACCGGTTTCGTGCGGGACGACCCGAGCAACGCGGTCTGGGGCATGCAGTTCCTCTGGCCGTTCAAGGCCGAGTTCCTGATCGTCTGGCTGGACGAGGGCTACGAGACGACCGTGATCGGACGCAACGCCCGCGACTACGTCTGGATCATGGCGAGGGAGCCGCGGATACCCGATGACGAGTACCGCCGCATCCTGTCCTTCCTGGAAACCGAGGGCTACGACCTCGACGAGCTGCGCGAGGTGCCCCAGCGCTGGCCGGAGCCCGACACCGGCGACGGCGACGGCGACGGCGACTGATACGCCATACTCCATACCCCGGCGCGCCGGCGCGGGCTAACATGGAGCCCGGCCAACAGGCGTCAATCGCGGGGGAGTCATGCACCGGCTCTCGTACTACAGCCACCGGCGCGCGCTGGCCGTCTCGGTAGAGGCGGGCGGCAGGACGTTGCGTGACGCGCTGGTGGCCCCTGCCGCCCGGGTCGGACCGCTGTTCGCCGGCTTCCCCGAACTGCCGCTGTACGTGACGCGGCCGGCGGCCGGCGCCCCGCTGGCGGTGCCGACCGAGACGCTGGTGGTGGAGGGCGCCGGCGCCGCCGAGGTCGACTGGGCCTGTCGGCGGCTGTCGCTGGAAGTCATCCGTGAAGGCCGCCACGGCCGGGTGCTGCTGCGGGCGGTGTGCGACGCGACCGGCATCGGTCGGCTGCGCCACGCGGCGGATGCCGCGCGGCGTCTCTATCGGCGGGGCAACGTCGCCGTCGCGCATCCCAACTTCCTGCGGCTGTATCGGCCGCCGCCGGCCTCGGCCGAGACCGGCGTGGCGCTGGCGGAGGGCCAGTGGGCACTGGACAACGACGGGGATGTGGGCGTCGCCGGCGCCGACGTCGGTGCCGAGGCGGCCTGGGCGCTCACGACCGGACAGCGTCGTGTGCGTGTCGCCATCCTGGACGACGGCATCGACCTGGCCCACCCGTATCTGCGGCCGGCGGCGGCAGCCGAACGGGACTTCGTGGCGGACGACCGCTACGGCCGCCCCGCCGGCGACGACGCTCACGGCACCGCGGTGGCGGGCATCGTGGCCGCCGACGGGCCCCGGGCCACCGGCCTCGCGCCGGGCGTCTCGCTGGTGGCCGCACGCATCGCCCGCGGTGGCGCCCACGGTTATTGGCTTTCCGACGATTTCGATACCGCCGAGGCCGTGGACTGGTGCGCCGGGGAGAGCCGCGCGGACATCCTGAACCTGTCCTGGGGCGGCGGCCCGCCAGCCGATGCCATCACGGGCGCGCTGGAACGGGCCGCGCGCACCGGTCGCCGTGGTCGCGGCTGCCTGATCGTGGCCGCGGCCGGCAACAGCCAGTCGGGCCTGGACTATCCGGCCACACTGCCCGTAGTGCTGGCGGTGGGCGCGTCGAATCCCTGGGACCGGCGCAAGACCCGCCGTTCCCGGGACGGCGAGCACTGGTGGGGCAGCAGCCACGGCCTGAATCTGTCGCTGCTCGCACCCGGCGTCTCGATACTTACCACCGACCTGCGCGGCCGGCGGGGTTTCTCGCCCACACTGGTCTACGACGCGTTCAGCGGCACTTCCGCCGCGGCGCCGTTCGTCTCCGCCGCGGCGGCGCTGGTGCTGTCGCTGCGGCCGGAGCTGCCGGCGGCACGCCTGCGCCGGATGCTGGAGGAGAGCGCGGTGCCGCTCGACGGCGGGCGCCGCTCCACCCACGGCCACGGCCGGCTGGATGCGGCCGCGGCGCTGCGCCTGGCGGCTGCCGGCGCCGGGGAGTGAGGTTCAGCCGGCGGCGGCGACGCCGCTGGGGCAGCTCACGCCGGTGCCGCCGATGCCGCAATAGCCGCCCGGGTTCTTCGCCAGGTATTGCTGGTGATAGTCCTCGGCGTAATAGAACGGGCCGGCCTCGGCGATCTCGGTGGTGATGGCGCCGTAGCCGGCGTCTGCCAGCACACGCGCGTAGGCGTCCCGCGAGGCCTCGGCCGCCGCCTTCTGTTCGGCGTCGAAGACGTAGATGGCCGAGCGGTACTGGGTGCCCACGTCGTTGCCCTGGCGCATGCCCTGGGTCGGGTCGTGGGACTCCCAGAAGATGCGCAGCAGATCCTCGTAGGCGATCTTCGCGGGGTCGTAGACCACCAGCACCGCTTCGGTGTGGCCGGTCATGCCGCTGCAGACCTCACGGTAGTCCGGGTTTGGCGTGCGCCCGCCCGCGTAGCCCGCGGCCGTCGTATAGACGCCCGGCTGTTGCCAGTAGCGCCGCTCCGCGCCCCAGAAGCAGCCGAGGCCGAATACGGCCTGCCGGCAGCCTTCCGGGAAAGGCGGCCTGAGCGGTGCGTCCAGAACGAAGTGGCGCTCCGGCACCGGCATCGGCGTCTCGCGGCCGGGCAAGGCCTCCTCCGCGGATGGCAGGGACGTCTTCTTGTTCAGACCGAGCATGGCTCTCTCCTGTGACTGGCAGGCCGGATATGCGTCCGGCGGGTGCGCGATCAAGGGTGCGGCGGTGGCGCCGCGGCCGGGCCTCAGCGCGCGACCGCGGCGTCGATGATACGTGCCTCGTACTGATCCGGCGAAGTGAACGGCCCGAGACCGGTGTCCAGGCGCACGCTGCTGCCGGGCTCGAGTACGCCGGAGAGGCGGCGGCGGGTCTCGGAGACGGTGCCGGAGCCGGTCAGATAGCGGATGGCGACCACCAAGTCGGTGACGCGGACGCGGGTCGGGTTATCGATTTGCAGCAGCAGGCGCCCGCCGTCGCCGAGGCCGGTCCGGCTGCGCAGATAGGCCTCCGGATTCTGGCCCAGGTCGAGCTGCATGAGAGCGGCCTGGGCGCGCGCTCCCACCTCGCCCCGTTCGCCGCTGGCCTTCTGGTAATACTCCACCGCCTGCGCCCGGTTGCCCGCCCGTCGCTCGATGTGGCCGAGAGCGAGATAGGCCGGCGCCGAGGGCAGCAACTCGAGACTCGCGGCGAGGTCGCGGCGGGCCTCGGCATCGTCGCCCAGTCGCTCGGCGGCCAGGCCTCGCTTCAGGTAGTAGTAGAAGAAACCATCGTTGCGTTCCAGCGCCAGCGTGTACTCGCTGCGGGCGCGGTCGTAGTCCTCGTTCAGCAGGTAGACGTCACCCCGGAGCGCGTAGAAATGGCCCTCCCCGGGCTCGATGCGGATGGCCTCGTTGGCCTTCTCGAGGGCGGCGCCGCGCTGGTCTTCCGCCAGCGCCTTGCGGCCGGCATCGTAGACCTCGTAGGCGGGCAGGGCGTCGCGCGTCGCCGCGAGCATCTCGCGGTAGCGTGCGGCCCCGACCTCACCGCCGGGCGGCAGGCGGGCCGCCGTCTGCCGGTTCGCCTCCACCCGTGCGGTCGATGGCGGGTGGCTCGCGAACAGTCCGCTCAGCCAGTCGCTGCGCCGCTGTTCGTTCAGCCGCACGAAGGTCTCCTGCAGGTCTACCGCGCCCTGCGGGTCGTAGCCCGCGCGGGACATGTAGCGCATGCCGTAGAGGTCGGACTCCAGTTCGGCGTCGCGGCTGTAGCGCTGGCTGATCAGCTGGGACGCGATGGACGCCGACGCGGTGGCCAGCCGGCCGTAGTCGCTGTCGCTGGTGGCGACGGCAGTTGCCAGTACCGCCCCCTGCAGCACCATGGCGCGTTCCATGGCGTCCGCTGAATGGCCGGCGGCGGCGTGGACGATCTCGTGACCCAGCACCGCCGCCAGTTCGGCCTCGGACTCGAGTTCGGTCAGGAGTCCCCGATTGATGGCGATCTTGCCGCCGGGCAGCGCCCAGGCGTTGGGCACCGAGTTGTTCAGCACGTGGAACTCGTAGGGCAGCGGCCGGTCGCTGACCGCGGCCAGGCGCTGGCCGACCTGCTGGACGTAGTCCTCGAGTGCTGGATCGAGGACGTAGTCGCCGCCCTGGGACTGGCGCATCGGCAGGTAATTCTGCTCGCCGAGAGCGACTTCCTGGGCCTCGGAGACGAGTCGGATCTCGCGCTCTCCGGTGACCGGGTTGACCGCGCAGCCGCTCGCGAGCAGCGCGAACGCCGCAATCAGCCAGAGCGGCGCGAGAGAGCCGGCCCGCGCGGGGCGGTCGGAGCGTGCCATGCCAGCGGCGGGTCTCATGGCCTCAGGATAACCGAAGGCAGGGCTTCGTTGCCCGGTCCGGCGCATCCTCATTGCGCCACCGGCCGCTGGCCGCGGCGCGGCCGCTCGATGATGCCGCCCCGGTGGGCGAAGCGCACTGGCAGCGACTGGGTCCGGCCCCAGGCGCCCGCCCGGTAGACGGCGAAATGCAGGTGCGGCATGGTCGTGTGGCCGGTGTTGCCCGACAGGCCGATGCGGTCTCCGGCCTCGACCCGATCGCCCGCTGTCACCAGGGCGCCGTCGCGGCTGAGGTGGTAGTACTCGCCCGTGGTGCCGTCGTCGTGCAGGATCACGATGTAGTTGGCGTGGCGGCCGCAGCCTTCCTCCCAGCAGCCGATGTCGTGGGATTCCTCGACGCGTGCCACGACGCCGCCGCGTGCCGCGTGCACCGGCGTCCCCTCCGGCATGTCGAAGTCCACGGCATAACGCTCCAGGCCGGTGTGACTGAAGCTCGAGCCGTAGCCCTGCAGCACGCGGTAGCTCCTGCCGGCGGCGTAGGGCAGCCGGTAGAGGTGGGTGTCGTCGTGCTGCGCGCGCCGATCACCCACCGTCCAGTCGTACCAGTAGCGGTAGCGGTAGCGAGCGCCGCCTTCCGCCGGCATGCGCAGCAGTTCGGTGAGAACGCCGCCGTCCAGGGTGCGGGTCACCGTCCGGGCCGCCGGTGCCAGGCCCCGGCCTCGCACCCGTACCGTCAGCGTCAGCGGGAACTCGGTGAGATTGCGCCCGGACAGGACCAACCCGGAGGGGGACTCCTCCACTTCCACGCAGATCCACTCGCCGTCGCAGTCGCCGGCACCGGCGGGAGTGCCCGGTGCGAAGAGCAACGCGGTCGCGACGATGGCTGTGACGACGAATCTCATGATCGACTATAGACCTCGGGTCCGGGCCCGGGTTCGCGGCGCCGGGCGCCCCATGTTAGCGCCGCCGCGGAATCGGATTCGGCGCGTGAGTGCAGTATGCTTGCGGGCTGCCGGCGCGGTCGACCGCTATTGCCCTGTCGCCCTGTCGCCGCGCAGCCCGACAGCCAGCGAGGAGTGACTGATGAGCGAGCAGACCCCCTACGACCTCTTGATCAAGGACGTGCGCGTGGTGCGCCCCAACCGCACCCGCGTGGATGCCCTGGACGTCGCGATCAGCGACGGCAGGTTCGCGCAGCTGGCTCCCGGCATCGATGCCTCGGAGGCCCGCGAGGTCGTGGACGGCGGCAACCTGCTCGCCTTCCCGGGCGTGGTCGACGCTCACATGCACACCGGCATCTATTCGCCGCTGGCGGAGGATGCCGTCACCGAGAGCCGCGCGGCGGCCATGGGCGGGGTGACCTCGAGCCTGAACTACATGCGCACCGGCCAGTACTACCTGAACAAGAGCGGGCCGTACCGGGAGTTCTTCCCCGAGGTGCTGGATCTGTCCGAGGGCCGCTTCCACGTGGACTACGCCTACCATCTCGCGCCGATGATGCGCGAGCACATCGACGAGATCGAGTACCTGGTGGACACCCACGGCATCACCTCGTTCAAGATCTTCATGTTCTACGGCGGCTACGGGCTGCACGGCCGGTCTTCTTCCCAGGCGGATTTCCTGATGATCGGCGAGGACGAGAAGTACGACATCGCGCATTTCGAGTTCGTCATGCGCGGCATCCGCCGGGCCATGGAGCGTTATCCCGACAAGGCCGACCAGATCAGCCTCAGCCTGCACTGCGAGACCGCCGAGATCATGGCGGCCTACACGAAGATAGTGGAGTCGGAGGGCAAGCTCACCGGGCTGCACGCCTACAACGCCTCGCGCCCGCCGCACTCCGAGGGGCTCGCCATCTTCATCGCCTCCTACCTTGCCCATGAGACCGAGCTGCCGAACATCAATCTGCTGCATCTGAGCTCGCGCAAGGCGGTGGAGGCGGCCCTGAAGATGGCGGAGGCCTTCCCCCATATCAGCTTCGGCCGGGAGGTGACCATCGGCCACCTGGTGCTCGACGTCGATTCGCCCTGCGGCAAGTACGCCAAGGTGAATCCGCCGATCCGCCCGCGGGAGGACGTGGAGTACCTCTGGGAGCAGCTGCTGGACGGCAAGCTCGACTGGGTGGTGAGCGACCACGCCTGCTGCAAGGAGGAGTTCAAGGTGAGCCAGGAGAACCCGGACGACATCTTCCTGGCCAAGTCCGGCTTCGGCGGCACCGAGTACCTGCTGCCCGGGCTCATCACCGAAGGCTCGCGGCGCGGCATGTCCTACAACCACATGGCGGAGCTCACCAGCTTCAACCCGGCACGGCGCTACGGTTTGAACCGCAAGGGCGACATCGCCGTTGGCCTGGACGCCGACCTTGTGCTGGTGGACCCGAACGACACCTACACGGTCCACGCAGGGGAATCCGAGTCCCAGCAGGGCTACTCGCCTTTCGAGGGCGTGGAGCTGACGGCGCGGGTGAAGAGCACGTTTCTGCGCGGCCGCCGCGTGTACCACGACGGCGAAGTGGTCGGCGAACCCGCCGGCCGCTTCCTGAGCCGCCCTTACTGATCCGGCCTTGCCGAGCGCCCCCGAACTGCTGCCGCACCCCGCCGCTATCGTGCCCCGATCGTGATCCCCATCGGCAGACCCGGTCCGCTGCACTGGGCGGGCCTGGCGGGCCTCGTCGCCATGTGGGGTTCGTCCTACCTGGCGATGGAGATCGCGCTGACGGCGTTCAGCCCGCTCGCGATCACCACCGGGCGCATCGTGCTGGCCGCCGCCACGCTGTGGACCGTCATGCGCCTGGCCGGCCTGCGGCTGCCGGCCGACCGGGGCTCCTGGGCGTTCTTCGTCCTGTTGTCGGTCATCGGCAACTGCCTGCCGTTCTTCCTGATCAGCTGGGGCCAGCAGAGCGTGCCGTCCGGGCTCGCCGGCATCGCCATGGCGGTGACGCCGCTGGCCGTGATACTGCTCGCCCACTTCCTGCTGCCCGACGAGCCGCTGACGGCCGGGCGCATCGCCGGCTTCCTGGCCGGCTTCGCGGGCGTCGCGCTGCTGGTCGGCCCGGAGTTCCTGCTGGGCGGGCGCACGGGTGACGGCTCGCTGATCGGGCTGCTGTCGGTGCTGGGTGGCGCCCTGTGCTACGCCACCACCGCCGTTATCACGCGACTCGGGCCGTCTCACCATCCGCTGGTGATGTCGACCGCGGTGACCGTCGCCGGCAGCCTCATCCTGCTGCCACTGTACTTCGCGGTGGACGGTGGCGTGGTGCAGGATTTCGCCCTGCCGCCGGGCCCGCTGGCCGCCGTCGCGGCGCTGGGCATGCTGTCCACCGGCTTCGCCGCCGTGATCTTCTTCTTCCTCGTCACCCAGGCAGGCGCGGGTTTCCTGACGATGCAGAGCTTCCTGGTGCCGCCCTGGGCGGTGATCACCGGCGCGCTGGTGCTGGACGAGCGGCTGCAGCCGGAGGCCTATGCCGCCATGGTCCTGATCCTGGCCGGGCTCGGCATCGCGCGGCGCTTCGACCGCGTGGCGCCCCAGGCGGGCGGCTAGTCCGCCGGCTCCTCGGCGGGGGTTTCGGCAGCGGGCCCCGTGTCGGGCGGCTGCTCGCGCTCCTCCATGGCGGCCGCGATTTCGTCGGGCAGGCGCTCGGCGATGAAGGAGTAGCGGTGGCGGAATGTCTGGCCCGGCGTCGAGACGGGCTGGCCGTCGACATAGCGGGGGCGGTACACGAGCCGGCGCACCGCCCGCTTCACCTCGGAGTCCATGAGGCCGGGCGGCTCGGATTCGACCACGTCGATGTCCTCCGTGCGGCCCCGCGCGTTCACCGTGAAATCCGCCACGACCACGCCCTGGTCGAATTCCCGGCCGCGGTAAACCGGGTTGACGACAGGGTTGGTCTCCTCGTCCACATAGCCGGGTGGGCGGGCGGGACGGATCAGCACGGGCCTGTCGAAGCGCCGCTCGCGTATGGCCGCCAGGCTCTCGTTCTCGCTCAGCAGTTCCCAGGCGCGCCGGTATGCACGCCGCGCCTTCTGCGCCTCGCCCCGCAGCGTGTGGTAGTTGCCGGTGTCGATCAGGCTGTCCGCCACCAGCGACGGCGTGCTCTCGGGGTGGTTCTCCGCGATCTCCAGCGCCCGACGCAGCGCCCATTCGCCCCGGTTGCTGACCGTCCGCTGGATGTCGTAGACATAGGTGCGCGCGAGACCGTTCAGGGGCTCGATCAGGCGCAGGTCGTCCTCTCCGTACTCGGCCTCGACGACATCGATGGCCTGGTACCACACGTCACGCTCACGGCCGAACAGACCGAGCCGGTGCAGCCAGCGGGCGCGGCGCTGCAGGGCGGGCAGGATTTCCGCGCTGTCCTCGCCGAAACGGCGGGCGTAGAGCTGATAGGACAGGTCCTGGATCTCGCTCGCCTCCTCCAGGTCCTGCAGGCGCACGAAGGACTCCGCCAGCGCGTCCAGCAGATCCACCTGGTCCAGGTTCTGGGGGCCCGAGTTGACGTGGGTGAGATGCACGGCCCGGTCGTAGACGCGGATGGCCTCGTCCGGCCGGCCGGCGTCGAGATAGGTGTTGCCCAGACCGCGCAGCGGGTTGATCAGGTGCTTGCTCAGGCGGCTCTCCACCCGCTCGACGATGTCGACGGCCGCCTCGTAGTTCTGCACCGCGGCCTCGTACTCGCCGTTCTGCTGCTGGGCGATGGCCAGGTTGGTCAGCGCGCGGGCCGTCTGCAGGTCATCCCGGCCGTTCACCTCGATGGAGAGCACCACCACCCGCTTGCCGGCCTCGGTGGCGCTGGCATAGCGGCCGCTGTCGTACAGGCGTCGGTAGGTCTGGAAAGCCCGGTCCAGTTCGCCGTGCAGCCCCGGGGGCTCGTCTTCCGGCTCGGCCGCGGTGATGGGCAGGCTTTCCGCGTCGCCGGCCTCCGGCATCGCGTCGGCGTCGTCGTCTCCTGCGGCGGGGGCGGCCATGGCGAGCACGGCGACGATCATGGCGGCGAGCGCGGCCAGCAGGGTGGGCAGGGCCGTCGCCGCGCCCGGCGGCGGCGACGTGTGCGAACGGCAGTCGTCTTTCATGGAGGGCGTCATGGCAATCGATTATGGACGGAGCGGCGTCCCGGTCAAAGGTCTGTAGACCGGCGATGGCGGCAACAGTTCGGTGCTGCCGGAAGACGGCCGGATCGAGACCTGACCCCACGCGGCCCGCCACTGCGTTTACAGTGTCGGAACCCAGACATCCGGAGATAGCGCCGTGACCAGGACCCTCATCCGCATCGTAAGCCCCGTCCTCTGTCTGCTCGCCGCCGGCCTGGCGGCCGCCGCCGACTCCTCGACGAGTCTCACCATCTACAGCCAGGCCCGGCCGGGTGCGGTGTCGCCGGACCTCTACCGGCCGCTGCCCGGCCGGGGCGGGTGGTCGGGCCCGTCGGTGCCGGGCTACGCCATCGTCCGCCAGGACCGCACCGTGGGTCTCACCCGCGGCCGCGGCACCCTGGAGTTCACCGACGTGGCAGCGCTCATCGACCCCACCACGGTCCGGTTCCGCTCGCTGACGGACCCGGACGGCACCCGGGTGCTGGAGCAGGACTACCGCTTCGACCTGGTCAGCACCGACCGCCTGCTGGAGCGCTACCTGGACCGTCCCGTCACCGTCCATCGCGGCGTGGGCAGCGCCTCCGAGGTGCTCACCGGCACGCTGATGAGCACCACCGGCGGGCTGGTGCTCGGCATGCCCGACGGCACGGTGGAAGTCGTCAGCCAGTACCAGCGCGTCGGCTTCCCGGAGCTACCCGGCGGCCTGATCACCCGGCCGACCCTGATCTGGGACGTCCTCAGCGAGCGCGCCGGCTCGCATCGCACCCGGGTGGCGTACGAGACGGCGGGCATCACCTGGTGGGCGGACTACAACCTCACATGGAACGAGGGCGACGACGCCAATTCCGGCACACTGGACGTCAATTCCTGGGTCAGCATCGTGAACCAGTCCGGGGCGAGCTACGCGGACGCCCGTCTGAAGCTGATCGCGGGCGACGTGCAACGCGGCCAGGCGCCGGGCTACCAGCAACGGGTGCGCACCGAGGCGCTGGCCATGGCGATGGCGGACACGGCCGGCTTCGAGCAGAAGGCGTTCTTCGAATTCCACCTGTATACGCTGGGCCGCGCCACGACCCTGCCGGACCGCTCCACCAAGCAGCTGGAACTCTTCCCGGCGGCCGCGGGCGTGCCGGCGCGCAAGGTGCTGGTCTACCAGGGTGCCGGCGGCTACGGCGGCTACGGCCAGCCGCGCACGGCGCGGGAATACGGGGTGGCCTCGAATCCGAAGGTGGACGTCTACGTGGAATTCACAAACCGGCAGGCCGACGGCCTGGGCGTGCCGCTGCCCGCCGGGCGCATCCGCGTCTCCCAGGTGGATACCGCCGACGGCAGCCTCGAGTTCATCGGCGAGGACGTGATCGATCACACGCCCCGCAACGAGGACGTGCGCATCCGGCTCGGCTCGGCCTTCGACGTCACCGGCGAGCGGGTGCAGCAGGACTTCCGCATCGACACACGGGCCCACTGGATCGAGGAGGACATCGAGATCACCGTGGCCAACCGCAAGGAGGTGCCCGTGGAGGTCATCGTGCAGGAATCCCTCTATCGCTGGAGCAACTGGGAGATCCTGTCGAGTTCGGACGAATGGGAGAAGGCGGATGCGGGCACCGTCCGCTTCCCGGTCACCATACCGGCAGACACCGAGAAGACGGTCACCTACCGGGTCCGCTACACGTGGTAGCCGTCAGAGGGTGAGGGCGAGCTGGCCCGCCGGATGCGGCCGCCGGAAGAGCGACGTGTCCAGCTGCCGCTCGCCCTCGCCATAGCCGGCGCGGCGTCGGGCCACGGCGAAGCGGCGTGCGATGAGGCCGGCGTACTCGCCGGTGCCCCGCTGGCGGCGACCCCAGGCCGGGTCGTAATCCCGGCCGCCGCGGGACTGGCGCACCAGGCTCATGACCCGGGCCGCCCGCTGGGGATAATGAGCGTCCAGCCACTCCCGGAACAGCGGCGCCACCTCGTGGGGCAGGCGCAGCAGCACCCAGGTGGCCCGGTCGGCGCCGGCCGCGGCTGCCGCCTCCAGGATGCGCTCGATCTCGTGGTCGGTGAGCGCCGGGATCACCGGCGCCAGCATCAGGGTGACCGGGACGCCGGCGGCCGTCAGCCGCTCGATGGTACGCAGCCGCCGGGCGGCCGAGGGCGCCCGCGGTTCCAGCAGTCGCTTCACGTCGTCCTGCAGCGTCGGCAGGCTGACCGCCACCGAACAGAGGCCGTCCGCCGCCATCTCGCCGAGGATGTCCAGGTCCCGCTCGATGAGCGCCGACTTTGTGATGATGCTGAAGGGATGGCGGAATTCGGCCAGCACCTCCAGGACGCCGCGGGTAATGCGCCGGCTGCGCTCCGCAGGCTGGTAGGCATCGGTATTGGCGCCGATGGTGATCGGGCGGCATTCGTAGCGGGGATTCATCAGGGTTTCGCGCAGGCGCTCTGCCGCATTCGTCTTGACGAAGATCTGCGACTCGAAATCCAGGCCGGGGGACAGGTCCAGGTAGCTGTGCGTGGGGCGGGCGTAGCAGTACACGCAGCCGTGCTCGCAGCCCCGGTACGGATTCAGTGACTGGTCGAAAGGCACGTCCGGCGAGCGGTTGCGACTGACGATGGAGACGGCGCGCTCTTCGTGCAGGCGCGTGCCCGGCGCGTGTTCTCCCGCGTCCTCGGGCTCTATGCAACGGCTTGCGAAACGTCCCGGTACGTTGGACACGGCACCGCGGCCAGGCTGTGGGGCGGGTTTTCTCATACTGTATGAAAATACAGTATCGCCCTGCCGCTGGCCAGAGGCCTGCGGCCGGTTCAGCGGGTGAGGAAAGCGGCCAGCAATCCCGCGCCCAGCAGCAGGCAGGCGCCGACGGTGAGCTGGGTCCGGAGCCGCCGGAACCAGACCGGGTAGCCGCCCGGCCACAGGGTGATGCGCTCGTAGCTGTAGATGCCGATGAAGCCTGCGATCAGCAGCGCGATGCCGGCGCCGTGGGGCATCAGCAGGGCGAGCCAGCCGGCCAGTGCCGGCACCACGCTCACCAGAATGCGCTCGCCGCGCCGCTCGCGCCGTTCGTCCAGCGCCAGCCCCCACTGCAGGGCGCCCACGAAGGCGAGGATCACGGCGCCGTAACCGGTCAGCCAGTCGAGGAACCAGGCATCGTTGGCGCCGGCCACGATGCCGGCCACGGGCAGGGCGAACGGCACGAGCCCTGCGTAGCCCATCCAGCGGGCCGGCGAGGTTGCGGCGCCCGGCGGGCCGTCCGCGATCAGCGGGTGGGCCATGAGCTCGTTCTCGCCGCCGACAAACTCACCGTCGACGAAGACGATGGGCAGTGTCGGCCAGCCGGTGGCTTGCTTCAGCCGATGGAAGCGTTCCCGCATGGCAGAGTCCCCCATCGGCATCGATTCGAAGCGATGGGGGATCCGCCGGGACTCGAGCGCTGCCCGGACGCGGCTGGTGTCCGTCAGCCCCGAATGGAAGACGACGACCCGCTCGGAGGCGGTGACCGACTCGAGCTGGGGGTCGTCGAGTCTCACCTCAGCTCTTCTGTGGCGTCTCGTAGTACACGTGGACGTCGCGCTGCGGGAACGGGATGCTGATGCCCTCCGCGTCGAAGCGCTTCTTCACGGTCTCGGTCACGTCGAATTTCAGGCTCCAGTAGTCGGCCGCCTTCGACCAGGGCCGCGCCACGATATTCACGCTGGAGTCGGCGAGTTCCGCCACGACGATCTGCGGAGCGGGATCCTCGAATACCCGCTCGTCGGAGGTCAGTACGTCCTCGATGATCTTCTTCGCCTTGTCGATGTCGTCGGCGTAGCCGATGCCGAAGGTGAAGTCGACCCGCCGCGTCTCGTGGGCCGAGTAGTTGGTGATGATGCCGCCGGTGATCTGGCTGTTCGGCACGATGATGCGGACGTTGTCCGGCGTCTTCAGCACGGTGTTGAAGATCTGCACCTCGTCGACCGTGCCGGCGACACCCGCACCCTCGATGTAGTCCCCCACCTTGTACGGCCGGAAGATGATGACCAGCACGCCGGCGGCGAAGTTGGACAGCGAACCCTGCAGGGCCAGGCCGACGGCGAGGCCGGCGGCACCGAGGACGGCGATCAGCGAGGTCGTCTGGATGCCGAGCTGGCCGATGGCTGCGAGGATCACGAAGATCAGCAACAGGACGCGCACGATGTTGGAGAGGAACTTGATCAGCGTCGCGTCGACGTTCGCCCGCTCCATCAGGCGCCGCAGGCCCTTCGTGATCAGGTTGGCCACCCAGCGGCCGATGATGAATATCGCCAGGGCGGCGATGATGTCGATGCCGAATTCCGTGGCCAGTGCCTGGGCCTTGGCGCCCAGCTGCTGCAGATCGATTTCCATAGGGTTCGCTCCCGTTCGTGTTGTTATCTGCCGCCGATTCTAGAGCAAGGCGGGCGGGGATCAAGTTGAGCGTTCTGTCAGGACCAGTGCCCGAAAGCGAGCGCCCATGAGAGCGCGATCGCGCCCAGCGTCACGAGGCCCGCCGACAGCTGGATGCGGGCCTCTGCCAGCCAGTCGCTATCCAGCCGCGCGCAGGCCAGGCCGAGCACGCCGCCGCAGAGGAATCCCGTGAGGTGAGCGCCCACGTCGGTGCGCTCGCCGCCGCTGCCGGTGTAGGCCAGCAGCGCGATGGCGCCGACAATGGGTCCCAGCCGGTACACCCAGCGGTCCTGCGGATAGAGCCTGCGCCGCCAGGCGAATGCGCCGATCAGTCCCAGCGCGCCGAAAATGGCGGTGGAGGCGCCGACGGCATTGTGATCCGGCGGCTGGATCCAGGCGTTGACCGCGTTGCCCAGCGCGCCGGCGGCGACGATGGCGAGCCAGGCGACGCCGGAGCCCAGGTAGTGGCCGGCGAACAGCCCGAAGCCCAGGCCGAATACCAGGTTGGCGGTGATGTGGCCGAGGTCAATGTGCAGCGTGAGGGCGGTCACCGTGCGCCACCATTCGCCCTCCAGCACGAGCGCGGCGTTCACCCGCCCGGCACCGAACCAGTCCAGTCCCCACAGGCTCTGCGAGGAGGCCCACGCGACGGCGCAGACCAGCAGGAGATAGCCGGCCAGCCCGGGCCACGGATTCAGTTTGCGGAACACCGGCATCGGCCGTGGCGGGCGCCAGTGCCGGTTCTCGTGCCGCCACTCGGCCAGTTCCTGACGGGCGCGGTCGGCCTCGGCGGCCGGGACCACGAGCAGCGAGCTGCGGCCGTCGCTCAACACCTCGTGGCGGATGCCGACGGACTGCAGCACCAGCGCCCGCTCGCCGGTTTCCCGGGGCCGGGGCGATTCGAACACGACGACGGGTTCTTCCTCTGTCATCCGCAAAGAGTCGGGCCGCGCCTGCGACTATTCAAGCGCCTTTGCCAGGAGGGTCACCAGGGCCAGGGCGTCATTGCTCGAAATGTGAGCAACGCGCGACCGCGCGGCACCGCGGCGGTGCACCCGGCGGGGGAGCGCGGCCGTGTGTGCGCCGCAAGTGCTTGATCGGCTGTGAGGACGCCTCCTGGCACGGGACTTGCTTGGAGAAGATCAAGAGACGGTCTGCCCGTGCAGGCGGGCCGCACGATCGTTGCCGGCGCGGGCGGTTCGGTGCTTTCTCCCCCGTAGTCAGCGGATTTCCCGCGTCGGCAAACCCTATTCCCGCGGCGACCCGGCGCCGCCGTGCAGCGCAAGGAAGCGCTGCACCGTGCGCTGCAGGTGACGCTCCAGCTCCCCGGGTTCGATGCTCTCGCGCACGCGCAGCAGCAGCTCCAGGAAATAGTGAGCCTTGAACATGGCCACCAGCAGGGACGCCGCTTCCAGGGGGTCGTCGAGGACGAGTTCGCCCCGTTCCGCGAAACGCGACAGCATCGAGCCGAGGAACTCGCAGTTCTGGGCAGGACCTGCCTCGTAGAACACCCGCGCGATGGAGGGATAGCTCGGGCATTCGCCGGCCAGCAGGCGGAACATGCTGAGCACCTCCTGATCCTGCAGCAGCTCCATGAACTGGCGTCCGAACGCGTGCAGGGCCTCCGCAGCCGGCGTCTCCGGCGGCAGGGCTTCGCCCTCCAGCCCGTAGTCCGTCACCTTGGTGCGGACGCACTCGCGGAACAGGGCGTCCTTGCTGTCGAAGTGGGAATAGACGGTCTGCTTCGAGACGCCGGCCTCGGCGGCGACGGCGTCCATCGAGGTGCGCTGCAGGCCTTCCGACATGAACAGGCGAACCGCTGCCTGCCGGATGGCGTCGCGCTTTTCCTGGCTCTTCGGCCGTCCGGGCCGGGCATGCGCCGCGTCAGTTATCAAACTGGACAGTTCCGTATAGGTAACTTAAAATCAAACTGTACAGTCTAGTTTAGTGCACACGGTCACAGGATGGAACACCTCCGGGAGCCCGGTCGATGAGGCAGGTTACAGGCCAGGGAATGCGGCCTTTGCGGCATGGCGCCATGCTCGCGGTACTGGCGGCGCTCGCCGCCTGCGGCGATGACGGCGATCAATCAGCACAGGATCCCGCATTGCTGGTACCCGTGGCGCGCGTCACGCCGGCCGACGGCTATGTGGTGCGGCGCGAATTCGCCGGCCGGGTCGAGGCGGCGCGGGACAGCGCCGTGGGCTTCGAGATCGGCGGGATGCTGGCGGCGGTGCTGGTGGACGAGGGCGACAGCGTCGCGGCGGGGGAGCCGCTTGCCCGGCTGGATACCCGGCGCCTCGAGGCGCGGGAAGCGGAGGCGGAGGCCGCGCTGGCGCAGGCCCAGGCCACTCTCTCGCTCGCGGAGACGACGCTCGCGCGCACCGGGGAGGCACTCGAGTTCCGCGGCGTGTCAAGGCAGGAATACGACGAGGCCGTCCGCGCCGAGCGTGCGGCACACTCCGCCCGGCAGGCGGCCCGCGCCCGCCTCGACAGCGTGCGGGTCGACCTGGAGAAGTCGGTGCTGCGGGCTCCCTTCGAGGCGACCGTCACCCGCCGGTCCGCCGACGAGGGCGAGGTGCTGGCCGCCGGGCAGGTCCTGCTCGAGCTGCAGGAGCGGACGGCACCCCGGGTCCGTATCGGGGTGGCGGGCGACATGCTGGACGCGATCCGGGCGCGGGACGAGCACGTACTGCAGGTGGACGGCCGGGAGATGACCGGCCGGCTGCGGGCCGTGCTGCCGGTGAGGGATATGGCGACCCGGACGGTGGACGCCATCTTCGAACTCGACGGCGAACCCCGGGTGCTGCCCGGCGATCTGGCCCGGCTCGCGCTGGAGTTGCCGGTGGAGATGCCCGGCTTCTGGGTGCCGCTGGGAGCCCTGGCCGAAGGCGACCGGGGCGTGTGGACGAATTACGTGGCCGTGCCGCTGACCGCGGATCCATCCGCAGGCCCATCCGCGGCAGAGGCGACCCACGTCATCGAGGCCCGTCCGGTCGAGGTGCTGCACGAGCAGGCCGACCGGGTCTATGTCCGCGGCGCCATCGACGGCGGCGAGCGCGTGGTCGTGGCCGGGCTGCACCGCATCGTGCCCGGGCAGACGGTGCGCGTCGGCGTCCGCCAGGCCATGACCGAGGCCGCGGATGAGGCCGGGACGGAGACCGAGTGATGGAAGGCCGGCACGTCCCGCCGGTCGCCCGGCCGGCGCTCTCGCTGTTCGCCAACCGCCACCTCCTGGTGCTCGGCGTCATCGTCATCCTCCTGGCCGGTCTCTCCGCCATCGGCAGCATGCCGCGCATCGAGGATCCCCGGATCACGAATCGCAATCCGAAGGTGATCACGCTGTTGCCGGGCGCCACGGCGGCGCGGATGGAGGCGCTGGTCACCGACCCGCTCGAGGACGCGCTGCGCGAGATCCCGGAGATCGGGGAGCTGGACTCGAATTCGAGGGCCGGCGTGTCCGTGGTCAACATCCAGCTGCAGGATCGCGTGGGTCCCGGCGAGAACGAGCGCATCTTCTCGCGCATCCGGGACCGTCTGAACGACGTGGCCGCCGAACTGCCGCCGGGCTCCCGGCTGGACTTCGACGACGAGTTCAGCGCCACCGCCTTCAGCCTGGTGGCCTCGATCAACTGGGAGCAGGGCGGCGAGCCTCGGCTGACGCTGATGAACCGGCTGGCGGAGGAACTCGCCGACCGGCTGCGCAACGTGCCCGGGACCGAGCTGGTCAGGCTCTACGGCCAGCCGGCCGAGGAGATCACCGTCACCCTCGACCGGGACCGGCTGGCGGCGCTGGGCATGACCGCCGCCGAGGCCGCCGCGCGGGTGGCCGGAGCCGATCCCAGGCAGCCGGCGGGAGCGCTGCGCAGCGGAGAGCGCCAGCTGTTCGTGGAAGTCGCGGGCGAGCTCGACTCCGTCGCCCGCGTGGCGTCGATCCCGCTGCAGGGCAACCGCGCGGGGGCGCTGGTGACCGTCGGCGACGTCGCCGAGGTGACGCGTGGCTGGCAGGAGCCGCCGGCGGAGATCGCCCGCACGGGCGGCGCGCGCAGCATCCTCGTGGCCGCGCGCACCGGGCCCGAGATACGGGTGGACCGCTGGGCGGAAGCGGCACGGGCGGCCGTTCAGGACTACGGCGAGTCGCTGGGGCAGGGCATCGGCGTCGAGGTGGCGTTCGATCAGAGCCGCTACACGGAAGAGCGGCTGTCCACCCTCGGCGGCAATCTGTTCGCCGGCGCACTGCTGGTCATGCTGGTGGTCTTCGTCGGCATGGGCTGGCGCGCAGCCCTGATCGTGGGTGCTGCCCTGCCGCTGTCCGCCGCGCTGACGGTGTTCGGCCTGAACGTGGTCGGCCAGCAGATCCACCAGATGACGATCTTCGGCATGATCATCGCGATCGGCCTGCTCATCGACAACGCCATCGTCATGACCGACGAGGTGAAGAAGAAGCTCGACCGCGACGAGGAACGCACGGAGGCCGTCCGCCATGCGCTCTCCCACCTGTTCGTGCCGCTGCTGGCCTCGACGCTGACCACCATCCTGGGCTTCATGCCGGTCTTCCTGCTGCCGGGTCCCATGGGGGACTTCGTGGGGCCCATCGCGATCGCCGTCGTGCTGGCCCTCACGGCGTCGTTCCTGATCGCGACCACGTTCATCCCGGTGCTGGCCGGCATCAACCTGCGGCGGCGCCGGCAGGAACAGCGTTACCACTGGTGGGATGCCGGCTTGCGCTCCCGGCCGCTCGCAGCGCGCTACCGGCGTCTGCTCACCACCGCCGTGGCCCGGCCCTGGGTCACCGCCGGCGCCTGCCTGGTGCTGCCGGTCTCCGGCTTCGTGCTGGCCGGCACGCTGGGCGAGCAGTTCTTCCCGCCGGCGGACCGGGACCACTTCGAGATCGAGGTGTGGCTGCCACCGGATGCCGCGATAGCCCGCACCGCCGGGCTGGCGGCCCGCATCGAGGCGGCGGTGCGGCGAGAACCCGGCGTCGAGCGGGTCGACTGGCGGGTCGGCGGCAGTTATCCGACCATCTACTACAACCGGGTGATGCGCCAGGACGGCAACGCCGCCTACGCCCACGCGATGGTCTACACGGACACGCTGGCGGGTGCCAAACGCCTGACCCGGGAGCTGCCGCGCACGCTTTCCGACCGGTTCCCGGAAGCCTCCATCATCGTCAGCCCGTTCGCCCAGGGGCCGCCGGTGGCCGCGCCGGTGGGCTTCCGCATCGCGGGCCCGGACGTCGCGACGCTGAAGCGCCTCGGTGACGAACTGAGGCGCATCATGCACACCGTTCCCGCGGTACTGCAGACCCGGGCCAGCGTGACCGGCGGCGAGCCGAAACTCGCGTTCCACGCCGACGAGTACGCCCTGCGCCTTGCCGGGCTCAGCCTCAGCGACGTGGCGGGGCAGATGCAGGCAAACCTGGAGGGCGCGACGGGCGGCACCGTGCTGGAGGATCTGGAGGAACTGCCCGTGCGGGTGCGGCTGTCGCCGGAAGCCCAGGAAACCACGGCGGCGATCGCCGGCTTCTCGCTGCTGGCGCCCGCGCTCGACGGCGAATGGATCCCCGCCGATGCCGTCGGCGAGATCGCGCTGATGCCCGAGGCCGCCAGCATCAGCCGCCGCGACGGCGGTCGGGTCAACAACGTCTACGGCTACATCCGCCGCGACGCGCTGGCGATCGACGTCACCAACGCCGTGCGCGAGCGCATGGCGGCCGCCGGGTTCAACCTCCCGCCCGGCTATACGCTCACGGTGGCCGGCGACAGCGAGGAACAGTCGGAGGCATTCGGCGAGCTGCTCGCCTACATGCCAGTGCTGGTGCTGCTGATGGCCGCGACCATCATCCTGTCCTTTCGCAGCGTGACCCTCGCGGCGCTCATCGGCGTGGTGGCGGTGCTGTCCGTCGGCCTGGGCATGCTCTCGCTGTGGGCCGGCGGTTACGCGCGCGGCTTCAATGCCATCATCGGCAGCGCCGGCCTGATCGGCGTGGCCATCAACGGCACCATCGTCGTGCTGGCCGGCATCCGGGCCAATCCGTGCGCCCGCTCCGGCGCCGCGGATGCCATCGTGGAGGAGACCGTGGGCGCGACCCGGCACATCGCCAGCACCACGCTGACCACCGTGGGCGGTTTCGTACCGCTGCTCGTCTTCACCGGCGGGGATTTCTGGCCGCCGCTGGCCATCGTCATCGCCGGCGGCGTGTTCTTCTCCATCACGCTGTCGCTCGGCTTCACGCCAGCCGTCTACCGGTTGCTGCACCGGCGCCGCTGGCGGAGGGCCGAGGCCGCCGCGGCCACCGGCGGGAGTGTCCCGGCATGAGGAACGGTACTCTCGTGCGTGCCGCGCTGACCCTCGTGACGACCGCCGCTGCCGTGGGCCTCGCCGGCTGCGCGGTGGGGCCGGATTACGAGCCACCGGAGAGCGACGGCGGGCAATGGCTGGCCCCGCCGGACGGCGTCACGACCGAGAGTCTGCCGGCGGAATGGTGGTCGCTGCTTGAGCAGCCGGAGATCGGCGGCCATGTGGAGGCCGCGCTGGCGGAGAACCGGGACCTGCGCGCGGCCGTGGCCCGGGTGGAGGAGGCGCGGGCGCTGCGCGGCGTGGCCGCGGCCGCGCTGTGGCCACGGCTGGATGCCGAGGGCAGCTATACCTGGTACGAGCAGAGTCTGAACTCGCCCGGCGCCGCCTCCCAGATCATCAGCGCGGGACTGGCCTCCCGGGACGGCGAGTTCTACAACGCCCGTCTGGATGCGAGCTGGGAGCCGGATCTGTTCGGCGCCTCCCGGCGGCGCCTGGAGGCGGCGGAGGCCGGCAGCGCAGCCGCGGCGGCGGCCGCCGCCGGCACCGCGCTCTCCGTGATGGCGGAGACGGTCAGCGCCTGGATCGAATACCGCGGCGCGCGCAAGCGCCTGACGGTCACGCGCCGCAGCGTCGACGCCCAGACGCAGACGCTGGAGCTCACGCGCTCCAAGGTGGAGATCGGGCTGGCCCGGGAGCTGGACGCGCTGCGGGCCGAGGCCGAACTGCGCTCGACGCGGGCACGGCTGCCGGCCCTGCAGGCGGCGGCTGCCGCGAGCGCCGACCGGCTCGCGGTGCTCACCGGCCGCACGCCGGGCGAGGTGCGCGCCGCCCTCGAGAGCGAGCAGGCGCTGCCCGAGCCGCCGGCCAGCCTGCCGGTGGGCCTGCGCGCCGAAATCCTGCGCCGCCGGCCGGACGTGATCGCGGCCGAGCGGGACCTCGCCGCGGCGACGGCGGAGGTGGGCGGGGCGACCGCGGCGTTCTTCCCCCGCCTGGTGCTCGGCGCCAGCGGCGGTTTCGAGGCGGGCGACGTATCGAATCTCGCCACCGGCGACAGCCGCACCCTCGGCATCGTGCCGTTCCTGCGCTGGCCGGTCTTCCAGGGAGGCAGGCTGCGGGCCGAGCTGCGGGCGGCGGAGGCGCGGGAGCGCGCGGCGCTGGCGCGCTACGAGGGCGCCGTGCTGCGCGCGCTGGGCGATGCGGAGTCGGCCCTGGCCGCCTGGGCCGGCGAGCGCGGCACCCTCGCGGAGCTCACGCAGGCCTCTGCGGCGGCCGCGGAGGCAGCGGACATCGCTGCCCGCTTGTACGAGAAGGGGCTCGGCGATTTTCTGACCGTGCTCGACGCCGAGCGCCGCCTGGCCGAGACCGACGATGAGCGCGTGCGCGCCGAGATCCGCACGCTGCTCGCGCTGGTGCGTGTCTACAAGGCGCTTGGTGTCGGCATCGGCGTTGGCATGGGTGCCGACGCGGACGTCGGCCGGCCGGGCGGCACGCCGTAACAAAACCGCAATGAATCCTTAACGTCACTTTAAGAACGGGGTGATTTCCTTGGCACCGGGAAAAAAGCAACAAAGACGGCGCTGCCATGGACCCCGCCTCCATACTACTGGTCGACAACGACGCCGCCTGCCGCGCTGAACTCGCCCGGCACCTGCGGGAACTCGGACACAGGGTCAGCGAGGCCGAGACGGCCGGACAGGCCGTGCGCGAGGTGCGCGACCGTCTGCCCGACCTCATGGTGCTCGAGTCGCTGCTGCCCGACGTCCACGGCGTCGAAGTGCTGCAGGACGTCCGCCGCAACGACCGGCTGCGGCCGCTGCGCGTACTCATGACCTCCCGTGCACCGGCTGCCCGGGACGTGGTCCGCGCGTTCGAGTCCGGCGCCGACGACTTCGTCGGCAAGCCTTATGCGATCGAGGAGATCACGGCCCGCATCGGCGCCTGCCTGCGCCGGCCGGCCAGCGCAGGCGCGAGCGACGTTCTCAGCGCCGGCGAGATCCTGGTGGACCAGTCGAGCCACCGGGTCACCGTGGCCGGCAGGCCCGCCGCACTCGCACCGCGGGAGTACCGGCTGATGAGCTTCCTCGTCTCCAACCAGGACCGGGTGTACAGCCGCAGCCAGCTGCTGATCTACGTCTGGGACCGCGACGCCAAAGTGGGCCCGCGCACGGTGGACGTCCACATCCGCCGGCTGCGCAAGATCCTGGAACCCTACGGCATTGCTCACTACATCCAGACGGTGCGCGGCAGCGGTTACCGTTTCTCCCTGCACGAGAGCTGATGCGGGAACGGCTTCGTGCCGTCCGATCAAGACATTACGAACCGGTGCTCGATCAACCCTCGGGAGTCGTCATCAATCTGTAATGGAGCTGTCACAAAACCTGAGCATTCCGGGCGTAGATTGCAGCCCCTCGGCGGCCCGGTCCGCTGCTTCGCCGATGAGAACAACAACGCAGAGTGATAAACAGCGGCGCCGTACCCGGCCCGGACTCACATCGGAAATTCACGACGCGCAGTGAAGCGCACGAACGAACTCTACGCCTGGAGAAAACTGATGAATCGTAAAGTCTTGTTTGCCACCGTCCTCGCCGGCGTCGCGCTTGCCGGCTGCGACAGCGGAGACATCAACATCTCGCCGCAGACCGTCGACAACAGCACCGACAACAGCGTGACCAACCCCGGCGGCGGCGGCGCGACCAACCCCTGCGCCTCGTACGTGACCTCGGGCGGTCAGACCCTCCAGGGCAGCTACGACGGCACGAACTGCACCTACTCGCCGGCTTTCGCAGACGCCGGTAACAATCTTACCGTCGACCTCGTCATCCCGGACCTCCCGAACGACGGCTCCCACATCTTCGAGGGCAGCCTGTTCGTGGGCGAGAGCCTCGAGAGCGACGCCGAACTCGCCGCCGCCGGCATCGCCGAGGGCGGCGACGGCCCCGTGCTCACCGTGGAACCGGGGGCGACGCTGGCCTGGCGTACCAGCGCGAACTTCCTCATCATCAACCGCGGCTCCCAGCTGTTCGCGGTCGGCCGTGAGGATGCGCCGATCACCTTCACCTCCGAGTCCGACGTGCTGGGCACGGTCGGCCCCGAGGAGGTGCAGCAGTGGGGCGGCATGGTCATCAACGGCTTCGGCGTCACCAACAAGTGCTCCTATACGGGCACGCGCGACGCCGATCTGCAGCTGGACGGGGAGTGTCACGTCGACGCCGAGGGCGCGGCGGGCCTCGACGAGTCCGTGTACGGCGGCGACAACGACGACGACAGCTCCGGCCGCCTCGAGTACGTGGTGGTCAAGCACACCGGCGCCACCGTCGGTAACGGCGACGAGCTGAACGGCATCTCCTTCGGCGGTGTCGGCCGCAACACGGTCGTGCGCAACCTGCAGGTGTACTCCACGTTCGACGACGGCATCGAGATGTTCGGCGGTTCGGTCAGCTTCGAGAACTTCGTCGGCGTCTACGTCCGCGACGACTCCATCGACATCGACGAGGGCTGGAACGGCTCCATCACCAACGCGCTGGTCATCCAGTCCGAGACGGACGGCAACCACTGCATCGAGTCCGACGGCATCGGTTCCTTCAGTGACCTCGATCCGGCCGTGGTCGAGGACTTCATCGCCCGGGGCCTGAACAGCAACTTCACCATCTCGAACCTCACCTGCATCGTGTCGCCGAACGGCCAGGCCACGGCCACCCACGACCCGGGTGCGGGCTGGCGTCTGCGTGAAGGCCTGTTCGCCCGGATCAACGATTCCCTGCTGATCGGTTCCTTCGCCGACGCCGACACCACCAGCGGCAACGACAACTACGGCATCCGCATCGACAACCGGACCCAGCAGGCAGCCCTGGACGGCGACCTGGAGTTCAATTCGGTGATCATGGCCTTCGAGGAGGCTTTCCGCGGCCAGACCTTCCCGGACGGCACCACCACCGAGGAGAGCTTCTTCGCGGCCGAGGGCGGCGTCTCCGCCACCATCACGGGCGCGACGGACGCCACCGCGGCGGCCGACCCGGACCTGCAGCTGCTCGAGCGCGATACCGACGGCATCCCGATCTTCTCGATCCCCTATGCCACGATGTCCGTCGACGGCGCAGTGCCGGCCGGCGCCCCGCAGAGCGGCGATTTCATCGGCGCCGTGTCGCTGGGTATCCCGGACTGGACCCAGAACTGGACCTACGGCATCCACCCGGACAACCGCGCCCAGGCGCTGTGGTTCGAGTGATCCGTCGTAACCCGACGATCCACTCATTCGAGTCGAACCGGGGCGCCACTTCCGCACGGGAGGTGGCGCCCCGTACGGCTTCGGCAGCCGGGTGAGGCCGCCGATTCGCTGACAAGCAGGACAATAGGCACAGTCATGAAGAAAGCCGCAATCGCCAGGACACCGCTGGCGCTCGCCATCTCGCTGATACTGGCGGGTCATCAGGGCAGCGCACTCGCGCAGGAGGCGGGTGAAGACGGAGCGCCCCAGCGTCCCGATCTCCAGACGTCCGCCAACAACGAAGTGATCGACGAGATCGTGACCGTCGGCCGCTCGCTGAGCACGGCGGAGGAGCTGATCAACGAACGCATGGACGACTCCGTGGTGGTCGACCTGCTCGGGGCCGAGGCCATGAGCCGCCTCGGCGACTCCACGGTGGCCGCCGCGCTCCGCCGTGTCCCCGGCCTCACGCTGGTGAACGACAAGTTCATCTATGTGCGCGGGCTGGGCGAGCGATACTCATCCACCTCGCTCAACGGCAGCCAGATTCCCTCCCCTGACCTTACCCGCAATGTCATCCCGCTGGACATCTTCCCGACGTCCATCGTGGAGTCCATCCGCGTGCAGAAGGCCTGGTCGCCGGAGCTGCCGGCAGACTTCGGCGGCGGCGCGGTGGACATCCGCACGAAGACCTTCCCGGATGCCCTGACCGTCGAGTTCGAGGTGGGTACGGGGACGAACACGGAAGTCAGCGGCGACGTGCTGACCTATCCGGGCTCCAGCGACGACGACTTCGGCACCGACAGCGGCGCGCGCAGCCTGCCCGCCGCGCTGTCGCAGCAGATCGCGCGATTCAACGGCGACGTCAGCGTCAACGGCATCGCCAGCACCCTGCGGGCAGAGAATCCCGAGCTGAGCGCGGGCGAGGCCTTCCAGCAGGCCGATCAGATCAACCGGGAACTCGCCACGCTGCTGAACAGGGACGTCGGACTCGAGCGCAAGGATCCGCATCCGGACATCGACGTGCGCGGCAGCATCGGCAGCAATTACGCTCTGGGCGAACTGTGGAATGTCGGCTTCCTCGCCGGCGGTGGCTACGAGACGAAGTGGCGGGAGACCCGTAGGATCGCGCGCAACTTCCAGTTCCCCGAGGAACGCACGGATATCGAGAACGAGACGACACGCAACGTCAGCATCACCGGCAACCTGAATCTCGGGCTGCAGTTCACCGACGATCACGAGGTCTCCGGTACGACCCTGTTCCTGCGCAACACGGACGACGAGACCGCCATCCGCAACTTCTTCAACGAGAACCGGGAGAAGTCCGACGGGCTCGGCTTCCAGAATGTCCGCTACCAGTTCGAGGAGCGGAACATGACGGTGAACCAGCTGCGCGGGACGCACCGGATCGGCGACGAAACGCGCGACGTGCTTCCCGACGGGCTGGCGGGCCTGGTGGGCTGGCTCCCCACCGAGGCGGAGTTCGACTGGCACTGGTCGGATTCCCGCGCCCGCACCGACATCCCGAACCAGGCGGACATCGAGCTGCAGACGGTCACCGATCCGGAGACCGGCGAGGTGCTGTCCTCGGCCGTTACCCTGAACAACCGGGCGGCCGATTACCGTTTCACCGACCTCGACGATCGCGTGGAGAATTACGGCTGGGGATTGACGTATCCGCTCGCCTTCGGCAACTCCTACGTCGACGTCGGCGTCGGCTACGAGCATGACCAGAAAGCGCGTACCTATGACCAGCGCCAGTTCAGCATCGGCCCCGGCAGCGGCATCAGCGATTTCGACATCCTGCAGGGCGGCCCGGAGGACCTGGGCTCCATCTTCTCCACCGCCAACCTGCTGGATCCCGCCAACGACTTCATCTTCGCCATCCAGGGCACGAACAACCAGAGCTATCTCGCCGCGACCATGACCGAGGCGTTCTATGGCAAGGTGGACTGGACCTGGAACGACACCTGGCGCGTCGCCGGCGGTCTGCGCTGGGAGGACTACAAGCAGGTGGCCGTGGACTGGAATCCGCTTAGTTTCTCCATCCAGAATCCGCAGGTGACCACGGACCCGGACAGGCTCGCCGAACAGGCGTTCCAGAAGGACGAGATATTCCCGTCGGTGGCGGTTACCTACATGGGCTCCTGGTTGGCGGAGACCTTTCAGCTGCGCTTCGGTTTCAGCGAGACCTCGGTGCGGCCGGATCTGCGCGAGATCACGGATGCCAGCTATGTGGATCCGCGCACCGGCGACCTCGTGGACGGTAACCCGGGTGTGACGCCGGCCGATGTCAGCAACTACGACGTCCGCGGCGAGTGGTTCTTCGGCGGCGGCGACAACGTGACCGTCACGCTGTTCTACAAGGACATCACCAACCCCATCGAGTTCTTCGAGTCGGCGGCCAGTGACACGACGACGGCGCGCGAGATCATCAATGCGGAGTCGGCCGAGGTCTACGGCGTCGAGTTCGAGGGGCTGAAGGAACTCGGTTTCCTCGGCGACTTCATGTCCTCGTTTTTCGTCCAGGGCAACGTCACGCTGCAGGACTCCGAGCTGGTCGCCGGCCCCGACGCCGATGCGCCGACCAACGAGGTGCGACCGTTGACGGGTGCCTCCGATTACGTCGCCAACCTGTCGCTGGGTTACGACTCGCCGAACGGCCAGCATACCGCCTCGGTCGGCTACAACGTCTTCGGCGAGCGGCTCTACGTCGCGGGCCGCAACGGTGCGCCGGACGGCTACGAGCAGCCATTCCACTCGCTGGACTTCGTCTACTCCTGGTACCCCACCGACGCCATCACGGTGAAGGCCAAGGTGCAGAACATCCTGCAGGAGAAGATCGAGATCGAACGCGAGGGCGTGGTGACCTTCGAGGAAGATCCGGGCTCGACCTTTGCAATCAGCTTCCAGTATCGGCTCTGAAGGTCTCTGGCGACAGGAACGGCGACAGGGATGGCGGATCGCCGTCAGTCGCTCGTGTCAGCCCCTCGGAACCAGCGCTTCTTAAGCCACAGGGCGACGGAGACCAGGGAGATCAGCACGGGCACTTCGACGAGCGGCCCGATGACCGTAGCGAAGGCGACCGGCGAGGCCAGACCGAAAGCGGCGATGGCCACTGCGATGGCCAGTTCGAAGTTGTTGCTCGCCGCCGTGAAGGCGATCGCCGTCGTGCGTGGATAATCCGCATCGATCATTTTCCCCATCCAGAAGCTGACCAGAAACATGATCAGGAAATACAGCGTCAGCGGTACGGCGATGCGCAGGACGTCCAGCGGCAGTTCGAGCACCTTGTCGCCCTTCAGGGAGAACATGGCGACGATGGTGAACAGCAGGGCGACCAGGGTGACCGGCGAGATTTTCGGCAGGAAGTGCTGCTCGTACCATTCCTCGCCGCGGCGCCGGATCAGCACGAAGCGCGTCAGGAAGCCGGCGGCGAACGGGATGCCGAGATAGATCAGCACCGCTTCGGCGATGGTGCCGAAACCGACGTCGATCACGCTGCCGGCGAGGCCGAACACGGGCGGCAGCACGGTGAGGAAGAACCAGGCGTAGACGCTGAAGAACAGGATCTGGAAGACCGAGTTGAACGCGACCAGCGCCGCCACGTACTGGTTGCTGCCGCCGGCCAGCTGATTCCAGACCAGCACCATGGCGATGCAGCGGGCGAGTCCGATCAGGATCAGCCCGGTCATGTATTCCGGATAGTCACGCAGGAAGATCACGGCGAGCGCGAACATGAGCAATGGGCCGATCACCCAGTTCTGTATCAGCGACAGGCTGAGCACACGGGTGTCCCTGAACACCAGCGGCAGCTTCTCGTAGCGCACCCGGGCGAGCGGCGGATACATCATCAGGACGAGGCCGATGGCGATCGGCACGTTGGTGGTGCCCACCGACAGGCTGTCGAGCCAGCCGGGCAGCCCCTCGAAGATCGAGCCGAGGACGACGCCGAGCGCCATGGCGCCGAAGATCCAGAGAGTCAGGTAGCGATCGAGGAAAGAGAGACGCTTCCTCAGGGCGGGCTGGTCGTTCATCGGCTACACCGGTCGGGGGAGGGTTGCTTGCGGATCTCATCCAGCAGGCGCGCAAGTGGCTCGAGACAATCCGGGTTGAGGGAATAGCAGATCCGCGGACGCTCGATCTCCCCGGTCACGAGGCCGGCGGTCTTCAGGATACGGAGATGCTCGGACACCGTGGACTGGGCGAGACCCACTTCGTCGACGATGTCTCCGCCGATGCACGTATCGCGCGCCAGCAGCAGGCGCACGATACGAACTCGCGCCGGGTGCGCGAGGCCCTTGGCGAGAGAGGCGATAGCCTCGTCCGTCGCCGCATCGGGCGTGCGCGGGTCCGGATCGCGAGCGGCTGCCATGCTGAGATCCTTTATCGTCGATTAACGATATAATAAGCGCGAAGCGGTCCGGGTTCAATGTGCCGCCGCGCACGAATTCTGCAAGGCTTCCGAGAGGACTTCCCCGCAGTCCGCATCGACTCTCAGTCCGGCCAGCTCGTCCGCCCGCGTGCGTCCCCTGTTGACGATGGCGACGGCCTTGCCCGCCTCCGCGGCATAGCGGGCGAAGCGAAAGCCCGAGAAGACCATGAGCGAGGAGCCCACGACGAGCAGCGCATCCGCGCGGCCGAGCGCGGCGCGTGCGTCCGCGACCCGGCGGGGCGGCACGGCCTCGCCGAAGAACACGACGTGGGGTTTGACCACGCCGCCGCAGCGCGGGCAGGGCGGCACGACGAAGCCGGCATAATCGGCGTAATCGGCGTCCGCAATCTCCACGTCCCCGTCGGGGCGGTCCGAGGCGGCGCCGATGTGGCGCTCCCAGTCCGGATTCAGGGCGGCGACTTCGGCCTGCCAGTCGGCACGGCGCAGCTCGACCCGGCATGCCATGCAGACCACGGCGTCGATGCGCCCGTGCAGATCGATCACATCCTTCGTGCCCGCCTTCTGGTGCAGGCCGTCCACGTTCTGCGTGACCAGGCGCTCCAGTCGGCCCCGTGCCTGCAGATCCGTGAGGGCGCGGTGCGCCGCATTCGGCCGTGCCGCCGCCATGCGCGGCCAGCCCAGCATGCTGCGCGCCCAGTAGCGCTGGCGGACCGAATGGCGCGCCATGAAGTCCGCGTACTGCACCGGACGGGCATGCTTCCATTCGCCGGCCGGGTCGCGATAGTCGGGGATGCCCGAGGCGGTGCTGCAGCCGGCGCCGGTCAGGACGAACAGGCGGCGGTGGCGCTCCAGGAACCGCGCCAGCGCCTCCGTGCCGGAGTCCTCCCGCGGCCCTTTCTGCGGGGTTTCTTGCCTGAAACGAGACATTGTCGGTTTTCCGCGTCTCCGTGCGCTCTCTACCATGGATCGGTCCCGGCCGGTTGCGCTGCCGGCCCGGGTGGGCCGTCGCGCAAAGCGCCGTCGGCGCGATGGCCGCGCTGTGATAGGCATCACGGCGCCCGTCCGGCTGCCGGGATAGTCTTGCGCGCATTATGTAAGGGGAGCCCCTGCGATGCTCAGAAACGCTCTTGCCGCCGTTGCCGCGCTCGCTCTCGTGGGGGTGCTCGCGGTCCTGGTGGTCCAGTCCCGCGCAGTCGACTCCGCATACTATGTGACTTATGGCAACAGCGTAAACCTGCTGCGCCAGAGCCAGAACGAACTCGCGGCCCTCGAGGAAGGTCTGCAGACGGCATTCCGCGAGGGGCGCGCCGTGCCGGCGGCAACGGCCGGTCTGGTCGAGCGGCTGGAGTCCCGCCGCGAGGAGCTGGCGGCCACGGTGCCTGCGGCGGACGATGCGGCGATCGCGTCGACGTTGTCGGACTACACCGCGGCGCTCGACGAGTCCCTGGCGGCGGCGCGGAGTTTCCTCGACAGCCAGACGCGTCTGGCGGAGTCGGCGTCGGTCATCCGCAGCGAATCCCCGCCGCTGGTGCGCGATCTGCGCGGCTTCGGGCTGGAGGCGTTGTCCCAGGACGTGTTCGCCCTGGCGGTCGCCGCACTGGACTTCGCCGGCGGCGGCAGCGAGGCGACCGCGGAGACACTCCGCACCCGTCTTGCCGAACTGGAGTCGGACCCGGCCGCCATGGACCGGGTGCCCGGCAAACTGGACCGCCTTGCCGCGGCGGCACGAACGCTAACGGAGGTGCGCGATCCGGCCGGTGCCGCGCTGGCCGACCTCGGTGAGACGCAGGCCGGCGACCGTGCCCAGGCCCTGTTCGCCGCACTGCGCGCCCACGATCGCGCCGTGGTCGGCAGGGCGGACCGGGCCCGGCTGATGCTGGCCGTGCTGAGCCTGCTCCTGCTGGCCAGCATCGCGTTCGTCGGCTGGCGTCTGCACCAGAGCTATCGCGTGCTGAACAGCGCCAACGCCGAGCTGGAGGTGCTGAATGCCTCCCTCGAGGAGCGGGTGGAGGCCCGCACCGAGCAGCTCACGAAGGCCTATGAGGAGCTGAAGGAGTCCCAGGCCCAGCTGGTGCACGCGGAGAAGATGTCCTCGCTCGGCGAGCTGGTGGCGGGCATCAGCCACGAGATCAACACGCCGCTGTGGTACCTGCTCAGCAACGCGACCCTGCTGAAGGAGCGGCTGGGGCACTTCGACCAGTTCGCGGCGGAGGCGGGCCGGCTGCTGGAGCAGCTGCGCAACGGCCGCCAGGACCGGGAGGCCTTCGTCGCCAGCCTGCGCGCCATGGATCGCCAGCTCAACCAGGAGGGTCTCCGTGACGACCTCGAGGAGTCGGTCGACCTCGTCGGCGACAGCATCGAGGGCCTCGAGCAGCTGGCCGAGATGGCCCAGAGCCTGAAGGACTTCAGCCGCCTGGATCGTGCCACGGTCGGCGAGTTCAACGTCAACGAGGGTCTCGACAAGTCGCTGCTGATCGCGAAGAACGTGCTGAAGCACAAGGTCACCGTGGAGAAGAACTACGGCGAGGTGCCGACGGTGCGCTGCGCGCCGTCCCAGATCAACCAGGTGTTCCTGAACCTGATCAAGAACGCGGCCGACGCCATCGAGGGCGAGGGGACGATCACGCTCTCCACCCGCCACGAGGACGGAGAGGTACTGGTCAGCATCGCGGATACGGGCAGCGGCATACCGGAGGACGTCCTGGCGAAGATCCGCGACCCCTTCTTTACCACCAAGGAAGTGGGCCAGGGCACCGGCCTCGGCCTGTCCATCGTCGACAAGATCATCACGGCCCACATGGGAGAGCTGGTGATCGAGTCGGAGCCCGGACGGGGTTCCGTGTTCACGGTGAAGCTGCCGGTGGAGGCGATGGGAGACGCCGACGCCGCGAACGAATCAACGGACCAGGCCACGGCGCGGCCACGCGCCGCGGCGATGTAGGGAGGCCGGCAAGGGATGGCCCAGACCGCACGCATCGACACACCCCACGACGAGCCCGGAGGCAAGCCGAAAGTTCTCTTCGTCGACGACGAGAAGCGCGTGCTCAACTCGATGCGGGCGCTGTTTCGCCGGGACTACGAACTGCATCTCACCACCGACGGAGCGGAGGCGATCCGCATCGCCGAGCAGGAGAGCGTGGACGTGATCATCGCCGATCAGCGCATGCCCGGTCTCTCCGGCGTGGAGGTGCTGGGCGAGGTGCGCCATCGTGCGCCCTCGGCCGTGCGGATCCTGCTGACCGGCTATGCGGACCTGGACGCCATCGAGGGCTCCATCAACATCGGCGAGGTGTTCCGCTTTCTGTCGAAACCCTGCCCGCCACAGGAGCTGCGCGAGACCCTGGCGGAGGCGGTGCAGGCCGCGCGCCAGTCGGGAGCGGCCGCGCGCGCGGCGACCGTCCTGGAGGCGGCCCCCGCGCCGGCGCCGTCGGCGCCGGCCGCCGAGCCCGAGCCCAAGTCCGAACTCGCGCTCGATCCCGGACCGAAGCCGCGGCCCGAGCCGATGTCGCCGGAGGCCGAAGCGCCGGCGAGCGCCGCAGTGGCGGCGGAGGACCATGCGGCGACGGTCCCGAACCTGGCCCTGGAGCTGGAGAGGGAAGAACCGCGGCGCCAGGAGGCGGCCGGCGGCGTGGCAGAGGACGAGCCGGCGGAGGAAGAGCCTGTCGAGACCGAGATCGTGCTGTCCGGCGACGCCGGGACGGAGTTCGTCGACACCATCGTGATCGGCGGCGACGACGCGCCGGGATCGCGGCGGGGCGGCGCCTGTGCAGACATGGACAATGTGGGCGTGGCGCTGTTCACCAGCGACGCCGCGTTCGCCGAGAGTGTCGAGCTCACACTCGGAGAGCGCTACCGGGTCGCCCGGGCATCCACGCTGGTGCAGGTCACCGAGATGCTCTCCGGTGACGGGGCCGGCGTGCTGGTCACGGATTTCTGCACCGACGGGGCGATGCTGCGCAACATGCTGTCGACGCTGAAGCGTTACCTGCCGGAACTGATCACCATCGTCGTCAGCGACGAACGGGATGCCGCCGAGATGATCTCTCTGATCAACCATGGCCAGGTATTCCGCTACATGTCGAAGCCGATGGACGAGGCGCGGCTGGTGCAGAACGTGAACGCGGCGGTATTGCGCCACATCCAGCTGCTGGAGAATCCGGAGCTCGTGCAGCGCCACTCCGTCGTGCCCGACCGGCCGCCACGCCATGGCGCGGCGATGCTGGCGCAATTCGTGAGCCGCATCCGGGGGATGCGCAGACTGTGGGTGCGTAGCTGAATGAATGATGCAGTGACACGGCGCGCGGATTCCGGCGCAGGCGGCCACCGCCGCACCGCCGACATTCTGCTGGTGGTGGCGGCATTCGTGGTGGCCGGCCTGGCGGCCGCCTGGTTCCTGGCGGATCGGCTCGGCGGCGAGGAGGAGCAGCTGTTCGAGGCGCCGCTACCGGCGTCGTCGGCCGAGAGCGCGGCTCCCGGCCTCTCCGTGACTGCCGCCGCCGGCGAGGCCACGGACGTCAACCTCGGCAAGGCCCGGATGGCGGCGAGCGCCGGCATGCTGGTGGAGCCGGCAGGGCAGAACGCGCTCTATTTCTACTCCCTGGTGCTGGATGCCGAGCCCGAGCATGCAGAGGCCGCCGGCGAGCTGTCCGAGGTGGCCGGTGAGGTGGCCGGCCGGGTGCGCTCTCTCATGGAAGCCGGCGAGTTCACCGACGCGGCCCGGCTGGCCAGCAAACTGGCGAGCGTCACGCCCGGCCATCCGGTCATCGTCGAGGTGCAGGAGACCCTGATCGCGCGGCAGCAGCGGCTGGTCATGGAGGCCGTGCAGGCGGCCCGTGACGGTGACGACGGCACGGCGGCCAGCCGCCTCGCCGCCGCCGAGGCGCTGCCTCAGGTGGACGACGCGCTGGTCGAGACCGCGCGGGAACAGATCGGCACCATCCGGGCGGAGCGCGCCGCCGCCGCTCGTGAGGCAGAGCGCCGCCGTCAGGCCGCCCAGCGGCGTGCCCGTGAGGAAGCGGCCGCGGCGGCTGCGGCCGCGGCGGAGGCCCGGGCTGCCACGGCCGCCGCACCGGCCGAGGCCACCGCCGATGACGCCGCGGGTGCGGATGCCGGAAAACCGGCACCGCCGCCCGAGCCGGACGCGCTGGCGCAGGGGCGGGAAAGCCTCGCCGCAGGCCGCCTGGTGGCGCCGGCGGAAGACAATGCCCTGACATGGCTGGCCCAGGCCGAGGACACCATGCCGGACGATCCGGGCGTTGCCACTTTCCGTGACAGTCTGGTGGGCGCCCTGTCCGTAGCCGTTCGCGATCGCATCGATGCGGGCGCATTGGAGGACGCCGAGCGACTGCTGCTGAAACTGGAAAGTGTGGCGCAGGCCGCGCCCACGACCGCCTCGCTGCAGGACGAGGTGGACCGGGCCTTCATCCGCCGCGAGTCCGCCCGCGTAATCCCCGGCAGCGAAATGCTCGCCACGGATATCGTCCCGCCTGTCTATCCGCGTGCCGCGATCCGCCGTGAGCAGGAGGGCTGGGTGGACGTGGAGTTCACGGTGCTCGCCGACGGCAGCACCGCCGATCCGGAGGTGATCGAGGCGCAGCCCGAGCGGGTGTTCGAGCGGGCCAGTCTGCGCGCCGTCGAGCAGTGGCGTTTCCGGCCCCGCGTCTATCGCGGCCGGCCCATCGACCAGCGGGTTTCCACCCGCATCAACTTCCAGCTGCAGGACTAGCGCCTGGCGCGGCCGTTCCCGCCGCCGCATCCGTGCGGCGGGACATCCCGAATACCCTGTCTGCGCGGGTCCGGCGTAGACGCCTGCGTTATCATTGGCATCCCTCTTGGCCGAAGCTGACCATGTCCCTGCGCCTCCTCGGAACCATGGCCGTCATCCTGGGTTTGGCGGCCTGCTCGACTCCCCGCTACGCGCCCGAGGGCGCGGAGGACGTGCTGCCGGTGCCGTCCGCCTGGCCGGATGCCCCGGCGGCCGGCGCCCCGGCGGAGGCGGTCTGCCGGGACCTCGGCGGTGAATCCCTCGCCGCGCTGGAATCGCGCCTGGCTGCGGACAGCCTGGAGCTGCGCGGGGCGGTGGCGCGGCTGCGCCAGGCCGAAGCGCTGGCCCGGGGCGCCCGCTCGCCGTTGCTGCCGCGTCTCGACCTCGCCATCGAGGGCAGTCGGGGCAATGCGGTGGGCGCGGGTTTCCTTGCCGCGCAGATTCCCGGCGACGCGCTGCCGCCGGGGTTCCCCGCGGGCGGCGTGTCCGAGCAATACCAGGGCTCCCTCGCGGCGAGCTACGAGGTGGACGTGTGGGGCCGGGTGCGCAACGAGTACCGGGCCGCCGCGCTGCAGGCGGAGGCCGCCGGGGAGTCGCTGGCGGCGCTCGAGGTGAGCCTAGGCGCCCAGCTGGCAGATACCTGGGCGTCGCTGCTCGCACAGCGTGAACTGGTGGCCCTGCTGGAAGAGCAGCTGGCGACCTCGGAGAAGTTCCTCGAACTCACCCGGCTGCGCTTCGGGCTGGGCCAGAGCGGTGCCGCCGACGTGGGGCGCCAGCGCCAGCAGCTGCAGCGCCTGGACGGCCAGCTTGGCGTTGCGCGAGGTCAGCGCAGAGTGCTGGAGCATCAGCTCGCCGCTCTCCTGGGCACGCCGCCGGATACCGCCCCGCTGCCGGACGATCAGGGCCTGCCGGCCGTGCCGCCGCTGCCGGATCCCGGCCTGCCGGCCGCCCTGCCGGAGGCCCGTCCCGACGTTCGTGCCGCCCGCCTGGCGCTCGCCGCCAGCGACCGCCGGCTTGCGGCCAGCATCGCACAACGGCTGCCTTCGCTGTCGCTGAGCGGCAGCCTGATCTCCGTGGAGACGATGCTCGAGGACCTCTTCACCGACACGCTGTGGCAGGCGGGCGCGGAAGTCACCACCAACCTGTTCGACTTCGGGCAGCGCCGCGCCAACATCGACCTGCGCGACGCGGAGGCCGAGGAAGCGCTGACCGGGTACGCCGGCGCGCTGCTCGACGCCTGGACCGAAGTGGCCGTCTCCCTGGCGCAGGCCCATGCCCGGGACGACCTGGTAACGAGCCTGCGCCGCCAGCTGGCGGAGGCGGAGCGGGTGCTGACGCTGACGCGCACCGCCTATCAGGAAGGGCAGGTGGATTTCCTCGACGTGCTGCTCGCGCTGCAATCGAAGCAGAACCTGGAGCAGTCGCTGATCGGCGCCCGGCGCGACCAGTACAGCGGCCGCATCCAGCTGTGCCGCGCCCTCGGTGTCTCGCTGCTGCGCGAGGAGGCCGCGTGAGCCCCGGCCGCCGGCAGGCCCTCGCGGCGGTCCTGGTGCTGATCGCCGGCATCGCGCTGTCGGCCGTGCTGCTGGCCACCCGCACGGAGCCCGAGAAGGCGCCCCGGGTGGATCGCGGCACGCTGGTGGAGACCTGGCCCGCCGAGAGCCGGACCGAGCGCTTCACGGTGCCGGCGCAGGGCGTGGTCACGCCGGCGCGCCGCGTGGTGCTGCAGCCCCAGGTGGGCGGCCGCGTGGTGGCACTCAACGACGCGCTGGTGCCCGGCGGGCTCGTGCAGGCCGGCGAGCTGCTGTTCCGCATCGAGCCGGACGACTACGAGCTGGCGGTGGAGACGGCCCGCACCCGGCTGGCGGATGCCGAGGCCAGGCTCGCCCTCGAGCAGGGCCGGCGGCGGGTCGCCGAGCGGGAGTGGCGGCTGTTCGCCGACGAGCGGGACGAGGCCGCCGACCCGTCGCTGGCGCTGCGCGAGCCCCAGCTGGCCGTCGCCGAGGCTGCGGTGGCGGCCGCACGGGCGCAACTCCGCCAGGCCGAGCTGAATCTGCAGCGGACCCGGGTTTCCGCGCCCTTCAATGCGCTGGTCCTGACGGAGAACGTCGACCCCGGGCAGACCCTTTCGCCGCAGAGCCAGGCGGCCACCCTCGCCGGCACCGACCGGGCGTGGGTGCGCGCCGCCGTGCCCGTGGATCGGCTCGGCGCCCTCCAGCTGCCGGACGCGCAGGGGCAGGGCGGCTCGACCGTCGAGATTCGCTACGACAGCGGTGCCGACACCGTCGTGCGCCGTGGCCGGCTGCTGCGGTTGCTCGGAGATCTGGACCCGGCCGGCCGGCTGGCCCGGGTGCTGGTCGGCATCGACGATCCGCTGGCGCTGGAGACGGGCGGTCTGCCGCTGCTGTTCGAGAGCTACGTCGACGTCGAGATCGAGAGCGACCGGGTCACCGAGGTGGTGGCGCTGGAGCGCGCCTGGCTGCACGCCGGCGACCGGGTCTACGTCTACGGCGAGGACGGCCGCCTCGACATCCGTCGGGTCGAAGTGGGCTGGCGCAAGCCGGACCAGGTCATGATCACCGATGGCCTCGAAGCCGGCGAACTCGTGGTGACCAGCCCGCTCGCCTCGCCGGTGCCGGGCATGAAGCTCCGGCTGCAGGACGAACTGCCGGTCGGGGCAGAAGAGGCTGCCGGGAACCCGTGACGGGATGAGTGCCGATCCCACAGCCATGCGGGGCCCCATCGCCTGGATGGCCCGCAACGCCGTCGCGGCGAACCTCCTGATGCTGCTGCTCATCGTCGGCGGGCTGCTGTTCGCCCAGCAGGTGCGCCAGGAGGTCTTCCCGGAGATCGATCTCGACATCATCACGGTGAGCGTGTCCTACCCGGGCGCGAGCCCGGAGGAAGTGGAAGAGGGCGTGGTCCTGGCGGTCGAGGAGGCCGTGCGCGGGGTCGACGGCATCAAGGAAGTCAGCTCGGTCGTGAACGAGGGCCGCGGCGTCGTGCTGGCCGAGCTGCTGCTCGACACCGATGCCGACCAGGCGCTGAATGACGTCAAGAGCGCCGTGGACCGTATCACCTCTTTCCCCGAGGACGCGGAGCGGCCGGTCATCTCCCTGGCGACCAATCGGGAGCAGGTGCTGAACCTCATCGTCTACGGCGACCTCGCGCTGCGCGAGCTGGACGGTCTGGCGGAGCAGCTGCGCGGCGAGCTCCTGGACGACCCCCGCATCACGCTCATCGAGGTGGACGGCCTGCCGCCGCCCGAGGTCAGCATCGAGGTGCCCCAGGAGCAGCTCCGCCGCTACGGCCTCACGCTGCCCGAGATCGCCCGGCGCGTGCGCGCCGCCTCCATCGATCTGCCCGGAGGCACGGTGAAGACGGCCGGCGGCGACGTGCTGGTGCGCACCACCGAGCGGCGCGAGTTCGGCGACGAGTTCGAGGACATCGCCGTCATCAGCAATCCGGACGGCTCCCGGGTGACCCTGGGCGAGATGGCGACCATCGTCGACGGCTACCGGGACACCGACACCGAGGCGTTCTACGACGGCCACCCGGCCGTGCGGCTCAAGGTCTTCCGCGTGGGCGACGAGTCGCCGCTGACCGTCGCCGACGCCGTGCACGAGTTCATCGACGCCCGTCAGGACGACCTGCCGGCCACCGTGAACCTGGTGGTCACGGACGACTCCTCGGAGGCCTTCCGCGACCGCATCGGCCTGCTGATCGAGAACGGCCGCCTCGGCGCCCTGCTGGTGCTGATCGTGCTGGGCATCTTCCTGCAGCCGCGTCTCGCCTTCTGGGTGACGCTCGGCATGCCCATCTCCTTCCTCGGCGTATTCCTGTTCATGCCGATGGCCGATATCTCCATCAACATCATCTCCCTGTTCGCCTTCATCCTGACGCTGGGCATCGTGGTCGACGATGCCGTGGTGGTGGGCGAGGCCGTATTCGCCAACCGCAGCCGCTACAATGACCCGCTCACCTCCGCGGTGGCCGGCACCCGGGAGGTGCTGACCCCGGTGGTGTTCGCCGTCCTCACCACGGTGCTGGCCTTCATGCCGCTGCTGTTCGTGCCCGGCATCATCGGCAAGTTCTTCATCAACATCCCGATGATCGTCATCCCGATCCTGCTGCTCTCGCTGGTCGAGTGCCTGCTGATCCTGCCGGCCCATCTCGCCCACGTGCGCCGCTCGGGCCAGTTCCGGCCGAACCCCGTGATGCGGCCGATCTACCGCTGGCAGAAGCGGTTCTCCAACGGGCTGGAGCACTGGATCGAAAATCGTTTCCGGCCGATGGCCGAACGGGTGGCCGAGCGCCGCTACCTGGCGCTGGCGGCGGCGCTCAGCGTGCTCATCGTCGCCTGGGCCATGCTGGCCAGCGGCCGCGTACCGCTGACCTTCTTCCCCCGGGTGGAGGCCGACTTCGTCTCGGCGGGCGTCGAGCTGCCCTTCGGCGCGCCGGTGCACGAGACCCGCGGCGTCATGGAACGCATGATCGCCGCCGCCCGGGAAGTGGAGGAGGAGCTCGGCGGCGAGGACGTGGTCACCGGCGACGGGCCGCTGGCCACCGGCATCTACTCGGAGATCGGCAAGAGCCAGCCCAATACCGGCGGCGGCGACATCAGCATCGGCACCCAGACCGGCGGCCACCGGGCGCTGGTGACCGTCTACCTGGCGCCGGCCGGCGACCGGGAGGTGAGCGCGGAAGAGTTCGCCAACCGCTGGCGCCGCAAGGTGGGCGAGCCGCCGGCGGCCGAGCGCATGACCTACAACTATTCGGTGGGCCCCGCCGCCGGCGCCAAGGTGGCCATCCAGCTCTCGCACCGGGACGTGCTCACCCTGGAGCATGCCGCCGCCCGCCTCGCCGGGGAGCTGTCGGATTACGCGGGCGTGTTCGACGTGGACAGCGGCCTGGAGCAGGGCAAGCCCCAGCTCGACCTGGAGCTGAAGCCGGCGGCCCGCAGCCTCGGCATCACCGAGAGCGATCTGGCCAACCAGATCCGCGCTGCCTTCTTCGGTGCCGAGTCCCTGCGCCAGCAGCGCGGGCGCGACGAGCTGCGCGTGTACGTGCGGCTGCCCGAGGCGGAGCGCGAGACGCTCTATTCGGTGGAGACTTTCATCGTGCGCACGCCGGGCGGCGGCGAGATCCCGCTGGGACAGGCCGCCCGGGTGACCGAGGGGCGCTCGTTCACGGAGATCCGGCGCGAGGACGGCAAGCGGGTCATCGAGGTCAGCTCCGACGTGGACGAGAATGTCGCCAACGCCGGGCAGATCACCGCCGCGCTGACGGGCGAGGTGCTGCCGCGCATGCAGCAGGAGCTGCCGGGGCTCACCTGGAGCCTGTCCGGCGAACAGGAGGCCCAGGCGGAGTCCATCGGCGGCCTGATGCGGGGCATGCTGCTGGCGCTGCTCGCCATGTACGCGCTGATGGCGGTGGCCTTCCGCAGCTACGTGCAGCCGCTGCTGGTGCTGTTCGCCGTCCCCTTCGGCCTGATCGGCGCCGTGCTCGGCCACGCCATCATGGGCTATACGATGAGCTTCGTCAGCGTGCTCGGCCTGGTCGCGCTGTCCGGCGTGGTGATCAACGGCTCGCTGGTGCTGATCACCGCCATCAACGATTTCCGCAAGGAAGGCGTGGAACTGCAGGACGCGGTCATCTCAGGCACCGTGCGCCGCGTGCGGCCGGTGGTGCTCACCTCCCTGACCACCTTCTTCGGCCTGACACCGATCATCTTCGAGACCTCCCTGCAGGCCCGCTTCCTGATCCCCATGGCCATCAGCCTCGGCTTCGGCGTGCTGTTCGTCACGGCCATCGCGCTGCTGCTGGTGCCGGCGAGCTACCTGGCGATGACCGACGTCCAGCGCTGGGTGGCCGGCCGGCGTGCGGCACGGCTGCCGCAGCAGCATTCGGCCTGAGGCGGGTCCGAGCGCTGCTCCGCGTCCGTCTGACCCGCCGCCGCGGTCTGCTAATATCGGCGCCATGAACGGTGCGGAATCACTATTGCGGACGCTGCTCGCCGCCGGGGTCGAGGTCTGCTTCACCAATCCCGGCACCTCGGAGATGCAGTTCGTCGCCGCCCTGGACCGGGTGGACGGCATGCGCAGCGTGCTGGCCCTGTTCGAGGGCGTGGTCTCCGGCGCGGCGGACGGTTACGGGCGCATGCGCGGCGTGCCGGCCGCCACCCTGCTGCATCTCGGCCCCGGCATGGGCAACGCGTTTGCCAATTTCCACAACGCCCGGCGCGCCCACACGCCCATCGTCAACATCATCGGCGAGCACGCCACCTGGCATCGCGAGCTGGACGCGCCGCTCACCTCCGACATCGCCGGGGTCTCCCGGCCGGTGTCGGACTGGGTGCGCACCTGCGAGGACGGCAGCGCGCTGGCCGGCGATGCAGCCGAGGCGGTGGCCGCCGCCACGTCGCCGCCGGGCGGGATCGCCACGCTGATCATGCCGGCGGACCTTGCCTGGCAGGACGGGCCGCCGCCCGGCGACGCCCTGCCGGCGGCCGCACCCGCGCCGGTCGACGGCGAGCGCATCCGGGCCGTGGCCCGGGCGCTGGCGAGCGGCGAACCGGCCGCCATCCTCGTGAACGGTCCGGTGCTGCGCAGCCGCGGCCTGGAACTCGCCAGCCGCGTTGCCAACGAAAGCGGCGCCCGGCTGCTGACCGATACCTTCGTTGGCCGCCAGGAGCGGGGCGCGGGCCGCGCCGTCGTCGGCCGCCTGCCCTATTTCGCGGAGGAGGCCCGGGAGGCGCTGGCCGGCATCCGCCACCTGGTGCTGGTGAACACCCGCGAGCCGGTCACCTTCTTCGCCTACCCCGGCGTGCCGAGCCGCATCGCACCCGAGGGTTGCGACATCGTGAGCCTGGCCAAGCCGGGCGAGGACGGTATCGGCGCGCTGGAGGCGCTGGCCCACGAACTCGGCGCCGGCGCGGATCGAGCCGAGCTGGCATCGGCCCGCCAGCCCGGGCCGCCGACCGGCGACCTCGGCGCCGAGACGCTGGCACTCGCCATCGCTGCGGTCTTGCCCGAGAACGCCATCGTCTCCGACGAATCCGCGACCAGCGGCGGCGGGCTGCTACCGGCCACGGCGACTGCGCCGCCCCACGACTGGCTGATGCTCACCGGCGGCTCCATCGGCCAGGGCCTGCCCGTGGCCACCGGCGCCGCGATTGCCTGTCCCGACCGCAAGGTGCTGGCGCTGCAGGCCGACGGCGGCGGCATGTACACCCTCCAGTCCCTGTGGACCCAGGCGCGGGAAGGACTGGACGTCACCAACGTCATCTTCGCCAACCGCCAGTACCGCATCCTGAACATCGAGTTCATGCGGGTGGGCGCCGGCGAGCCGGGACCCAAGGCGCGGGACATGCTGGACATCGGCCGGCCGGACCTGGACTGGGTGGCGCTGGCCGAGGGCATGGGCGTCACCGCCCGGCGGGCGACGACGCTCGAGGAGTTCAACCGTGCGCTGGCCGACTTCGTGCCGGAGGCCGGCCCCAATCTCATCGAGCTGGTGCTGTGAAGATGCGGGGCTTGCGCATGCTGCTGCCGTGTGTGCTGCTGGCCGTCATCTCCGCGCCGCCGCCCGCCGGCGCCGAAGTGACCGCAGCGGCGGCGCACGGCTTCACGGTGCATGCCGAGGCCGCCGTCGACGCGCCGCCGGAGACGGTGTGGCGCATGCTGACCGCGCACGTGAGCGAATGGTGGAGCGGCGCGCATACCTATTCCGGCGCGGCGCACAACCTCTACATCGAGACCCGCCCCAACGGCTGTTTCTGCGAGAAGCTGGGCGAGGACGGCGCGGTGGTGCACATGACCGTCACCTTCGTCGAGCCCGGCCGCATGCTGCGTCTGACCGGCGGGCTCGGGCCCCTCGGCCTGATGGGCGTGAACGGCAACATGACCTGGAGTCTGGCCGCGGAGGAAGGGCGCACCCGCATCGCCCTGGACTACGCGGTGGGCGGCTACGACCCCCGTGGTCTGGACCAGATCGCGCCGGCAGTGGACCGGGTGCTGACCGAGCAGCTGCTGCGGCTGCAGAGGCTGATCGAGACCGGCTCGCCGGACGACGGCGAAGCCTGATCCGTCTCAGCCGCTGCCGGCGGCCGGACCGGTGCCCTGCATGAACTCCACCACCACGCCGGCCAGCTCGGGCCCGCGGTCTTCCTGCAGGAAATGGCCGCCGCCGCGGATGGTCGTGTGCGGCTGTCCCGCCGCGCCGGGGATGCGCGCCCGGGCCACCTTGTCCATGCCGCGCGTGATGGGGTCCTTGTCGCTGAAGGCGGTCAGGAACGGCTTCTCCCAGCGTTCGAGCACCTCCCACGCCCTGCGGTTTGCCGGCGCCGCCGGGTCGTCCGGCCGGGTCGGAACCAGCAGCGGGAAGGCCCGCGCGGCCGCCTTGTAACGTGCCGACGGGAATGGCGCGTCGTAGGCGGCGATGACCTCCGGGGAGAGCGGCGTGGTGGTGCCCTGATCGACGATGCGCCCGATGGGGAACCAGGGGCTCCAGCGGGCGAACAGCTGCCATATCCTGAATGCCGCCGGCAGTTGCTGATCGCCGGTGGGCAGGCCGCCGTTGGCCAGCACGATGCCGCTGAAACGTTCCGGGTTCTCGGCGGCGAGCCGCAGGCCGAGCAGCGACCCCCAGTCCTGGCAGACCAGCGTCACGTCCGAGAGATCCAGCTCCAGCATGAACGCGGTGAGCCAGTCCATGTGGCGCTGGTAGCTGTAGTCGGCCACCGCGGCCGGCTTGTCCGATTTGCCGAAACCGATCAGGTCCGGTGCCACGGCGCGGTGGCCGGCATCGACGATGACCGGGATCATGTGGCGGTACAGGTAGGACCAGCTCGGTTCCCCGTGCAGCAGCAGCACCGGCCGGCCTTCCCGCGGGCCCTCGTCCACGTAGTGCAGGGCGAGCCCCTCGACCTCGCACCAGTGCTCGGCGAACGGGTAGTCGGGCAGATCCCGGAATCGCTCCGGCGGTGTCTTCAGGACTTCCATGGCGGCTCCCCCTGTTGATCGGACCTCATTCTCAGGTCCTGCCGGCCCGGGACGCAAGCGCCCGGGTTTCCGGACCCGGCGCCCGGACGAGGCGCTCAGCCGAGGCTGCGGCCGGCGAACCAGGCCAGTCCCAGGCCGCAGAGGACGGCGGCCAGCAGGGTCTGGACCGGTTCGGCGCGCGTCACCCGGAACAGCCGGCCCGCGACCGCCACCGCGACCAGCACGGCGGCCACCAGGGCCAGCTGGCCCAGCTCGACGCCGATGTTGAAGGCGACCAGCGGCAGCGCGACGGCGTCCTCGGGCAGGCCGGTCTCGAGCAGGAAGCCGGCGAAGCCCAGGCCGTGGATGAGGCCGAACAGGATGGCGACGGCGCCGAGGAAACCGCTGCGCCGGGTGCGGTCGTCGAACTCGCCCGCCAGGGCCAGGTAACAGCCGGAGAAGAGTGCGAGACCGGCATAGGCGGCCAGGCCCCGGGGCGGCAGTTCTGCGAACGCCCAGGCGACGAGGCCGGCGGCGCCGGCGACGAGGGCGGCGGCGACGGCGAGCCGACGCCAGTAGCCGTCTCTCAGTGCGACGGTCTCCGCCGCCACCAGGGCGATGGTATAGCCGATGAAGGCCTCCACCCGGGGCGGCGAGGCCTGCACCAGACCGGTGACGGCGAGCGACAGCGTGATGCTGTGCCCGATGGTGAAGCCGGTGACGGCGACGACCACGTTGCGCCAGTGCGCGGCGGCAAGCAGCAGGGCGAGCAGGAACGCAATATGGTCGGGCCCGCTCAGTATGTGGGCGGTACCGAGACCCAAGTAGTCGCCGAAACCGGCATGGTCGCCTGCCGGCGTGCCGCCGCCGCCGTCGAGCCGGAATTCCGGGTCGCCCTCGCGTATGAGGGATTCGGTGAGCGTGCCGGCCTGGCGTGCGAAGTGGGTGTGGCCCTGCACCCGGTCGAACAGCACGCCCGCCCGCACGCTTTCTGGCGGCCCTGCGCAGGCGTAGCGCAGTTCCACCCTGACGTAGCCGGGCCGGGACGTCAGCGGCTCGGCGCCGGTCAGCGTGCAGGGGCCGTCCGCCGAGCGGACGACGACGCGCGCCGCCAGGTAGTCGGCGAAGACCCGGCCCAGAGACTGGCCAAGGGGCCGGCCGTCCCGGGTCACTTCCGGCAGGCGGGTGACCTCCCGCGCCGGCACGGTCACGATGCCGGTGGCGCTGACAACGCCCGTGTGCCATTCCGACCAGGATTCGCTGCGGGTGTGCGCCGCCGCGGCACCGGCGAGCAGAGACAGTAGCAGAAGTGCACCCGCAGCCCGGCTCACCGCGCCGCCGTCTCCGCCGTCTCAATATCCGCGCGCGCCCGCAGCTCGTCGAGATAGCGGGCGAGGGCGGCGTCCATCTGCGCGCGCCGCCAGGCCGCCTCCACCCGGTCGCGGATGCCGGCGTAAGGCGGCGGCCCGGCCTCGCTGCGCCCGGCCACCCGCGCGACGATCCAGCCCCCGGCATAGGGCAACGGTGGTAGCCATTTGCCCGTC
>Ga0209943_1000059_pt1 | contig 71052 bp, 67 predicted proteins | sample SalPonR1_B_D2_MG_FD_185698 | JGI IMG/M metagenome (GOLD analysis project Ga0209943, IMG submission 185698) | Salt pond soil microbial communities from South San Francisco under conditions of wetland restoration - Salt Pond MetaG R1_B_D2_MG... ... | reverse complement strand
TCCTTCAATCTTTCAAATAGGTATTCTTGTATTTTCATGTATAAACTTATAGGGTGTTCTAATTTACATAAAACCTGAGACATTTCGGGGTTTGCTGGACCATTGAAATATGAATTAGCAAAAAAACTGTACTTTTAATTCCGCTCTTAAGTATGGATTATCTTACTATGCAAATTAAACCAAGGCTATTATGATGATGAAGTTTATCAGGCAGAAGATAAAGGATATTACAAATTTTCTTCATATCTATATCACAAAAAATCAGCTTTATGATAGGCATACACAGCTTGTTTTAAATCGGGTATTGAAGTCCGATAGCAATTGCATTGATGTGGGATGTCATAAGGGTGAGGTCTTGGATCAGATGATTTCAGCTTCTCCTGAAGGGCATCATTTTGGGTTTGAACCCATCCCTGAATTATATCAAGAACTGAAGAAGCGGTATAATACAATTAAAGTACAAATTGCGAATCTGGCATTGAGCGATAATTCGGGTACAGTAAAGTTTAATTATGTAGTGAGTAATCCATCCTACAGCGGAATGCGGAAAAGAGATTATGACCGTCAGGATGAAAAAGATACTGAAATTGAGGTGAGAACCGAGTGTTTGGATCATTTTCTTCCAGATGATTATCGAGTTGATTTGATGAAAATCGATGTGGAAGGAGCAGAGTATCTGGTTTTGAAAGGAGCAAAAAGTATTATCGAGCGCGATAAGCCAATTATTATTTTCGAATTTGGGCTAGGTGCTGCAAATCATTACGAAGTTCAACCGGCTGATGTCTTTAAATATTTTGAAGAGTTAGGTATGAGTATCAATACTCTCGGGCGGTTTTTAGCTTCAGAAACGCCTTTTAGTCTAAAGGCCTTCCATCATCAATATGTAGATCGAGTAAATTACTATTTCATTGCCTATCCGTAGATTTATTCACCAATGATTATGAACTCTAAGTAATTCCCGCTTTTGGGAAAGCGCTGCGCAGGGAGGCGCCCGGGGCGCCTGTCCCCAAATCGTTGGGGACCGAACGAAGGTGGAGCCCGAAGCATAGCGACCTGGACCTTTGCGAAGCAAAGGCCAGGATTCCCCCAAATCATAAAAAATTGATATAGATTGAAAAATGGAATTCACTCAAGCTTGAGAATTTCAAACTTGCTATTTTCTGGAAGTGATTCTTTTGTAAATTCAAATTATAGATCAGAATCTGAAGCTCTAGATAGGATTTGAAACTCCTAACAAGAGATTGTAATTTTGCTACCCTTGCAATGACCTAAGAGCATGAAGTATAATCGAGTGGCAATAATCCATTATATTTGAGGGATAGTTATAATCATCTTATGATTAAAATGAGTCTTCGTTTAAGCTACTCCAAAGCTGCATTATTCATTTGTTATGCCCTCATTCTGGGTACAGCAATATTCTATTATCCGAAGTGGGAGAATAGTCAGACCGAGGCGACCTTGAGCTGGGATGTTTCAGGCTATTACTTTTACCTGCCTGCCATTTTCATATATCAGGACTTGAAAAAAGTAGATTTCAAGGAGGATATTTACGTAAAGTACCGTCCGGCCAGCGATTTACAACAAGTATTTGAACACCCTAATGGAAATTATGTCATGAAATACTCGGCAGGTCAGGCAGTTCTGTATAGTCCGTTTTTTCTTATCGCACACGCTTTGGCTAGGCCGTTGGGTTATCCAGCCGATGGCTTTTCCCGCCCCTACCAAGTAGGCATTAGCGTGGGCAGTTTGCTTATGGCACTGCTGGGGCTCTTTATGCTTCGTCGCATATTACTTCGGTTTTATTCGGATGGCGTGGCGGGCATCACCTTGGTGACTATAGTTTTCGCGACGAATTACCTGAACTACACCGCCATTGATGGGGCTATGTCGCACAACTGGTTATTCACTTTGTATACATTACTAATTTGGCAAAGTATTCGTTTTTATGAGCGACCGCATGCTTGGCGAGCTGTTATCATCGGTGGTCTTGTTGGGTTGATGGCCCTTACCCGGCCTACAGAGATTATTGCAGGTTTGATTCCTCTACTTTGGGGGGTTGATGGTTTAGAGAAAGCTAAAGAGCGGCTAAAATTTTTCATGAGCGGACCTGGATTGTCACTTTTAATTTTATCAGGTACTGTTATGGGCGCTGTGGGTAGTATACAACTGATTTATTGGAAGTATGTGTCTGGTGATTGGATAGTCTATAGCTATCAAGACCAAGGGTTTAGCTGGTTGCGACCGCACATTTGGGAGGGGCTTTTTAGTATTGAGGCGGGTTGGTTGACCTACAGCCCGGCAATGGTTTTCGCCTTGCTGGGTTTCGTCCCTCTATATTTTTGGCAACGAAAGCTCTTTTGGCTAAGCGTGATTTTTGCACTATTATTCATGTATATCACTTTTGCATGGGATATTTGGTGGTATGGAGGCAGTCTTGGTCAGCGGGCAATGATTCAGGCATATCCACTTCTAGCTTTACCTTTAGCCGCCTTTTATGCCCAAATCAGGCAATGGGCACTTTTGAAATACTTATCTATTCCGGTGCTTCTTTTGTTTATGTATTTCAATCTTTGGATTACTCATCAGGCGCACCGCGGTGGATTGTTTAAATCTGAGCAAATGACCGTCCCCTATTTTAAGGCTATTCTACTGCGATTTGAGGTTCCGTTATCTACCCAAAAACTGCTTGATACCGATGAATTGTATGAAGGTCCTACCAGGAATCAACGGGTTCTTCTCACGGAAAATTTCGAGTCTGACAGCCTTCAAAAGAGTTGCTCATTACCTGCTATTGAAGGACAGCACTCTTTTTGTCTTAACCAGCAGCAACAGTTCACCCCCTTATTTCAGGTTGCCTACCAGAGGGAGGAGAATGAAAATTGGATTCGAGCCGCGGTCACTGTTCACTGTCCTCAAAAAGAATGGACCTTCTGGCAGATGACACAGCTTGTGGTCCGATTGACCCGTGGGGATGAAAAGGTCAAAGAGCGGCAGATCCGTTTACATCGTTTTCTACATGATGGGCAGACCCGTCGATTGCATTTGGACGTGAGTTTACCTGAGGGAGCACTGGTGGACGGGGTAGAGGTTTTACTTTGGCATGCTAACGGGACAAAAACGCTGCTTGTGGATGAGCTGGTTGTGAGTGCGTTTGCAGAAAATTTATAGCTCTCTATAAGGGCTTGTCACACTTTCTTGTGAATGAATTTTAAGTTACTGCAATAGGTTTTTGCGTAATGATTCTAAACTGACTGAGATTCTGTTATTCAGATTGCCCAAAATCATGATAAAAAGATAATGACATAAACATATAAGTGAGCTTACCTAGCCCAAGTGTTATATTTCAAAATGCAGTACATAGCTCTGAAACCGTCCTTCCAATTAATTTTTTTGCCCTCTGCGTAGGTCCTGCCGTAATATGAGATGCCGACTTCGTAGATTCGTATACTGGGAATGCGGCTGATTTTGGCAGTTACTTCGGGTTCAAAACCAAAGCGGTTTTCTTTGAGCTTTAGTGATTTGAGTTTTTGGGCATCGAAGATTTTATAGCAGGTTTCCATGTCGCTAAGATTGAGATTGGTAAAGGCGTTGGATAAGAAGGTTAGGAGCTTATTGCCAATCGTGTGCCAAAAGAAGAGGATGCGATGGGGAAGGTGGCCTTTGAATCGAGAGCCGTAGACGACATCTGCTACCCCTCTCAGTATAGGTTTTAATAGGATATTGTACTCTTCGGGGTCATATTCCAAATCTGCATCCTGGATAATGATATAGTCGCCCGATGCCCGGTCAATCCCCGTGTGGATTGCTGCTCCTTTACCTCGATTTACTTCATGGCTGAAGAGCTGGATGTAGGAAGCCTTTTTATCTGTAATGTACTGTTTTATGATCGGCACAGATTCGTCCGTGGAGCAGTCATCTACGATTATGATCTCTTTTTCTACCTCTTGGATTAACTGGACATTTCGGACGGCTTCCAAAATATCGAGGATAGTGTTTTCTTCATTAAAAACGGGAATAATGATGGATAATTTCATAGTTATTTTCCAGTGTAGTTGAAAGGCGTAAATGTCTTGAGGTGGTTTTTAGTATCAGCATCTATTTCTAAAGCGTCAATAAAGGTATGGATATCTGATTGATTGATATGGGACTTACCCCGGGTAAATGATTTTAGTGCCTCGTAGGGTTTGGGATAATTTTCTTTCCGCAGGACGTTTTGGATAGCTTCAGCCACAACCATCCAGTTTTTATCCAGGTCTTTATGGATTGCATCTCGATGCAATTCGATTTTGGAAAGTCCTTTTTGGATAGAAGATAATGCGATGAGTGTATGGGCAAAAGGTACCCCAATGTTTCTGCTTACCGTAGAGTCCGTTAGGTCTCTTTGCAGGCGGGATATCGGGAGTTTTTGCGATAGATGTGTAAACAAGGCTCTGCCGATACCCAGGTTTCCTTCTGCATTTTCGAAATCAATGGGATTAACTTTGTGGGGCATAGCTGAACTGCCTACTTCATTGGCGATGACTTTTTGCTTGAAATATCCCATAGATATGTAGGCCCAAAAATCCTTAGTTAGGTCCATCAATAGGGTTTGGATTCGAATCATATTCTGAAATAGGGCAGCGAGCTGATCGTAATTTTCGATCTGTGTGGTATATTGTTGTCGTTCCAGCCCCAGACGTTTTTCTACAAAACCGTCGGCAAATTGATGCCAGTCAATTTTCGGGTATGCTGCGTAATGAGCGTTAAAATTTCCTGTTGCGCCTCCGAATTTACCCTCAATAGGGAGCGTTAAAAGAGATTTATACTGTTTTTCTAATCGGCTTCGGAACACGGCTATTTCTTTTCCGAGGCGGGTAGGTGAGGCAGGTTGACCATGGGTATGGGCTAGCATGGGTTCATCTTTCCACCGTTCCTCTAGTTCTGTGAGATGCTTTAATAGGGCCTTTAACGCAGGTGAGACGACCTGTTCTATAGCCTCTTTGACGGATAAGGGTACGGCAGTGTTATTTATATCTTGACTGGTCAGTGCGAAATGAATAAACTCAGGGTTCTGTTTGATTCCCAGTTCCGGCCATTTATTTTTGAGGTAATATTCGACGGCTTTTATATCGTGATTTGTAGTCTTTTCAATTTCCTTTATTTCTTCTGCGTCTACAGGGGTGAATTCCAGATAGAGTTGGCGCAAGTTTTTACATTCTGTTTCCGATAGTGGTGGCAGCTGAGGTAGTCCGATTTCGGAGAGCGCTATAAAATACTCAACTTCTACCCGGAGACGATATCGAATAAGTCCGTACTCTGAGAAAAAGTCAGATATTGGGATTGTTTTGGATTGGTAGCGTCCATCTATAGGAGAAACAGCAGTAAGCATATTAGATTAAGTTAAGGGGTTTCCATATTTTCATCGGCCACCGATTTGTGATATTGGTCCAGCCGACGTTTGTAGTAATAATAGGTTTCATACTGGCTCCGAATCGCGAGATCTGATTTGTCTCTGCGATAGGAATTTGTATGGTCCTGATCAATAATTCGGGCTTTTACATTATCCATTTTTTGGATATGTAAAATATCAAGAATTTCCTGTTTGATATCGTTATCATAAATGGGAAAAGTCGTTTCAATTCTATAGCTTAGATTGCGGACCATCCAATCGGCTGAGGACAAGAATAATTTTTCTTCTCCCCGATGGTGAAAGAGATAGACTCTTGCATGTTCCAGAAATCGATCCACAATAGAAACGACAGAAATATTATCGGAAAGTCCGGTTATACCCGGAACCAGAGAGCATATTCCTCTCACAATGAGATCGATTTTTACACCTGCCTGGCTGGCTTCATAGAGCTTTTCAATCATCCGGGGATCCTGAAGACTATTTAATTTTATAGTCATGCCAGACTCTCTACCTTCTTTAGCTTCATTGATTTCAAAGTCAATGAGCTTTTCGAGTCCGGGTCTTAGCTGAAATTGTCCAACAAGGAGGTGCTGAAACTGTTTTTGGGGGATTTGTACAGTCTCCAGGAATGAATAAACCCGGGCAACTTCCCTTGTTATTCTGGGGTCTGCAGTGAAAAAGCCATAGTCACAATACAATTTGGCGGTTTCCTCGTGGAAGTTGCCCGTGCTGAGATAGGTATAGAGTTTGGGGCCATCTTCTTCTTGTCTTCTGACAATAGCTAATTTCGAGTGAACCTTTAAGCCTGGGAAGGAGTAGTGAACGTTGATTCCGGCTTCTTCTAATTTTTCGCCCCAATTGAGGTTGGCCTCTTCATCAAATCGTGCTTTAATTTCGATAAATACGCTGACCTGTTTCCCGGCTTTTACTGCATTTAAGAGCGCATTCATGATTCTCGATTTTTGCGCTACCCGATATTGAACCACCTTGATGTGAGTGACATTGGGATCTCCAGCACTTTCTTCAAAAAACCGAATGACACTTTCGTATTTTTCATAGGGCATATGAAGAAGGTGATCTTTTTCTTTCAATGCCGCCCAAAAATCTTCTACTTCCTCTAACTGTGGATAGGGCAGTGGTGGAAACGGGGTGTTTTTGAGGTGATCCATGCCAAAATTAGGAAAAGAGAAGAAATCAAAATTGTTGTGATACCTTCCTTCTTGCAACATATCATTTCGATTCAAATCGAAGACATCTATTAAGTAATCTAACATTTTTTGGGGGATTTCCCGATCGTAAACGAGCCGGCTTGCAGGTCCCACGTTTCTTCTATTGAGTGAGTCTTTGATTTTCGTCAGTAAATCCCCTGAATATTCATCGTCAATATAGAGTTCGGCATCTCGGGTGAGCTTGATGGAATACGAGTTGACAATGTCATATCCCGGGAACAACCATTGCAGCGAATATCGCACAACATCATCCAGGATGATGATTTCGTGACGTTGTTTGAAGGAAGGGAGCTTGATGAATCGTGGGAGATGGTCTGAAGGAATCTTAACGATAGCGTTCAACTTTTTTCCTGATTTAGAGGACTTGTCCCGCAAACGGATAGACAAGTATAGCGCGGCATTATTAAGGAAGGGGCGAACCTTGTCTTTAATCAGGACGACAGGTTGCACATAGGGCAGGAGATTATCTTTGAAATATCGGTCAATAAACGACAATTGTTCTTCCGAAATTTCATTTGGTTTTTTTACAAAAATATTGTGTTGTCGTAGTTCTGGAATGATTTGGTTTTCAAATATTTGTGAAAATTCAAGCTGCTGATCATTCACTACGGAAACGAGATTGTCCAAAATCTCTCTGGGGTTTTCATAGAGTTGACTTTTCGTCTTCTTTCCTACCCGGAGAAGGTTCCGGTGATTGGCTACGCGCACGCGGAAAAACTCATCGAGGTTATTCGAATAAATAGCCAAAAACTTGATGCGTTCAAAAAGAGGGACACTCGGGTCCTTCGCTTCCTGTAATACTCTGTAATTAAAGTCGAGCCAACTTAGGTCACGGTGGATGTAGGGGTGTTTTGTCTCACTCATTGGTTATGAACTTTATAAAGTCCAAGATACCGATTCTCATGGAATAAGAAGGTCTTATTTAGTCTTGCTTTTCCAGGTTGAGCGAAAAATTAACGCCGGCTCTAATCCATCGACCGGGCAAAAGAACTCCGCCGGGCCCATATACCTCTGCATCTAAAATATTGATGGCCTCAACAAAGAGTTCGCTCTTTCTCCAGCGGTATGCTATGTTGACATCAGCTAAAAAGTAGTTTATCTTTTGAGGATCCGTTTGCGCCAGAGAATTGGGCTGCATCCAACGAAGGGAAGGTCGCAGACGGAAATCTTGATGAATAGAAAATGACAGCTGATTCACCCATTGGTAGTTGAGCATATTAAAATTGTAGCGTGAGTTTTCATCTATATTCTGAAGAGGGTGTAAGAGAGTGAGCTGACTGGATATTTGCTCTATTTTGATATTGCGTCTGTTTGAATTTGATGGGCGCCAGCGAACCGCAGCCTCTTGCCCAAAAATGTGAAGGGCTTGATTCAGGTTGGCTACCTTCCAAATACTCTCCTCTCTTCGCCAGTCGATCAAATTGCTTACTCTGCGGTGAAAGAAAGTATATTGAACATCCCAGCTTGAAGTTAGATGTCTAATCCCAATTTCTGAAGACCATGCAGTTTCGGCAACTAAATTGGCATTCCCCAATTCTGCAGGACTTTCATAATATAAGTCGGTGTAGGTGGGAACGCGAAAGGTTCTTCCGGTCGATGCTAGAATCGTGGTAAAATCTGTCAACCGATATGCAGTTTCTACACCCGGGAGAATAGTGCTCCCATGATCTGAATAATAGTTGTAAACTATACCTGGGGTAATAGAAAGCGAATTCCAATTAAATCGGTGCTCAGCTGAAATTGCGAGAACATCGCGCGCCCTATCTCCTAAAAGATTACTTCGTAGAATTTCTTTTCGAGCGTCTAATCCCAATCCGGTCTGCCCCAAAGAATTGATCCATTGAAGGTTGCTTTCGGCTCCTATATTATTACCAAGGTGGAAGTTTCGGTAAAAGGCGGGATTGTCACGTATAAAAAGATACATGTCCTGATTTCGTCTCCAGTATATATTGGATCGGAGAACTACTCTTTTTCCATTAAATTGATGTTGTATTGCCGCATAGCTCGATTGGATTTCCTCGTACTGGTCATTGAAGCTGGTATCCGCGTAGAATCCATTTGCACCAAACTTCCGATCGGTATAAGCGCCTTGAAAAGTTAGTTGATGACGGTCAAGATCTAGTTTTGCTTTGTAAAACAGTTGTCCTACAGTGTAGTCCGTATTGTATCGAAAACCATCACTTTGGTCTCGTCGGGCGCTGATATAATGTTGTACTTTTCCCGTTTGATGGCTAAGTGAAAGGGCTCCACCATGACTATTAAACGCGCCCCCGTAATATTTGGCAGTAAGATTTGGAGTGGGATCGGATTTCGTAATGAGATTTATAACACCAGCGAATGCATTTGGGCCATATATGCGGGCACCCGGTCCTTTAATTACCTCAATTCGCTCGATCATTTCTAGTGGAACCGGTATATTCATATTGTGATGGCCAGTTTGTGCATCATTTAGTTTTATACCATCCACCAAGAGTAGCACTTGATCGAATGATCCTCCCCGGATACTCACATCCGCCTGCACATGCGCAAAGCTCCGCGTATCGATGTGAACACCACCGATATACTGAAGGGCCTCCTGAACGGTTCTGGCGGGCATGGCCTCAAGGTCTTTACGGTCTAGGATTAACACTCCTTTTCCTGACTCCAGGGTTTGCTCCTGTATTCGGTTGGCTTGAATCGTAGTTTCGGGTAAAAATGCAGAGGTATCTGGTCGTTGAGCTGTTAAGGGACCGATTAGCAATAGGCAAGTAATCCAGCTGAGTAATCTCATAAGGGTTCAATTGGAGGTGCTATATTTGGCACAAAGGTAGGTGAAAAATAGGTTTTTAAATAAGATCGTGTTTCGGGTCCTGCGCAGAAAAGAGCATCCATTATCGACACCTCTCTTATAAAGCCCAGTTCATCTTCAAATACTTGTGGATACCAAAATGAATTATTGAGTTTCTGATTTATATTTTGGTGAAGGCGGCTCGACATGATATCTATGCTACCCTCCGGCTGACCAAATTGAAGGGTATGTGAAAGTTGAACAGGAAAGTCCAGGTTTTGAATCCAGAACTGTGTCCAAGTCCAGTTCCAATCCCATAAATGGATATAGTCTTTTGAATACAAATTTTCAACAAGAGGAAAGTAGTGTTCGAAGTAAGGTGCTGATTGATAATTGGTTTGGATGGTCCGCAGATGATGGGTTTGCCAATCCTCCTCATTTGAAATGCGGACAGACTGGATTGGCATTTTATTGTTTTTCCCTTTTTCAAGGGGTATAGATAGCTTTTGAAGACCATGAGGTCCAATAATCTGAGCTCTATTCCTCCAGGATCGTTTCTGATAATTTTCATGAGCCTCTATAAAAAGGGTAGAGGGAGAGAGATTGAGTAATGCAAATACGTAAAGTGGAGGACACCAAAAGGAGTAGGAGAAGAAAGTGGTTTTGGTTTCTGAACTCATAAGGCAAAAGTAATAATCTATAATCGAATATATGGGAAGAAGATCCTCTCTATGGATTAGATTTGATCTTCAAAGAGGGACAAGCTGGTTAACTTATTACATTTAATTATAATTTGTACTATCTTTGCGTGGAATTTGCTTAAGAAAAGCCTGCTAAGTATGAAAGAAGCGCACCCGAATTACACTTTGACTATATTGTCGGTTTCTCTTGTGCTTTTCTTGTTTGGGATCTATGCGTTTATTTATACACATCCTGATATTATAGTTGATCGGCTCAAGGAAGAGCTTCAAATTGTAGTTGAACTTCAGGACCCCTTGGAAGCAGCAGATCATGAAGACCTACGAACGTTTATAGACAGCTTAGAATGGGTTAGACCTGGAACCCTTGAATTTGTGAGTGCAGAAAAAGCGGCCCGGGATATGCGCTTTGAAATGGGGCCGCTTGCGGATGAACTTGACGTGCAGTCTCCATTCAGTGATCTTTTCCTTTTTAGTGTATTTGCAGAGCACTACGAACCCTTGACTTTGGAATTGATAAAGGTTCAGATTCAAAAGCAAAACGGAGTAGATGAGGTTTATTACCAAACAGATGCACATGAAAACCTGCAGAAGGCCTTAGCTCAATGGTCAAAATACGCCCTTTATTTAGGTGTCGCATTTGCTTTGATTGCATTCATTTTGGTTTATAATACCTTAAAATTGGCTTTGTATAGTCGGCGGAAAACCATCTTGACCTTAGACATGGTAGGTGCTCGAAAATCCTTTATTCGTAAGCCCTTTATTTGGCAAAGTATATGGCATGGGCTGTTGTCCGCCGGTTTAGCTATTTTATTGATATTAGCAGGTTTGTTGGTTATAGGTCAGGAATTTGAGGGCGTTTTTTCACTATTTTACAGTGAGCGTTTCATGTTTTGGATCGTAGGTATGTTGTTACTGGGTATTGGTTTACAATTACTGAGTACTCGTTTTATTTTGCATCGATTCTTATCCGGGCGCATACAATAATCAGACTGCTTGGGTTAGGTGCAGAAACTTATTATCTTTGAATTAAGAAGTTAGCATATGAGTGATTCAAATCCATCTCGAAAAAAGAAAGTCGTTACCACAAATAAGGGTAAGTCAAAAGCGAAATTAAAAGCTACTCGTCGAAGTTCGGCAGATTCTACTGATGATACGAGCATTGAATTGCTTTTTCGGAAGAAGAATTACACATGGGTTTTTATTGGCCTTGGATTTTTATTGTTGGGCTTTGTGCTTATGTTAGGTGGTGAGCAATCATCCCCAGATGTCTGGGAACCCGAACAGATTTACTCTTTCCGAAGAATAACTCTTGCCCCGTTTCTAATTCTCCTTGGCTTGGGTATTCAGATTTACGCTATCTTTAAAAAGTAAACTATTTTACATGCTAGAGGTGCTGAAAGCCCTTGTTCTGGGTATAGTTCAAGGACTCACGGAGTTTCTACCTGTGTCCAGCAGTGGGCATTTAGAATTGGCTCGTGTTATTTTACAAGATGAATCCACCGCAGAGGTGGGGCTCTTAATGTCCGTTGTGCTTCATTTTGGAACCGCCTTGGCTACTGTGTTTGTGTTTAGGAGTGATATCATGAAACTTTTGGGGAAGTCGGTAAACGGTGAAAAAGAAAGCCTCAAATATATTTGGTGGATTATCCTGTCCATGATTCCAGCTGCTATTGTGGGAGTTTATTTTGATGAGACACTTGAACTGCTATTCGACAAAAATCTACTATTAGTGGGTGCGATGCTTTTAGTTACAGCCGGCTTATTGTGGTTCAGTGATAAATACCATGAATCAGAAGGGGAATTGCGGGCACCTTCTGCTTTAATCATAGGGACTGCTCAGGCTTTGGCTATCTTACCCGGAATATCTCGATCAGGTGCAACGATTTCGATGGCATTATTTCTCAAAATACCTCGAGCTGAAGCAGCTCGGTTTTCCTTTTTAATGGTCGTTCCCTTGATCTTCGGTAAAATAGCTAAAGATGTAATTTCCGGGAGTCTTTTTTCATCGGACATTAATGGGCTTGCTCTTGGAGTAGGATTTGTAGCTGCATTTGTCTCTGGCGCCTGGGCTTGCCAATGGATGATACGAATCGTTCAGGCGGCTAAATTGCGATATTTTGCTTTTTATTGTTTAATCGTTGGCTCTATTGCGATAGGAACTCAATTTTTATGACCGTGGTTGATGTGAATTCTGGTATTCCCCTATTAAAGACTTTGGATGGCGCTACTTTTTTAGTCAATAAACCAAAGGGCTGGACTTCGTTTGATGTTGTCAAAAAACTGAGATATGCACTAAAGAAGGTATATTCCAGAAAGAAGTATAAGGTAGGGCATGCTGGCACATTGGATCCATTAGCTGAAGGCTTGTTAATTATTAGTTCGGGGAAACACACGAAACAAATTCAATCGTTTCAGGATCTGGAGAAAGAATATGTTGGAAAGATAAAGCTAGGTGCAACAACGCCTTCCAGTGATGCTGAATTTCCAGAAGAAAACCTGAATGACATTTCACACTTGACTGATGAAGAGGTTCAACAAAAGTTTTTAGCATTTAAGGGCACAATAAAACAACGCCCTCCTGTGTTTTCAGCCTTAAAGAAATCAGGTAAAAGATTGTATCAGTATGCACGGGCTGGCGAAGAGGTGGATATTCCAGAACGGGAAGTTCATATTTACGATCTTGAGATCACAAATTTAGATTTACCTTATCTTTCTTTTCGGGTGAAATGCAGTAAAGGCACCTATGTGCGTACCTTAGCATCCGATTTAGGGAAATCTTTAGGCGTGGGCGGATACCTTTTTGAATTAAAACGGACGAAAATAGGAGCGTATTCGGTATCTGATGCGTATGATATACAAGAATTGTTTGATTCCATTTTGAATCAAAGTGAAACGACTACTTAGGATGTCAATAGAGGTTAACGGACTAACGAAAATATACGGAGAGCAAAAAGCGCTTAGCGAGGTTTCTTTTGAGATCGCCAGAGGGGAAATCGTAGGCTTTCTGGGACCGAATGGGGCGGGAAAGTCTACTTGTATGAAAATTCTAACCTCTTATCTGCCCCCTGATTATGGCCAAGCGCGCGTTGCTGGATTAGATGTGGAAGCAGAGTCCTTAGAGTTGAAAAAGAAGGTGGGTTACCTTCCCGAACAAAATCCATTGTATTTGGACATGTATGTTAAAGAATTCCTATCTTTTGTAGGTAGAATTCACAATCTGAAACAGCTAAAAAGCAGGGTAGCTGAGATGATTGAGATGACGGGACTAGAGATAGAGCAAAACAAGAAAATTAGATCTCTTTCCAAAGGGTATAAACAACGAGTGGGATTAGCTCAGGCGATGATTCACAACCCTGAGGTGTTGATTTTGGATGAGCCTACAGCAGGTCTTGACCCCAATCAATTATCTGAAATTCGGAATCTGATCAAGGATTTTGGAAAAGAAAAAACCGTACTTTTTTCCTCTCACATTATGCAGGAAGTTCAGGCGATTTGTGATCGTGTAATAATCATCAATAAAGGACAGATTGTGGCTGACGAGCAAATAAGTGTCCTTAGCCAATCGCGTCAGGAGAATGAAACGGTTCGAGTGAAGATTAAAGAGATTGGGACCGAAGATGGCTTTACGGGTATGCCGGGATTACAAAAAGTGCTGCGGAAGGGGGCGTTTTTTGAACTTATATTTTCGAAAGGCGAAAATGCGGTTGAGACTGTATTTCAGTGGGTCAACGATAAGGGGTTAACGGTTCTTCATATGGAGCGTGCGGAATCAAGTCTTGAAGATATTTTTCAATTATTGACAAAAGAGGAATAAGCCATGTGGGCCATTTATAGAAAAGAAGTTGTTTCCTTTTTAAGCTCAATAACCGGCTATTTGGTTATTAGTGTATTCTTAATTCTTTTGGGACTTTTTATGTGGGTATTCCCCGATACAAGTGTTTTGAACTATAACTATGCGACCTTATCACAGCTTTTTGATCTTTCACCCTTTATTTTTCTTTTTCTCATTCCGTCAATAAGTATGCGTTCTTTTTCAGAGGAGTTTCAAGTTGGAACCATGGAGCTCATTTCGACAAAGCCGCTCACAGATTCCAAGATTATCCTGGGAAAGTATTTTGCTATTCTTACTCTTGTCCTTATCGCTCTCATTCCCACTCTTTTTTATGTCTATTCCGTTTACGATTTGGGAGCCCCAAGGGGAAATATTGACCTGGGAGCGGTTTGGGGGTCTTATTTGGGTCTTATTCTTTTAGCCTCTTCTTTTTCGGCTATTGGATTGTTCGCTTCCAGTTTGACTTCCAATCAGATCATTGCTTTTTTATTGGCGGTTGTGATGTGCTTTTTCTTGTATATGTCGTTCAATTATATCAGTAAGTTTCCTGCTTTTATTGGAAGTATGGATGATTTAATCCAACGCTTAGGTATGGATTATCATTACGAATCACTTTCGAAAGGTCTGATTGATAGCAGGGATGTTATATACTTTTTATCCATTATTGGCTTTTTTTTAATAGCAACACAAGTGAAGTTGTCAAGTAGAAGATGGTGAAAATGAATAAGCGAAAAAAAAATGATTTACTAACGCTAGCTGCTGTTTTAGGTCTGGTGTTGTCTATTAATATTTTAAGTTCTTTTGTCTTTTTCAAGTGGGATTGGACTGAAGAAAATAAATATACTCTAACGGAGTCTACCCGGCAAATCGTGGATTCAATAGGGCAACCTTTATACGTTCGGGTCCTTTTAGAAGGGCAATTTCCAGCGGGGTTTAAAAGATTACAGAGTTCAACTCGCGAATTTCTTAGAGGTCTTCAAAAGCGAAACCCCAATATTGAAGTTCGATTTGAAAATCCATCCGCCGGATCTAATGAGGAAATTAATCAAAACCGAAAAACGCTTTCCGACCGGGGGATTGTTCCGGTTAATTTCAGACTTAAGGAGGGTGACGAGGTGGTGGAACGTCTAATTTATCCCTATGCGATCGTCGCGTATGGTGAGCAGGAGACAGTCGTGAATTTATTGGAAGAGCAGACTCCCGGTACGAATGAAGAGGTGGTCTTGAACAATAGCATCAGTCTTCTTGAGTATAAATTCGCCAATGCCTTTCACAAGCTAAGGTCAAAAATAAAACCGATTATTGCATTCACGCAAGGGCATGGGGAGATCTCTCCTGAAGATGCAGGCGACTTTAGAAGTGCCCTAAGTTCTTTTTATCAATTTGGTAGCTTTACCCTCGATAGCGCAACCTTTATTCCCCCCACCATTAAATTAATTATTGTAGCTCAGCCCCTCGAACCCTTTACGGAGAAAGAAAAGTTTATTCTCGATCAATTCGTTATGGATGGAGGTAGTATTTTGTGGCTGGTCAATCGTTTGGATGTTCATCTGGACTCACTTCATGGTCGAAAATCTTACATTCCCTCTGAGGTAGACCCGAATTTAGACGACTTGTTTTTTAATTATGGGTTTCGTGTTAACCCAGATTTAGTTCTAGATTTAGAATGCTCCAGAATTCCTCTTCGGATCGGCCAGGCAGGTGGGGCTCCGCAATTGGACCTTTTTCCCTGGTATTATCATCCAGTGGTGCAACCAAACAGAAACCATCCTATTACCAAAAACATGGGTCGGGTAAATTTAATGTTCGTCAATTCTATCGACAGCTTAAAGACTAAATATGACGTAGAGAAAACGGCCCTATTATCCTCTTCTGATTATGCTAGAAAGCAATTCGTTCCCATGCGGCTAAACTTTGAAATTTTGAGATACGAACCTGAAGTTGATAAATTCAACTCTCCAAATATTCCAATGGCTTATCTGTATGAAGGTACCTTCAGTTCGCTATACGAGAACAGAATGACAGAGGAAATGCTGACGCGAATGGAGGAGCTCAACTTAAAATTTAAAGAAAAGAGCTCAAATAATACCAGAATGGCAGTAGTTTCCTATCCTAATATCATCATTAACGAACAGGGTGAAACTCGTCAGGACTTTAGGCCTATGGGTTTTAATCCCTATGAAAGAACCGTTTATGATAACAAACAGTTTATGTCTAATTTAGTCGAGTACCTCATCAACGGATCAACGGTTTTGGATGCGCGTTCAAAGGAGGTGAAGCTGCGGATGTTGGACCGCGTAAGAGCTCAGCAAGAGCGTGCTTACTGGCAAGCCTTAAATATTGGTGCGCCTCTTTTTATATTAATGGTAATTGGAATGATATTTTATTTTTGGCGCCAAAGAACTTATGTAAAGTAGTTAACTATGAACAGACGAACATCCATTATTCTCGTTTTGCTTTTGATCTCAGTTGCTTCTTTGGTGTATTTCCAAAGTCAGGAAGAGAGTGGCAACTCCGGCCCCATGTACGATCGGTTTTTTGCTGTGGAGGAAAAATCGGATATTCATAAAATCATTTTAACCAAAAGGACAGGAAGCCCTCTTGTCCTTGAGAAGGAGAGTGGTGAATGGCTAGTGCAAGGCGAGCGAGAGGTTCGACCAAACCTAATGGACAATTTACTTTTAGGTTTGACCAAAGTTTCGATCTTATCCCAACCCTCTCAAAGTCTGTATGAAAAGATTGAAAAGGATTTCGTCACTTTCGGCATTAAAGTACAGGTATTTAACGCTGAGGATGAGAATATTAAGACCTATTATATCGGAAGCGACGCTAATGATGGGAAGGGGACCTATTATTACATGGAAGGAGGGGAGCGCTTTTATTTGATGGGGTTGCCAGGCTTTGAAGGATCAATGCGCCCTCGATTTGATATTGCAGAAAGTGGTTGGTGGAAACGCCAGATACTCGATTATGACCCTTCCTCCATAAAAGAGATCAAGGTGAATTATCCACGACAAGCCCAAGAATCTTTTCACATCATTCAAGAATCCGGGGATCAGTATCGCGTGGAGCCCTTAGGGGATCGTCCAAAGATCACCAGATCCTTTTCAAATGATCGAGTAAAATCTTATCTAAAAGAGTTTCGCAGAAAGGGAGTACTGTCCTATATAAATGATTGGACTCGTATTGATACGGTTTTGCAAATACCCTCTTTTGCCGAATTGGAAATCATTTCAAATGAAGCCGATACTCAACAAATTATTTTTATACCGGAGACGGATCAGAATATTCAAGGACCTTATTCACAAACGCCTTACCAAACCTTTGAATTCAGGTATTATGTATTTTTACCTGCCACGGGTGATTTCGCTATGGCCCAGCATTATCTTTGGAGACCTGTGTTTCGATCATACGATTATTTTTTTGAAGGATGAGATTTAAGCCTATCTTAATATTGTTCATCGCTTTATTTGCGTTCAGCCCGACTCTAACTGATGTGAATTCTGAGCCGCAGGATTGGGGCTTTTTTGCGCATCGCCGGATTAACCAGTTGGCCGTTTTTACTTTGCCGTACGAAATGTTACCCCTATTCAAAAGCAATATCGAATACTTACGTGTCCATGCAGTTGATCCTGATAAAAGACGGTATGCTTCGGTCTTTGAAGCCATTCGACATTATATTGACCTGGATATTTGGGAGAAGTCTCTTCCTGTTGATACTCTCCCCAAAGAATGGAACCGCGTTTTGTTTCAATATGCTGATATTTATGCAATAGATTCGGGCGATACGCTATGGTATAAAAAAGGGCAACCCATAGACTGGAAAACAGAATCAACTTTAAAACTCGCCGGAGATTTTGATGTGGATCGATCTACATTAATTGACTTATTTGATGATTTCATCATGCCTCAATATTATGAAGATGATTGGTCCATGCCAGCGGATACCTTTCAAAAGTATACCCGTATTCCTGTGACCGGAGATCAAGTATACTGGGTAGATAATTTCTCGCAGTATGGAGTACTTCCATATCACCTGGAGCAAATGCAATATCGTTTGACGGAAGCATTCGTTAATAAAAATGTCCCTCTTATACTCCGGTTGTCAGCGGAAATGGGACATTATATTGGAGATGCAAATGTCCCGCTTCACACCACGGAAAACTACAATGGACAATTAACGGGCCAGCTTGGCATTCATGCCTTTTGGGAGAGTCGGATTCCTGAGTTGTTTTCAGAAAACTATGACTTCTTTCTAGAGAAAGCATCCTATCAGGCCGATAAATCAGCTTTCTTTTGGAAAATGGTTACGGAAAGCCATAGCCTTGTCGATAGCGTTTTGACAGTAGAGAGAAAATTACGTAATACGTTTCCAGAGAGCCGTCAGATGTGCTTCGATGAGCGACTGGGTCGGACCGTCCTGACTCAATGCAAAGAGTTTGCCGAAGCGTATTCGTCTGCTATGAAAGGCATGGTTGAGGAACGAATGCGCAATAGTATCTGGGCGATTGGAAGCAGCTGGTATACCGCCTGGGTAGACGCAGGTCAACCCGATTTCGAGTTTTTAAACTTGAAAGATTCAGGCGATTCAAGTTTGCCGTACACAGGGCTTCCGGAAAGCTCCCGGAACATGAAAAAAAGACTTCACGATAATTAACAAGATGAATCTCAACCTATTTCATATTCTTAAAGGCGCCGGTATGGGTATGGCTGAGGTCGTGCCGGGAGTAAGTGGCGGTACGATCGCATTCATTACGGGTATTTACGAGCAGCTGATAAGTTCTATTCGCTCACTAAATAAGGACCAGGTTCAACTTTTATTTCGAGGGAAATGGAAAGAAGCCTGGTCTAATATCAATGGTTCATTTTTACTTCAATTGGCTGTTGGAATGGCTGTTGGGATTGTTTTCGGTGTATTAGTTCTAAGTCATTTAATTGAGAAGTACCCTGAAGTCTTATGGGCTTTCTTTTTTGGACTCATTTTAGCATCTGCTTTCTACGTTTTCTCTTTATTAGAGAAAAAAACAAAAGCCAATTTGGTTTGGATTGTAGTCTCAATGGTTTTCGCCTTCTACATTACTGAATTGACTCCCGCAGAAGGCACTTCCAATCTGTTAGTTGTCTTTGGCTCAGGCATTATTGCTGTCAGTGCATTACTACTTCCAGGACTTTCCGGTAGTTTTATTCTGTTGGTTTTAGGAATGTATACGATAGTGTTAGACAACGCTAAATTAGCGATTGAAACTCAAAATCTAGAGGCGATTACAACCTTATTGGTCTTTGGAGCCGGATGCCTCGTAGGCCTGCTTTTATTTAGTAGATTCTTGGTTTACCTATTCAAAAATCATAAAGAATCTACTTTGTCAGTATTATCTGGCTTTATGCTGGGGTCGTTAAATAAAATTTGGCCATGGCGGGAAGGGGTCTTATGGTTAAATGAAGAGGGCGTTATTGTGAATGATCCATTGCTGATTCAAGATAGTTGGAGAGTGTTGCAAGAAGTTAAGGTTCTACCTCAGGCATACAATGGAGATTCCTATTTTATTTGGGCTGTATTGGCCTTCCTGGCGGGCGTTGGTGCTGTGTTAAGCCTTTGGAATGCAAGTCCCTCAAAAAGCTTCTAGTGTCTGTCATTATCACTAAACTCGTTAAAGACCAAGCCTTGATCTACCTTCGTTGCTCTTCAGTCACATAGCCACGGCTATGCTCCTTTATCCCGCTTTGATCTGAACAAAAATCTACTGTGACTTTTCTATACCTATTTAGTGGTAATGAAACTAGGAATGTGAGATCCCCTAATCACTTTCTAGCATTCCTTTCCACTGGCAGGGGATGATACTCCTTTCCTAGTTATACTTATCTTCTACAGGCTAAGGTTCTATTTTTAGCACTTTTTGCTGATATTGCCCCTTCTCATCTGTGATTTGAATATAATACAGCCCCGCAGGCAAGTCTTGAGCTAAGGGAATTCTGTAAGTGCCTGATGATGATACTTTTACCTTATCCAATACCATGGAACCTTTAGAATCAAATATTCGAAGGGTAAATGGACTTGTGTTTCCATTTGCCGGGCGAATACTCAGTGCCTGATCAAAGGGATTGGGGAAAATCGTCCAATCCCTGATCTCCTCCTGAGGTGCTGAAGTGGGACATAATGTCTCTACCAAGAATCTTGTATAATCGCTTGTATCGAATTCACATACCCGGCGAATATCAAGTTCATATGTAATGCACTGTCCGCCAAGATCTTCCATTATAAATGTTCGACCTTTATGTGTCATCCTAGTCCATTCTTCATCTCCCTCCATTCGATATCGAACATTAATCCCCTCATCTTGGGGCATAAGTTCTGGAAAATAGGCGATATCAAGGCTATTGGCTGTTTTATTCAAAACATTTACACTGTCAACTAGGTCACAGATGGGATCATTCACAATGACATTAACACAATAATCTTCATAATAAGCCTCTAAGGGGATGGCATTACAAGGTGTAAGTCGATTCACATCGTTGCTATTAGGAATCATACCCAGTCGAAGTGTGGTTAATCCGCCTAATGCTGTAAAGGGAATCTCAAGAACTAGAACATCCTCAATTAGGTTTGAGGTGACCAGTGTTCCTATTCTCTCTACGGGGTCAAAAGTGCCGCTATGATCGATATCCATCCATGCTGCAAAGGCAAGGGTATCAGATATATTTTCTTTTTGAAACCGGATTTCAAGGAACTGTTCTTCTGCTGTTTCATAGGTGGTAAAAACTTCGCCAGTGTAATCACCATATCCCAAGTCATTTGATGAATAGAATACATCCCCTTCAAAACCTACATTCTCGATCCAAACTCCTTTCGATGAATAGGTCGGCGGTGAACAGTATTCTAGTTCACAAGCCGAGCAATTTTTGAAATCTTCTATTGTGAAAGTTTGTGACCGGGTTCCGGGAACACTATCACAAATAGGAGTAAATGCAAATTCTAACTTTTCACATCCCGGCCCCATTTCTAAATAGAAACTATCGATCAAGGGCGCCTGAATAGTATCCCAAAACCGGCTTCCTGATTGTCGTTGTAACCAAATTAAGGAATCAGATAGGAGAGTGGGTTCTACAAGAATGCTGTCTTCATTACTATTGATATAGCTAAAGCTTACATTCTGAGGAGCTACGCAAGTATCACAGGGTTCCACCAGTGTTCTCAGGGTCTCGTAGAAATTAGTAATACCCCCGGTCTGGGTTTTATTTCTCAAAAAAGACTTTTCCTCCAGCCCCTCAAAAATAGCCCTTCGAACCGGCTCATACACGAAAGTTAAATCATTGTGAACTTCATTCACAAAGTCGGGACAGGGGACAGAGTACATGAGTCCTACCAACCCACTTACCATAGCCGCAGCACTACTGGTTGAATTTTGAGAAAAGGTGGTAGAGTTATTTAACCCCAGAGTAAGAATATTACCTCCGTAAGAGGTGACATCAACATGCTCTCTGGAAATCCCTGACTCCGTCCACTCTAAGTTAAAGTTTGTCGAGGCTACTGTAACTAAGTATGGGCTCGGGCACACAGTGGGTAAGTCACCAACTTCGTCGACATCAAAAATGCGATTGGGAGCCGATGCTATGGTAATGATGCCTTCCTGACCTAAAGTATCAAAAAAATCACACCAGTATGGAGCACTTTCATAGGTGAATCCCTCCAGACCGAAAGAGTTATTTGCAGCTACGATATAGGCACCCTTTTCACCTGATGTTTCGTTGTATAGTCGGCGTTGATCTAATACATATTCATAAGCTTTTATCACTTCAGCAACAGAAGCATTTTCACCCATGGTTACCGGCAGAATTTTAGTTTCCCAATTGACACCCGTTATCGAAGTATCATTATTTCCAATTGCTCCAATGATTCCCGCTACGCCAGTTCCATGAGGAGCTGAAATCAACTGACCATTGTTGTCTCGAACATTCCATCCGTTAAGGTCATCCACATACCCATTATCATCATTATCTAAACCCGTATTACCAATTTCATTCCGGTGAGAAAAGATGTTTCGATTCAAATCGACATGCTCAATTTCGACGCCGTCATCAATAACGGCAATAACAATTGTGTCTCCTCTAGCGCTAACTCCACCACGTGTAATATCCCATGCATCAATCGCTTGAACATCTATTCCCGGGTCTAATCTATTCTGAAGTGCATATTGCAAGTCGTAGTCGGGGTCATTGGGCAGGGTGTCGCGAAATTGGATGCGATAATTGTAATGCAGCACTTGGGTGCTTTCTTTCATAAGATTATCCTCGTAAAAGGAAGTAGCTTCTCCCACGCGACTAAATCGGAGCCGATAAACGTTTAATGTAGAACTAACTACCTCATACTGATCCGGATTCAATTCCGGTGTCATACCCGGCTCTAACTGGATGATGAGTTCAGTAGGTATTAGGTCTGAACTATTTTGAGCCTCAAGGTCCTGTAAAGAAGCGATCAGACAAATCGATAACACACTGAATATAAAAGGACAGAAAATTTTCATACTTAATCTTTCCACTAAAATACGAAAAAAAATAGGCTCGCGAAACTTTAACTTCAATACATATTACAAATAATTTGCATATGTTGGAATTTGATGTTATATTTGATCCGAACATAATGTTTTAAACATTGAAAATCAATTGATCCGATATGAAAACCTCCTTTAGTATTCTATTAGCTCTTATCGTGTTTTGTGCATTTCCACTTTCCGCTCAAGAGCTGAATTCCCTTCAGCAGCAATCTCCGAGGGTGGTCTTAGCCTCCTACTCAGATAGTGCCCCCCAGGAAGAAAAAATTTGCTGGGACCATATTTCAACACTTGATTTTTTCAATCAATCAGACCAGGTTGTTCAACACTTGAGCAACAACCTCAAATGGGGCACTTTAAGTCCTCAAGCCCAACTTAGCCTTGCCCATAATCTAAAAAAGCAGGGCAAGTACGACGAAGCTCAAAAATGGTACGAAGAGTATCGGCAATATGATTACAAGAAAGGGCAGCACTACCTGTCTTCATGTCGTGCCGCTTTAGCGATTCAAAACGGATGGGAGGAACAACGTGTTCAGCCCGTTTCAGTCAATTCATCTGAAAGCGAATATAGCCCATGTGTCAGCTCAAATGGCCTCATTTTCTTTCGGATGTCACAAGCTCAGGCCGGATCGAAAACCGAATGTACTTTTCAAGTTCTTCTGGCCCAGGGTGAAGAGTCCGACTTTTCCGATGAAAAGGCATTTAACCAGCGATTCGAGTTGCCCGAGAACCTCGTTTTTATGGATATCAGCCCGTCTGGAGAAAAAGTTCTGTTTACCCGACTTACTGATCAAAGTTGCTTCAATGGATTTTTGACTACCGAAGGGATGGCTACTTACGAAGCCGACATATTATCAAATGGAAACTGGGATAATATCCGCCCATTACCCTTTAATTCGGTTGGACAACGCACAGCCTACGCTACTTATGGAGATAGCGATGATATAGTGTACTTTGCATCTGATATTCCCAGTGGCTTTGGAGGCTTTGATGTTTACCGCGCTGAGCGCCTGAACGAGAAAAGTTGGTCCACACCACAGAATCTAGGCCCTAAAATCAATTCCGAAGGAAACGAAATTTCACCTAAATTTAATGGAGAAGTGCTCACTTTCGCTTCAGATTATCACGAAGGTTTGGGTGGTTATGATATCTTTTATAGTCCCACCGATCAGTCCCAATTTCTGAATCCTGTAAATGCCGGGCGCCCCATCAATTCCTCTATGGATGATTGGAGTTTGTCGTTTGTAGATCAAGAGTCGGGATACTATGTTTCCAATCGTGCGAATCCATCGGCGAATGCCAATATTTATTACTTTGAGGATCTTGTAGAAGCGCCTAAACCTCAAGCACTTCAAGTTAGTTACTCCCCTTCATCTCGGGAAGAGGCCAATGCGGTAACGGCCTTCCCATTGCATTGGACTGCCAGTCAAATGGATGAGTTCCACAATAAGCCGGTCAAAAAAGCACCTGTTCGAACGAAGTACTCTGTGCAAATTGCTGTCATTAGTCCGAATAACCAAAGCTTTTCCAGACTTCAAAAAGAGCTCGGCGATTTGGATGAACTTTACAAAATCTACTTTAAAGATGTCGTAAAAATTCGCGTAGGATCTTACGATAAAGAGATTAATGCAAGTCTCATGCTGGAGAAAATCAAATCTCGGGGATATTCAGATGCCTTTATTGTGACGGAGAAAATAATCGTCGCTGGAGATGATAGCGATCAGCAACAGTCAGAATCTGTATCCCAAAGATCTTCTGCCAAGTCCAATCCTACCCCCACGGCCAATGCCGTGGACGATGGAAAATACCTGTTGCGTTTAGCGACTTACCTTCATCCTGACAATTTTGACTCATCGCGTGTAGCCGGTCTGGGAAAGGTTTCCAGTCTCGAAAAGGGACCTTATACGATCTTTTTACTGGGCCACTTTAACAGTATAGATCAGGCGCGTCGCACACAGGCGGAGGTTCAGAGTCGGGGCTTTTCTAATGCGCAGATTATTCGGCTCGAAGGTCAGGATATTGTCCGGGTTTCGGTAGATTAATTTTTCATATTTTTTGGGCGAGCCCCAGCTCCCATTAGTGGAGCTGGGTCGCTATGTTCCGGGCTCCATATTCATTCGGTACTCACTGCCATCCGCTAGGCCGTTGGCCCAGCTACGGCAGTTCGCACGCCTGGCTGCATACGGGCTCCTTTCAGTTCCCCCTATACAGCCGGCCCCTGCACAGCGCTCTCGCGATATGTAGGTTATGATTGATCGTACATTTTTAAAAAAGGTCTTGTAAATAAATAGTCAACCCATCGGGTAGGTAGGAAACTGATAATGGGCCGGATAAGCCACTTCTTCCCCGTCACCAAATAGCGGGTTTTAGGACGCTTAGAAAATATAGCATGATCTACAGCTTTCGCTACCTTCTCAGCAGCTATAGCCATCTTCTCATTTTGCTTGATTATTTTTTCCCGGTGCTGCAGAATAAAGGCGTAATCAGTCTCTTCATAGGGTTGATCTTCAGACCTCGCTTTTTCCCATATTTCAGTATCTATAGGGCCCGGCTCCACAATAGAGACTTCAATGCCATATATTTTGAGTTCGCGGCGAAATGCATCTGATATAGCTTCAACTGCATATTTTGATGCGGAGTAGGGGCCCATCATCATTCGCGTCATGCGACCAGATACAGAAGATATATTAATGAGCCGTCCCGGCTTAAAAGGAGAATTTTTATCTGCTCCAAGCAAGGGTAAAAAAGCCTGTGTTACTTCCAGGAGGCCATGTACATTAACATCCATTTGCTTTCGCATGTAATCAGCCCTGACATGTTGCATGGGTCCGGAAATAGCGATTCCGGCATTATTTACAATGGCAGCAAGTCCGTTTTTGTCAACCAGAGGTTTTACCTCTTCTACAGCTTTCGAAATAGCTTCAGAATCTCGAACATCGAAGACGAGGGGAGTAAATAGTTTTGGAAATGAATCCTGTAAAAATTGCGCATCTGCTTTTCGTCGAACACTTCCTATTACAGGTACGTTCTTTTCTAAAAGATAAAGGGCAGTGGCTTTCCCTATCCCCGATGAAACGCCTGTAATAAGAATATGTCTATGCATTATTTCCTAATTTTTTTTGGAGGTCTGCTGCTTTTTGGTCCACTCGCTTACTTAAATCTTTTTGGTAAGCTATCAATTTTTCAGAGATGGAATCATCAGAAACTCCAATTATTCGTGCAGCTAATATGCCAGCATTTTTCGCGCCATTGAGCGCTACAGTCGCTACAGGTATTCCAGCTGGCATTTGCAGAATAGATAATATAGAGTCCCATCCATCTATTGAGTTTCTGGAAAGTATCGGAACCCCTATAACAGGCAAAGAGGTTAGAGAGGCCATCATTCCCGGTAAATGTGCAGCACCACCTGCACCGGCTATTATGACCTGTAATCCTCTACTTTTTGCAAGCTTCCCATATTCGATCATTTTCTCAGGGGTGCGGTGTGCGGAGACAACATCGACTTCATATTCGATCTCCCAGCTTTTCAATACTTCAGCTGCTTGCTGCATAATGGGCCAATCCGAGTCTGATCCCATAATTATTCCGATCCGTGCTTTACTCATGATTTTACTTTTACGATTTGTCTTAATCTGTTCGCTTTCTTTCGGGCCTCTTCCAGCTTATCTGCTGTGAAAGTAATATGTCCCATCTTGCGATGAGGTCGCGTTTGTTTTTTACCATACCAATGGAGATGTGCTCCCGGAGTCTGCATTACCTCTTCCAATCCTTCTATGACAGGCACCCCTTGGTATCCTTCTTCACCCAGAAGATTAATCATGACCGCTGCTTTGTTTAATTCTGTATCTCCTAAGGGCAAATTTAAAATGGCTCTTATGAGCTGCTCATATTGGCTACAGGAACATGCCTCTATGGTATGATGGCCACTATTGTGCGGCCGAGGAGCCATTTCATTGACCCATAACTTCTCTTCATTGTCGAGAAAAAACTCGATAGCTAATATCCCAGAGTGCCCCAATGCTGAAATGATTTTCTCTGATATTGAGACCATCTCTTTAGTTATACTTTGACTTATTTCTGCTGGCGACTGTAAAAATTCTACAAGATTGGCCTCTGGGTGAAAAACCATTTCAACGGGATCATAGGTTTTTATTTCTCCTTTTTTCGATCTAGCCACAACCATGGCGAGTTCTTTTTTGATATCTATAGCTTCCTCAACGATACTTTTCCCTGTCAACAATTTGTTTAAATCCTCCTTAGAGCGAATAATTTGAACCCCACGGCCATCGTAGCCATCTGTTCGCAATTTCTGTACAAAAGGGAATGCAATTTCTGCATTTGAAATGGCCTCTCGAATAGAAGCTATATCCCCATACTTTTTATAGGGGGGGCTCGCTATCTCTTGCTCTTCATAAAAATCATTTTGGATGGCTTTATCTTTTATTAGGTTTAAGGTTTTTGCCGTCGGGTATACATTCACCCCTTTCTCCTCCAGAGCCTGTAGTCCCTCAATAGAAACATTTTCTATTTCTATGGTCAAAAAATCAAGATGTTTGCCAAAATCGACGACGTCTTCCATTTTCGTGATATCTCCTTCCACAAAATGGTGTGGGATAAATGCTGCTGGACATTTGATGGTGGACTCCATAAGAAAAGTGTCTACATGCCAGGAGCTAGCTGCCTGACACAACATTTTACCGAGCTGCCCACCGCCCAGGATACCGAATCTGCCTTGTAGATTTGTAATCTCTTTCATTTGATTTTGTTTTTCCAATGCTTGTGATTTATTTGCTACTGGCACGTTATGTGGATAGAATGAATTCAAATCGGATAAAGTCCCATTTTATCTGCAAGTATGGCATTTTGCTACTCATTGAATTCAAGATTTATGGCAAAGCTAAACGAGTTTGATTTAAATGAACTAAGAATCCACTGAAAGCTTGAGCCACATTTATACTTGATTGCTCACCCAAAAGGGGAATATGATAGACCTCTTGAGTGATATCTAGAACTCTTTCCTGGATTCCATCAAATTCCGAACCCAAGATAAGCAAGGTGCTTCCATTAATATTATGATTGTATAGGGATATGGACTGAGTACTATACTCTAGACCCACTACGTGCTTATATTTAGCTATATTTATTTCTGAAATATCGTCAATTTTCTCAATATGAATTTGCCGGCTTGTTGCTCTGGAGAGCTTTTGAAGCTTTTTCGTATTCCAAGTAAATTTAGGGCTCAGAAAGAAAATGTTGGAAGCACCCAGTCCTGCAGATGTACGTATGATATGAGCTGCATTTTCAGCGGTTACCATCCGATCGCAAAGTATGTCAATTTCCCACTTGGCTGACAGTTTGGGCAATACTTGCCATTCAGCATGTGATAGGGGGCGGTTTCTCTTGATTTTATCGCGGATACGGGACATTTTCTACACTATGGATGTACCTCATTCCAGGTGAAAATATCATCAATTCGTATTCGTCCTTTCGCGTCCCGCTGAAGGCCGGCACATTCATTTTGTGCGTCGTGTTCAAAGAGCAGTAATCCTCTGTCATCATATACCTCATTTAAAATACGCTCTTTTTCCTCAAGAGTTTTTAAGGGTTCCACATCATAGGCCATTACCCATGGTAAGCTTACGTGCGCAAATGAGGGGATAAGGTCTGCAGCGTACAGAACTCGCTGTCCATTGACATTCATGTCCAAAAGCATCATGGATCGAGTATGGCCATTGACATACCGGATTCTAATATTTGGAATCCATTCATCTCCATCCTTACATTCGATGTAATTTAAGACACCATGAGTTTTTAGAGGAACAAAATTTTCTTTGAGGTATGATGCGGCTTCACGAGCATTGGGATTAAAAGCCCAATTATAATGTTCCTCGTTTGTCCAATATTGAGCCTTGGGGAAAGTGGGTATGAGTTCGCCTTTAGTATTTCGGCTTACTGCCCCACCTACATGGTCAAAGTGGAAATGCGTAAGAAAAACGTCTGTAATGTCGGATGGTGAAACGCCTTTTTCTTTCAGGGAGGTTAGGATCTGAGGTCCATGGGGGTGGAAATGGGATCTAAATTTTTCATCTTGCTTATCTCCAATTCCCGTATCCACTAAAATCTTTCGATCTCCTGTTTCAATCAGAAGCGAGCGCATGCACCAGGTACACATATTTTTGTCATCCGCTTCCATTTTTCGCGTCCACAGCTGTTTGGGAACCACTCCAAACATGGCTCCACCGTCGAGTTTAAATAGTCCTGAATGAATGATACTTATTTTCATATTCCAAATCCGATTTTATGGGCGGGCAGTCCGTTTTTCTGGGAGAGAGAGGCCATCTGAAGGGCAGTTAATGCAGCTTCGTCGCCTTTGTTACCATGTGCTCCTCCTGAGCGAGCCAACGCCTGTTCCATAGTATTCGGCGTAAGCACTCCAAAAACACAAGGAACGCCACTGGTTAAGCCTAATTGCATAAGTCCTGATGCAACGGCGCGGTTGATATAGTCATTATGGTCCGTTTCGCCTTTGATGACGCACCCTAAGCAAATGATAGCATCTAGCTTTCGATGTTTCGTCATGATAATCCGAGCACCCTGAGGTAATTCGTATGAGCCGGGTACGTATAAATGAAAGATATCATCATCTTTAACCCCATATTTTATCAGGGTCGAATGGCAACCGGATTTTAATTTTTCCGTTACTTCATCATTCCACCGTGAAGTTATGACTCCAATCCTCATATCTTTCCCCTCGATAGAAATTTCGGGGTTAGTCGAAGATAAATTCTGTTTTTTCGTTGATTTTGCCATCTTATGAATATAAAAAAAGCTGCTCTTTTGAGCAGCTTTTTAAGATTTTAATTTTGAAGGGCAAGGTATTTAGTAGCCGTGTTTGCCTCCTGGCTTTCGGGAAATTCTGTTTTGATTCTTTCAAAAGTCTTCCTGGCCTTCTCTTTCATACCCTGGTTATCCTGCAAAAGGGCCAGTTTGTTAAGGTAATATGGGGTCAATAGGTTGTTATCATACGATGTGGCTTTTTGGTAGGATTTAATAGCATTTTCCCACTCAGATCGTTCTGTATATATATCACCCGTAATTCCATGCTTCATGATTTTAGTCATGGTTCCATCTGCACTGAAGTTATCGATATAATATAGTGCTTCATCAAATTCATTTAAATGAAGATAAGATACGGCAGCATAATAATGTGCTCCATTTGCAGCATTTGTGCCTCCGTAATTATCAATTATATCCAGAAAACCCTCGTATCCGCCACCGGGGTTGGCGAGAGCTCTAGCAAACGAATCGCGCTCAAATTGAAACTGAGCTTGAAACATGGCCTCAGCAGCATTTTTTTCCTTTGGAGCTAAAATTACGTTTTGATATATAATGTATCCACCCACCAATACAACGAGTCCCAGGACGACACCTAGAATTACATTCTGATATTTTTCTACCTTACTTTTTAAGGAGTTTCTCAGTTCCAGTAGATCTACTAAAGTATCTTCGGATTCTTTTTTTCTTCTCGCCATTTTCTAAAATTTGGTGCAAAAATAAGAAAAGTTTCTAATGTTTCAGGATCATTAGAAACTTTTCAGATATCGGGTTTCGACTTTAATGATTAGTCCTTAATGAAAGGGTAGTCTTCCTGAACGTAATTATGTGTATATAGCTCGGAAGCATCTGGGAACTCAGACTCATCTGCAAACTCTAAGGCCTCTTTAATTTCATCCTTAAGTTGGTCCTTAATTTCCTTGATTTCGTCTTTGGTCGCAATATCATTATCGAGGATTCGCGCTTCCAACTGTTTGATAGGGTCTTTTTCTTTATACTCATCTACCTCATCGCGACTTCGGTATGTCGCAGGGTCGGAAACGGAATGTCCTTTATATCGATATGTTTTGATCTCGAGGAAATATGGGCCTTTCCCATCGCGAATGTGTTTTACTGCTTTTTCAATGGCTTCATGTACTTTCTCTACATCCATCCCATCTACGGGTTCACTCGGCATATCGTAGGCTGATCCGAGCTTGTAGATGTCATGGACATTTGAGGTGCGCTTTACGGACGTTCCCATGGCATAATTATTATTCTCGCAAATGTATAGAACCGGCAGCTTCCATGTCATCGCCATATTGAAAGACTCATGCAGACTTCCCTGACGTGCTGCACCATCACCAAACATTGTGACGCAGATATTATCTGTTTTTTTGTATTGTTCGGCAAGGGCAATACCCGTGCCAATGGGAATGGTAGCTCCTACGATTCCATTTCCACCAAAATACTTATGCTTTTTAGAGAAAAAGTGCATGGATCCCCCTTTCCCTTTATTTATTCCCGTAGCCTTTCCATACAGTTCAGCCATAGCCTCTTTCGTCGAAATACCTCTGGAAATAGCCGTGCCGTGCTGTCGATATCCAGTAATCACCGAATCATCAGCTCGCAAAGCGGTTGTCATACCACCTGCAATGGCTTCCTGACCAATGTAAACATGACAGAACCCGCGTATTTTATTTTGACCGTACATTTGTAGGGCTCTATTTTCAAAAAGACGAATACGCTGCATGGTTTCATACCAGCCCAAATAGGTCTTCTTATCGTACTTTGTTTTCTTAGTCTTTTTCTTTTTATCTGCAACTTCTGCCATTTCCTTATATTTTTGTGATGTAAAAATACGACGGCAAAGTGACATGGCAAAACAGCTTGGCATTATAGTCTGCTTTATTACCGCGTAATTACCTTTGCCATGGAAAAATAAAATTTTGATTTTTCAAAAAATTGGTCTTTGGAGTTTCAAGAGTTATGCTCAGTCCACCTTCGATTTTTCGAACCGGGTAGTGTGCATTACAGGGCCAAATGGTGTTGGCAAAACAAACTTATTAGATGCCATTAGTTATTGTTGTTGGGGGAAGAGTTATTTTCAAAGTACCGACAAACAATGTGTGAAGGCGGGAGCTGACTTTTTTCGGGTTCAGGGCACTATAGAGGTAGATCCTGGTGAAAATCATGACATCGCTCTAACCTATAAAATGGGCAGTGGGAAAGAACTATCCTGGAATGATAAGGTGTATGAGCGCTTATCAGATCATTTAGGTAAAATACCTTTGGTCGTGGTTTCCCCAGACGATATTATAGAGTTTTTGAGTGGGAGCAAGGAGCGAAGGCGATTTATGGATTTCACACTCAGCCAATACGATAAAAAGTATTTACAGGCTCTTATGGAATACAGGCGCTTGTTAAAACAACGGAATGCGTATCTGAAAAAATATGACGACTCTCGATTGCTGGACAAGACCTTATTGAGAACTATGGGGCATCAGATGGACTCTCCAGCCACTTATATTTTTCGAAAAAGAGAATCTTTTATGTCCTCTTTTAGTCCGGCTGTGCAAGAGCGGCATCAGTTCATCTCCGGTAAAAATGAAAGTGTGAGTTGCGTTTACCGATCGCCTCTTCACAAAGCCTCCTTTTCAGAATGGGTAGAAGAAAATTTGGAAAAGGATATGGTGCTTCAGCGTACAGCTCAAGGCGTGCATAAAGATGATATGAAAGTCCTTATTGATGGGGCTCCTTTGAAGATTAGGGCATCTCAAGGTCAGCAAAAGTCATTTATTCTATCTTTAAAAACAGCCCAGTTTCAATGGTTGTATGAAAAACTTAATAAGCAACCTATTCTACTTGTAGACGATTTTTTTGAAAAGTTAGATCGCAATCGACTATCTTCACTGATGAAGATGGTTGTTGAAATGGATTTTGGTCAAATATTTTTGACGGATACAGATAAGACAAGGGTCTCTGAATTATTCCAAATGAATAGTATCCCTTTTCAGTTGATTGAAATCCCATCCCAACGAATGATGGAAGAAGAATAAGAGATTATAGACATGGGTAAAGGAAATGAGAATAAAATTGGTGATCTCCTTAAAAAGATGGTGGATAGGGGAGATAGCTGGTCTGAAAAAATCCAGTCTGAACGCCTAAAACAAGCCTGGAAGAAATGTATGGGACCTATGATAAATGGGTATACCCATAAAATTTATTTTTCTAAAGGGACTCTTTTTATAAAATTGACCTCTTCTGTTTTGCGCCACGAACTGCAGTTAGGCCGGGAACAATTAATGTCCAATCTCAACGAAGAGATGGGGCAGGAAGTCGTTCAAAAAATTGTCATTCGATAAAAAAAAGAGCCGATCTAATCAGACCGGCTCCTTTTTTAGCATTCCGAGTAATTCGAATTATGCTCCTTTCTTAATCTTCTTTTTGCCTTTAGTTTCCATGGCCAGTTTTACAGCTTCATATGCATTTACGGTACCTCCTGTAACGGATAAGCTGGAAAACGGAACCAAGTCCTGTGTTCCTGGTTTCTTCACGTCCATATCAATGCGCGTGGCACTTTCCAATAGAATTTCTTTTACTTGTTTTGCCGTCAATTCCGGAAAATAAGATCGCAAAAGAGCGGCTACACCAGCTACTACCGGGGCAGCCATGGAAGTTCCCTGTGCATTCCGGTACTCATTATCAGGTATCGTTGAGTATATAGCTACACCCGGAGCAAATAAATCAACTTCTTCTTTACCATAGTTAGAGAAACTGGCTGGCAAATTTTCGTCTGTGGTATTACTAAGAGCACCGACCTCAATCCAGTTGTCGTAAGCTCCTTTTTTGCAAAACCAACATGCTTTCTTGTAACTGTCGTTGGGGAAGTTGTTGGTATTGTCATTGTTTTGAGCGCTATTTCCTGCTGCGTGTACTAAAAGCACATCTTTTTTGGCCGCGTATTTCACAGCCTCATCCACAAGCTTCTTATTCCAGGAATAACCTTTACCAAAGCTCATATTGATTACAGAAGCTCCATTGTCCACAGCGTATATAATGGCTGAAGCTACATCTTTGTCTCTTTCGTCACCGTTTGGAACGGCTCGTACGGTCATAATTCTCGCCATATCAGCTACACCGTTGATGCCAATCCCATTATTTCTCTCTGCGGCTATGATGCCTGATACATGAGTGCCATGAAAGGCATCCGGACCTTCGTAATCATTATTTCCGTAATCACGCTGGTAGGGATCGCTATAATCATCTCCCACGATGGGGCGGGGGTTGAATTCCGGATTATAGTGGTAGTTCGCCTGGGTGTCGAAATGATCGATAGCGCCGCTAAGGCCTTCTTCTACTGCATTTCTGATGTAGTCAACGGTGATTTCTTCTTCGCTCTCAGATTCGAGTCCGTTCTTCGCTATATTAATAACTAGAGCGAGAGCAGAATTCCCTTCGGTTTGGACCTCTTCCAGCATTTTGAGGGTGATCGGCTGCTGGCCAACTATTTTTTCCAGGTCTTTCAGACCATTAAAGATGTTTGTCTTTTGGGCCTTATAACGTTCAAGGTTTTTCTCTGCACTTTCCTGTCCTTTTTCGGTATCTCGTTTTACTTTCAGGTAACGAGCATACTCTTGTTTCTCTTTGTTTCCGAGGGTAGTCGGATTCGTTACGTCTTTAAATTTTTCTTCATACATACGATATAATCGTGTGACCTCAAGATTGTCCTGGTCTACATTCCCTTCAGGACCTCCGATGAAATTCCAGCCATGCATATCATCTGCATATCCATTGTTGTCATCATCTTGTCCTGACCCCATTACTTCAGCAGGATTGACCCACATGATATTAGCAAGGTCTTCATGTTCTTCATCGACTCCGGAATCGATAACAGCAACGACGACTTCTTTACCTTCTTTTCCTTTCAGTAATTCGTATGCTTTTTCGGTTTCTGCTCCATATACACTATCCGTATCAAAAGCTAAGTTATACCAGTTCTCAGGTGCTTGTGCAAAAGTGCTTAATACCCCAAGTAGGACGAAGCTGATTAAAATGATCGCTTTTTTCATATGTCTTTGTTTTCAGTTTTGATTTATATCGTTGAATGAATAACGCTCGCACAAAGATATACATTTTGAATTTGGAGAGAATTTATATGGACGTATGTATATCAGAGCTCGACGAATGTCACGTAAGAGGTTTATATATCTATTTTCAGCGGCCGGCAGGCCGCAAGCGCGAGGGATAGTAGGCAGGCGATAGCCGTCTGGAGTGCCAGCACTCCAGACCGAGTGCCGAATAGCCCGGTCCGGCATAGGCCATGCCATATGCCGGGCGCGCCCTAAATATGGATAGGGAAATGGATAGTGGTATAAAATTCTTGTGGTATAACTTAAAATTTGCATCTTTGCGGCCATGTTGATACGCCCAAATATTGAGGTCATTTCTGAATGGATTTCCCGTCCGCGAGACATAGTGATACTATCTCATCGGAATCCCGATGGGGATGCTTTGGGTTCAACTTTGGCATTGCGGTCTTATTTTATGGCTAGAGGGCATAGTGTGAAGGTGTGTTTGCCCAGTGAGTATCCTGCAAATTTTGAATGGATGCCCGGTGCAAAGGATATTTTGATCTACGACATGGAGGCAGAGGCCTGCCAACGGGTTTTGGAAAATGCAGATTTGGCCATTTGCTGTGACTTTAACAGTTTAGACCGGATCGATAAAATGGGGGAAATTCTATCCCAACGCAATGATGTTCCCGTATTCTTAATTGATCATCATATAGATCCTGAGCCCTTTGCAGATGAAGTTTATTCTGACCCTTCAGCGAGTTCTACTTGTGAATTGGTCGTTGAGTTTTTAGAGATGATGGGGGCGGATAAGCGACTGGACAGGGAGGTTGCAGAAGCCTGCTACACGGGTATTTTGACAGATACCGGGCGGTTTCGTCATTCGGTTACAGCCCGTCTTTTTGAATTATCTTCCCGTCTCATAGCTTCCGGTGTTCGGGACGATATGATTACAGATCATATTTTTAATAGTTATACTGAAAAACAATTACGTCTGTTAGGTTATTCGTTATATGAGCGAATGGAAGTTTTAGAGGATTATGACACGGCTATTATTTCGCTTTCGAGAACAGACTATAAACAATTTTCTATCAGCCGTGGAGATACAGAGGGGATCGTGAATTATATGCTATCCATGCCTCATATTCGATTGGCGGCCTTTATTACGGAACAGCCAACAATAACGAAATACTCGCTTCGTTCGAAGGGGGATATTTCTGTTCAGGAGATGGCTAGAAAACACTTCAACGGAGGTGGCCATAAAAATGCTTCTGGAGGGGCTGTAAAACAACCTCTTCAAAATGCAGTAGATAAATTTAAGAAAGTTCTTCCTCAATATGTGGGACGTTCAATTTTATAATGTAGACCAAACCAATTATGCGAACAACAATTATCTTGTCTTTTTTAGCGCTTGCTTTGTTTTCTTCATGTGAAACTCAGGAGAAAAATAAAGTAGTAGCTGGGTATGAAGTAGAGTACCACGTGCAGAATCCATTAACTGACGGACGCGCACAGGCTAGCGATTTCGTGGATTACACCATTAATATTTATTCTGGAGATAATCAAGTGGTTCCAGAACCTATGCAGCAAACGATGCAGCTTAACGCCGGGGATACGGACCCCATAAGTGAGGTATTGAAAACCCTATCCGTAGATGATAGTGTTTCAATATATGTTCCTATGGATTCTTTGCCACCAGAGGCTAAGGGTGATCCCAATATTACTGAAGAGGGTATTGTTTATCACATAAAAATGAATCAAATAATTGATGAGGAAACTTATATGCTCGAGCAATCTGAAAAGCGTGAGGCTCAAGCAGCTCAGAAGCTTCAGGTAGACTCTCTATTAGATGAGTATTTGAAAATGTATAAAGAAGGTACAATTGCCGACCTGGAAACGACTGAGAATGGGGTGGAATTCGTGGTTCTCGATGAGGGAATGGGTGCTCCAGTGATGAAAAATGATCGAATCAACGTTCATTATGTGGGTCGTTTAATTGAAACAGGCGATGAATTTGACAATTCCTTGGATCGAGGCCAGCCTCTGCCCTTGGAAGTAGGAGTAGGGCGTGTCATTCAAGGATGGGATGAAGGCTTGCTCGAATTCAAGCGTGGCGATATTGGCCTATTATTTATCCCTTCCGACTTAGCATATGGCGATGCGGAAAGCGGACCTATACCCCCTAATTCGGACTTGTTGTTTTACGTAGATATCATGGAAGAATAAATTGAGCATTTATCAATTCCAATAAAATTTTGAACTATGACATCTGATCAGTTGGATGCCCTAAAAGCACGCTTGCTTTTGTTAAGGAGGTATCTTTGACGTCGATAGACGAAAACGTGATTTAGAAGATTTTGAGATGCGTGCGGCTGCACCTGATCTATGGAATGATCCCGTTGCTGCTGAATCTTTGATGAAGGACATTAAACGCGAGAAGTCCTGGATTTCTTTATACGATAAAGTTCGGGAAGAGGTCGAGCAGGTTGAGGTTTTATATGAGTTTTTGCAAGAAGGTGAGGGTTCCGAGGAAGAAGTTGAGAGAACTTATAATAAGGCGGTGAGTACGCTGGAGGATGTTGAGTTTCGATCGACATTGAATAAACCTGAAGATGAACTCAGTTGTGTTCTTGAAATCAATGCCGGAGCAGGAGGAACAGAAAGTTGCGACTGGTCAGCCATGCTGCAGCGCATGTACGTCATGTGGGCAGAAAAGAACGGCTATAAGGTATCTGTTCTCAATATCCAAGACGGTGATGTAGCTGGAGTCAAGAGTGTTTCAATTGAAATTGATGGGGATTATGCATATGGCCTTTTAAAGAATGAAAACGGAGTCCATCGTTTGGTTCGAGTCAGTCCTTTTAATGCGCAGGGGAAACGGATGACTTCTTTTGCTTCTGTTTTTGTCCATCCAATGGTCGATGATCGGATCGAGGTTGAGATTAACCCAGCTGATTTAAGTTGGGATACATTTCGATCGAGTGGGGCCGGAGGCCAGCATGTCAACAAAACGGAATCGGCGGTTCGAGTAACTCATGCCCCTTCGGGCATCGTGGTCGAGTGCCAGCAAGAGCGGTCTCAGCACATGAATAGGGATAAAGCCATGCAAATGCTGAAGTCCAGGCTGTATGAAAAGAAAATTCAAGAGCAGCTAGCTGAAAAGGACAAGGTGGAAGCGGGAAAAATGGCCAATGAATGGGGTTCGCAAATTCGCTCTTATGTTTTAGATGATCGGAGGGTGAAAGATCACCGGACCCAACATCAGACTCCTCAAACTGAGGCGGTGTTGGATGGAGATATTGACGAATTTCTCAAGGCTTCTTTAATGTCACATGATGTAAAACAAGAATAGCTTAGTCAATAGCTTTTACCGAGTCGTAAATCCATTTTGTATAAGCCGGATTAGCTTTTACTTTCCAATGCAGTAAACAGGGTGTTTCGTAGGGATGGGTTTTCTCGGCGAAATTCATAAAGCTGTCAATCAGGTGGTTTCCTGTTTTCACTATACTCACATACTCGTCTTCAGAAATCACTTTTTCTTTCCAAAAGTAGCTACTATCTATGGCAAAGACATTTCCACATGCGATCCATTTTTCTGATAGACAGTGATTAATGAAATTTCGAGCGCTTTCTTTAGTTTCGTGAGTGATGTAAAAAATAGTGAAGCTGTCCTTTTCCATTTTTATTTAAATTTGGATAGAGTTTTAATATGGAGTCAAGGTAAAGTATTTCTGATTCATTTTTGAGTATTCCCTTTTTCATTCCATTTTCCTTATTTTCGTCATCTCAAAAAATAATCTATTATGAAAAATATAACTGTTATTGGAGCCGGAACAATGGGAAATGGAATCGCTCATGTTTTTGCAATGAATGGGTATGTTGTAAATATTGTTGACGTGAACCAAGGGGCATTAGATGCTGCTAAAGAAACGATTTCAAATAATTTGGCACGCATGGTTAAGAAGGAAAAAATTTCTTCTGAACTACAAGACTCTACTATGCAGCGTTTAAAATGGCATACCTCAATGAAAGGATCGGTAGAAGAAGCGGATTTGATTGTTGAAGCGGCAACAGAAAATGTAGACTTGAAACTGAGTATTTTTAAGCAAATGAGTCAAATGGCTAATGATGATGCTATTTTGGCGACAAATACTTCCTCTATTAGCATAACCAAGATTGCTTCTGTGACAGATCGGCCAGATCGTGTTGTTGGAATGCATTTCATGAATCCAGTGCCCATTATGAAATTGGTGGAAGTTATTCGTGGTTACAGTACCTCCGATGAAGTAGCTCAGGCGGTTGTTTCCCTTAGTGAGGACATTGGAAAAGTGCCTGTGCTGGCAAACGACTATCCAGGCTTTGTTGCCAATCGCATATTGATGCCAATGATAAATGAAGCGATTTACACCCTGCATGAGGGGGTAGCTGGCGTTGAAGAAATCGATACGATTATGAAATTGGGAATGGCTCATCCCATGGGTCCTTTACAATTGGCTGACTTTATTGGGCTGGATGTTTGCTTGTCCATTCTTGAAGTATTATACGATGGTTTTAAGCTGGACAAATATGCTGCCTGTCCTTTATTAGTAAATATGGTAGAGGCAAATAAGTTAGGTCGAAAAACGAAAGAAGGGTTTTACGACTATTCTGAAGGAGGAAAAAATGCGAAGGTGTCAGCTATGCTTGTAAAATAAATGAGGAAGCTCATAATAATGGAAGTAGTATAAAATTTACCGCTTCCATTTTTTTTTGAAGGCTTCTAATTCTCTTCTTTCTTTTTTGGTAGGTCTTCCTGCCCCTTTTTCCCGTCGTTCAGTTTGACCTTTCCCAATATACCAATCCTTATACTTATTCAGCTCATCCTCTGATGTTAAGTTCTCATAACATTCCTGAGCTATGGGAGCACCTACTCGTTTTTGGATAATCTTATCCACTTTAAATATATAGTCAAACCCATTTTTTTTGACCTCTAAGACTTCGCCTACTTCAATAGATTGCGATGGTTTTACTTTTTCGCCCTCCAATTTTACTTTTCCAGATTTACATGCTGTATTTGCTTGCGTTCTGGATTTGAAAATGCGAACTGACCAAAGCCATTTATCAATTCTTCCTTTTTTTGACATAAGCTAATTAGGTAACTTTCATCTTTTTTCGTTGGATCAATACAGATTGAAGAATTTGTTCAAAACCTTTTTGAATATCCGTTTCTACAAACTGAATTTTATATTGTAGACATTTCATTTTTAATTCATCTCGATAAGCCCGAAGACTTTCCGAATACTTTTTATGTACTTCTTTGGGGCGAATTTTTATTTTTTCTCCGGTTTCCACGTCTTCAAATATATAAGGCCTGTTGGCATAGGCCAAGTCTATTTCTTTTTCTTTATGTACTGTGTGAAACAGAATAACTTCATGCTTATTGTGTTTTAAATGCTGTAAGCCAGCAAAGAGTTCATCTGTATTATCCATTCGATCTAACATATCGCTAAATACGATGATTAGCGATCTTTTGTGTACTCGCTCCGCCACATGATGCAGGGCTTCAGCAGCTGCAGTTGTTTTATGTATTTGCGGACCTTCCAGTGCCCGGTGAAGGTAAGTAAGCATCAACCGATAGTGAGATGTACTCGATTTTGTGGGACTATGTACATTGATCTCTTCGTCAAAAAGACTTATGCCAAAAGCATCTCGTTGCTTTTTCAAAAGGTTCATGAGTGATGCTGCAGCCAGACAGGAAAACTGGAATTTATTGATTTCTCCTTCATTGAGGTCTTGCAAGGCTGGAAAGTGCATTGACGAGGATTGATCTATGATGATTTGGCATCGCAGGTTCGTTTCTTCCTCATATCTCTTTGTAAATAACTTATCAGTCCGTGCAAACACCTTCCAATCAATGTTTCGGGTGGATTCCCCCTGATTATAAAGGCGATGTTCTGCAAACTCAACTGAAAACCCGTGAAATGGGCTTTTATGTAAACCTATAATGAAGCCTTCAACGACCTGCTGCGCTAAGAGGTCTAAGTTATTTAATGAGCGAACGTTATACTTTTCAAAAATATTCATGTTTTCACTTTAGGTAAGAACGAATATAAGATCATTTAATGGTATGAGAAAAGAAAAAGACTGAGAAACAGCTTCGGGTTATATAATGTTTGTTGAAAACCATAAAATTTGTGAGAACTGTCTTTCAATTAACATTTTAAGTCGATTTCAATTCGAATATATAACTGCTATAAACAAATACATGCTTTTTTTATTCTACATGTATATTTTGGATATGTGGAAAATGTCATAATGTCCTAGCATGGCAAAATATAAAGTTTTACGTGGAGTCCAGATACCACCTTAAAAACGGGGCGATTCCGAAAAGCCAGATGAGTAGGACCAAAACCAAAACTGTTACTTATGTTTTTACTCGATGCATTATCAATTCCCAAAGACGATCCCGTAGCGTTTACATTTTTCACGGGGTACATGGCTATGTTTGCTGCTTCAGTTTTTTTCTTTTTTGAAAGAGGGACTGTAGCTAAGAAGTGGAAAACGTCACTTCTTGTTTCAGGACTGATCACCGGTATAGCCGCAGTGCACTATTATTACATGCGTGACTATTATGCGATGACAGGTGAGAATCCCACTGCGCTTCGCTATATTGATTGGACGCTTACGGTTCCTTTGATGTGTGTGGAATTTTATTTGCTCACAAAAGCAGCAGGAGCAAAATTAGGTTTATTATGGAAACTCATTTTAGCATCTGTTTTAATGCTCGTGGCCGGTTATATCGGTGAAGCTTTTAATCCGGAAGGTGGAAGTACGAGTCACTCGGTAACCTGGGGCGTCATTTCGACTATTGGTTATCTTTATATTTTGTACACTGCCTGGTTTGGAGAAGTTGCGCAATTGTCAAAAAATAGTGGTAATCCGACTGTAGAACGAGGCGTGCGAACTTTAGCCTGGTTTGTACTTGTGGGTTGGGCTATTTACCCCATCGGTTATATGTGTATGGAAGGCGGGTGGTTAAACATCGCTCTAGGTTGGGAGCCATCTAGCGTTGACCTGTTTTACAATATTGCTGATGCTGTTAATAAAATAGGATTTGGTCTTGTGGTCTATAACATTGCCATCACAAGCTCAAATGACTAAAAACTCTCTTTCATTGTAGTTTGTAGTTTGGGAAAGGACTGAGAGGTTCTTTCCCTTTTTATTTTTAATTCATTTTCATCAGTCTCTTTTTAACAATAATATTCGCAGCATTTACAGGTTCTATTGCGGTAATGGCCGATCCTCAATGAGACCGAGGTCAAAAAAGAAGTCCTTGCGCCTGGCGGCGCAGCCTTTTGGTTTGTATTCGGCATTCCAAAACCCTTGTTTTGGATGCCACTGGTAAAGGGTAGATTGGGGGGGAGATGAATTGTACAGTCGGATTGCCTTCGGCGATCCTCGATGAGACCGAGGTCAAAAAAGAAGTCCTTGCGCCTGGCGGCGCAGCCTTTTGGTTTGTATTCGGCATTCCAAAACCCTTGTTTTGGATGCCACCTACAAACACAAAAGGCCGTTCCCTCAGGAACGGCCTTCTTTTCTCTAGTGACTCCGGGAGGATTTGAACCCCCAACCCCCAGAGCCGAAATCTGGTATTCTATCCAGTTGAACTACGGAGCCAATAGCGGCGCAAATATAGTATCCTTTTATAGAATTTACAAGCCCATGTTTAATTTTGCCTGATTTATCTTTTTCTAGTGCTGGAATTCAGTACTTTTGTGGCTTATTATGAGTCGAAGAAAATCAAATGAAGATAAGCATTTGCGAGGCAAGCTGGACCGAGAGTCCTTGCGGAAAGCTGCCTATATTTTTAAGTATATCGGACCTTATAAATGGTACCTTGGCTTGGGATTGATTTTGTTATTCCTGTCAAGCGTTCTGTTTCTTGTATTTCCATATATAGCAGGTCTGCTTGTGGATATAGCTCAAGGCAAGGCTGATTTTGATTTGAGTCTAGGCCGTGCTGCCTGGATGTTAGGCGGGATTTTAATTTTACAGGGAATTGTCTCGTATTTTCGCGTAATCTGTTTTGCGGTTGTCAGTGAAAAGGGTTTAGCGGACCTTCGAAAGGAATTATTTGATCATTTATTGACTCTTCAGATTCATTTTTTTGAGACCAATAAAGTTGGGGATTTATTGAGTCGCGTAAGTGCAGATGTAGAAAAAATGTACTCAGCATTCTCATTTACATTGGCTGAGTTTTTCCGACAAATTATAGTGCTGATTGTTGGGATTGTTTTTTTAGCCATAACTACCCCAAAACTCGCTGGAATTATGTTATTGACCTTTCCGGTTATTGTGCTGGGTGCGATGGTGTTTGGAAGGTATATTCGCAAATTGTCAAAGACGCGCCAACAGGAAATGGCTAATACAAATAATTTATTCGGTGATGCCCTGCAAAGTATATCCATCGTAAAATCTTTTGTAAACGAATCTTTTGAATCGATAAAGTATGGATCAGCCACAGACCGTGTAGTGCATGTTTCCTTAAAATATGCAAGAGCCCGTGCTTTATTTTCCGTTTTCATAATCACGTTTTTATTTGGCGGCTTGTTTTTTATTATCTGGATGGGAGCAAATATGGTGAGTGATGGTAGTCTTACAGCGGGTGGGTTAGTCTCTTTTGTCTCCTATACTGCGATCATTGGAGCTGCAATTGCAGGTTTAGGGAATTTCTATACCGAACTTTTAGGTGCTATGGGGGCCACAGAACGCATTCGCGAGATTTTGCGAGAAGAAGGTGAAATAAAAGAGTTGGGCTCTTCCAAAGTCGATTTGCCTGACGTTCGTCCTGAAATTCACTTTCAAAATGTTTCCTTTAATTATCCATCAAGACCTGATATTCAGGTATTAAACAATTTGAGTTTTAAAGTTCCTCAAGGAGGCAAGGTTGCATTGGTTGGTGTATCTGGAGCCGGCAAATCGACAGTGTTTCAATTATTACTTCGCTTTTATCAATCCTACGAAGGTGAAATCAATCTTGGCGACACGGACATTCAATCCTTGCCTCTCGCTTCTTACCGGTCTCTTTTTTCGATCGTACCTCAAGATGTTATATTGTTTGGGGGATCCATTAGAGAAAATATCGGGTATGGAAACCCAGAGGCATCGGATCACGAAATTTTAGAGGCTGCCGAGCAGGCAAATGCAATGGAGTTTATTGATAAATTCCCAGAAAGATTAGACACGATTGTGGGTGAAAGAGGGGTACGATTGTCAGGGGGGCAAAAGCAAAGAATCGCCATTGCCCGTGCTATTTTAAGAAACCCAGCTATATTACTCCTTGACGAAGCCACATCCTCCCTGGACGCAGAATCTGAAAAAGTGGTGCAGGATGCATTGGAAACTTTATTGGAAGGTAGGACCTCAATCATTATTGCTCACAGATTGGCTACGATTCGAAATGTTGATCAAATCATTGTTATTGATCAGGGCGAGGTTGTCGAGCAGGGTAGACATGATGAACTGATGGAGAACAAGGATGGACTCTATTACTCGCTGGCTCGCCTTCAATTTCAGGATAAATCCTTAGTTCCTGAATAATTTTCTATAGTGTTGTTATCTTTGAGAAAAAAGCAATGCGAATAGCGGTTATTGTGTCCCTCATTTTATTTTCCTGTTTAGGGCGCCTCGAGGCTCAGTGGATTTCTTTAGGAAATACTTTTGGTATTGATTTTTATCAGTTTTATCAAAACCCTGAAACCCATCCTTTGGGTGATTTCAGGTCCGGTTCGGCCTTAGCAAATATTAACTGGGGTCCTAAGATTTGGTTGGGATCTGGAAAGATAAATGCTTCACTTGAAGCACAGGTTTCATATGCACCTTTCGCTTTTGATATCGATGATTATAAAGGAATGGGTGCTGTTTCATTTCCTTTCATTGCCAATTTAAACTTCAATGGAATATCTACTACGACTTCAAAACCAGGGACAGGCATATCTGTAGGTGGAGGTTTTGTTTTAGTAAATTCAGAATTATACTTTTTGTCTGATGAATATAAGGCTTTTGATTATGAGGGCCGGACACAGTATTTTCCAGCATATTTTGGTCAATTGGGGATTGGTTTCGGAGCCCGAGGGTTCTCCGGTGTACTTTATGGCAGATATGGTCAAGGTCCCGATGGCGCGTCTATAATGAGTATAGGGTTTATGATTAATATTAATAACACAGCATCAAAGAAAGCTTTCTCCTTAAACGATGACTCTTGAGCAAAGGAATCTCAGACTTCAACCTTAAGGAGTTCAACACCTTTGGACTCCAATCCATTGCTCGTTCTTTTTATCGAATAGATGAGGTGGAACAATTGAATGATCTAATCAGTAACTCTGGGGATCTACCTCCCTTTATTCTTGGTGGGGGAAGTAATGTTTTACTACCTGACTATCTCGATAGGACCGTAGCTAAATTGGAATTTAAAGAGTGGGAGCTTATTGAAGATCAAAAGTCCTTTTCTATAATTCGGCTCGGAAGCGGGTGGAACTGGCATGAGTTCGTAATACGGGCACTCGAGGAGGGATTGGGTGGGATTGAGAACTTAAGTTTAATTCCAGGCACAGTAGGTGCAGCACCGATACAAAATATTGGGGCATACGGGGTAGAAATTCAAGACTTTATTCATGCCGTCGAGTTTCTCTCTTTTGAGGATAAGAAGGTTCATTACTTCTATCCGGAAGATTGCAAGTTCGACTACCGATCCAGTATTTTCAAATACGAACTGAATGGTCAGGGAGCAATAACCCATGTCGTTCTTCGCCTTCCTAAGCAAGGTCAATATCAGTTGAACACCTCTTATCAAAGTTTAGCAGTATTAGCAGAACAATGCAATGAGGTATCTGCACAAAAAATAAGCCAATGGGTGATTGATATCCGGCAGCGTAAGTTGCCAAGCCCTAAGAAGTTTGGAAATGCGGGCTCCTTTTTTAAAAATCCCATCATTTCAAATTCGAAGTATAAAAAGCTCAAAAACCGATTTACAGACATTCCTTCTTATCATCTGTCCGATGAATCAGTAAAGGTGCCTGCGGCATGGCTGATTGATTATTGTGGGTGGAAAGGAAAACGCAGTGGAGATGTGGGCTCATACATAAAGCAACCCCTCGTTATTGTTAACTTCGGTGCAGCCCAGGCATCCGAGCTGATTAGTTGGGCTAAATCTATTCAAGAAGATGTCTACAACAAATTTGGCATCCTCTTAGAGCCTGAAGTCAATATTTTAGACAAACACGGCCATCGTTTTTCCATCTAAAAACGGAGTTCCTGAGGAAGATATTCAGACATACTAGTCCTGAAAAGCGGGGTCGTCCTCCGGGTAATTATATTCTGAGGATTTTTTCCCAAAAACACTCACTTTAATGTACCGATCCGGGTTCAAGCGGATATCCTGAAGTAGGAGTTCCAAATTCAAAACAGCTCGATCTAAATCATTATATAACTTGTCATCCTTGATGACCTTGCCAAGCGTACCCTTACCCGCTTTAACATTCATAATCATCTCATCAATGGATTGAAGACTCGACTCAGCTTGTGCTAAGCGATCGTTAAAAGAGTTCAACCCTTTTTCAGATGCGTCTAAGGTCGAATTTATCTTCTGCATGGTAATATCCAGCTCTATTTCATCCATTTTCCCGGATAAGCTAGATAGGTTATTGAGAATGGTATTTATTTTCTCGTTATTATTATTAAGATTTCGAGTCAAAGATTCAACATTACTAAGTGTTTGCTGTAATGCTCCTCGGTCATTTAACATCTCATCCAGAGATGCACTGATATTCTCAAAGTGACTAATAGTGGATTGGAGGTCATTTCCGACCTGGCGCAACCCAGATTCATCACCGGGTCGCTTAAAGGTAGCATCGAGGGAGTCTAGTAGCATTTCAAAACTATTCGTCAACTCATTAATGGAGGATTTAATATCCTCTTCGCCCAAAAGAGAGGAGAATAAACTTCTGTTTCCGCCCTCAAGTTGTGCTCCACTACTTAGACATTCATCCGAAGGACAAGGACCGGGAATGGACAGAGTTATTGCCTTTCCTCCCAATACTCCTGTTGAAATAATATACGCCACGGTTTGAGGATGAACCTTGATGTCATTTCGAACTTCAAAATCTACTCGTATCGGTTTTTGACCCTCAGGCTCAAATTGTATCTTAGTGATTGTTCCAACTTCTAAGCCTTTAACAAAAACAGGGGCGCTAACATTGAGTTGGTCAGCGTAATCGTAGTAGGCATAAAACTGATTGTCGCTGGACAGAAAGTTTTGGCCTTTTAGAAATTTATATCCCCAAATTGCAGCAAAGATAGCGATCACTGCCATGAGACCTATTCTGACTTCGTAAGGTATTTTCATGTGATTAAATGTCTATTTCCAACTGTGAAAGTAAGAAAACTATTTAGTTCCTGGAGCTACATTGCGCCTAATTTGCTCATAAGGCCATGGAATAATAAAAGCGCCGCTTTGACCATCAGCTTCTATCTTACTTTTTAACTGCTTTGCCTGTGATTTATTTTCTCCGGCAGGTAAAATGTACTTGTATGTACTTGGACTGCAAGACCATTCCACTAAGCCCGAATGTCTCTTCCAAAGTGGGTGTTCTGGGTCAATGGGAGAAGAAGTCGCGGCTAATTGAATCCCAAACTGAACGGATTCCGAATCCATGTCACGATGGCTTGACTGCGAGGGTAATATCGCGTATCGTTCTATAGCCTGAATAATGGATTCAGCTACCTTATATTGTCCTTTTTCGTCTCTTAAAAAATCTTCCTCTTTAGCGTGAGTCAGAAATCCGGTTTCAACTAAGACAGCAGGCATGGTGGTTTCTCTCAATACAAGAAAACCCGCTTGTTTTACACCCCGACTATGACGTTTAGCATTATTTTCTAATCGATCTTCAACGAGATTAGCAAAGTGAATACTTTGTTCTAAATGCGCATTCTGGAACATGCTTAATAAAATATGGCCTTCCACTGAGGAGGGGTCAAACCCATCGTATTGAGCTTTGTAATCGTTTTCATACAAAATGGATGCGTTTTCTCGTTTAGCTACTCGTAGGTTGTCTTCAGCGCGGTGTAAACCTAAAACGTAGGTTTCTGATCCGTGCACGTGACTTCTTCCAGCTATGGAATTGCAATGAAGAGAAATAAATAAATCAGCATTATTGCGATTGGCAATTTTTGCGCGCTCATGCAAGGGGATAAATTCATCGCGGTCTCGCGTCATTATAATTTCTAACTCGGGGTATTTTTGTTTTGAGAGTGCCTTAATTTTTTGACCTATAGCTAAAACAATATCTTTTTCATGCGAATGTCGACCACTACAACCCCCATCTTTCCCCCCGTGCCCCGGGTCAATTATAATTTTATACACTTTCGATTTAGGTGGGTCCTCCATTTCTGTATTGGAAACGGACTCTTCAGCTATAATAAAGTCCGAATCCGCCAACCCCATTCCCGGCAGACTAAGTATATAAAAGAAAAAGCATGAAACCATTAAAAAGGTATACATTCGCATTATAAGGTGTATTTCATATTATGAAAAACTTTAATATAAAGGTACTGTTTATTTTTTGTTTTTGCCAAATATTTAGCGGAAACTTTGTAATACCTGTGCATGCAGGATCCGCCACATATCATTCTTTTAACGATTTGGACGGCCATCTGTTGTGCCCATCTATTTCTTGTGTACCTGTTTTTAAGGCAAACTCAACGGCCAGGCTCTCTGCTTCTCGGAAAGACTTTTACTCTTTTAGTGCCGATACCCTGGAAAAGCCTCCTCCATCTCTTGGAGATACAGTTGATTTAAATATCCCAGTATCTAAGGATGCAATTACTGTTAAAGCTCAATACTTTTCGCGTGACTCCGTAGTGTATTCTGCTGTCAAAGAAAAACTCTACATGTACAAACGAGATAGTGTAGTTACTGAAGACGCTACGCTCACTTCTGATTATATGGAGTTCGATATTAGATTGTCTGAGGTTAAGGCTGCAGGCTCTGAGGATAGTGTGGGCCAATTAAAAAACCCTCCTCATCTCAAGCAAGCCAATAATGAAGTCGATGCGACTACATTAAAGTATAATTTTAATACTGAAAAGGCGTATATACGAGGCGCTAGAACCAAAGAAAGCGATTTATATATTATTGGTAACGAAAGTAAGTATCTGACCGAAAAGCATGTTAGGGGAAACGATACCATAAAACAAGATGTGATTTATAATGCCCGATCAATTATAACTACCTGTGATCACCCCAATCCTCATTTTGGCCTTCGATCAGGAAAACAAAAAGTCATCGCTAACGAATGGGCCGTTATGGGCCCCTCATACATTGAAATCGGAGGTGTTCCCACTCCTTTAGTTCTACCTCTCGCAGCCGCTCCTCTAACACAAGGTAGAAAAACTGGGCTTTTATTTCCTCGTGACTATGATGTCTCACCGCAGTGGGGGTATGGGCTGCGCAATGTGGGTTACTATTTTCCGATTAATGAGTATTATGATTTATCCTTGACAACGGATATTTATTTGCGAGGCAGTTTTGGATTAGGTGCTAACTTTCGATACAAGAGAAACTATAAGTATTCGGGAAATGCAACACTGGCTTATTCAAGCTATAAAACTGAGTTTGTTGATAACCAGACACTAGTGCAAGGGAGAGATAATTCGTTTAACATCCGATGGTCGCATAATCAGGATCCTAAAGCGCATCCCCTGCGCACATTTAGTGCCAATGTGAATATTCAAACGAACGATTATGCCCGATTGAATCGCAATGATGCAGCTTCCGTTTTGCAAAACTCGTTTTCTTCCCGGATCAATTACAATCAACGTTTCAAAGGACGGAACTGGAATCTGACCGCATCATTCAATCACTCGCAAAATAACCAAACCGGGGAGGTTCAACTGGAACTGCCCCGAGTTTCTTTTTCCACAAATGCTTTCAAACCATTTGAGCGGAAGGAGCGCATTGGGAATGAAAAATGGTACGAAAAAATTACGCTAAACTATTCGGGTGATTTTAGAAATAGTATTCGAACGAGTGATAGTCTGCTTTTTACAAAGCAGGTCTTTCAGGATATGAAGTATGGCCTGGATCATAACTTGAGAGCTGATGCCAATTTTCGCTTGTTCAAGTATTTTACGGTTACACCAAATGTGAATTACAACGAGACCTGGGTTTTTGAAACTCTTAGAAGAAGTCTAGTCGATACCCCGACCATCACAAATATTGACACAATTCCAAATCCGGCCAACGAGGATGATAAAATTATTACGGCTGATACCCTTTTTAACCAAATTCAAGATGACCTGGTTAGTGAGTTTCGTGCCTTGAGAACTTTTAATTCAGGTGTCAGTATGAATACTCAAATTTTCGGGACTCTTCGTTTTAAGAAAGGGTGGCTTCGTGGGGTTCGTCATGTTATTAAACCTACATTCAGTCTTTCCTATAGTCCGGACTTTAGCGATCCTTTTTGGAACTATTACGACACCTATGAATCCGATTTGAGGGAAGATGTTAAGGAGGCTATTGAATATTCTATTTTTGAAGGAAATGTATTTGGCGCTAGCCCAAACGCCAGGCCGAGCATGATCCTAAATTACAGCCTTAACAATATTTTTGAAGCAAAATACTACTCTAAGAAAAAGGATGAAGAAAAAAACTTCAAACTTTTTCAGAATTTTGTAATCAATGGAAGCTATGATTTCTTGCGAGACTCCCTGAACTTTTCTGATGTTTCAATGAGAGGGTTCTTTTCCATGATAAATGGAATTGTCAATTTTCGGTTTAATGGCTCCTTCAGTCCTTATGCTCTGAATCGCGATGGAGAGCTTGTAAATAAGTTTCAGTGGAATGAAGAACGCCAGCTACTCCGGTTCCAAAATTTAAATATGGATGTGGCAACTCGGTTTTCCGTCAAACAAATTAGAACGCTTTTGAAAGAGTCTTTTACCAAAAAGGATGAATCCTCGAAATCTTCTCGAGACGGGGGATCAAGGCGTGAGATTTGGTCGCTGGTCGACGATATTCGGGTCACTCATAATTTATCCTTACAGTGGCGTGCTAGAGTTCAATCCGATACTTTTTTTGTGAGGTCTCATCAGATTAGTTTTCAAGGCCAGATTCCAATTTCTGAAAAATGGAATATTCAGGTTGGCCGAATTGGATACGATTTTAAAGATAATCGGATGACTTATCCGGATTTGGGGTTCACCCGAGATTTACATTGTTGGGAGCTCAGTCTGCGGTGGCAGCCCGAAATCAATACCTACATGTTTTCCATTGGTACCAAGCCAGGCTCTCTTGATTTCCTCAGTTTACCTTATCGAAGGAATCGGGCAGATGGAGCTGTCTTTTGAGGTGTAGACCGATGTCAGGGGCGCATTACGGCTACCTTTTTTGTGGTTAAACCATTAGGGCCTTCCACCACCACCACATAAATCCCGCTAGCAAATAAACGGGTGTTAATCTCTGCTGTATATCTGTTCCGGGCTTCAAAATGTCGAGCCAGCCTACCGGTTAAATCATAAGCGCGTAAGCTATAAACCTCATCTCTCTGGAGGCCACTAATGATAATGCGTTCGTTGTTTTCATTATAAAATATCTGAATATCTCCCTGATTTGTGCTTGACAACTCACCGCATTGCCGTTGCCCATTTTCGATAAGTCCTCTTCTGACACTATTTACAATGCTTCGCATCATTTGGACCTGTTCAGCGGTGAAATAGAATAAACAGGGATCATCCCCAAATTGCATAAAATTTTGCGTCATATCAAGGGTCCCACATGACCGCGAGTTAAATGGTGAAGCGCAACCAAAATAAGGTCCATCTTGAATAGGTGTGTCTTCCAAGCCATCATCCAAATCACAACCGGAATTGACCCAGGGATGCTGTAAATTCAAATAATGGCCCACCTCATGAACCAGGGTGCGCCCCTCTGAAAATCGAGCATTTGATACGCCTACTTTCCCAATGAAATCGGGATCTATTACAATACCATCCTCATCCGGACGGCCACTTTCTGGAAAGTTTGCCCTTGCTGCAAATGATTCGAGTTCAGCGATCCAAATATTCAAAAACCTCTTCGGATCCCAGGCATCTCTACCACCTAAAATCGTATGGTGCACACTTTGTCGCCCATCACTAAAAAAGTGTTGGCCTATATTAGGGATTGAGGTGGTTGTTCGTGTAATCCCTTCGTGGGCGATCCCATCCTCGTCTTCAGAGGCAAGACAAAATTCAATTCGGGGCAGCCTCACATCTGATCGAAACATGGAAGGAACCAAATGAATGGATTGATAGTTGTTAAAATTGTCATTGAGTGCATCGAGCTGGGATTGCAGTCGCAATGTGCTTGGCCCTTCTGCTTCCGGGGGTAAAACAATATGAAATACGATGGGGATATATAAAACTTCTGATCTGAGATAGCTATGGTGTGAAATGCGCTCCAGCGGCAAAGGAGACCCATTTACCTTACATCTTTCCCACCTTTGACTTATACCTAGATTCAGACAGAAAATAAAGAAGGTTCCACACAATAGCCAACGGCATTTCATTTTTTAGCTTATTCCGTTTCCGACACCTCCGGACTCTTCAAGAGTTCGAAAATCTGTTCCAAATTCGGATTAATGATAATCTCCGTTCTTCGATTCAATCGCTTATTATCTTCATCCGTATTGGGAGCGACAGGCTGATACAGCGCTCTTCCTGAGGCGATCATATCATTGGGATTGACTCCCTTTTTCTGGAGAAAAAGAACGACTTCAGTGGCTCGTTCTGTACTGAGCTCCCAATTGCGTTCCACACTTCCATCACTATCGGTATGACCTTCCACCGTAAAACTTAGATCATTCATTTCCTTCATTGACTTGGCCAATTGCTCTAAAGCAGACTGACCTCTTGGGTTGATTTTACTGCTTCCTTTCTCAAAAAGTAATTGCTGGGAAAGCGATATATATACACGCCCGTTTTCCTGCCTTACACTAAATTCATCCTTCCCAAAATTGGTGAGTGCCTTCTCAATACTACCTAGGGTTTTCTCCATAGTCGAATTCATCTCGTCGAGGCGCTCATTTAGTTTTTCGATTCGAGCTTCTTTTTCACGCAGCCGAGCCATCATTTCGCCCATTTTATTCTCTTGTTCGAGAATCTCTCTCCTTGTTTTGTTTAGCTCGCTTTCCCGTTGATCCAGCATCGTGCGCTTATCGTTGAGCTCTTCTAATAGATCTCTTTTTTCAGATGAACTCGTTTCCAAAAGTTGTTTGTTTTGAGCTACAATTTTGTCATAGACCTCCTGCAGGTCCTTACGAGCCTGATTCATATTCTTGTACTTGGTTTGACAACTCTCTAGCTCATCCTTTAGATTACTGTTTTGTTCGTTCAAAGACATGTAATCAGACTTGAGTCGTTCAAACTCTTTTTGCGTTTTTTCGAGTTGTGAAACGCGCTCCTCCAATCCTCGTTTTTCAGCTAATGCCTCTTCATAACGGTTGCTACTTACGCAAGAGACAAGTGATAAAATCACCAATAAAAAAAATAGTTTATAGACCTGCATATCGTTTTATTTTCCTCAAAGATAAGCTATTATCAAGCGATCTGCTATTCTATGATGTTATTCTTAGGAATGTAAATCTGATGGAGCTCTTTAGCTGAGAAAAAACTCGACTCGCTATTTTCAAGACTGTGCACCGAGGCTACCGAGGAATACTCCCATGAAGGTCCTGAATACCAATCCAAAAGAGAGTATGAAGCCACAGCAGCCAATATAATGGCAGCAACTTTTAATATCCAGCCTATTTTTCTAATCCTCGCCTCCCTGACAGGCAGGCGCTCTTCGACCTGTGTCCACTCCAATTGGGTAGGGTGGGAGGCCGCTCCCATTTTTCTTCTTAAGGTCTGATCCCATTCGTCATGCTTCCTTTCCATCGTTATATTGTTTGTCTAAAATTTCCTGAAATCGCTTTCGAGCCATTCGCAATTGTGACTTTGAAGTGTGAATACTAATATTGAGTAATTCTGCAATCTCACGGTGCTTATAGCCATCTATCGCATACAAATTAAGTACTTGACGATACCCTTCAGGCAAGGCTCCTAAACAGGCGTATATCTCATCTCGCTCCATTTTTTCCAGTATGTCCGGTTTGGATTGAGATTCAGGTATTTCCACTGGATCCACATATTGCATTCGCTTTTCTTTTCGGTACAGCATTAATGCTTCACGTATAGCAATCCGCCTCATCCAAGCTACAAAACCACCCTTTTTTGAGAACGTTTCGATTTTAGTAAAAACCTTCACGAAGGTGTTAATGAGCACATCCTCAGCTGTCGGAACATCGTAAACATATCGACGTATCACACCCATGAGATGCTCTTTGTAGTTTTCGAAAACATACTGCTGAACCTTCCGATCCCCGCGTTTACACCCCCGTATAATATCATCCTCAGTCACTGTTAATTTGTCTTTCATAGATAAGATGCTATCAAAGCCTGGTTTGGTGTATGTATCCATTGATAAAACTAACTATTTTCTATAATCGCCGAATTCAATGAACTTAAATTATACTAGGCTTTTTTTATGGCCGTGCCCCCGCGGCCAGTTCTCGGTGGACTATTCAGCTCCTGTGAGCTGGAAGGCCGCAGGGTCGGGTCATTCGCGGCTGTCGGTCTGCATGGTGTTCGGGCCAGCTTAAAAGCCTGCCCTACACCATGCAGACGCCCTCGCATGCTCGGCCCCGCTACTACCCCTCACGGAATAACAGGGGACAACTCCCCATTCGGGACCGGGATGAAAAGGAGGAGACACCTGATAACCAGGGATAATGTTTGGCGTCCCTATCCAACATATTTATCCGAACAGACCCCAAAGTATCCTTTTCAGATGCTGTTGCAATGAAATAAGATTCAGTCCGATAATTTTATTCGTTTACCATTTTCAATGAATCCGCAGGGGTAGAAGAAGGGGTGAATACGCTTTCGATTTGTTGTTGCAATTTTCGCGTGAGAGTCTTTCGATCTCCTTCTATAATCGTTTCGTCTGCAAATCTTAACTCACAATAAATGGAATCATTTTTAGCCATCCGAAAAAAGTGCTCCATAAAAGAATGACGTCCGCCAAAAAAACATACAGAATCGATGGCCGGAATATCCTTTGGTCCCGTTCGATAATACAATGAGGCAGCATGAACTGCTATTAGTTTGCTCGATGGATATTGAAGAAGGGAACTGCGCAAAGCAAGCACCTCTGCACCGGAAGAAGAAGTACCTTCCGGAAATACAACTACTCCCTGATGTTTATTCATGGCCTGAGTAATTAGTTGATTTACCCGAACTACATCTGAGCGTCTTTTTCGGTTGACAAAAACAACTCCCATATGCTTAACCATAAAACCTAAAATAGGCCAGGATCGTATTTCTTTTTTAGCTACAAAAGTGCAGTCCAGGGCCATGAAAAGTGGAAGTATATCGAGATAGCTCAAGTGGTTGCAAACCAAAAAAAAAGGCGCAGATGGCGGCGTACCTTTTACTTCTACCTGAATATTGAAAATGGAGCAAGTGACACCTGACAAATGCCGCATATATATATTTCGCCAGGAACTGTAATCTTTCCCTACAATATAAATCAACCCCTTAATCATCAAATAAAAGGAAAATGAAAGAATTACATAAAGCGCAAAGCTGAAAACCCTAAGATTTGCTCTGAATTTTTTCCACATCACACACCAAACATTTCTTTGTACCTCTGAGGCACTAATTCAACGTCTAATAATATAAAAAAATGAATCAGCTTGGTTCTGCGACAACAAGAAGGGAGACTGCAGATTTTGCAACCAATATTGAGGTAGTTCTTGAATAAAGGAGGAAAATCTACTTCAGTCTTTTCCTCGTTGAATTTGGGATGAGTTGAACATTCAAATCCGGCTTGAACATCTATGGATATTTCTTCATGAATATATCCATTCTGCTTAAAGAACTGAAGTGAATTCATAGCTATATTCGGGTGTTGGGTATGCAGTGCCAGATAGCCAAAAAGATATCTACACTGAAAATGCTTCAAATATCCTGCAAGGCCTTTCCAAAGCAGATATAATACGCGCCCATTTCTGTGATCAGATAATACACAAACGCGCCCTACCTCAAAAGCATTCTCAATTATTTCCTGAGGCAATTGATCTAGTTGAAACCGCTCATTGGTTTTGAATCCGTGCCCGTTAATGGCCTGGGAGTAGGTTTGAAGTCTATAGGTTCCTATAGCGTCGCCCGTTGCCTTATCGATCACAATCAAATGATGATATTGAGCATCGTATTCATCCTGATCAATTTTACCGTGAAATTCAAAATTCCGCTTAAGTTCGTCACCAAACACCCGATAACGAAGCTCCTGAGCCTTTCTGACTTCCGCTTTGTTTTGGGCTATTTTCACATCGTATCGATGGTCACCAATTCCGCGTAATATATCCTCTTTGAGTATCACCTAATAATTAGATCTTCTTTGTGATTGATGTGTTAAGCTGATATGCATTGATTATATAACGGATTTTTACGTATACGGTTATCAAGTTAAGCCCGTTCCAGAGACAAAGGTAAATTAAACCTAAAGGATAGACGCAATCCGAGCATAGGATTTTTTTATACTTTAGTTTTTCAAGTAAATAAACATAGCTTAAAACTACTTTCCTTTTATTTGTTTACAATATAACATTAAACAACTATTATCTTGGAAATAACTTTAGACAGAAAAAACCAGGCGGTTCACTTTGAAATAAAAAATGCGACTCAAGCTAAAATAAATGTCGATGGTTCTCCAGACATTGGGGGAGAGAATTTGGGGCTTAGGCCCATGGAGCTCGTTTTAGCTTCACTTGCGACCTGCGGAGCATTCGAATTGGTAGAAATTTTGAAAAAGCAAAGACAAGACCTACAAGATCTCCAAATAAAAGTGAAAGGGGAGAGGGGAGAGGGTAAAGCGGCCAGACCTTTTACAAGTATTGCTATGACTTTCATTCTATGGGGTCAAGTGAAAAAACATAAAGCTCAGCGGGCGTTGGACCTGGCTTTTGATAAGTACTGCAGTGTAAAGGCATCCCTGGACCCCAATATTGAAGTGAGTTTCCAGGTGATTTTGAACCCTGAAAAATCCATATGAAAAACGAATACGTCAAACCTTTATATCAAAGTTATTTAAGCTCCTCGAAGTGTGTTCCCTTATCGACAGTTAGTCAATGGATGGGTAATCTAATGAATGTGGTTTTTCCTATTTCTATTGAACTCGTTTTTGCAGATGAAAATGACTTTGGATTTTATATGGAAGATCTAAAACTCGATTTGGATAAGATCCTGGAATGCAGTTTAAGAGGAACCGATTTAAATTCAAATGAGATTTCTGATCAATTTTTTAGTCATTTACCTGCCATACAATCTACATTAGATTCTGATATCGATGCCATTTACTCAGGTGATCCGGCGGCTCAAAGTAGAGAAGAGGTGATTAGATGCTATCCCGGCATTCGAGCTATTGCAGCATACCGAATAGGGCACTTTTTCTATAAACTTAAAGTGCCTATCCTCCCTCGTATGATTACGGAATGTGCGCATAGCCAAACAGGTGTGGATATTCATCCCGCAGCCGAAATCGATGCTCCTTTTTTTATTGATCATGGTACCGGTATCGTCATAGGAGCCACGGCTAAAATAGGCCCTAATGTGAAGATGTATCAAGGGGTGACTTTAGGCGGACTCAGCGTAAAAAAAGAGGAAGCTAATATTAAGCGACATCCCACCATAGAGGAAGGGGTTGTTATTTATGCCGGAGCTACCATTTTAGGCGGAAATACGGTAATTGGATCTAATAGTACGATCGGTGGAAATACATTCATTACAAAGAGTGTAGCACCAGATACCATTGTGTACCATACTTCGAAAAACAGAGAGAAATCAGAATAATGGAGCTAAAACATCTTATAGGAAATACCCCTTTAGTTAAACTTAGGCACGCGTCTCCCAATCCCTCCGTCTCCATCTATGGGAAAATGGAGGGAAATAACCCAGCAGGGAGTGTAAAAGACCGCCCTGCTCTGAATATGATACAAGGCGCACTGAAATCGGGTCAGATCAAGCCCGGAGACACCTTAATTGAGGCTACCAGTGGAAATACAGGCATAGCTTTAGCTATGTGTGCAAGTATATTCAATATGCGAATGATCCTTGTTATGCCGGAAAGCGCCACGGAGGAGCGTAAAAAAAGTATGCGGGCATATGGCGCAGAGCTGATTTTGACCCCTTCTGAGAAAACGATTGAGTATGCTCGAATACATGCAGCGGAATTAGCTGCAGAAAATGGATACTTCCAACTGAACCAATTTGATAATGACAATAATTGGAAGGCACACTACAAATCAACCGGCCCGGAAATTTGGAAAGATACAAAGGGTGAAATCACTCATTTCGTCTCAGCCATGGGAACCACTGGAACTATAATGGGGGTTTCTAAATATCTCAAAGAACAAAACTCCAATATTCAGATCATTGGAGCTCAGCCTGCAGAAGGTAGTCGGATTCCTGGCATTCGAAGGTGGAGCCCTGAACTCACACCAGGTATATTCGATGCCAGCAGAGTCGATGAGGAACGATCGGTGTCGGAATCTGACGCTCGTCAAGCCGCCCGTGAAATGGCCATAAAAGAAGGTATTATGAGTGGAATGAGTGCAGGAGGAGCTTACCACATTGCTAAGCAATTAGCCTCTGAAATCGAAAGTGGGCTTATTGTATACATTGTTTGTGATCGCGGAGATCGCTACCTGTCCACAGACTTATTCTGATTTACCCTCTCATTATGTGAGGTGGATTTTTTTTAGTCTGCTGTTTATCGTAAAAAGCAATCTTTGTAGTTCAGTCAGTGTTCAGAATGGCAATGTCCTTGTGCCAGTTTTCATTATATCGATTTCTGATTATACCCTGTAACTTTATTATATTTGAATAAAATTAAATTATGGGCAGTAGTTGGACAATTCAAATTGTGGTTCTAGCCGGTGTGGCGCTCATCATTATGTTTATTTATAATCGCCTCATTTCCTTAAAAAATATGGCTCACAATGCTTTGAGCAATATCGATGTCCAATTGAAGAAGCGGTATGATCTTATCCCGGCTTTAGTAGATGCAGTAAAAGGCTACATGGATCATGAGCAAGAACTATTAGAAAAGATTACTCACTTGAGATCCCGTGCCCAAAACGGAAATTTGTCGGACGAGCAAAGTGTAGACATTAACAACCAACTATCCCGGGCCCTGGGCAATCTTTTAGTGAATGTGGAGGCTTATCCTGAATTAAAAGCCAGTGATAACTTCATGCACCTCCAAAGATCTCTGGCAGAGGTAGAAGAACAACTCTCTGCATCGAGAAGGTCCTTTAATATGTCCGTAACTAAACTCAACACGGCCATCGAAACCTTCCCGTCCAATATGGTCGCCAAACTGTTCAGCTTTAAAAAACAATCCCTCTTTGAAGCTACCGCGAATGAACGCCAAACCGTAGATGTCGAACTATAATTATTATTTAAAGAATGCGAAGTACTGACGAGTTCCTCCTTTTTTACGAACAAACTCTAAAGCCTCAATTGGAGGAATTGGATAGTATGCGTAAGAAGTACATCTACTCGTCACTGCGTTTTATACTATCTACTTTCGGCCTAATTGTGTTGTTTATAGTCTTATTGAGCAGGCCCTGGATACCCTCCTTTGTGAAATGGGGGGGCGGTATTTGCTCCCTGGCTTTGCTGATCTACCTGCTGTACAAGTATTATAAAACGAATAAAAACAATAACTTCTTAGCGCTTTTTAAAGGCCAGGTTATAAAACCTATTGTAAAATTTATCTCTTCCGATCTGGATTACTATCCCAAAAGAAAAATATCAGAGTCTTTGTATCATAAAAGTAGGTTGTTCCTCAAGGATACCGACCGATTCGGTGGGGATGATCTTATCGAAGGTAAAATTGATAAAACGTATTTTCACTTTTCTGAACTTCATACTCAATACAAAACCACCGGAAGCAAGGGCGAGACTCATTGGCACGATATTTTTAAAGGCATTTTCTTTATAGCCGACTTCAATAAAGATTTCGAGGGTAGCACTGTCCTCTTGCCCAATCAAATCGGAGGTGGATTCTCTTTTTTTAAGAAAATTTTTGGTTTAAATCGCAAAGAGAAACTGGTTGAGCTCGCAGACCCGGAGTTTACAGATAACTTTACTTGTTATTCAACAGATGACATAAAAGCCAGGTATATTCTTACACCGGCCCTTATGCAACGCCTAAACCATTTTCAGAGAAAATACCCAAATAACAGAGTGTCGCTGTCATTTGTAGATGGTCAGATCTTTGTTGCTATTTCCTATAAACATGATCTTTTTGAAGCATCTTATTTTAAATCCGTAATCGATTACGATAGAATTCAGTCCTATTTTGACGATATTCGGCTCGTTGTTGAAGTTGTGGATGACTTGAACCTCAATAATCGAATTTGGACCAAGGAATAGTCCAAAACTTAGAAAATTGTACATATGAATACCCGAATCCTCTTTTGCTTTTTTTTCATCTCTCTTTGTTTTGGGATTTCTGCCCAAAGTCATTGGTCATTTGACGTATACCCTAAAGTCAAAGATCCCAATATCACAGACCGGTTCACGAAGCACGAATATGTTAAGGAAGTGGTTCAATCTATGTCGTCTGTCAAAGGTGTTGAAACGGCAAAGGTCGGTCAATCACTGGAAGGGCGTTCCATTCACTGCGTAAAATGGGGGAATGGCCCGGTAAAGATCCTTATGTGGTCCCAAATGCATGGAGATGAGCCTACAGCAACTATGGCCTTGTTGGACCTGTTTCGGTTTCTGAAGGATGAGACGCTTTCCAGGGAGTATAAAGACAGAATGAGTAGCGAACTCAGTATTTATATGGTTCCCATGTTAAACCCCGATGGAGCAGAACAATATACTCGTCGAACTGCCGCCGGAGTAGATCTCAATAGAGACGCACTCCGATTGCAACATCCCGAAGCCCAAATACTTAAGCATCTAGTGGACTCTCTGGAGCCGACATTTGGTTTCAATCTGCACGACCAATCGACCTATTATTCCGCAGGTGACAGCCCTCTTCCTGCGACTTTTTCGTTTCTCGCTCCGGCTTTTAATTATGAAAAGCATGTCAATGATGATCGCACGCGAGCTATGCAAATGATCGGTAGCCTAAATTCTTTTATTCAGAAATTAATTCCGGGGCAGGTGGGACGATATAGCGACGCCTTTGAGCCGAGAGCCTTTGGTGATAATATTACCAAGTGGGGCGCAGCAACCATTCTCATTGAATGTGGTGGCCTTTTGAATGATCGGGAGAAACAAGAAATCCGGAGAATGCACTTTGGTTTATTTCTTCATGCCTTTGAGTGCATAGCAGCCCAGTGTTATCAGAATTTTGGAGTTTTTGACTACGAATCGATACCTGAGAATAACAGAGGACTTCATGACCTCCTCCTAAAAAATTTGACATGGCCGGCATTCGATCGTGATCTTACAGTAGATATAGCCTTTCGGCGCAATGAATATATCTACGCTAATAAAAATGGAGCCGGATTCAATGGTCAAATCTCCGATATGGGAGACCTATCTACCTCACTCGCTTATGAAACATTCGATATGAGTAATATGATGGTTGTTCCGGCGAAAACCTATCCCGAAAGAATATCTGCCGAACCGATGTCGTGGAAAGAGGCTTCCATCAAACAAGCTTTAAAGGACGGATATGCACTTTTTCCTACAAAAGATAGAATAGATGAAAATGTTAAATACGGACCTGTTCGATGGCATTCACCAGATACTGAGCCTGAGACCCGCCCCATCTTCGGTAGTAACCCTACCTTTTATTTGGCAGATAAAAAGTCAGGAGAACTCAGATACCTGATTAATAATGGCCAGCTATTTGATTTAAGTGAACTGTGAGTTTATACCAATAGACTGGCAACCTAAAGCAATCAATTCTTATAAAATAGACCTATTCTGTTGAATGTAAGGCAGGATCCGGTTTGATTATACGGCTTGGAATGCGCTGAAACCATATGCCTTTCGTACGGCCATTCGATGCATGTAGACCATCAATTTCTTCCTTTTCATTCCTGTGAAACGCCACTTCCCCGAAAGCGCCAAAGTGAGTTGTAGATCCAAATCGATCCTTTTGGCCGGCCTCTAAATAAAAGGGGCTGGGAAACCGATAATGGTGCAACTCTAATGTATCTCCATCATGCCGCAGTTGTATCGTGGTTTCAAGTTCAGGGCTGTAGTAGGTACCTTCGTACTCAGCCAGAGTGTTTGCATCGGGTGTCCATTGAATACGTATTGCTTTTAAGTGGCCCCCTTGATGCAATGTGAGTGAATCGGAGCTTCCATCTTCTTCTATATGAAAGGTCAGGCTTGCATTTGGCACGGGGACAATATTAAAAGTAGAATCTGATAGGGCTTCTAATTCTAAAGCGGGCTGTCCTGTGGCCTGAGCCATCATTTTATCATCTTCTATAAAAAAGCGGAGTATAAAACCGGGAGATATCCGAAGTTCATACCGACCGCACAAGCGTTCAAATTCTTCGAGCTCATATTCAAAATTCGAAATTGAGTCTTTAGGCTCCGCTTCTGTAGAGTCTCTTTCTTCAGCCTCTTCTGTAAAGTGATCATCGAAATATAAATCGGCGATCCGAAGGGGTAGGTCTGCCGGGAAGTTTGCTGCATTACTTTGAACTACTACAGCCCCGTTTATCTCGGGAAAATACATCATGTGAGATCGGTGGGCTAAATCTGCTCCGCCATGATGGATATATCGTTGTCCTTTATACTCTTGAATAAATAATCCATAGCCATAAGTTGTCGGCTTACCGGAAGGTAGGGTATCTGATGTCATCATTTTTTTGAGGGTCTCTGGACGGCATAGGGTAGGATCATGGAAATGATTCATCCACTTCTTGAAATCAGAAAGCGTGGTATAAAGTCCTCCGGGTCCCATACCGCCTCCTAAATCAGTCACTTCCTGATAAGCATTATCCTCCGCCGGCGCATAGCCCACCGATCGGTTTGGAATTATTTGCTGGTTATTCGATCGATACTGGGTATGTTCCATTTCAAGGGGAAGGAAAACAGCTCTTTCCATATACCGTTCAAAAGGCTCTTCACTCACTCGCTCTATAATCTCAGCAACCAGAGAAAATGCCGTATTGTTGTAATTGAATTCAGATCCCGGAACATTCTGAAGGGCAGGTTGATGCTGGATCATTTCTATGATTTTTTTTCGATCCAGTGGGGTAGAGGGGTGTTGCCCCATCATCAAAACGGTATTGATAAACTCCCGGTATCCCGAGGTATGATTGAGCAGGTTGTGGACTTGGACCGTATCCGAAAACTCGGGTAACTCAGGAATGTATTTACGAACATCATCAGTTAAAGAAATGACTCCTTTTTCAACTAAAAGCATCAAACCAAAAGCAGTAAAGTGCTTGGAGGTTGAGCCTATATTATGTCTGGTATTCGACCCCATTGGAATTTGGTAGCTTAGATTGGCCATACCAGCATAAGTCTCGATTTGGGTCTTGGAATCCTTGAATACAGCCACACCCACACCGGGACTTCCTTCATGGTTAAAAGGCTGCAACCATTGCCGTACTCGTTTTTGAGGGTCACTTGCGATGGGCTCGTTGAATTGAATTTGGAGCTGAAAGGAGCCGTCATCACCCAGAATCTTTACCGAATATATTCCTGACGAATGTGTGTCAAAATAAAACGACTCGCGACCGCGGTTCAGCGCATCAAAGGAATGTAAAGTTTCTCCTTTCGGGTCAATGATATCTATTCGGACATCCACAGCTTCCTGCTCTACAAATCCTGCAATGTATCGACCGGAATCCAAGGCGATTTCATACGCGATCTCCCCATCAACCAGTCGATCCGTTATCGAATCTCCCTTTTTTCCTTCGATCTGAGAAAACCCGATTAAGGGCAGACACAAAATAGGGAGGAACAGCAGTAAATTTGAAATTTTTGCAAATATTCTCATGATAATATCATTTATACCGATAAAGTTAGGTAAATCATGGGATAACCATAAGAGTTTAGGATAAATGGCCTAAAATTATCGATAGATTCTTTGCAATATAAGAGAAAGGCGTGGTTTTGGGCGCCGCCCGAGCTGTCTGGCAGCTCGGGCCGCTATGGTTCGCAGCTCGTTCATTCGGCCGCTTCAGCCCGCTGTTCAGCGGTCTTACGCGGATTCACTCGGCCCTCCCTACAGTCGGTCTCTCTGCCTTTCCATTTCCAAGTATGGAGAATGGGAAGGCAGAGCCTGCTGCCCAGCGCTGGCGCAAATCAAACCTACTATCTAAGTTGGTAAACTCGACTTTAAGTAAGCTCGTATCCTATTATAAAGTAGTTCTGGTCAAGATTGAGAATTACGGTTTCTGTGTACAATCCGTCAACCCAACTTAAATTTTGCGCAAGGGATGGTAAGGGTCGCGAGCGTAAGTGAGCGAGTCCGAGGCCAGAACTGGGCGAGGACGGAACCCCTGCACAGCCCGACCCGAGAAGGGCGAAGCCCTTTGGAGGGATGCGCCCAAAAAATAATAAAAAGAGGGACTCCAGTTTTATTAGCCTAAGGTCATGGGAACATCCAAAACTAATATCTGAGTAGAGGGATTTTCACTCTTTACTGCAATCGAATTGACATCCCAAATGCCCATCGCATCTCTCTTATTCAGGGTATGTCCGAGGATGGAAGCCGAACCGTCTACTACCATGATATACATGCCGTTGCCGTTTCGCTTGCATTTATATTCCAGGGTTTTTCCTTGATCTATATCCGCCATGTGAAACCATGCGTCTTGATGGATCCAGACTCCTTCGTCATTCTGATTGGGAGATAGGATTTGCTGGAATGCGTTTTTGCGCTTGACCGGATCTAGCCGTAATTGGTCATATCTCGGAGTTACATCCTTATACTTTGGGAAAAGCCATATTTGGAAAGATTGAACATCCTCTGTGGTTGTAGCGAATTCACTATGTCGGATTCCCGTGCCTGCGCTCATAACCTGGATTTCGCCGGCTTTGATTTGCGAGGTGTTGCCCATGCTGTCTTTGTGCTCGAGGGTACCTTTCAGGGGAATCGTAATAATCTCCATATTATCATGAGGGTGAGTACGGAATCCTCTACCCGCACCAATGGTATCATCATTTAAGACCCGAAGTACCCCAAAGTGCATTCGTTCGGGATTGTGGTAGTTGGCAAAAGAAAAACTAAAATTGGCTTTTAGCCAGCCATGATCGGCTGTTCCCCGACTATGGGCTCGGTGTATAATGATATTGTCGCTCACGGTTTCATTGCTATTTGGTAAATGATTGTATCCCACTACTTTGAGCGGATTAAGCTCATCCACTTTGTTTTCTACTAATCGACTTAAATGAGGAGCAGACCCGAAGACTGTCGCCCCTAATAATCCCTTTTTGAGGAAATCTTTTCTATTCATCTTTCCTTATTTAGTTGTATATACAATTAAAAGGGAGCTTAGGTTCCCCATTTTCTAAAATTTTTTTCACATTATTATATATTTTCTGATGAGTATTGAAAATCTGAATGAAATGACATTTTTAAGCACTTGACATAGACAAGTTTGATCTCCAAAGTCATTCAAATGTAGACTCCTAAATAATATGTTGGATACGGAATGCTCTTGAATTCAACCCAGGAAAAGAAATACCTTATGAGATATCGCAGGTATTTATGGGTTTAATAGGTTGAGATTTCTAATTGGGGGCTACTATGTGCATTACGCAGAATGAATAGTTTGTTATATTCATTTTTCTCTAATTGATTTCGATCCGTTGGGACACCCAGGTATTGAATCATTTCAAAAATTTGGTCTCTATGACCACAAATCAACAGGGACTGTCCTTGAAAGGAAGAGGGTAGGGTATCCAGCAATGACGACCAGGAGTCTCGCTCATATATTTGAATATCAATTCCTTTATCTGCAGCCAAGGGCATTACCGTTTGAAGATTTCTTTTGTAGGGTGTCGAAAAAATCGTAGATATGGGTATCGAATCCAGAACAGAAGCTAACTTCCTCGCTCTGTTTCTACCCTCCGGTGTCAGCTTGGGATCGGAACTATTTTCAATAGTATCTTTTTCAGCATGTCTAAGCCAGATTATGGTAGTCAGATCTTTTTGGTCAGAACAACCGAATACGAAAAGGACGGAAATAAAGAAAAAGAATCTGGCTATCATTTTTCTCCTTAAACGACGCCCTGATCTATCATAGCATCTGCCACCTTAAAAAAAGCAGCAATATTTGCGCCAGCCAGATAGTTATTGGGCTTATTATACTTTTCAGCATAGCTTAAGCACTGACCGTGAATGTGTTTCATGATATTTTGTAACTCACTATCTACCTTTTCTCTGGACCAACCCACTCGCTGAGAATTCTGCGACATTTCAAGGCCTGAAACAGCTACGCCGCCTGCATTGGCAGCCTTACCGGGTGCATATAAAACCCCGCTTTCTTGTAAGATGCGAATGGCTTCGTTTGTGCAGGACATATTTGAACCTTCTGCAACGAGTCGTATTCCATTTTCAATTAAGCCTTTCGCATCTTCTTCTCCGATTTCATTTTGCGTGGCACATGGAAAAGCACAATCCGCTTTTGTTTTCCAAAGTGAAGCGTCCGGGTCATAATCATGCGCTTGAAAATGGATGTCATCAAATTCAGCAGCATAGGATTCGAGACCTTCTCTGCGTTCATTTTTCACATCCATCAACAAATCCAGTTTTTCACGAGTGATCCCGTCTTCATCGATAATAAAGCCGGTAGAGTCTGAAACAGAGATAACTTTAGCTTCCAGATCAATCAATTTTTCAATGGCATACTGAGCGACGTTGCCGGCACCTGATACCAGACAACGTTTGCCTTTCAATTGATCTCCTTGATTTTCTAGCATGTGTTTAGCAAAATAAATGAGACCGTATCCCGTGGCTTCAGGGCGTATCAAACTTCCTCCCCAGTTGATTCCCTTTCCCGTCAAAACGCCGGAGAACTGGTTCTTAATGCGTTTATATTTGCCAAATAAATACCCGATTTCACGGCCTCCAACGCCTATATCTCCAGCGGGAATATCGGTGTAGTTTCCAATGTGTCGAAATAGCTCATTCATAAATGATTGGCAAAATCTCATTACTTCCAAATCACTTTTTCCTTTGGGATTGAAATCGGCGCCCCCTTTACCTCCGCCTAAGGGCAGTGAAGTGAGTGCATTTTTAGAAATTTGCTCAAATGCGAGAAATTTAAGGATACTCAAGTTAACTGAAGGATGAAATCGCAGTCCACCTTTATAGGGGCCCAAGGCGGAATTCATCTGTACTCTATATCCCCGATTTACATGAATCTCACCCTTATCGTCAATCCAGGGCACACTGAAAATAATAACCCGTTCGGGTTCCGTCATCCGCTCCAGGATTTTATTCTTTTGATAGCGAGGCGTATCCTCAATAATGGGATACACACTTTCATAATACTCTTCAACTGCCTGAATAAATTCATCCTGATTAGGATTTTTTTCTTTCAGAGTCTCTATGAATTTTGGCATGAACTCTTTTTCTGCTAATATAAATTAAATTTCAAACTTCCTTTCGTACATTGAAGCTCGAATAATCGTGAATGAATATGGATGAACCAAAGGTAATATTTGAAGACAATCACCTATTAGGCGTAAATAAAGGACCAGGTTGGCTGGTTCAATCTGATCGAACTGGAGATTTTACTCTATTAGAATGGGCTAAACGTTACATTAAAGATCGATACAATAAACCGGGAAAGGTTTTCCTCAATCCTGTGCATCGAATTGACCGTCCGGCTTCCGGTGCTGTTCTGTTTGGAAGAACAACAAAAGGGCTAAGTCGGATGAATCAACTTATAAAAGAGCGGAAAATCGACAAATTCTACTGGGTCATAACCCAAACAGCCCCTCCGGAACCCATGGCTAATTTGGAGCACTACATCTTGAAGGAAAAGATGAAAAATAAGGTAATGGCGATTCCGATTAATAAACGCCCTCCGAAAAAGGCGAAAAAAGCCATACTTGATTATGAACTTGTAGCTGAAATCGAAGGTAGATTTCTTCTTAGAGTAAAACTTCAAACGGGGAGACCTCACCAAATTCGGGCTCAGCTTTCGGCTATTGGCTGTTCAATTATTGGCGATATAAAATACGGGGCCATGGAACCCCTTCCAGATATGTCTATTGCTTTACATTCTTCGGAAATGAAATTTGTCCATCCCGTTAAAAAGGAGGATACTTCCATTCTCGCTGACCCGCCGGATACACCGGTTTGGAAACGGTTCAAATCTTTCTTTTGATTCCTTTTGACAGACATCCGAATTATACTATCTTTGACGTCGGCAAGGGCTACACGACCAGCTCCCTCCGAATTCCCCCAGGGTGGAAACGCAGCAAGGGTAGGCAGGTTGAGCGGTGCGATGTAGTTCCTTGCTTTTTTTAATGGTGGAAATCTCCCTTAATCACTCAAAACCAAAAACATGAAGTTTTTTATTGATACAGCGAACTTGGACGAAATTCGGGAAGCAAAAGATTTAGGTATTTTGGATGGAGTAACGACCAATCCCTCTTTAATGGCCAAGGAAGGGATAACCGGAAAAGATAACATCTTCACACATTATAAAACGATTTGTGAAATTGTTGACGGGGATGTAAGTGCAGAGGTGATTTCCACAGATTTTGATGGAATGATCGCGGAAGCTGAGGAACTTATCGACATCGCACCAAATATTGTGATAAAAATCCCGATGATTAAAGATGGAGTTAAAGCATTGGCTCATTTGCATGAACGTGAAATCAAAACGAACTGTACTTTGGTTTTTTCTGCGGGACAAGCCTTACTCGCGGCTAAGGCCGGCGCTACTTACCTATCACCTTTTATGGGACGTATTGATGATATAAACTGGGATGGTGCAGGCTTGATCGAACAGATTTCCGAAATTTACCTCAATCAAGGATTTGGGACTCAGATTCTCGCTGCTTCTATTCGATCGGCTAAGCACATAGTAGATGCCGCTGAAGCAGGTGCTGATGTGGTTACTTGTCCATTGAGCTCCATACTTGGATTACTTAAACATCCATTGACGGATATTGGTCTTGAAAAGTTCCTGGCAGATCACAAAAAGGCAGGAAATTAGAATCCCCTTTTTATCGTTTTTTTATTTTATGAAAGACCCGCTTTCAAGAATATAGAGAGACTGAACTTTCGGAGATCGGTCAGCAGTGTTATGTTTTGATGGGCTTTGGGGGGCTCCATGATGTCCTTCAATATTCTTTCGTCATGATAGACAAAAGGCAATCCTTACCCCTTATCAGATGCGGTTTTAGGCAGATCCTCAATTTTACCAAGTGCCGTGGCAAGCATTTTGTCTACCAGTTTGGAGGGGTCTGAACTGAACTCTCCACGGCTTCGGTTGGCTAAAATGGCGCTTATGCTAACTGCCCGGTGCCCCAATAGCTTTGATAGACCATATATTCCCGAAGTTTCCATTTCAAAATTTGTAGCTTTTGTTTCTTTATAGCTTATGGATTGCAAATCCGCAAGGAAGTTCGAGTTTTTAGGTTGCAATCTCAACCTTCGGCCTTGCGGCCCGTAAAATCCGGGACAACTGAATGTGATACCCTTTCTTCCAAGCGATGTGAAGTGATTCACTAAGTCTGAATCTCCCTCAAAGGCATAATTAGGCAACGATATTCGTTCCTGTACCGCTTTTTCTAATACTGATAATCGAAGGCCCTGCTCGTCTGAATAATATTGTAATAAATTATCCAGGCCTACACCGTATTTTGATATGATCAGGTCTCCTATAGCCACATCAGGATGTAGAGCTCCTGAAGTACCCAGGCGAATAAAAGTAAGTGGGTGGAACGAAGATTTGGGCTTCCTCGCTTTTAAGTCAATGTTGAAAACTGCGTCAATCTCGGATAAGGCAATATCAATGTTGTCAGTCCCTATTCCAGTTGAAATCACGGAAAGTGGAGTTCCATTGCACTCCCCCGTCATCGTTAGGAATTCTCGGTGATGGCGTTTAAGGTGGACGGTGTCAAAGTACTTTTCAATTCGATTTACCCGTTCGGGATCGCCTACCGTAATGATAGTAGATGCTATTTCGCCAGGCTTTACATCGATGTGGTATAATGCTCCCCGCTCATTTAAAATTAATTCAGATCCATCCATTATCTTTGTCTTTATGAGAAAATGCTTTTATCTGTCGACTTGCTCTACTTGTAAACGAATAATCAAAAGACTGCGTCTTCAGGATCATTCGTTTGATCTTCAAGATATCAAAAAGGATCCAATTGAAGGAGAAGAGTTGGATGATTTATCGACAAAATTAGGTGGCTACGATAAACTGTTGAATCGAAGAGCTAGAAAATATCGAGAATTGGACTTGAAAAATAGGGACCTCAGCGATGAGGATTTTCGGAAATTGATTCTCTCCGAATACACCTTGCTGAAAAGGCCCGTTATTGTTTTAGATGGGTTGGTGTTTGCAGGAAATAGCGAGGATACGATTAAAAAAATTGAAAGCCGTCTACATGGATCCAAATAAGACAGAAATAGAAAATGAAATGCAGTCCCTTCAGGATCGAATCTGTGCGGGTTTAGAGAAGCTGGATGGTGAAGGTCGGTTCAAAGAGGACCCATGGAAGCGGAAAGAGGGCGGTGGAGGAAGAACGCGGACGATTCAAGGTGCTATTATCGAAAAAGGAGGAGTGAATTTTTCCGCTGTTCATGGTAAAACTCCGGATAAGATATTGAAAGCACTGAAATTAAAGGAAAGTGACTTTTTTGCAACTGGTGTTTCGATTGTTTTACATCCTTTTCATCCTCTGATACCGATTATCCACATGAATGTTCGGTATTTTGAAATGTCAAATGGCGTATACTGGTTTGGTGGCGGGGTAGATGTCACCCCACACTATATTGACATGGATGCCTCAGTAGGTTTTCATGAGTCGGTGAAGAAAATCTGTGATGCTTCTGATAGATCATTCTATCCTCGCTTTAAGTCATGGGCTGATAAGTATTTTTACCTGCCCCATCGAAAGGAAAACCGAGGAATTGGAGGAATATTTTTTGATCGGCTGGACCATAAAACAGAGAATTTAACGAAATCACAATTGTTTGATTTTGTTATCCATCTGGGGGATCAGTTCGTTTCATTATACACCCCATTTGTACTAGATAATAAAGATAAGTCGTTTTCAGACAGGCAAAAAGAGTGGCAATTTCATCGGCGCGGGCGGTATGTCGAATTCAATTTGGTTTGGGATAAAGGAACCAAATTCGGGCTCGATACCGGAGGACGGACCGAAAGTATCTTAATGAGTTTGCCACCAGAGGCAGCATGGACCTATAATTTTGAAATTCCGCCCAATAGCAAAGAGCGGGAAACTCAGGAGCTTTTGAGTTTAGGTGAATTTCCTCTTCCTGAGAAGCTTCAAGGTTCGCACGATCAATAAAAAATATATATAATGAAGTCTATTTCAGAAATTATTTTTCTCAGACATGCTAAGACAAAGCCCGCAGAGTCTGGACAACGGGATT